>Ga0210138_1000122_pt1 | contig 18445 bp, 15 predicted proteins | sample Browns_ThreeSqC__FD_184850 | JGI IMG/M metagenome (GOLD analysis project Ga0210138, IMG submission 184850) | Wetland microbial communities from the San Francisco Bay, California, USA, that impact long-term carbon sequestration -... | ecosystem: Environmental > Aquatic > Marine > Wetlands ... | reverse complement strand
CTGTGGATAAGTCACAAGATTCGTCCCGGACTTCTACTGACTTATCCACAGGGGTCTGACCCCATGCCGATGAACCCACGCATTCGCCAGGGTGATCAGATGTTGCGCAACGACTTGCTACTCGTGCATCGCGAACCGCGATAGACCGCGGCTACCGTAGCACTATAGGATTCGCCAGGCTTCAACCGCGCGGGGCGTGAATCGCGCAGCGACAGCGCGATTCAAGTCATCCGCCGAGCCGACGTCCTTTCGATTCCAACCATCGCAAATGCCGGAGCACTTCATGAGAGTTTGCACCACCCGCATTTTGAAAGCTGCCATTCTGTGCGCCGCCGCGACGACGCTGATCGCGGGCTGTGGCAAGAAGGATGACGCCATCAGCAAGGCCGAGAATAAGGACGGCGCCAAGCCCAGCATGATGGCGATCAAGGACACTGTGAAGGAAGCGTACATCTACGGTTTTCCGATGCTGATGAACTACGCGGTCATGCACGCGTACTTCATCGACAAGAACTCCGGCCAGTACAAGGCGCCGTTCAACACGATTTACAACGAAGCGCGCGTGTTCACGTACAAAGACACTGCAATCGTGACGCCCAACAGCGACACCCCGTATTCGTTCGTCGGTTTGGACCTGCGCGCCGAACCGATCGTGCTGTGCGTCCCCGAGGTCGAGAAGAATCGCTACTACGACGTCCAGCTCGTAGACATGTACACCTTCAACTACGGCTACATCGGCAGCCGCGCAACTGGCAACGACGCGGGCTGTTTCGCGATTGCCGGCCCGGACTGGAAGGGCGACAACCCGGCAGGAATCAAGAAAGTGTTTCGCTCCGAGACGCAGTTCGGACTGGTTGGGTTCCGGACCCAGCTCTTCGGCCCAAGCGACATGCCGAACGTGGAGAAGATCCAGGCCGGCTACAAAGTGCAGCCGCTGTCGAAGTTCCTGAACCAGCCGGCGCCCCCGGCCCCGCCGGCCATCGACTGGCCGCCGTTCAAGAAGGACGACATGAAAACGCCCTTCGCCAAGTATCTCAGCTTCGTCCTGCAGTTCTGCCCACCGGTAGAAGCGGAAAAGGCCTTGCGCGCGAAGTTGGCGACCATCGGCATCGAGGCGGGCAAGCCGTTCGATTTCGACAAGCTGTCCGACGTGCACAAGGCCGAATTCGCGCTCGGCATCAAGGAAGGCTACGACGCGATCGAGCGCAAGCGAAACAATTTCGGCAAGGTCGTGAACGGCTGGCTCATCGGGTCGATCCTGGGTGACCGGGCATTCTTCAAGGGCGACTGGCTGCTGCGCGCCGCGGGAGCCCTGGCGGGGATCTACGGCAACAGCGCCGAAGAGGCGGTGTACCCCCTGGCGAAGCACGATGCGAACGGCGAGTTGCTCGATGGCAGCAAGCACAAATACACGCTCACGTTCCCGCCTGAGGGCTTTCCGCCGGTGAACGCGTTCTGGTCGGTGACGATGTACGACGGCAAGACCCAGCTGCTGATCGAGAACCCGATCAACCGCTACCTGATCAACTCGCCGATGCTGCCCGATCTGAAGAAGGGACCGGACGGCTCGCTCACCCTCTACATCCAGAAGGACTCGCCGGGCCCGGAGAGGGAATCCAACTGGCTGCCAGCGCCAGACGGCCCGATCTACCTGGTGATGCGACTGTACTGGCCGAAGACGGAGGCCCCATCGGTGCTGCCGCCGGGCGAGGGTAGCTGGAAGCCACCGGCCATCGCGGTAGCGAAGTAACGGGATTCCCAGAGGGAATTGCGAATGCGAATCGGTCTATCTGCGTGGATGACCGCTGCTCTTGCGAGCACGCTGCTCGCGACCACAGCGCCCGCCCACGCCGAACTGAGCGCGGAGGAACTGGCAAAACTCGCTCAGAACCCTGTGGGGAACCTGATCAGCATCCCGTTCCAGAACAACACCAACCTCAACTTCGGGCCGCGCAAGGGCACCCAGAACATCCTCAACATCCAGCCGGTGATCCCGATCTCGGTGAGCAGTGAGTGGAACGTCATCACGCGCACCATCGTTCCGGTGATCTCCAACCCGTCGCTCGCTCCGGGCGACGACAGGACCAGCGGCATCGGCGACACGACGTTCACCGCGTTTCTCTCGCCCGCGAACCCGGGCAAGTGGATCTGGGGCGTCGGGCCCGTGGTCCAGATTCCGACCAACAACGACGCCGAGCTCGGCAACAAGAACTGGGGGCTGGGACCGTCGGCCGTGGTGCTGCACCTCGAGCACGGCGATCCCTGGGTATACGGGGTGCTGGTCAACAACGTCTGGTCGGTCTCGAGCAACAAACGCGGCGGCTCGTACAACAACGGGCTGATCCAGCCGTTTCTCAACTACAACTTCCCGGGGGGCTTCTACCTCACCAGCGCGCCGATCATGACCGTCGACTGGGACGCGGCCAGCGGCGACAAATGGACGGTGCCGCTGGGCGGCGGCGTCGGCAAGATCTTCCACTTGGGGAAACTGCCGGTGAACACGCAGCTGTCGGGCTACTACAACGTCGTCCGGCCCGATTTCGGTGCCAACTGGCAGATCAGGGCGCAGGTGCAGTTCATGTTCCCGAAGTAAGGGGGCCTATTCCACGGGGTCAGACCCGCAAGGGGTCAGACCCCTTGGGTTCGCAGTTGCCAGTCGATCATTCAATGGGGTCTGACCCCACGGGCGCCGACTTATCCACAGGGGTCTGACCCCGTGGAATATCCGCTCCCCCGCCCGTGTTTCCGGGTTGGCCACAGCGTTTCGTGGACCGCTCAACCCGCACCCGAGGAGGAATCATGAGGAAAGTACTGTTCGTCGCGCTGGCCTTCGCGGCTACGAGCGCGTTTGCGTTTCACTGCCCGAAGGACATGAAGGCGATCGATGCCGCGCTGCCCAAGGCAAATCTCTCTGCGGAGCAGATGGCGGAGGTGAAGAAGCTGCGCGCCGAAGGCGAGGCCTACCACAAGGCCGGCAAGCACCAGGAGGCGGTCGACTCGCTCGGCAAGGCGATGAAGATTCTAGGAATTGCCGGGAACTAGCGTCCTCCCGCGATCCCGGTAGCGCCGCCCTGTCCCGGGGCGGCGCTTTTTTGCGCCGGCGAACCGGCTACTTCGCGGGCGAGAGCCGCGCGAGCGGCAGCACGCGGCCGAGCGCCGAAGCCTCGTACTTCTCGATCGCGCGCATCAGCGTCGCCGCAAGGTACGGCAGGCTCTGGATCGCCAGCGTCAGGGCGAACACGTTCAGCTCGGTGATGCGCGTTTCGTTCGTGGCGTAGAGTGCCCAGGCGGCCGCAATCAGCGCGACCCCGAGCAGCGTCTCCCAGCGCACCGGACTTTCGGCGGCCTTCTGCTTCGCCGCGCCGCCCTTGTCGGTGCGCTTGAACGGCAGGTTGTCGCGGATCAGTCCGTTCAGCACGGCGCCGGCGATCGTCAGCTGCAGGCTCATCGCGGCGAGCGCCGCGCCGAAGATGCGCGGCAGCGGCACGCGCACGCGCGAGCGGTACAGCAGCACGCAGTGCAGCAGGTTGACGACGAACGCCGTGATGATCGGCACGGTGAGCGGCACCGTCGGGATCAGCACGCCGACGAACAGGATCGCCGGCACCCACAGCAGGTTGAGCACCGAGGCCGCGGCGCCGAGCGCGTCGGACAGCCAGTACATCCAGCCGGTGACGTAGTGGTGCTTCTGTTCCGGCGTCAGCGTGCGCGCCCCGGGCAGCATGTGCCGCCAATGCTTGCGGATGATCTGCATGGCGCCGTAGGCCCAGCGCTCGCGCTGCGTCTTGAACGCCTTGAAGCTGTCGGGCAGCAGGCCCCAGCCGTAGCGCCGGTTGGTGTACAGCGCCTGGTAGCCGGATTCGAACAGGCGCAGCCCCAGCTCGGTGTCTTCCACGATGGTGTCGCTGCTCCAGCCGCCGACCTGCTGCAGGGCGCTGCGCCGCACCAGGCACAGCGTGCCGTGCTGGATGATGGCATCGTCCTCGTTGCGCTGGATCATGCCGATGTCGAAGAAGCCCGCGTACTCGCTGTTCATCACCGCCTTGAGCACCGAGTGCTCGCCGTCGCGATGGTCCTGCGGCGCCTGGATCAGGCCGACCGAGGCGTCGCGGAAGTGCGGCACCAGGTCCCGCAGCCAGTCCTTGTGCACGACGTAATCGGCGTCGATGACCGCGATCACCTCGGCGTCCGGATCGCTCGCCTTGAGCGCCTCGTTCAGCGCGCCGGCCTTGAATCCGGACAGCCTGGGGATGTTGAGGAACTTGAAGCGCACGCCGAGCCTGCGGCAATGCTCTTCGATCGGCTTCCAGTACGACTCCTCGGGCGTGTTGTTGATGATCACCACGGCCTCGAAGTTCGGGTAATCGAGCGCCGCCACGCTGTCGAGCGTCTCCTTCAGCATCTGCGGCCGCTCCCGATAGGCCGGGATGTGGATCGAAACGCGCGGAGGGTTTTCCGGCAGCGGCGAGCGGCTCGGCACCAGCCGCTTCGGGGGACGTCCGAGCAGCACCTCCGCCATCTCGTGGATCTTGGCGAGCGTCATGATGACCAGCGGGATCATCAGCAGAAAGCCGGCCGCCCACATGATCGAGGCGCCCACGGTCATGTAATGGGTGAACGGATACGCGGCCGCCATGGCGATGCCGGCGCCCATCGCGTTGGCGGCGAGGCCGTAGGCGAGCGCGTGGCCGAAGGTCGGGCGGCGACGGATCAGCCCGAGCAGGGTGAGCGCGGCGCCGAAGGCGAGCGCGGCGAGCGCCATCGTCCGGTACCCCGACGGCGGCTTGACGGGGCCGGCGAGCGTGAACTTGGCTCGGCCTTTGGCATCGAAGATGCCCCAGTAGGGGCCTACGCTTCCTTCCGCGGTCTTCCACGGCTGATCGAAGGCTTCGATCACGTTGTAATAGATGCCGCGGTCACGCACTTCGGCGATGAAACGCCGCACCACCTCGGCCTGCACATCCTTTCCCGTCGTGGCCTCGCGATTGTTGTATCCCTGGCTCGGCCAGCCGAACTCGGCGATCACGATCTTCTTGCCGGGAAAGGCTCGGCGCAGCTCGTCGTAGCGCAGCAGCGCGTAGTCGACCGCCGCCGCGGCGGGAACGCCTTCCCAGTAGGGCAGGATGTGCACGGCAATGAAATCGACCTCGTTCGCCAGCTGCGGATACTTGAGCCACATGTCCCAGGTTTCACCCGTCGATACCGGCACGTTCACCCGCCGCTTGACCTCGCGGATGTGGGCAATCAGTTCGTCGACGCTGCGCGTCTTGTGCAGGATCGTTTCGTTGCCGACGATGACCGATCTCACGTTCAGATGCCGGTTGGCAAGCTCGATGACGGCGTCGATCTCGCGGCGGTTCTGGGCTTCGTCCGCGTTCAGCCACGCCCCGGGAGAAACTTCGAGTTCGTGCTTTCTCGCAAGCTCCGGGACGGCGCGCAATTCGCCGACGCTGGAGTAAGTGCGAATAGTTCGCGTCACGCCGGCGACGACCTTGAGCTTTTCCTCGATCTGCGCGCGGCGTCGCTCCAGCACCTCTGCCGAGGCGTCGTCCTGCGGCGGCAGGACGTTGAAGGAAAGCGACTCGACGAAATTTGCGATGTCGGGCGGCGTGATCGTCCTCGCGGCGACGACCCACGCACCTGCATGCGCAGCGGCCGCCACGGCGAGGGCCACAAGAACGTTCTTTTTCACGGGGATCCTTCGACAACCTGGCCTTGGACCCCGACCGCGGTCGAAAGTTTTAGGGCCTGTGCGGGCGCGAGTATAGGGGATCGCCGCCCGGCGTCCCGATCCATCCGACTAACGCTTCTGGGGCGGAGCAGGCGGTTTGTCCCAGCAATCGTCCACACGGTCGCTGAGCGGCCTGCCGGGGGCCGGCGCCCCGCCCTTCACCGCGCAGCGGAAAGCGTCGCGCAAGTGCTCGGCCGGGCAGGAAAACATCTCGTAGAAGCGCACGAACTTCTGCGCCGCGTCTACATCGTCACGCGCCAGGGAATTGACGATGCGCTTGCCGGTGAAGGCGCATTCCGGGTCCTGAGCTGCCGGGCGCGCGCTGGGCCGCGCAGGCGTGCGCTCGACCTTGGCCGGCGCGCTCGACGGCCGCGGCGCCGGCGCGGCTTGCGGCTGAGCAGGCGGCGTCTGTCCGCTTTGGGCGAACGCGGCGCCAGCGACGAGCAGCGCACCAAAACCGCCCGCGAGCCGCCGGAACCGTGAATTCATGTGGGGTGAGACCGCTCTTACCGCGTTGAAGGCCGGCACTATAGGGACGCGCAGATGCGTTGGCAATGGAATTCGGCGTCCATTGGCGAGAGCACCCGACTCTATTCGGCGACAGCCGGCGGCGGCGCACCCCGCAGCAGCCGCAACGACAGCCAGAACGACACGCCGAGCAGAACGTTCGCCGCGCACCAGAGCAGGAGCTCTCGGTTTGCGAGGATCGATCGTGCAATCACCGGCAGCTGCTCGCGCAATGTGGGGTATTTGGCGATGAAGTCGGCGCCGCCCAGCATCGCGCCCACCTCGCCCCACAGGCAGCCAAGCGCGGCGAGCGGCAGCAGCCACGCCGCGAGCCGCCCGACGCGGCTGCCCGCCGCGGTGACCGTGCAGCGTTGCGGCGACAGCCCCGGCTGCAGCAGCGCGATGCAAAGCAGCATGCACAGAGCGCCGGTCGGCAGGATGGCATGCGGCAGCGGAATATCCATGTAGCGGCCCGAGGTCGAGAACATGACGGAAAAGACGGCCGCCGATACCGCGTAGAGCACCAAGCCGTGGCGCGCAAGCCGGGCGGCACGATCCGCGCGCGCACCGGCAAGCAAGGCGCGCGCCCAGCCCACGAAGCCGAACGCGAACCCGATCGCGAACAGGGCAATCGCCCAGCCCAGGAGCAGCGCCTGCGGGCCGACGAAGTCCTGCAGCAGCGGCACGTACAGGGCATCGAGCGCACGGGTCGCGATCTCGCGCTCGTACATCCAGTGCACGATGCGCTGCTGCATCCAGGTGAACGACGCCGGCGAAATCGTCAGGCGCAGCGCTTGGTACACGCTTTCCACCACGCCGGCGCCGAGCCACTGCGCGCACAGCGAAACCGCGAGCGCTGCAGCGCCGCTGCCGGCGAGCGGCAGCAGCACGAACGCGATCACCGCCCCGAGCGCCACGGCCGTGACCGCGCGCAAGCCCGCGTCCGGCAGCGCCGGCACGGGGCCGGTAAGCGGGTACTTGTGCCTGCGCTCGGCATCGAACAGACCCCAGCGCGCGCCTACCGTGCCCTCGAGACGCGTCTTCCAGGTCTGGTCGAAGGCCTCGACCAGGTTGTAATCGAAGCCGTGCTGCGCAGCGAGCGCCGGAAGCATGCGCACGTACTGTGCAGCGTCCGGGAGGCTCGGGCGTGCCGGGCCGCGGCTGCGGCCTTCGGTCGGCCATCCGGTCTCGCCGACCAGGATCGGTTTGCCCGGAAACGCGGTGCGGATGCGCTCGACGATGGCGAGCAGATGCGCCTGCGCGTCCGCTGCCGCGACCGGCTCGTCCTCCCAGTACGGCAGAATGTGGAGGGTGATGAAGTCGACGTGACCCGCAATCCGCGGATGTTTTAGCCAGTACGCCCAGACGTCTGCGTAGGACACCGGCTGTCGGATCGCGCTGCGTACCCGGTCGATGTAGGCGATCAGTCGATCGGGGGCCAGGTCTTCGCGCAGCAGGACCTCATTGCCGACGATCACGCGCTTGACCGCGCCCGGATGGCGATTCGCGGTGTCGATCACGGCTCTCAATTCGCGCTCGTTGGCCGCAGCATCGCGCCCGAGCCAGGCGCTGTGGGTGAGCGTAAAGCCGTGCTTCGCCGCGAGCGGCGGCACCGCCTCCATGCCTCCTGTCGCGGTATAGGTGCGCACGCCTTCGAAGACGCCCTTCAACCGCAGCAAGTCGTCTTCGATCTCCCGGGGGCTCGGGAAGATTTCCCGCAGCGGCGACTGGCCGTTGCGAAACGGCGCGAACGATGCACTCTTCAAAGGCCCCTGCCACTCTGCGGGGAGCGTGCGGGGACGCACGACGGCGTACCACAGCGCGGCGGCGACCAGCACGCCGAACAGCAGCGCGAGCCAGGCAGCGCGCGGCATCGCACGGACGATCGTCACGGGCGCGCGCGCAGGCTAGAGAAAAAGCCCGCCCACCGCGAGCCCGGCGAGCCCCGCGACCAGGTTGGCCGCGGTGCCGAGCACGAAGAAGCGGTAGTCCATCGCTGCGCGCCCGAGCAGCGCCGCGCGGTCTTCGATCTGCTCCGGGCTGGTGAGCCTCGCGGCCTGGCTCCAGCTATGCCACTTGGCCGCGACCTTGAACGCGAGCCAGGACGCGGCGAGCGCCCATCCGCCCGAGACCCAGAACGCCGCGAAGAAGATCAGCCGCTCGACATGGCCGAGCGCCTCGCTGCCCGGCTGGCGCTCGATGAAGTGCCGGTTCCAGACCTCGGGCGCAATGCCCGCCGGCGCCGGCGGTGCACCCCCCCAGCGCGCGCGGAACTCCGCCGCGACCCCATCGAGCAGCCAGGTCGTGAAGTAGTGGCCGCCGACGACCGCGACCAGCGCACCGATGAGACTGCTCCAGAGCATATCGACAGGGGTCTGACCCCTTTTCTCGCTTTTTGTCCTAGGACTTTCTTTCTTCCGGCAGCCGTACGACGTTGTCGGCGGGCCGCTCGTCGATCTCGGCCGACTCGATCCGCTGGAACTGCTGGCTGATCTTGCCGCCGGTGACCTGGATCTTCTCGACGTCCTCGTGCGCCTGGCGCACGTGCTTGGCGAGGTCGCGCAGACGCTCGTCGAAGCGGCCGAACTCGACCGCGAGGCGCGCGAGCGCTTCCTTGATGACGTGGATCTGCTTGCGCGTCTCGACGTCCTTGAGCACCGCGCGCGCGGTGTTGAGCACCGCCATCAGCGTGGTCGGCGAGACGATCCAGACGCGCTTCTGGTTGGCGTAGTCGACCACCTCGGCGTGGTAGGCGTGGATCTCGGCGAACACCGCCTCGGCCGGCACGAACATCACCGCGCCGTCCGAGGTCTCGTTCGGCAGGATGTACTTGCGCGCGATGTCGTCTACGTGCTTGCGCACGTCGGCGCGGAACTGGCGCTGGGCGAGCGCGCGGTCGACCTCGTTCACCTCCGGCTCGAACATGCGATGGTAGTTCTCGAGCGGGAACTTGGAATCGACGCAGACCAGGCCGGTCGGATCCGGCAGGCGCAGCACGCAGTCCACCCGCGCGCCGTTCGGCAGCGTGTACTGCAGCTCGAAGGCCCCGGGCGGCAGGGCGTTTCGCACCAGCGCCTCGAGCTGCACCTCGCCGAAGGCGCCGCGCGACTGCTTGTTGCCGAGCAGCTCCTGCAGGCTGACGACGCTGCCGGTGAGCGTGTCGATCTTCTTCTGCGCTTCGTCGATCGTCGCCAGGCGTTGCATCACATTGACGAATGTTTCGTTGGTCTTCTTGAAGCCCTCGTCCAGGCGCTCGTTCACGCGCGTCGAAATCTCTCCCAGGCGCGCGTCGATCCTGGCGTTCAGCTTCTCGCCGGTCTCGCTCAGGTTGGCGCCGATCGACAGCTGCAGCGCGTGCAGCGACTCGCGGGTCTGGCGCAGCTCATCGCCGACCGCGCCGCGCAGCCGGTCGGTCGACTCTGCGAGGCTGGTGCTGAGGCGGTCGGTCTGCCCGGCGAGCCCGCCGTGCAGGTCGGCGAGCATCGCGCGGTGCTTGTCCTCGAGCGATTTCTCCAGCACGTGACTCGCGCGCGCGCCGCGCAGCAATTGCCAGAGCACGAATGCGATCGCGAGCAGGGCAACGAGCGCGATGCCGACCGCCAGTTCAGCCATGGCGCATTTTACGTCTCCTCGCGCAGCGTGAGCGCGGGCGAGGCGCGCAGCACCTTGCGCGAGGACAGCCAGGCGTTCAGCGACAGCAGCAGCACGCCCGCGAGCGGACCTGCGACGACGAGCATCGCGCTCGGCGGCAGATCGAGCTCGAACACGCGGCGCGCGAGCAGCTGGCCGATCAGTGCCGCGCCCGCGGTGGCGAGCACGCCGGAAAGCGCGCCCATGGCGAGGAACTCGACGCGCTGGCTGCCGGTGACATGGCGGCGCGAAGCGCCGACCACGCGCATCAGCGCGGCTTCGCGCCTGCGCTCGTCCTCGGTCGCCACCAGCGCCGAGTAGAGCACCAGCACCCCTGCGCCGAGCGCGAACAGAAAGACGAACTGCACCGCCGTGATCAGCTGGTCGATCACCGCCTGCGCCTGGCGCACCGCGGCGCCCACATCGACTACGGTCAGGTTGGGAAAGCGCGCGGCGAGCTGGTTCATCGCCTGCTCGCGCCCCTCCGGAATGCGGAACGCGGTGATGAAGCTCGCCGCGTAGTCCGCGAGCAGCTGCGGTGGGGCCATGACGAAGAAGTTCACCTTCATCGAATCCCATCGCAGCCGGCGCAAAGAAGTCACGCGCGCAGTGAAGGCGTCGCTCCCCACCGAGAAGGTCAGGGTGTCGCCCAGCTTCCAGCCGAGCGTGGTCGCGATCCCCTCCTCGACCGACAGCTCCTGCGCTGCCGCCCCGGCGCGCGTCCACCAGCGTCCCGCGGCGATCTGGTTGTGCGACGGCAGGGTCTCGGCATACGACAGGTTGAACGCGCGTTCGACCAGGCGCTTGGCGCGCTCGCCCTCGTAGGTTTCGCTTTTCACCGGCGCGCCGTTCACGGCGGTCAGCCGTCCGCGCACCATCGGATAGAGGTCGGGCACGCTGATGCCCTGCTCGGCGAAGAAGGCCTTCACCGGCTCCAGCTGGTCGGGCTGGATGCCGAGCACGAAGCGGTTTGGCGCATCGGGCGGCGCCGCGCGCCGCCAGGCGTCTACCAGGTCGTTGCGCGTGAACGAAAGCAGCAGCACCGCGGTCAGGCCGAGCGCCAGGCTCGCCACCTGGATCGCGTTTGCGCGCGCGTGGCGGCGCAGGTTCGCAAGTCCATACCTGAGCGCGGGGCTGCGCGCGCCGAGCCTGCGCGCCACCGCTGCGCTCGATAGCAGCTTGAGCGCCGCCCAGGCGACGAGTGCGAACACCACCACTGCACCGCCAAATCCGAGCACGATGGTGAAGCCGAGCTGCAGGTCGCCCGCCTGCCACACGAGCAGCGCCGCGAGCAGGCCGAGGCCAATGGCATAGGTCGCGGCCGCACTGACTTTCGGTGCGCCGGCTTCGCGCCGCATGACGCGCAGCGCCGGCACGTTCTTCAGCTGCACCAGCGGCGGCAGCGCGAAGCCGAGCAGCAGCACCAGGCCTACGAGGAATCCGCGCAGCGCGGGCACGAGCGTCGGCGCAGGCAGCTCGGCGCGCAGCAGGTCGGCGAGCGTTCCGGCGATCACGCCCTGCGCGGCGAAGCCGAGCGCGCTGCCGAGCGCACAGGCGGCGAGCCCGAGGATCGAGAACTCCGCCGCGTACAGGGCAAGCAGCCGCGCCTGGCGCGCGCCGAGACAGCGCATCACCGCGCAGCCATCGAGATGGCGCTCGACGAAGCGGCGCGTGCCGAGCGCGACCGCTACGCCTGCGAGCACCGCCGCGAGCAGCGCGGTCAGGCCGAGAAAGCGCTGCGCGCGGTCGAGCGACGCCCGTACGTTTGGCCGGCCGTTCTCCAGCGTGTCGACATGTTGGCCGCGCTCGAGGCGCTTCGCCGCCCAGGCCTCAAAACCGGCGAGCGCAGCGCGCTCGCCCGCCGCGTAGAGGTAGTAGCGCACCCGGCTGCCGGGCTGCACCAGGCCGGTCGCGGCGACGTCGTCCAGGTGCATCATCAGGCGCGGCGCGATGTTGAAGAAGTTCGCGCTGCGCTCGGGCTCGAGCGTCAGCACCGCGGCCACGGTAAATTCGCTGCGCCCGAGGCGCAGGCGCGTGCCGACCGGCGCGCCGAGGGACGATACCAGGCGTTCCTCGATCCACACCGTGCCTCGCGCGGGACCTTCGGCCGCGGGGGCGTCCTCCGCACCGAGCGCGGGCGCCGTGCGCAGCCGCCCGCGCAGCGGGTAGGACGGGCTCACCGCCTTGACGCCGGCGAGCTGGCTGCGCGGCGCCCCGTCCTTGTCCTGCGACGCCTCGGCCGTGCGCACCATGCTGATGAAATTCCAGGCCTCGGCCTCGCGCAGCCCGCGTTCCACGATCGCGCCTCGCATCGCCGGATCCCAGGCGTGATCGGAAACCATCACCAGGTCCGCGCCGAGCAGCTGGTGGGCATCGCGCACCAGCGCCTGGCTCACGCGATCGGCGAAGAAGGCGACGCTCGTCACGCTCGCGACCGCGACGACGAGCGCCGCGGCCAGCACGCGCAGCTCGCCCGCGCGCCAGTCGCGCGCCAGCATGCGCACGGCGAGACTCAGCGTCGCTGCAGTGCCGGTTGTCCGTTGCACGCTTGCGCCTAGGCCACGATGCGACCGGCCGCGAGTCGCACGATGCGCGTGCAGCGCCGCGCGAGGCTCTCGTCGTGCGTGACCATCACCAGCGTCGTGCGGGCCTCGCGGTTCATGTCGAAGATCAGCCGGATCACGTCGGCGCCCGAGTCTGCATCGAGGCTGCCGGTCGGTTCGTCGGCCAGCAGCAGCTTCGGCCGCACCACGAAGGCGCGCGCGAGCGCGACGCGCTGCTGCTCGCCCCCGGAGAGGTGTTTCGGGTAGTGCTGCAGGCGCTCGGCGAGACCCACGCGCTCGAGCACCGCGCGCGCCGCGGCCTCCGCGCCCGCGGCGCCCGCGATCTCGAGCGGCAGCATGACGTTCTCGAGCGCGGTCAGCGCGGGCAGCAGCTGGAACGACTGGAACACGAAGCCGACCGCGCGTCCGCGCAGCTCGGCGCGCGCATCCTCGTCGAGCGCGCCGAGCGCCTCGCCGTCGAGGTGCACCGTGCCCGCACTCGGCTGATCGAGCCCGGCGAGAATCGCAAGCAGCGTCGATTTGCCCGAGCCCGAGGCACCGACCACCGCCACCGCTTCGCCCTGCGTGACCGCGAGATCGATGTCGCGCAAAATGACCAGGTCGCGATCCCCGCTTTTCACCGTCTTGCCGATGCCGCGCGCCTCCAGCACCGTTGTCGTATCGATCATCGTCTGGCTAGCATCCATGGTCGGCATCGCTGCGGCAGGCACCGCGGCGGCGGCGCCGAGCATACTCGTGTACGGGGACAGTCTGTCGTCTGCCTATGGCATCGCGCAGCAGCGCGGCTGGGTCGCGCTGCTCGAGGCGCGGCTGAAGCGCGAGCGCAAGGATTATAACGTCGTCAATGCCAGCATCTCGGGAGAGACCACCCGGGGTGGACTCGCGCGCATGCCGAAAGTTCTTGCGCAGGTCAAACCCGCGCTGGTGATCCTCGAGCTCGGCTCGAACGACGGTCTGCGCGGGCTGCCGGTCGACGAGATGAAGCGCAATCTGCGGACGATGATAGAAATGTCTCGGCGCGCCGGCGCCAAGGTGCTGCTCGTAGGCATGAAGCTGCCGCCGAACTGGGGTCCGGAGTACACGCAGGCCTTCGAAGCCGCCTATCCTGCGCTTGCCACGGCGCAGAGCACTGCGCTGCTGCCGTTTCTGTTCGACGGGCTGGAAGACGGCCCGGCGCACTTCCAGCCCGACCGCCTGCACCCGAACGAGGCCGCGCAGCCGATCATTCTCGAGACCGTCTGGGCGAAGCTCGCGCCGCTGCTGTGACGGCAGCAGCGCAACGTGCAGGACGAGGATCCTGCGCAGCGTAAAATCGCGCCGATGCGCACCGGCACCCGCACTTCGGTGGCGATGTCCGCCGCAGTCCTGCAGAGCTTCGACGCGATCCTCGACGTGCGCTCGCCCGCCGAGTTCGCCGAGGATCGTCTGCCCGGCGCGCGCAATCTGCCGGTACTGGACGACGCCGAGCGCGCGCGGATCGGCACGCTCTATAAGCAGGTATCTCCTTTTGAAGCAAAGCGCGTCGGCGCGGCGCTGGTCGCGCGCAATATCGCGCGCCACGTAGAGCACGCGCTCGCCGGCATGGCGCGCGGCTGGCGTCCGCTGGTCTACTGCTGGCGCGGAGGCAAGCGCTCCGGCGCGCTGGCGCATGTGCTGCGCGAGATCGGCTGGGAGGCGAAGACGCTGGAAGGCGGCTACAAGGCTTATCGCCGGTACGTCGTCGAGGCCCTCGAGCGCATGCCGCAGCGGTTTCGATTCCGTGTCGTGCACGGCGCGACCGGCAGCGGCAAGAGCCGGCTGCTCGCCGCGCTCGCAGATGCGGGCGCCCAGGTTCTCGACCTCGAAGGGCTCGCCGCGCACCGCGGCTCGGTGCTCGGGGCGCTGCCGGACTGCCCGCAGCCCTCGCAGAAGCTGTTCGAAAGCCGTCTGCTCGCCGCACTCGGCGTGCTCGATCCGGCGCGGCCGGTGTTCGTCGAGGGCGAGAGCCGGCGCATCGGCCAGGTCCAGCTGCCCGGCGCGCTGATCGAGACGATGCGCGCCGCCGCCTGCCTGCGGCTCGAGGCGAGCCTCGATACGCGCGTCGCTCTGCTGCTCGACGCGTACCGGCATTTCTTCACCGATCCGGTGGCGCTCGAGGCCCAGCTCGATTGCCTGGTCGACCTGCATACGCGCGCGAAGGTGGAGCAATGGAAGGCGCTCGCCGCACAGGGCGACTGGCGCACGCTCGTGCTACGCCTGCTCGCGGAGCATTACGATCCGGCGTATCGGCGCTCGGCGACGCGCAACTTCCCGCGCCTCGCCGAAGCCGAGAGCGTGACGCTGGCGGCTGCGGACGCGGAGAGTTTCGCGCATCTCGCGCGCCGCGTGGCGGGCCGCGGCGAGGCCGAGCGCGGCGCGCGCAGCGCGGCACCGCTCGGCGCATGAGCCTGCGCGGTCTGATTCTGGCGCCGCGGCTCGGCGCCGGCGCGCGCCCCGTCTACTCGAGCAGCGCCTCGACCGCGCGCCGTCCCGCAGGGCTCGACCAGTCGAGCTCGCCGTAGTGCACCTGGCGCACAACGCCGTCGCGCCCGACCAGATACGTCGCCGGCAGGACGCGCGCCCGCCAGGCCTTGGCGACCGCGGTATCGCGGTCGAGCAGTACCGCAAAGCCGAGCGGCGTGGCGGCGAGGAACTTCCGGATCCGCGACACCGGCTCGGCGAGGTTCACCGCGAGCACCGCGAAAGGCCGGCCGGCGAGCGCTGCGCGCAGGCGCTCGATCGAGGGCATCTCGTCGCGGCAGGGCACGCACCAGGTGGCCCAGAAGTTCACCAGCACGACCTGGCCGCGATAGTCGGCCAGGCGGTGCGTGCGCCCGGCGAGATCCTCGAGCGCGAACGGCGGCGGCTGGGTGCCCGTCCAGGGACGCAGCTCGGCGCCGCCCGCCGCCCCGGCGCAGGCAAGCGCCAGGGCGGCGAGTCCGGCGCGCGCCGCGATCACACTTCCCGCGCGGTGATCGTGTAGCGCACCGCCGGCGGATCGAGCTGGTCGCGCATCTCTCCGCCGCTCTGCGCGTTGACGTACATCAGGTAGGGCAGCTTCGTCCCGCCCGCGCCCGGGAGACTGATGTCGTGCGCCGTGTTGTACGCCATCCAGTTCATCTCCCAGCTGCCGAACAGGCGCTTGCGCGCCGCGACCACCTTCGGATCGTTCACCGCCAGCTTGCCCGGCGGCTCCTCGAGGATCACCTTGCGCACGTCGGCCGGGTCGACCGGCACCCAGCCATGGCCCTGGGCGAAGAACTCGGCGCGGCAGTGCTGCGCCTTGCTGATGTCGGGCGAGCCGGCGCCGAGGCTCTTGTAGCCATGCTTCGATTTCGCCACCCGAATGCCGTACACGTCGCGCGCCGGCACGCCGACCGCGCGCGCCAGGCCTACGAACATGGCGTTCAGGTCGCCGCACTTGCCGCCCAGGTTCTTGGCTTCGAGCATCGCCTTGATGTCGCCCCAGCCGCAGCCGCGCGTCTTCGGGTCACGGAAGGTGTTGTCGACCACCCACTCGTAGATCGCGCGCGCCTTCTCGATGTCGCCGCGCGCACCCTTGGTGGCCTCGTGCGCGGTCTCGCGCACGATCCCGTCGGTCGGGATCAGCTCGGTCGCCGCGGTATAGAACGCGCGGTCGGCAGCCGACAGCGTTTCGCCGGAACGTCCCGGACGCGACAGGTCGACCGCGCGGTCCCGCGTCATGATGCGGCTGGTCACCTCGAGCACCGGATTGCGCTCGCCGGCGCCCCACTCGGCGGTGACCATGGCCGCGCCGTATTTGCCGTCGGCATGGATCGTCGCCTGCGCCGCGTTGCCGGATCGGCTGTTCGAGATCGTCTGCTGCCAGTCGTTCGAAAGAACCAGCGGCAGAGGCACCCAGGCGCGCGAAACGCCGCTCGGATTCACCAGCTCGACCCGCGTGGTGACATCGAAGCTGCGCCAGCCCTCGGCCGCGAGCGCGGCACGCCAGGGCAGCGTGGCAAGTGCGGACGTGGCCGCGGTGGACAGCAGAAATTCCCTACGTTTCATGGGGCCTCCTCATGTTGTCGAACGACGAAAAGCCGCCGCAGCAGCGCATGCGCTGCGACGAGATGAAAACGGGACGGGAAGGGGTGCGGCAGGAAGGAGGCGGGCGGGCGGGACGAGCAGGCTCGCGCCCCGTCGCCGTCGCCCGCGCTCCGGTAGGCGCCACCGCCCGGCAGCCGAACGCCGATCATGGAAGCGAGCGTCCGGCAGCTGCGGGAGATCAGTCGGTCAGCGAGGATCATGTGGCCGTCGCAAATCGGTCGGCGTATCTAACACCATCATCCGCGCGCCGGCAAATCCGCCGGCGTCAGCGCATGCGTCGTGCCGGGCAAAAAGACCTTACATCCATCAGGCATTCAGCCCGGCGAGCACGCGCACGTGTTGTACCACGCTCCGACCCAACGCATCTAGCGCGTAGCCACCCTCGAGCAGCGAAACGATTCGCCCCCTCGCGTGGCGCGCCGCGAGCTCGACCAGCCGCTCGGTCACCCAGCCGTAGTCGGCATCGTGCAGGCGCAGCATCGCCATGTCGTCCTCGAGGTGCGCGTCGAACCCGGCCGAGATCACGATCAATTCCGGCCGGTACGCATCGAGCGCCGGCAACCAGACGCGGGACACCGCCTCGCGAAAAGCGTCGCTGCCTGCGCCGGCCGCGAGCGGCACGTTCTTCATGTTGGGCGCCGGATCCTCGGTTCCGCTGTACGGATAGAACGGGTGCTGGAACGTCGACACCATCAGCACGCCGGCGTCGTTTTCGAAGATGTCCTCGGTGCCGTTGCCGTGATGGACGTCGAAATCGACCAGTGCCACGCGCTTCGCCCCGTGCACTGCCATCGCGTGCCGCGCGGCCACCGCGACGTTGTTGAAGATGCAAAAGCCCATCGGCCGCGTGCGGCAGGCGTGATGCCCGGGCGGGCGCACGCTGCAGAACGCCGTGTCGGCCTGACCCGTCATGACCAGGTCGGTCGCCAGTACCGCGGCGCCGGCGGCGCGCAGAGCGGCATTCAGACTGTGGGGATTCATCGCGGTGTCCGGATCGAGATGCACCGTGCCCTGCGCCGGCGCGACCTCGCGGATCGCGCGCACGTACTCGATCGGATGCGCGCGCGCCAGCTGCTCTTCGCTGGCGAGCGGCGCCTCGTAGCTTGCAAGAAACTGCAAGACGCCCGAGGCGATCAGCTGGTCGTTGATCGCCTCGAGCCGCGCCGGGCACTCCGGGTGGTAGGCACCCATCTCGTGCTTGAGGCAGTCCGCATGTGAAATAAATGCCGTCGCCATGCTGCGAATGATCATAACGCAACAAGCGTCACGCTCCGACCGGCGCGCATTGAGTACAATCGCGCGATGCTGCTGAGAACCCATCTTCGCCCGCGCGCCGCCGCGTCTTCCACGATCGCCCGCGCGATCGATGCCGTCGGCAGCATCGTACTGGGCAAGGACACGCAGCTGCGGCTCGCACTGGCCTGCGTGCTCGCGCGCGGCCATCTGCTGATCGAGGATCTGCCCGGGGTCGGCAAGACCATGCTCGCGCATGCGCTCGCGCGCGCGCTCGGCCTCGCGTTCCAGCGCATCCAGTTCACCAGCGACATGCTGCCCGCCGACATCGTCGGGGTCGCGGTATACGACCGCGATGCGGGCGGGTTCAAGTTCCACCCGGGCCCGATCTTCGCGCAGGTCATCCTCGCCGACGAAGTGAACCGCGCGACGCCGAAGACGCAGTCCGCGCTGCTCGAGGCGATGGAAGAGCACCAGGTCACCACCGAGGGCGAGACGCGCCCGCTGCCCGAGCCGTTCTTCGTCATCGCGACGCAGAACCCGCTCGAGCAGGTGGGCACGTTCCCGCTGCCCGAATCGCAGCTCGACCGCTTCCTGATGCGGCTCGAGCTCGGCTATCCGGACCGCGCGGCCGAGCGGGCGCTGCTCGGCGGCGCGGACCGGCGCGACATGCTCGCGACGCTCGCGCCGG
>Ga0210138_1000120_pt1 | contig 18590 bp, 13 predicted proteins | sample Browns_ThreeSqC__FD_184850 | JGI IMG/M metagenome (GOLD analysis project Ga0210138, IMG submission 184850) | Wetland microbial communities from the San Francisco Bay, California, USA, that impact long-term carbon sequestration -... | ecosystem: Environmental > Aquatic > Marine > Wetlands ... | reverse complement strand
CGACGTCCGCAACGCCAACATCGCCTTCACGCTCACGCCGGGGTTCCTGCCGCTGCCCGGCGGGATCCGGACCAACGCCCGCTTCTCGCAGAACGGCACCACGCGGTGCATCCAGTCGCCCGGTCAGACGGCCTGCGTGCCGTACGTGGACAGCCGCCAGACCTCCACGCAGCTCACCATGGACACGGACTTGCCGCCGAGCCTCGGCGCGGGGTTACAAGTGGCCTACCTCCTCAATGAAGAGCGACAGACCAACCGCAAGACGTCGCAGTTCGTCATCACGGCGTTCGTGAGCTTCACCACGTCCGTGGGCCAGCTCCGATGAGCCGCCGGCGGACGGCCGCGGCGCTGGCGCTGGTGCTCGCGGCATGCAATGCCGGGAGCGCCCGCTCGAGCGGTGAGTTCGACGGGGCCCGCGCCCTGGCGTACGTCGAGCGACAGCTCGCCTTCGGCCCCCGGATCCCCAACACCGCGGGGCACCGGGGCGCGGGCGACTGGCTCGCCGCGGAGCTCGCGGGCCGCGCCGACACCGTGATCGTCCAGGCGTGGACGCACGTCACGGCGCGCGGCGACACCCTCGCCCTGCGCAACTTCTTCGCCCGATTCCGGCCCGCGGCGACCGACCGGGTGCTGTTCGTGGCCCACTGGGACACCCGTCCGCAGGCCGACCGCAGTGCCAACATGGCCGCACAGCGCCAGCCGGTCCCCGGCGCGAACGACGGGGCATCGGGCGTGGCCGTGCTGCTGGGGATCGCCGACGCCCTCCAGAAACACGCGCCCGCGGTGGGGGTCGACCTGCTGTTCGTCGATGGGGAGGACTGGGGCGACTTCAGCGACAGCACCGAGGCGCTGATCGGCTCGCGCTATTTCGCGGCCCACCTCCCGCCCGGCTACCAGCCCCTGTACGGCGTGCTGTTCGACATGGTGGGCGACAAGGACCTGCAGCTCTACTGGGAGGGCTACTCGCAGGCGAATGCGCCGGAGGTCGTGCAGCGAGTGTGGTCCTTCGCCGAGCGGCTGGGGTACGAGCGCATCTTCCAGCCCAGCGTCCGTCATACCCTCGTGGACGATCACGTGCCCCTGCAGGAGGCCGGCCTGCGGGTCATCGATGTGATCGATTTCGACTACCCGTACTGGCACACCACGGAGGACACCATCGACAAGGTCTCCGCTGCCTCGTTGAAGGCGGTGGGGGACGTCGCGATCGCGCTGGTCAGATAGAAGCTCGCGTTTTTCCTGCCCCGCATGAGTCAATCCGATATGGCCTCGGCGGCGGAGTCCGGTACTGTGAGGCGATGGATGACAAGCGAGCGGCCCTTCTTCTGGCGGCTCTGGCCCTGGCCGGCGCCGGCGTTCGCTGGATCCTGGCCCCGCGGGGGTCGCCCCCGGGAGAGGTACGGCTCGAGGCTGCCCGCGGCGGGCCGCGCGCGCCGTTGCAGGAGGTCGCGAGTCGGGCGGAGCGGCTGGCCCGTCCGCTCCGCCCGGGCGAGCGCATCGACGTGGACCGGGCCGACGCGGTCGAGCTGACCCGGCTGCCGCGCGTGGGGCCGGCGTTGGCGCAGCGGATGGTCGAGTGGCGCGCCGCGCACGGTCCGTTCGGCGGTCTCGCGCGCCTCGACAGCGTGCCCGGGGTGGGTCCCAAGCTGCTCGAAACGCTGCAACGGTACGTCGAATTCTCGGGTCTGCGGCCCTAATGTCTTGACACCCCCCTCCAATTCCCTAACGTTAGGCTGTTCAATCACATCGAGTGCTCTACGGCCACCGCTGCTGCCGCCACCGACAAGCTGGGCGACATCCTGGTACGCGAGGGGCTGATCAGCGCCGATCAGCTCCGGAAGGCCCTGCAGGAGCAGAAGGGCAGCGGGATGCGCCTGGGGTACACCCTGGTCAAACTCGGCATGATCGAGGAGACCGAGGTGACCAAGATGCTGGCCCGGCAGTACCGGATGCCGGCGGTGGACCTGTCGCGGTTCGAGGTCGATCCCAAGATCCTCAAGCTGCTGCCGGCCGATATCGCGGTGAAGCACACCGTCCTCCCCCTCAAACGGGACGGCCGGACCCTGACGGTGGCGATCGCCGACCCCAACAACGTCACGGCGATCGAGGATCTCAAGTTCATCACGCGGTGCGACGTGTTCCCGGTGATCGCCGGGGAGTACACGCTCCGCAATGCCATCGAGCGTCACTATCAGCAGTCCGACGCACAGCTCCAGACCCTGCTGAAGAGCGTCGAGGCCGAGGAGAACGCGGACCTCGAGGTGGTGGAGGAGCAGGAGGACGAGCAGGTCCGGGCGCAGGACCTGGCCGAGGACGCGCCGGTCGTGAAGCTGATCAACGGGATCCTGACCGACGCGGTGAAGCGGGGGGCGTCGGACGTCCACATCGAGCCGTTCGAGCACGAGATGCGGGTGCGCTACCGGGTGGACGGGGCGCTGCAGGAAGTGATGAAGCCGCCGGCCAAGTGGCGGGCGGCGCTGACGTCGCGCGTCAAGATCATGGCGCAGCTGAACATCGCCGAGCGGCGGGTGCCCCAGGACGGGCGCATCAAGCTCAAGATGGGCACCCGGGTGATCGACTTCCGGGTCTCGACCCTGCCGGTGCTGTACGGCGAGAAGATCGTGCTGCGGATCCTGGACAAGGGCAACCTGACCTTCGACCTGTCGAAGTTCGGGTTCGAGCCGAAGGCCGAGAAGGACCTGATGCGGGCCATCATGAACCCGTACGGGATGGTCCTGGTGACCGGCCCGACGGGGTCGGGGAAGACCACGACGCTGTATTCGGCGCTGTCCAAGGTCAACACGATCGACGTCAACATCATGACGGCCGAGGACCCGGTCGAGTACAACCTGATGGGCATCAATCAGGTGCTGGTGCGCAACGAGGTGGGGATGACCTTCGCGGCGGCGCTCCGCGCGTTCCTGCGCCAGGACCCGAACATCATCATGGTGGGCGAGATCCGGGACCTCGAGACCGGGTCGATCGCGATCAAGGCGGCGCTCACCGGCCACCTGGTGCTGTCGACGCTCCACACCAACGATGCGCCGTCGACGGTGACGCGCATGGTGGACATGGGGATCGAGCCCTTCAACGTGGCGAGCGCGGTCAACCTGATCGTGGCGCAGCGGCTGGTGCGGCGGATCTGCTCGGGGTGCAAGCAGGAGCACCGCTACCCGGACGAGGAGCTCGAGGCGATGGGCATCCCGCCGGGCGAAGCGCGGCAGATCGTGCTGTACAAGGGGCTCGGGTGCGACCTGTGCAACGGGACGGGCTACAAGGGCCGGCAGGGCATCTATGAAGTGATGTCGATGTCGAGCGCCCTGCGGCGGGCGGTCCTGAAGGGTGCCTCCTCGGAGGAGCTGCAGCACGCCGCGGTGAGCGAGGGCATGCTGACCCTGCGGATGGACGGGATGGTGAAGGTGAAGCGGGGGATCACCACACTCGAGGAAGTCGTGAAGGAGACTGCGGCATGACGGCTGGCGGCGGCGTCGGCACGCGCATCAATCTGCGCGCCCTGCTGGAGGAGATGATCGAGCAGGACGCGTCGGACCTGCACATCGTGGCGGGGGAGCGTCCCAAGCTCCGGGTGGACGGGGACATCACGAACTCGTCGGTGGAGGACGTCCTCACGCCGAAGGACACCCTGACGCTCGCGTACTCGGTGCTCACCGAGAACCAGAAGAAACGGTTCGAGACGGAGAGCGAGCTGGATTTCTCGTTCGGGATCCAGAACCTCGCCCGCTTCCGCGGCAACTGTTTCAAGCAGCGCGGCTGCGTATCGATGGTCATCCGGCAGATCCCGTTCACCGTGAAGACCTTCGACGATCTCGGCCTCCCACCGATCGTGGCCAAGCTCGCCGAGCGGCCGCGCGGCCTGGTGCTCGTGACGGGCCCCACCGGATCGGGCAAGAGCACCACGCTCGCGGCGATGATCGACAAGATCAACAAGGAGCTGCGTGGGCACATCATCACGGTGGAAGACCCGATCGAGTTCATCCACCGGCACCAGGGATGCATCGTCAATCAGCGCGAGATCGGCACCGACACCAACAGCTTCCAGGCGGCGCTGAAGTACGCGCTGCGGCAGGACCCCGACGTGGTGCTGGTCGGCGAGATGCGCGACCTCGACACCATCTCGTCGGCGCTCACCATCGCAGAGACGGGGCATCTCGCGTTCGCCACGCTGCACACCAACTCCGCGGCCGAAAGCATCAACCGCATCATCGACGTGTTCCCGTCGCACCAGCAGAGCCAGGTGCGTGCCCAGCTCGCGTTCGTGCTCGAGGGGGTCGTCACCCAGACGCTGCTGCAGAAGTCGAAGGGGCGCGGCCGCGTCATGGCGGCGGAGATCATGGTGTGCACCCCGGCGATCCGCGCGCTGATCCGCGACGACAAGGTGCATCAGATCGAGTCGGCGATGCAGGCCGGGAAGAAGTACGGCATGCAGACGATGAACGACGCGCTGTACCAGCTGTACGTCAACCGCGAAGTCGCCAAGGAGGAGTGCATGCGGGTGACGTCGAATCCGAACGAGTTCCTCCGCATGATCGGTGAAGCCCCGACGGACGAGCGGGGCGAGGGCGGTTCCGCGGCCGCACCGGCCGGGGCCAAGGTCGCCGCACGCCGCTGAGGCGCATTTAGGAGGACGAGATGCCGGTTTTCGAGTACACCGCGCGCAATACCAAGGGCGAGATCGTCCGCGACAAGCTGGACGCCGCCACCAAGGACGACGTCCTCGCGCAGTTGCGCCGCAACCGCCTCCAGGTGGTCCGGGTGGAGGAGGCGAAGGCCGGCGCACCGAAGTTCCGATTCGGCGCCGGGATCCGGACGCGCGACGTCGTGATCCTGACCCGGCAGTTCGCCACGATGATCAACGCCGGGTTGCCGCTGGTCCAGGCCCTCGACATCCTGGCGCAGCAGACCGAGAACAAGGCGCTGGCGGAGGTCACCCGTCACGTGGTGTACGACGTGGAGAGCGGCCACACCCTCGCCGACGCGCTGCGCAAGCACCCCAAGGCGTTCAGCGATCTCTACGTGAACATGGTGGCCGCGGGCGAAGCGGGCGGTATCCTCGACACCATCCTGCTGCGGCTGGCCCAGTTCCTCGAGAAGAACGACGCCATCATCCGCAAGGTGAAGGGCGCCATGGTGTATCCGGCGGTCATCATCTCGGTCGCGGTGATCGCCATCGCGGTGCTGCTCATCTTCGTGATCCCGACCTTCCAGACCATGTTCGCGTCGGTGAACATGGAGCTGCCGCTCCCGACCCGCATCGTCATCGGCGCGAGCAACCTCCTGACGAACTACTGGTGGGCCATGATCGGGGTCATCGCGCTCGGCGTGTTCGGGCTGTTCCGCTGGTACAAGACTCCCACCGGCCGCCTGCAGATGGACGCCCTGCTCCTGAAGATGCCCGTGCTCGGCGACCTGGTCCGGAAGTCGGCGGTGTCGCGGTTCACGCGCACGCTCGGCACCCTGATCTCGAGCGGCGTGTCCATCCTCGAAGGGCTCGAGATCACCGCCCGCACGGCCGGCAACATGGTCGTCCACAACGCCGTGATGGAATCACGCGCCTCGATCGCCGGCGGCGAGACCATCGCCGCGCCGCTCCAGAAGTCCCGGGTGTTCCCGCCGATGGTGATCTCGATGATCGCCGTCGGCGAACAGACCGGTGGTCTCGACGAGATGCTGTCGAAGATCGCGGACTTCTACGACGAGGAAGTGGACGCGGCCGTGAGCGCCCTGCTGTCCCTGATGGAGCCGATCATGATCGTCGTGCTCGGCGTCGTCGTCGGCGGCATGGTGGTGGCGATGTACCTGCCCATCTTCGACATGGTGAACGCGGTCCAATAAGCCCGGGCCCCGGGCAGGGCCCGCACCGCGCAGCCTCCGCCATGAGCGATCTCCCCCGCGCCCCCGGGGCCGCCGCGCTGGCCGCGGCGCTCGCCGCCTGCGCCGGCGCCACGGTCCCGCGGACCGATCCGGCTCCCCCGGTGCCCGCCGCCGCCGTGGCCGTGTCGCTGTTCCTCGTGGGCGACGCCGGCGAGCCGGACCCCGGGGGCGAGCCCACGCTCGCCGCGCTCCGCACCGCGATCAGCGCCGCCGCGGGCGAGCGCGTCGTCGTCTTCCTCGGCGATAACATCTACCCCCGGGGTCTGCCCGATTCCGCCGCACGCGACCGCGCCGAGTCCGAACGGCGCCTCACGACGCAGCTCGAAGCCGTCGGGGACCGCGCCCGGATCCTCCTGATCCCCGGCAACCACGATTGGGCGCGCGGCGGCTGGGACGGGTGGGCGGCGGTGCGCCGCCAGGAGGCGTTCCTCGCGACCCGTGGCGCCACGTTGCTCCCCGGCGGCGGCTGCCCCGGCCCGGCGGTGGTCGACGTCGGCACCCGGTTGCGACTCGTCTTGATCGACACGCAGTGGTGGCTCCAGAGTCGGGCCCGGCCCGAGGACGCCGCCGGTGGCTGCCTCCCGGCGGGGCCGGGTGGGGTCGCGGACTCGCTGCGGGGCGCTCTGCGTGACGCCGGGGCCCGGCACGTGGTCGTCCTGGGGCACCACCCGCTGGCGACCGGCGGACCGCACGGTGGCCATTTCACCTGGCGGGAGCACATTTTCCCGCTGACCGAGGTGGTGCCGTGGCTGTGGCTGCCCCTGCCCGTGATCGGGTCGGCATACCCGCTCGCCCGGCAGAACGGCTGGTCCGACCAGGATCAGTCTGGCAGCCGCAATCGCGCCATGCACGATTCTCTGGTGGCCGCGTTTGCCAGCCGGCCGCCGCTGGTGTACGCTGCCGGGCACGAGCACGCGATGCAGGTGCTCGATGGTCTGGGGGCCCGGCACCTGATCGTCAGCGGGGCGGGGCGGTTCGGGAACACCAGCCACGTGACGGCCATCCCGGGCACGCGGTTCGTCGCATCCACCGGGGGCTTCGCGCGGCTCGACGTGCTGACCGATGGTCGGGTGCGCCTCGGCGTCATCCTCGCGGACGCCTCCGGCCGCGGTGAAGAACGGTTCTCGATGTGGCTCGATACGACGGCCGGCCCCTGAGGGACCGGCATCACTCGCGGTACCGGGAGACGATCATGCGTCACGCAGTGGGTACGCTCGTGCTTGCCGTCGCGGTCGCCGCCACGCCGCCCGCGCTCGCGGGCCAGTCGCTGTTCAGCTTCGCCGCGCGGACCGGCTACAGCGGCTTCACCGGCGCGGATTTCGACGCCGCGGGCGCGGCGCTGATCCTCGACCTCAGCCTGCGGTACGGGCAGCGTCACGGGTTCGCCCTGGCGGTCGGGGGACACTTCAGCAATCACACGGTAGCGGACACGGTGGACCTCGACGTCCTGGGACTCTACGGTGAGGCCCGCTACACGTTCCCCACCGTCTCGACCAACGTGCTCCCGTTCGTGACATTCCGGGGCGGCTACGCGCGCCAGCTGTTCACGGCCGGCTCCGGCGGCGGCACCCAGGACGCCACCCAGGACGGGTATGCGCTCGGCGGGACCCTGGGCGTGGACTACGAGCTGTCCGAGCGTTTCGATGTCGAGATCGCGGGGCTGTACAACGTGGTGGCGCTCGACGACGCCAGCGTGAACGGCAACGTGGTCCCGGGGACGGAGCGGAACGGAGGGCAGTGGGCGGTGCTGGTCGGAGTGGTGTTCCGGGCGGCCGGCCGGTAGGAGCGTCCTGAGTCGCGATGAGCGGCCTCCGCTGGTGCGTGATCGTCGTGCTGGGCGGCTGCGCGGCCGGGGCGGCGGGGGCGCAGGTCCGGGGCGACACCGTCCTCGCCGCGGGACCGCGGTACGGGGCCGGCGCGATCCACCGGTTCCTGTTCGGCGCGGACTACCGGGATCTCTGGACGACGCCGGTTCGCGTCCCCCTCATCGACCTGGCGTCGTTCGGGGGCGGGCTCACCCCGACCACGGCGGGCGGCGGCAAGCAGACCAAGTCGCTGCGCTTCCGCGGCGCGGACGGCCGGGAGTACGGATTCCGTTCGATCGACAAGGATCCCGGTAACGTCCTGCCTCCAGACCTGCAAGGCACGTTCGTCGAGGGCCTGGTCCGCGACCAGACGAGCTCCGCGTTCCCGTTCGGGCCCACCGTGGCTGCGGCACTGATGTCCGCGGCCGGCATCCTCCACGCCGAGCCCACCCTGGTGGTCCTCCCCGACGATCCCGCGCTGGGGGATCACCGCGAGCGCTTCGCCGGGACGGTCGGATACGTCGAGGCGCGCGCGGTCGCACGCGCGGGCGCCCCGGCGTTCGCCGGCGCGGACGAGATCATCGCCGGGCAGGCGATGATCGACCGCCGGCTGTCCGGCCCGGGGGACGCCGTCGATGTCCCGGCGCTGCTGCTGTGCCGGCTCTTCGATCTCCTCATCGGTGATTGGGACCGTCACCGCGACCAGTGGCGCTGGGCGCGGTTCGGCGCGGCGCGGCCGGCGCGCTGGACGCCGATTCCGGAGGACCGGGACCAGGCGTTCGTCCGGTTCGACGGACTGCTGCTCGCGATCGCGCGGAACAACGTCCCGCAGCTCGTGAACTTCGGCCCCAAGCATGCCGCGATCGCCGGCGCCGCGTGGAACGGGCGGGACGTGGACCGCCTGTTCCTGGTCGAGCTCGAGCGGTCCGTGTGGGACTCGGTGACCGCCGTCCTGCGGATGCGCGTGTCCGACAGCGCGATCGCCGGCGCCGTCGCCACGCTGCCGGACGAGGTGCGCGCCCGTCGCGGGGAGTGGCTGGCGGCGGCCCTGCGCGCCCGGCGCGACGGGCTCGGTGCCGCCGCGGCCGCGTTCTACCGGCTGCTCGCGCGCGAGGTCGACCTGCAGGCCACGGCGCAGGCGGACACGGCGGAGATCGAACGCGTCGCCGACGGCTCGGTGGCGGTCCGGGTGCGGTCGGGCGGTGTCGAGTATCTGCGGCGACGGTTCCACGCCGACGAGACCCGGGAGATCCGGCTCCACCTCGGTCCGGGCGCGGACCAGGTCGTCGTGCGGGGTGCGGGCCCCGACCGGATCGTGCTGCGGGTCGTGGGGAGCGGCGACGACCGGCTGGCCGACTCCTCCACGGCGGGGGGCGTGCGGTTCTACGCCGCCGCGGCGGATTCCGCGGCAGGGCCGGGACGCGTGCGGGTCGATCGCCGCCCGTACGTCCTCCCGCCCCGGGATCCCACCGCGCTTCCGCCGCGCGACTGGGGGTCGCGCTGGCAGACGGTCGCCGTCGTGGGCGCGGCGCCGGATCTGGGGTTCGTGTTCGGCGCCGGGTTCCAGCGCACGGGCTACGGCTTCCGCCACCTGCCCGACGCATCGCAGCTGCGCGTGCGGGCGGGCTACGCGACCGGTGCCGTGACGGGGCGGACCGACGTGCTCGCCGTGGCGCGGCGCGAGAACTCCCGCGCCCGCGTGGAGGTCAACGCGCTGGTGTCGGGCCTCGAGGTGATCCGCTATCACGGCCTCGGCAACGAGACCGCCGCCCCGCAGGACGACGCGTACTACCGGGTCAACCAGGCGACGTTCGTCATCGCACCGGAGGTGGTGCTGCCGGTGGGCCGCCCCGATCTCGCCTTGGGGCTCGTGGTGCGGTACGCCGACACGCGCGAGACCCCGGGCCGCATCGTCGCGGACGCGCCCCCCTACGGGGCCGGCAACTTCGGGCAGGCGGGCCTGCGCGCGGAGCTGCGCTTCGACGGGCGTGACGTGCCCGGCCGGCCGACCCGCGGGGCGCGGTTCAACGCCGGCGGTGCCTGGTATCCGGCCCTGTGGGACGTCGATTCCGCGTTCAGTGAGGTGCACGCCGAGATCGCGACGTATCTCAGCGCGGCCGGGGTGCCGCTGCGCCCCACCCTCGCGCTCCGCGCCGGCGGCAAACACGTCTGGGGACCGTATCCGTTCCACGAGGCCGCGTTCCTCGGGGACGGCCGCACCGTGCGTCTGGGGCGGCAGAACCGCTACGGCGGCGACGCGGCGGCGTGGGGGAACGCGGAGCTGCGGCTGCGGCTCGGGTCGGTCTTCGTCCTGCTGCCGGGCGATATCGGCGTGTTCGGGCTCGGGGATGTGGGCCGCGTGTTCCTCGCCGACGAGTCGTCAACGGTGTGGCACGGGGCGGTGGGTGGCGGGCTGTGGCTCTCGATGCTGCGCCCCGACAATGTGTTCACCATCGCGGCCGTCAGCAGCGCCGAGCGCACCGGCGTCTACTTCCGGGCCGGGTTCGCGTACTGAGCATGGGCCGCGAGCGATTCGTCCCCGCGCCCGGGCCGCTCGACCGATTGCTGCGGCTCTTCACCGACGTCCGGCCGGGCGAGAGCACCACCGCCCTCCTGCTCAGCGTCAACATCTTCGTCATCTTCGTCGCGTACTACGTCCTCAAGACCCTGCGGAAGGCGCTGATCCTCACCGAACAGGGGCCGGAGTTCGAGGCGTACATGGCGGCCGGGACCGCCGTGCTGCTGGTGGGGGCGGTGCGGGTCTACGGGTGGTTCTCGGCGCGCGTCCCCCGCCGGCGACTGATCAACGTCGTCACCGCCGTCTTCGTCCTCTGCCTGGTGGGCTTCTTCGGCCTCACGCAGGCCGGCGTGCCCGTCGCGATCCCGTTCTACGTGTGGCTGGGCATCTTCAACGTGATGATCGTGGCGATGTTCTGGTCGTTCGCCAACGACGTGTACACGACCGACGAGGGCGAGCGGCTGTTCGCGATCGTCGGGTTCGGCCAGTCGCTGGGGGCGGTCGCGGGGTCGGCCATCGCCGGCGGCCTGATCGCGGCGCTGGCCCCGTCGGCCGTATTCCTGCTGGCGGCGGGCGCGCTGGCCGGCGCGGCCTTCGTCACCGGCATCGTGGACGGGCGGGAGCGCGCGCGGACGGAGGCGGGACTGCTGCGGACCACGGCGGAGATCCCGGCCGCGACGGGCGAGTTCCGGGCGGCCTCCGGAGCGTTCAGGCGTCCCGCCGAAGCCGAGCCGGAGCCCGCCCGGGGGGCGGCGTTCCACCTCGTGTTCCGCAACCGGTACCTCCTGGGGATCGCGCTGATCGTCCTGGTGCTGAACTGGGTGAACAGCGTGGGCGAGTACATCCTCTCCGCCACGGTCGAGGGTGTGGCGACCGCGACGGCCACGGCGGGCGGTCCGGCCGTCGAGGAGACGATCGGGCGATTCTACGGCGGCTTCTACACGGTCGTGAACGCCCTCAGTCTGGGGCTGCAGCTGTTCGTGGTGTCCCGCGTCATCAAGTACGGGGGCCCGCGCATCGCCCTCGCGGTGCTGCCGGTGATCGCGCTCGGCGGCTACGCCTTCATGGCGTTCCTGCCGATTCTGGTCGCCATCCGGTGGGCCAAGGTGGCCGAGAACGCGACCGACTACTCCCTCAACAACACCGCGCGCAACGTGCTGTTCCTGCCCACGACGCGTGAGCAGAAGTACGCGGCGAAGCAGGCGATCGACTCGTTCTTCAAGGTGGCGGGGGACGTGCTGTCGGGGGTCCTGGTCTTCGTCGGCGGGGTGCTGGCCTTCGCCCCGCGGCACTTCGCGATGGTCAATCTGGCGCTCGCCGCCGCGTGGCTCGGGATGGCGCTCTGGGTCGGCCGGCGCTACCAGCGGCTGGCCGCCGAGACCACCGGTTAGGCGCCGCTCCGGCGGCGCAGCTCGGCCAGGTTGAGCGCGATCGACTGGCGGCTGCGCAGCAGGTCGTCCACCACCTGCGCGGCCGGACGTCCCGCCGTGTGCGGCGGTCGGGTGTCTTCGAGGTACGGCCAGAGCCGGGCGCGGATCGGCTCGGGCAGCGCCGTTTCGAGGTACTCGAGCGCGGTGCCCCGGAGCATCGGGTCGCTGGTGTGCAGTGCCCGGAAGGCGATCGTCAGGTGCTGTCGCGACAGCACCAGTGCGAGCAGCGTGAACACGTGCTCCAGGCTGCGGCTGGCCCGCTGGCGCAGCACCTCGTCCACCAGCGGCGAGGGTGCCACGTCGTCGGCCGCATCGATCAGCCGCCGGCTCTCCCACAGCTCACGATCCACGGCCACTTCGTTCAGCACCGCGGCGTACACCCGCTCGGCGGGGAACCCGAGGCCCGAGCCCGTCTCCTGCAGGTGCAGCAGCGCCCGGCCGCACCGGTAGCGCACCTCGAATCGCTCGTCGGCGAGCCCGCGGAGCAGGCCGTCCACCGCCCGGTCGGTCGTGACGTCCGCCAGCAGCCGGGGGATGCGCCGCCGGATCGCGAAGTCCTCGTCCGGATCGAGCAGGCGATCGACCAGCTGGCCGGTGAGCGCGGCGGCGTGTGGCCGCAGGGCGCGCGCGGCGTCGGGCAGCACATCGTCCCGGGCCAGCAGGCGGATCACGTGGCCCGCGAGCTCCGGCGTGATCGGTCCCGCCGCGAGGCCGGCGCGGACGTCATCGACCCCCGCCGCGCGCAGCCCGGCGACGCGGTCCGGCCTCGAGTCCGCCGGCACCCGCGGGGCGGGGACCGGGGCGGCCGCCGGCGTATCGGCGGGCCGCGTCAGCCCCAGGGAGGCCACGCTCTGCAGCATCGCGGTCCGTGTGGTGAGGTCGCGGATCTCATCGGGATCGAGGCGGATCGCCTGCGACACCAGATTGCGCTCGAGGGCAGCCACGTACCCCGCCCGCAGGCGCAGGGCGACCCAGGCGGCACTGGCGGCGAGCACGGCGCTGGCCGCGAGCAGGGCGGTCCGCCAGTACCCGCCGGTGGCGAGCAGCAGCAGCTGCACCAGTCCGCCTCCCGCGACGTCGCCCATGCGCAGCGCCCCGACGTCGATCAGCGTCTTCGTCGTCCGCTTCTCGCTGCGGGGGAGCGGGGTGAAAAGCAGCTCGTACCCCGCACGGAAGAACGAATTGCGCAGCACCGCCTCCGTGCCGCGAAGCAGTACCGCGCCCATGATCCCCGGTGCGGCGAGCGTCGCGACGCTCCCGGCCGCGACCACGCCCGGCATCAGGGCGACCGTGGGTGTGAGGCCGAGCCGCTGGAGCGCCGGACGGCTCGCGCCGAGCTGCACGGCGGCGGACAGCACCCCGACCGCAGTGTAGAAGACGGCGAAGACGCGCAGCAGCGTGTCGCGATCGGGGTAGGTGCCCCGCACGCCCGCCTTGAACACGTAGTCGATCAGGCCCTCGGAGAGGGACACGAGCAGCACCACGACGACGAGGCCGCGGAGGTAGGGCGTCTCCGCGATGGTGCGGACCGCCGACGCCGGGGACCCTTCGTCGGGCGGCGCGGACGGGGCCGGGGTGTGGACCAGCGTCACGAGCGCGGCGCACGCGAGTTGCAGCCCCGCGAGGAGCGGCAGCATCGCGGGCACCGACAGCCACGCCGCGACGCCCGCCGCGAGACCCCCGCCCACCACGCCGCCCACCGTTCCGCCCGCCGCGATGCGCCCGACGTGCCGCTTGGCGCTGCGGGGGTCGAACCGCTCGCTGACGAGCGACCAGAAGGCCGAGATCAGCAGCGCCCCGAGGCCGCCGTAATGCAGGTACAGCAGCACCACCGCCGCCCTGGGAAGCGTGCCGAGCAGCGCCCACTCGAGGAGCAGCAGCGCCCCGCTCGCCGCGAGCACCACCGGGAGCAGCCGAGCCGGCGTGACGCGGGGGAGGACGCGGGCGGCGGCGAAGGCGAGCGCGAGCGCCACGAGGGACGATGCCATGACCATCGCCGGCAGGCTCTGCACGTCGAACGTCGACAGAAACAGCGCGTCACGCGTCGCCTTGCCGGCCATCTGGAAGGCGATGAGGCCGGCCGACGTCGCCACCGCGGCCCCGACGGCGACGGCGGCCGGGTCCCGCGCGGGGCGGGGGGAGGTCACGGACACGGTGTGGGTCTCACGGGGGCTGAGAATGATCCACCCGGCGGGGCGGTGCGCAACCGTCGAGTCGCGTCAGGTTCCTGATCGCTTCCCACTCTTGCATTCTGCGACACCGTTTCCGATACTGTTGACGAAGCCTGCGCGCCGGAGCGGCTCGGCGCCATGCAACCCACGATCGGACAATATCTTGCTGATCCCGTGCCTGGTCCAGCAGTCCCCGCCCTCGCAGCTCCGCCGACGCCGGTGCCGGTGACGCGCGCCACCGGCGCGGACCGGGTCGCCATCCCCAGGACCCGGGCTTTGCTGCGGTGGGTCTACCTCGGCCGTCTGTCGGTGGCGGCCGCGCTGTATCTCGCGGCGGCCCTGAAGTTCCGCGTGGCCACGAGCGTGGACGTGCTGGTCGCGTCGCTCGTGGTGCTGACGACACTGATCGTGACGCTGGTGTCCTTCTGGCACACCCACGTCCGGGACCGGGCGCCCGGCCGGGTGTTCCTCTACCTGCAGGCGCTGTTCGACACGGCGCTGATCACGGTCGTGGTGCACGTCACCGGTGGCCCCCAGAGCGACTTCGCCGGGCTCTACGTGCTGCTGGTGGCGGTGACGGCGGTGCTGATGTCGGCCGCGGGCACGGCGCTCGTCACCGTCGTCGTGGCGGGGGCGTACCTCGGCGACGTCGTCCTCAGCTCCCCGGGGACGAGCATCCAGAGCACGGCGATCCAGGTGGTGGTGTTCGGGTTGGTGGCCGTGGTCACGGCGTACCTGGCGACGCGCGTCTCGCTGATGGGCGCCGAGCGGGAGGCCCTGGCGGGGGAGCTGCGCCAGGCGCGGCTCGAGGCGGCGGAGGTGCTCCGGCAGCTGCGCAGCGGTGTCGTCACGGTGGACGGCGGCGGCCGGCTGCTGTTCTCCAATCCGGCCGCCGATGATCTCCTCGGGCTGCCGATCTCGACCTGGGCCGGGCGCCCGATCCTCGCGGAGCTGGGGCGCGTGGCGCCGGAGTTCGCGGCGGCGGTCGCCGGAGCACCGGGCCGTGTGCTCCGCCAGCAGCGGGTGGAAGCGGAAGTGAGCCTGCCCGACCGGTCGTTCCCGATCGGCGTCACGATCACGCGTCACGAAGGGGGCGGCGACGCCGGCGCGCCACCCCGCATCACGGCGATCTTCACCGATATCTCGGCGACCAAACGGATCGAGGAGCTGCGGCTGCGTGCCGAGCGGCTCGAGGGCGTGGCCGAGCTCTCGGCCAGCCTGGCGCACGAGATCAAGAACCCGCTCGCGTCGATCCGCAGCTCCGTGGAGCAGCTGGCCCGCGCCAGCCGGGCTCACCCCGACGAGCAGTTCCTCGCCGGCCTCATCGTGCGCGAGTCCGACCGGCTGTCGCGGCTGCTCACCGAGTTCCTCGACTTCTCCCGCGTGCGGGTGACGCAATACCGCAGCGTCGACCTGGCCCAGGTCGCGGACGCTGCGATCCGCCTGGTGCGCGAGCACCCGGAGTGTCCGGCGGACGCGGTGATCGCGCTCGAGGGGGGACCCGCCGCGCTCGAGGGTGACGAGGACCTGCTGCACCGCGTGGTGTGGAACCTGGTGCTGAACGCGGTGCAGGCTGCGGGGCCGGGGGCGCGGGTGACGGTGCGGTTGTCCCGACCGGACGCCGATCAGCTGCCTGGGGGCGTCCTGGTCGAGGCGCCCGTGACGCTGTCGGTGACCGACAACGGGCCCGGGATCCCCGACGCGGTGCGCGGCCGCCTGTTCCAGCCGTTCGTGAGCGGTCGGGCGGGGGGGAGCGGCCTGGGCCTGGCGATCGTGCAGCGGGCGGTCGAGGCGCATCGCGGCGTGGTCCTGCTCGACTCGGCACCCGGACGCGGTGCGACCTTCACGATCTACTTCCCGGCCAACCGGCGCAGAGAGGAAGCGGCATGACGGCTCCCACGATCCTGGTGATCGACGACGAGAGCGGGATCCTCGACGCGCTGCGGATCCTGCTGCGCAACGAGGGCTTCGAGGTGACGACCGCGCAGGGGGGCAAGCTCGGGCTGGAGGCGCTCAAGGGGATCGCGCCCGACCTCGTGCTGACCGACGTGCGCATGCCGCAGGTGGGTGGCATCGACATCCTGACCGCCGTGCGCCAGCAGGATCCCGAGACGCCGGTGATCCTGATGACCGCCCAGGCCTCGCTCCAGAGCGCCATTCAGGCGGTCAACGAGGGCGCGTTCTACTACATCCAGAAGCCGTTCTCCAACGACGACCTGATCGCCATCTGCCGGCGCGCGGCGGAGCACCGCCGCCTCCGTGCCGAGAACAAGCAGCTGAAGCAGGAGATGCGGCGCCGCGAGCGGTCGGGCCAGGTGCGGCCGCTCGGCAAGGCGCGCGTCTTCGTCGACGTGATGCGCCTGGCCGAGCAGGTGGCGCCCACCGACAGCACGGTGCTGATCCAGGGGGAATCGGGGACCGGGAAGGAGGTCATCGCGCGCTACATCCACGAGCTGTCCACGCGCTGCGACGGGCCGTTCCTCTCGATCAACTGCGGTGCGCTGCCGGAGAGCCTGCTCGAGTCCGAGCTGTTCGGGCACGTCCGGGGCTCGTTCACCGGCGCGGTGCGGGACAAGCAGGGGCTGTTCATGGCGGCCCGCGGCGGCACCTTCTTCCTCGATGAGATCGGCGAGATGTCGCCCGCGACGCAGGTGAAGCTGCTGCGGGTACTGCAGGAGCGTGAGGCCATTCCCGTGGGCGGCACGGAGGCCGTGCCCGTGGACGTCCGGGTGGTGGCGGCGACGAACCGCGAGCTCGAGGAAGAGATCAAGCGGGGGCGCTTCCGCACCGACCTCTACTACCGGCTCAACGTGATCGCGCTGCACCTCCCGCCGCTGCGCGACCGGCGCGACGACATCGCGCTGTTCGTGGACGCCTTTCTCAAGCGCATGGCCGGGCGCGGCAGCGAGCCACCCAAGCGGCTCACCGCGGCGGCGCTGGACGCGGTGCTGGTCCACTCCTGGCCCGGCAACGTCCGGGAGCTCGAGAACGCGCTCGAGCACGCGGCCGTGCTCAGCCGCGGGGAGACGATCGAGGTGACCTCGCTCCCCGAGCGCGTCACGCGGCGCCAGGCGATCCCGTTGGTGACGGAGCAGGACCACCCCACGCCGACGCTCGACGTGATCGAGCGGGCGTACATCACGTGGGTGCTGCAGGCGGAGGGGGGCAACAAGACGCGCGCCGCGGAGGTGCTGGGGATCGATCCGTCCACCCTGTACCGCAAGTTGACGCGGTACGACGGCGAGAAGGGCAGTGCCGCTGGATGAAGCTGAGCGTCATCATCCCCGTCTACAACGAAGCGGACACGGTGGCGGCGGTCGTCGCGCGCGTGCGGCGCGTGCCCCTCGGGCTCGAAGTCATCGCCGTCAACGATGCCTCGTCGGACCGCTCCGGGACGATCCTCGACGAGCTGCGCGCTGCCGGCGCCGTGGATCGGGTGGTGCACCACCCGCGGAACCGCGGCAAGGGCGCCGCCATCCGGTCGGGGATCGCGCACGCCACGGGAGACGTCGTCGTCATCCAGGACGCCGATCTCGAGTACGATCCCGCCGAGCTGCCCGGTCTGCTCGGGCCGATCGCCGACGGGCGGGCCGACGCGGTCTACGGGTCCCGCTTCCAGGGAGGCCCGCATCGGGTGCTGTACTTCTGGCACTCGGTCGGCAACCACCTGCTGACCCTGCTGTCGAACATGCTCACCAATCTCAACCTCACCGACATGGAGACCTGCTACAAGCTGGTGCGCCGTGAGCTGATGCAGCGCATCCCCCTCACCTCCGAGCGCTTCGGTTTCGAAGTCGAGGTCACCGCCCGGCTCGCGCAGGCAGGGGCGCGGATCTGGGAGCTGCCCATCTCGTATGCCGGACGCACCTACGCGGAGGGCAAGAAGATCACCTGGCGGGACGGGGTCGCGGCCATCGGCCACATCCTGCGATACAATCTCCTGCCGCCCGCGGGCGATTGGCGCACGCGCTAGCGGATGAGCCTCTGGCGCGTCGCGCTCGCCGTGGCCGCCTGCGCCGTGGTCGTGCACCTCGGCGCCCTCGCGAACCGCTTCGCGATGGACGACCTCTACATCATCGTCCTCAATCCCCTGGTGCGGGAGCCGGCGTCGCCCTGGCGCATCCTCACCGCTCCGTATTGGCCCGCGGACTTCGGGGGCCAGCTGTACCGCCCCTTCCCCGTGCTGACCTACGCGCTCGACCGGCTGGCGGCGGGACCGGCGTGGTTCCACGGGATGAATCTCCTGTGGCATGCGACGGCGAGTACCGGCGTGGCGGTCCTCGCCCATCGACTGTCCGGTGCGCGGGCCGCCCTGATCGCGGGACTGCTGTTCGCCGTCCACCCGTTGAACGTCGAGTCCGTCGCCTGGATCGCCGAGCGCAAGAACGTGCTCAGCACGACCTTCTGGATGCTCTCGATGTGGGCGTACGCGGGTTACGCGATGCGCGCGAGCCTTGCCCTCTACCTGTGCGCGGCGCTCGCGCTCGCGCTCGGGTTGCTCGCCAAGCCGATGCTCGTCACGCTGCCGTTTGCGCTTCTGCTGCTCGACTACTGGCCGCTCGAACGCACGCGCTGGGGCGCCGCGCAGCCGGCCGCTCGCGCGCCCGCGTGCGCGCGGCGCTCGACCGGCTTCTTGATCGTCGAGAAGCTGCCGCTGCTCGCGATCTGCGCGGCCTCGTGCGTCGTGACGCTGCGCGCTCAGCGCCGGGGCATCGCTTCGCTCGATGCGATCCCGCTGCTCGAGCGCATCGCCAACGCGATCGTCTCCTATGCGCAG
>Ga0210138_1000119_pt1 | contig 18635 bp, 20 predicted proteins | sample Browns_ThreeSqC__FD_184850 | JGI IMG/M metagenome (GOLD analysis project Ga0210138, IMG submission 184850) | Wetland microbial communities from the San Francisco Bay, California, USA, that impact long-term carbon sequestration -... | ecosystem: Environmental > Aquatic > Marine > Wetlands ... | reverse complement strand
GACCCCTTTTTTGCCTTTTTGTCCTGGTTTCCGCGCAGCGCTAGTGCCGCGGCTGTCAGGATAAAAGCCGCGATCGCGATCGCATTCCCCACCGCACCCGCTGCCCGCAGCCCCGCATGGCCGGCAAGATCGCCCGCGACGCGTAGCGCGAGCGAGGCGTGCAGAAGCGCGAGCGGGAGGTACAGCCACGCGCCATAGGGAATCGCGACCCGCAGGATCGCGGGCAGGATGACCGGCGCATGGCCGAAGACCATTGCAAACACGAACCCGAGCATGAGCGCGTGCAGTACAAGATCGTAGAGTGGACCCGCTTGCATCGCCCCGCCGACCACGAGCGTCGCGCCGCACACGGCGAGCCACAGATAGCCTGAAAGAACGCTGGTGGCGATATAGCGAGGCAGCCCCTGTTGGCGCACGGTGATGCGCGCGATGTCGTACCGCCACAACCAGGCCGCAAGCGCAAGGAGTGCCACGCCCTGCACGCGCCACGCGCTCGAGGCGTGAAATGCCGCGCCAAGGGCGGCCAGCGCAATGGCGCCGGCAATTGCCACGAACGCGTGGCGCGCCGCGCGCGGGCGCGGTGCATAGCGCGAGAGCTCGAGCCGCTCTCCGCCGATCGTCAGCACGAAGAAGGCGATCCACCAGGGAACCGCCACCGGCACGGGCTGCCCCAAGAGCAGCGCGACGTTTCCGATCAGCCAGCAGGCTGCAGCTGTACCCAGCGTCGCAGACTCCAGCGCAGGTTGACGGTGGACGATCTCCGCGTTCGCCGCGACCAGTACGAGAGCGCCCATTGCCATCAGCGCAAACCCGGGGCCCGGCATGCCGGCGAGGAGTGCCAAGCCACCGAGGCCGGCCGCGAGCGGCGCACCGTAGGCCCAGAGTTTTGCGAGCGCTACCGCGCGCTCTAGCGAGATCACCGTGCCGAAGAATCCGGACGCCATCAGCACGCCGTGCAGCGCGGGCGCAGCCTCCGGTGCAGGAAGCCATCCGATCCCAACGCGCAGCAATCCGCCGGATATCCCGCTCGCGAGGCAGACGAATCCGATGACCAGCAGCGGATATCGCCAGCGCGGCGGGACGCCGCCCGAAGCGTTCATGCGGAATCGCCGCTCCAGCCGAAGCGCTCGCGTGCCTCTGCGCTCATGCGCTCGGGCGTCCAGGGCGGGTCCCAGACGAGCTCGACATCTACATCGGGAACGCCGGCTGCCACCGAGCGGATCGCGGCCACCGATTCCTCGACGATGTAGGGCGCGACCGGGCAGGCGGGCGAAGTCATGGTCATGCGCACGTGGATCCGCGCAGGCGTGACTTCGACTGCGTAGACGAGACCAAGGTCGACGATGCTCATGCCCGCCTCCGGATCCTCGACCCCGCGCAACGCGTCGCGCACTTCGCTCTCGGTCAGCATAGCGGCTCTCTGTTGTTCGTCTCCTGCAATCGCGCGCAGGTTACCGGCAACGCTCAACGCCGCGCTTCACTGGCGCCGCGCGAAGACGATCGATCGGCTGGCGCCGTTGGCAGTCAGGCTGCCGACGATCTGAAAGGTCAGCACGCGGCCCTCGAAGCGACCGCCTTCGCTTTCCCATTCAATGCTGGTGCCTCGCAGGCGAGCCTGTGAGGCCCTGAAGCGCTCATCGCCGATCGCGCCTTCGACGTCGATCTGCTGGAAGTTCTGCCGAATCTCCAGCTGCCATTCCCCTTCCGGCTGCACGGATTGCCATTCGCCGCGCACCTGCGCCGGCACCACCCAGTAGTACAGCGTGGCGCTGCGCCCCTCGTACTCGCCGCTCAGGGCCAGTTGGCGCATCTCGTCCGGCTCCCATCCGCTCATCGGAAAGGCATGCGAAACGATGCGCGTGCCAGGCGCGAGCTCGGCGAGAAACTTCGGCTGCAGCGCGTCCATCAGCCAGGGCAGCAGGTAGGCGGTGACCACGTTTGCGCTCGACAAATCCGTCTTCAGGACGTCATTGTTCAAGAACGTGGTCTGTTGCTCGACGCCGGCAAGGCGCGCGTTTTCGCGCGCCGTCTCGACGAGCTTGGGGTCGAGCTCCACGCCGATTCCGCGCGCGCCGTACTTCTTCGCCGCGGCGATCACGATCCGCCCGTCGCCGGAGCCGAGATCCATCACCAGGTCTTCGCGGCGCGTTTGCGCCAGCGTCAGCATGCGCTCGACGACCTCGGGCGGGGTGGTGACGAACGGCGGCGCCCTCCCAGCGGTCTGCGCTGCAGCCTGGCCCGCGGCGATCAGCGCAGCCACTGCGCAGGCGAAGGCGCGAATGATCATTGCGCCAGGCGTGCGGACTCGAGCGGACGCGCGCCGGGCATCAATGCCCGCAGCCGCGATCGGATCTGCGCATCGGCCCAGTCGCGCTCGCCGATCGCGTGATAGCGGATCCGGCCTTCGGGGCCGACCACGAAGCTCACCGGCAGGGCCCGCGCGCGCCAGGCCTGCGCGACCTGCGCATCGCGATCGAGCAGGAGCGCAAAGCCCATCGGCACGCGCTCGGCGAATGCGCGCACCGCGGATGCATCCTCGCTGATGTTCACCGCGAGCACCGCGAAGGGCTCGCCCTCGAGCGAGCGCCGCAGCCGCTCGATGCTCGGCATTTCCGCGCGGCAGGGTGCGCACCAGGTCGCCCAGAAGTTCACCAGCACCACGCGGCCACGGTACTGCGCCAGGCTGTGTCGGCGGCCATCGAGCGCGTCGAGCTCGAGCGGGGGCGTCGCGCCGCCGGACCATGGAATCAGCGCCTGCGCCGCAGCGCCGGTTGGCGCGAGAAGCGTCAAGGCAAGCAGAAGGCGCGCGAGCTGTCCCATGGCGAACAAGCCCCGGCACTGACCGGGCATTGCATGATACCGCCTGCGCCTAGGCGCGCCGGCGGGAACTCCGCGCGCGCCGGATCAACCCGCGCTTTTCGGCTGATTCTCCTTCTTCGATTTCTTGACCTTCTTCTTGGTCTTGGTTTCCTCGGTCGCCTTGCTCGTTTTCTTGTGCTGCGCCTTCTTTTGCTCCGCTTTCTGCTCGCCCACCGCGGGCTTCGCCGGGCTGGCAGGCGTTGCGCGCTGCGCCGGAGCGGTTCCCGGCTGTGCAGGCGTCGCCGGAGCGGCGGGCGCGGCAGGCTGCGCCTGCGCGTACACGGTGGTGCAGAACGCGGTCGCGAGCAGCGCCGCGAGAACCTTTTGCTTGAACATGATCGAATCCTCCGAATCAAATGATCGGCGCATCGGTGCGCCGGGAGCGTATAACGCGCGTGCATTCCCGGGCGTTGACGTCCAAGTCCGGCCACTGCAGCGGCCCACTATAATTGCGCGCTGCGGATCATGAACGACGAGCCCTGGCCGACGATCGCGTTGCGCACCTCGCCCGGCGCCCGGGCGTTCTCGGCGCCGCCGCATTGAAGCTCGCGCAGTTTCTGGCGCTGCTGCCGCCACGCGAGCTGTGGGTGTTCGGCTACGCCTCGCTGATGTGGTCGCCGGGGTTTGCCTTCCGTGAGAAGAGACGCGGCTTCGTCTACGGCTACCACCGCTCGTTGTGCATCTATTCGCATCGCCACCGCGGCACGCGCGAGCGTCCGGGTCTCGTCATGGGGCTGTGCCGCGGCGGATCATGCTGGGGTATGGCCTACCGCCTGGCGATCCGCAGGCAGCGCGCCATCCTCTCCGCTCTGTGGCGCCGCGAGATGCGCAACTACGTCTACCTGCCCCGCCTCGTTACGGCGCACCTCGATGGCGGGCGCCGCGTGTCTGCGCTCGCCTTTGTGGCGGACCAGACGCACCGCCAGTTCGCCGGAGATCTCGACGTCGAGCGCACGGCCCGGCTCGTCGCCCAGGGGCGCGGCGGCCGAGGACACAACATCGACTACCTGCAGCGCACGCTGGCGCACATGCACGAGCTCGGCGTGCGCGATCCGCGCCTCGATCGTGTTCTGGTGCGCGCCAAGGAGTTGGGGTCAGACCCCTGTGGATAAGTCAGCAAGTCTGGGGTCTGACCCCAAATTTATCTCGACGTCGCCCGCCTCATCCGTCCGAGCGCCTCCGACAAGCGCGCCCGCTGGGTGCCAAAGTTGAGGCGCACGAATTGCGGGCTGCCGAACTGGGCGCCGGGAGAGAGCGCGACGCCGGCGCCGAGGTAGTGGGCGTACGGATCTTCCACGCCGAGCCCCGACGCGTCTATCCAGGCAAGATAGGTCGCTTCGGTGCGCGCCATGTCGAGCCCGGGGGTCTCGGCTACCATCGCTTCGACCAGGTCGCGGTTGGCGCGCAGGTAGGCGAGCTGCGCATCGAGCCAGGCCTGGCCGTCGCGGTAGGCGGCAAGCGCGCCGATGTAGCCGAACACCGACGCGTCGTGCAGCGTCGCATGATGATCCTGCGAGAACGCCGCGCGCAGCGCAGGGTTCTCGATGATCGCGAAAGCGACGCCGGCGGCAGGAAAGTTGAACGTCTTGTTCGGCGACATGAGGGTGACCGAGCGGCGCGACACCTCGGGCGCAAGGCTCGCGATCGGCACGTGCCGCTTGCCCTCCTCCATCAGCAGGTCGGCGTGGATCTCGTCCGAGCAGATGACGAGATCATGCCGCTCGGCGAGCGAGGCCAGGCGTTCGAGCTCCGCGCGGGTGAAGATCGTCCCGCCAGGGTTCTGCGGATTGCAGAGAAACAGCAGTTTGGAAGCGGGCCGCAGCGCCTGTTCGAGAAATGACTCGTCGAACACCCAGCGCCCGTCGTCCAGAATCAGCGGAACGTCGGTGTGCTCACGCGGCGCGAGTTGCACTGCGCGTTTGAAGTGCTGGTAGATCGGTGTCGGCACGAGCACATGCTGGTCGGGTGCGCAGAGGTGGCGTGCCGCAAGATGCAGGCCCGGCACGACACCCGGCAGAAACACGATCCAACTCTGCTCGATCGACCACCCATAGAGCCGTTGCATGCGTTGCACGACCGCCGCGCGCAGCGCATCGGGCGGCGCGCTGTAGCCGAACACGCCGTGGGCGACGCGCGCGGCAAACGCGTCGAGCACGGCCGGCGGCGCGCGAAAGTCGGTGTCGGCCACCCAGAGCGGGATGACGTCGCGCCCGGCATAGCGATCCCAGCGCGAGGACCAGGTCCCGTTGCGATCGATCGGCGTGTCGAAGTCGAACGTCATGTGCGAGCGACGCGGTCGGCCACCGCAAGCACGCCGGCGAGTCCGTCCCAGCCAGAACAATGGCCGACCGATCCGATCCGCTCTAGCCGTTCGGGCCAGGGCATTGCCGTCTCCTCGGCCAGCGCATCGATGCACGCATGCAGTGACTCGTGGCCTTCGCCCTCGGCGGCCGCGGCAAGGTGCGCGGCACTGATCAGGCTGGTGCATGCCGGCACGCGCGGGCCGAGCCACGTCCACAGCGCGTCGGCGTTCGCGGGGTCCCCGTACAGGCGCAGCGCGATCAGCACACCGCCCAGATAGTCGTCCCCCGACGGCGTCAGACCCGGGCCGAGGCCGAGAAGCGACCCGACTTCGCCGCAAAGCTTGCCGCCGCAAAGCCAGTGCTCGAGCGCTGCCAGGCCCGGCCGGGCATGCTCGATCAGCGGGCCGCTGGCACCACAGACGAGCCCGCCCAGGCCCTGCGACGGAATCCGATTGCGCGCGGCCGCGCGCAGCGCATCGAGCGCCGTACGGCGCGGCCTCGCCCTCGGTGCCGATGGTTGCCACGCCGCTGCGCCCTCCGCACCGAGCCTGAGCGCCACACCGATATGCGGCGGCTCGAATCGCTCGACATGCGCATTGAGGGGCCCGCGGCCAAGTGCGCGGTCGCCCACGCAGATCATCCTGCCGCCGGGATATTCGAGGTAGCAGCTGCGCCGGAAGATCGCGCACGCGATCCCGTCGCTGGTTCGCGCGAGGGTGCGGCGCGCAACGCGACCACATTCGATCAGCGGAACGTCCGCGCTGCGCATCGTTTCGGCGCCCGGTAGTCCCGCGAAAGCCTCCTGGCGCATTGGCCTATACTGGCGTTTCGGCCATGGCTATGCCGAGCGGGACAGGAGGCGGTTCCGCCCGGGGTCCGGGCCGGGGGGAAAACCAGTACTTGAGCTGTGGGAGGGGGGAGGCTTTACCATGTGCGATGGCAGGTTTCCGCATGTCTCTGCCGATTCCCGAAGTTATCACTGAACCTGAGGAGGCCAAATCATGAAACGTCGCAAGTTCCTGAAAGGCGCTGCCGCCGGAGGCGTCGCGGCTGCCGCCGCAACCGTATCGGCCCCGGCGATCTCGCAGGGCGTCAAACAGCTGAAGATGGTGACCACCTGGCCGAAGAATTTCCCCGGCCTGGGCACCGGTGCAGAGCGGCTCGCTGCGCGCATCAACACGATGTCGGGCGGCAAGCTGCAGGTCAAAGTCTATGCCGCGAACGAGCTGGTTCCCGCATTCCAGTCGTTCGACGCGGTCTCGCAGGGCAAGGCCGAAATGAGCCACTCGGTGTCGTATTACTGGCAGGGTAAATCGCCGGCGTTCAACTTCTTCGCGGCAGTGCCTTACGGCTTCACCGCGAACGAGCACTACGCGTGGATGCTGTGGGGCGACGGGCTGAAGCTGTACACGGAGCTGTGCGACCAGTTCGGCGTGGTGCCTTTCATGCGCGCGAGCACCGGCGTGCAGATGGGCGGCTGGTACCGCAAGGAGATGAAGTCGCTGGAGGACTTCAAGGGATTGAAGTTTCGCATGCCGGGCCTGGGCGGCGAAGTGTTGCGCAAGCTGGGCGCCACCGTGGTGAACCTGGCTGGCGGCGACATCTTCCCCGCGCTGCAGGCCGGCACGATCGACGGCACCGAATGGGTCGGCCCGTTCAACGATCTTGCCTTCGGCTTCTACAAGGTGGCGAAGTTCTACTACTGGCCGGGATTCCACGAGCCGAACACGACCGGCGAGGTGCTGGTGAACAAGAAGGTCTGGTCGAGCCTTTCCAAGGAGCAACAGGAGATCATCGCGGTGGCGGTGCAGGCCGAGTCGACGCTCGAGTTCGCCGAATTCACCTACAAGAGCGCCGATGCGCTCGACGTGCTGCTCAAGAAGCACGATGTCCAGCTGCGCCAGTTCTCCCCCGAAATGCTGAAGGGGTTTTACGACGCATCGATGGAGGTCATCGCCGAGGTCGGCAACAAGGACCCGTTCACCAAGAAGGTCTATGAGAATTTCATGGCCGCCCGCGCCAAGGCTATCGGCTGGAGCCGGCTTGGCGAGCAGGGCTACATGAACGCCCGTTTGGACAACTTCAAGGCCTGAGCGTCGTCGGACCGCGCGTAGACCCGGCGGAATCGATTGATTCCGCCGGGAACGCCAACTGAATTTTCACATGCGGCACCCGGAAGCGAGCGGGGTGCGCCGGACGGGTTGAGTGCGTCTGTAAGAACTGCGAGATGAGCCGTCTCAAGCGAATCGCGAACGCCATCGATGTAACCAACGACTGGATCGGCCGCGGTCTTGCGTGGCTCACGCTCGGCATGGTGCTGGTGACTTTCGTAGTGGTGCTGATGCGCTACGTCTTCGGCCTGGGCTCGACCATCCTGCAGGAGTCGGTGGTCTACATGCACGCCATCGTGTTCATGGCAGTCGCGGGCTATGCGCTCGTTCACAACGGCCACGTGCGCTGCGACATCTTCTACGGCGCCGCCTCGCCGCGCGCGAAGGCGATCATCGACATCATCGGCACGTTCCTCTTCCTGATTCCGATGTGCATCCTAATCGTCTGGGTCACGTGGCCCTACGCGAAGGCGTCGTGGGCCGTGCTCGAAGGCTCGCCCGAGGGCCGCATGGGCATTCCGGCCGTCTTCCTGCTGAAGACCCTGATCCTGGTGTTCGCCGGACTGCTCGCCCTGCAGTCGGTCTCGCTGGTTCTTCAATCGGCGCTGTTCCTCGCGGGCGCGACGCCTTCGCGCGGCAGGGTCGATGGTGACGAAGGGCCCGGCGCATGATCGCCCATTTCGGCGAGTGGCTCGACCTGCTGATGTTCCTCGCGCTGTGCGCCCTCGTCCTGCTCGGCTACCCGGTTTCCTTCACCCTTGCCGGCACCGCGCTGATCTTCGGACTGCTCGGAATGTCGATGGGCGTATTCGATGCGGATTTTCTCGGTGTTTTCCCGAACCGCATCTTCGGCGTCATGATCAATGAAGTGCTGATTGCGGTGCCGCTTTTCATCTTCATGGGCGTCATGCTCGAGCGCTCGAAAGTCGCCGAGGAGCTGCTCGACACGATGGGGCAGCTCTTCGGTCGCCTGCGCGGCGGGCTGGGAATCTCGGTGTCGGTGGTCGGCGCGCTGCTCGCCGCATCGACCGGAATCGTCGGCGCCACCGTCGTGACCATGGGCCTTCTCTCCCTGCCGACGATGCTGCGCCGCGGCTATGACCCGAGGCTCGCCTGCGGATCGATTGCCGCGGCAGGCACGCTCGGCCAGATCATTCCACCCTCGATCGTGCTCGTGGTGCTGGGCGACCAGATTTCAAACGCGCACCAGGAAGCGCAGCGCTTGCTCGGCAATTTCTCTCCTGAGCCGGTGGGGGTGGGCGATCTGTTCGCCGGCGCGCTCATCCCGGGGCTTGCGCTGGTCGGCCTGTACATCCTGTACCAGATCGTTCTCGCAATCCTGAAACCGAGCGCATCGCCCGCGATCCCGCTCGATGAGTCGATGCAGGCAGGCAACATGGCGGGGCGCGTGATGCACGCGCTGGTGGCGCCGCTGGTGCTGATCGTCGCGGTGCTCGGCTCGATCCTCGTCGGGGCCGCGACGCCGACCGAAGCCGCGGGCGTCGGCGCGATCGGCGCGACGCTGCTCGCCGGGCACCGCCTCGCCGAAGGCAAGCCGATCCCCGTCTACGCGGCCGCGGCGAGCCTGGTGGGGGTGATCATCCTGACCAGCTTCGTCGACATGCGGGTGACCCGTGCTCACATCACGCCGCGCGAGCAGATCTCGATCGCGCTCGCCGTCGTGATGTGCCTGGCGATCGCCTGGGGGCTGCTGGTCGCGCTGTGGCGGGTATACCAGGACGCCACGCTGACCGCGGTGATGCGCACCACGGCGCGTCTGAGCTCGATGATCTTCGTCATCATCATCGCCGCGCAGCTGTTCTCGCTCGTCTTCCGCGGTCTCGGCGGCGACGACATGGTGCACGAGTTTCTCTCGGCGATTCCGGGAGGGGTGGTCGGCGCGATGGTCGTGGTGATGGCGCTGATGTTCGTCATGGGATTCTTCCTCGATACGATCGAGATCCTGTTCATCGTGGTGCCGATCGTCGGGCCGGCGCTGCTCAAGTTCGGCCTCGATCCGATCTGGCTCGGCATCATGATCGCGGTCAACCTGCAGACCTCGTTCCTCACGCCGCCGCTCGGCTACGCGCTGTTCTACCTTCGCAGCGTTGCGCCGCCCGAGGTCACCACGTTGCATATCTACCGCGGCGTGATCCCGTTCGTGATCATGCAGCTGCTGATGCTGGTCGTGCTGTCGATGTTCCCGGCGATGGCGACCTGGCTGCCGAAGGTGGTCTTCGGCTAGGATCGCGCGGCGGACCCGCCGGGCACGCTGCGTCCGCGCAGTTCAATCGAGCCGAACGACGACTCCCTCGAGCGCCTTTGCGGGCGCCGGATAACGCGCCATGACCAGAGGGTCATGGCCCGGGATGACGTGGCTGGGCCAATCGGCCAGCGTGCGCATCTTGCGATAGCCCTCAACCATGTCCGCGACCGAATAGACGATCGGAAACGGCCGCGTCTCGCCCATGTTGGCATAGAGGTGGGTCGCGTCCGCCGCGAGCAGCACCCAGCCGCGACGCGTCATCACGCGCACGACCTGGATTCCCATCGTATGGCCGCCGATGAGGTGTAGCGAGATTCCAGGGTGCAGTTGCGCGTCGCCGTTATGAAAGCACACGCGCCCGCGATAGACCTCGCGCACCATGCCGACGATGTCCTCCACCTCGTAGGCGTGGCGAAACACTTCGTGGCACATGTGGCGCCCGGTCGCGTACTGCATCTCGAGGTCCTGCAGGTGAAACGTCGCCTGCGGGAAGAGATCGAAATTGCCGACGTGGTCGTAGTGCAGGTGCGAGATCACCACGTCGGGCACGTCGGTCGCCTCCACGCCGAGCATGCGCAGCCCTTCGGTTGGACAGCGGATGTGGTTGCGCTGGCGCTTGGCCGCCATCGCCGCGGAAAAGCCGGTATCGACCACCACCGTGCGCGCCGCATCGCGGATCAGCCATACGAAATAGTCGAGCGGCATCGGCCCGTCGTGCGGATCGCCGCCGATGAAGTTCTCCGATGCGCGCCGCGGATGGTGCGCGTACTTGATCGCGTACACCTCGTACTGTGGCGATTCCGGCATTCCCCCTCCTTCGCTGCCCGCGTCGTCCCTCAGGTCACCGTAATTCGCGCGACCTTGCGCTTGCCCACCTGCGCGACGACCGTCTGACCGCGTGCGATGCGCAGGCCGCGGTCTTCGAGTCGAGCGCCGTCCAGGCGCACGCCGCCCTGTTCGATCATGCGTACGGCCTCCGTCGTGCTCGCGGTCAGGCCCGCCTGCTTGAGCGCCTGCACCACCGGCAATCCGTCCGCGGCGCCCGCCAGAGTGAACTGGGGCATGTCGTCGGGCAACCGGCCGTGCCGGAAACGCTCCTCGAACGCCGCCTCCGCTTCAGTGGCAGCCGCGGCGCCGTGGAAACGCGCCGCGATCTCCTTCGCAAAAAGCATCTTGATCTCGCGCGGATTGCGCCCCGCCGCCACGTCGTCGCGCCAGCGCCGCACCGTCGTCATCGGCTCGAACGACAGCAGCTCGATGTAACGCCACATCAGCGCGTCGGAGATCGACATCAGCTTGCCGAGGATCTCCTGCGGCGGCTCGGAGATGCCTACGTAGTTGCCGAGGGACTTCGACATCTTGTTGACACCGTCGAGCCCCTCGAGCAGCGGCGTCGTGACGATCACCTGAGGCTCCTGGCCGAAGTCGCGCTGCAGTTCGCGCCCGACCAGCAGGTTGAACTTCTGGTCGGTGCCCCCGAGCTCGACATCCGCCCGCATCGCCACCGAATCGTAGCCCTGCATCAAAGGATAGAGAAACTCGTGGATCGCGATTGGCTGGTTTGCGCGGTAGCGCTTGCCGAAGTCATCGCGCTCGAGCATGCGCGCAACCGTGTAGCGCGCGGCGAGCCGGATCATGCCCTCGGCGCCGAGCTTGTCGGACCATTCCGAGTTGAACAGGATCTGCGTCTTGTCGGGATCGAGGATCTTGAACGCCTGCTCGCGGTAGGTCTTGGCGTTTTGCTGGATTTCGTCGCGCGAGAGCGGCGGCCGCGTCTGATTCTTGCCGGTCGGGTCGCCAATCATGCCGGTGAAGTCGCCGATCAGGAACTGGATCTGGTGCCCCAGGCTCTGGAAGTGACGCAGCTTGTTGATGACCACGGTATGGCCCAGGTGGAGGTCCGGCGCCGTCGGGTCGAGGCCGAGCTTGACGCGCAGGGGCCTGCCCTGCGCGAGCTTTTTCACCAGTTCGTCCTCAACGATCAGCTCGTCGCAGCCGCGCCGGATGAGTTCGAGTGCTTCCTGAATCGAGGCCATGCCAGTACCGCCTGCCCCGGGGGGTGGTTTGCGCCCGGGGCGATCTTTGTTACACTGCGCCTGGCTTTAAGAAAACGCGGCAGACGCCTGAATAAAAGGGATTTTCAGCACCCGATCATAGCCGAGAATCGATCGTGACCCAAGTTGCACCGAAGCGTCGCGCCCGCCAGCTGGGAATTGTCGCGGTTTTCGTTCTGGCGCTCTCGGGCGTGGTCGGCGCATTCGCAACGATCGCGCCCGCGCCCGACGCAGTGATGCTCGAAGGCGACATCATCCGCGAGCCCTATCCGATCGACCTCGAAACCGCGCTGCTGCCGGCTCCGGAGGTCTTCGTCCGCGAGGCTCTCTTCGTGCGCGGCGACAGCCTGATCGAACTGCTCGAGCGCCTCGGCATAGACGCGGTGGAGAGCAAGCGGCTGACGACCTTCTACGCCATGCACCGCCTGCGAATCGGTACGATGGTGCGCGCCGATGTCGAGCCCGGCGGCCGGTTTCGCAGCCTTTCTTTCCTGGTCGGCAGCGACAAGGAAGTGCGCTTCGAGCACAGCGGAGACGAAATCCGCGTGTCCGAAGACAAGGTGCATTACGAGGTCGTTCCGCTCGCGCGTTCGGGCATCATTCGCACATCCCTGTTCGCCGCCGCCGATGACGCCGACATGCCGGACAGCATCGCCATACAGATGGCGGACATCTTCGGCGGCGACATCGACTTCCACCGCGACCTGCGCAAGGAAGACCACTTCAGCGTAGTCTACGAGATGCTCTACCGCGACGGTCTGCCCGTGCGCACCGGCCGCGTGCTCGCCGCTGAATTCGTCAACAAGGGCAAGGCGTTTCGCGCGGTCTTCTTTGCCGCCGCGGACAGCGGCGCGGGTGGCTACTACGCACCGGATGGCAGCAATCTGCGCAAGGCGTTCCTGCGCTCGCCACTCGAGTTTTCGCGCGTCAGCTCGGGCTTCGGCACGCGCCGGCACCCGTTGTTCAACAACTGGCGTGCGCACACCGGCGTCGATTACGCCGCACCGACCGGCACACGAATCCGCGCGACAGGCGACGGCGTGGTGGAGTTCGCCGGACGCAAAGGCGGCTACGGCAACGCGGTGATCCTGCGCCACGGCGGGCAGAACACGACGCTGTATGCGCATCTCAACCACTTCGCACGCGGCATCCGCAGTGGCGCGCGCGTGGCGCAGGGCGAAACGATCGGCGCGGTCGGCAGCACGGGCTGGGCCACCGGCCCGCATGTGCACTACGAGTTTCGTGTCGCCGGGGTGCCGCGCAATCCCCTGACGATTGCCTTGCCCGCAGCGCGGCCCGTCCCCGCCGCGCTCATGCCGGCCTACCGCAACCATGCGGCGGGGCTGACGGCGCAACTCGACCTGCTCGCAAGCACGAATCTCGCCCTGCTGCAGTGAGCGGCGCGACGAGCAGCGGGAGGGCCGGCCGCGAGGGGTCGCTCTTCATCGGCCTCATGTCCGGCACCAGTCTCGACGGCATCGATGCGGTGCTGGCGGAGATCGGCGCAGACCGCACAGCCGTGCGCGCGCATGCGCGGCAGGCCTTTCCCGACGACCTGCGCGCAGAACTGCTCGCACTCTGTGCGCCCGATGAAAATGAAATCGATCGTTCTGGCGAGGCTGGCAACCGCCTTGCCCGCCTCTATGCCGACGGCGCGCGCGCCACGCTCGAATCGGCGGGCGTCAACGCGAGCGCCGTGCGTGCGATCGGCTGTCACGGCCAGACCGTGCGGCATCGCCCGGAGCGCGGCTACTCGGTGCAGATCGGCAATCCGGCACTGCTCGCCGAGCTTACGGGGATCAGCGTGGTGGCCGATTTTCGCAGCCGCGACATCGCCGCGGGCGGCCACGGCGCACCGCTGGTGCCCGCGTTCCATGCGAGCGTTTTCGGCTCGGTCGACGAGGACCGCGCGGTGCTCAACCTGGGCGGAATCGCAAACGTAACGCTGCTCGCATGCGGCGGGGGCGTGCGCGGGTTCGACACCGGCCCGGGGAATTGCCTGCTCGACCTGTGGATCCAGCGCGTCCTCGGCGAGCGCTTCGACGCGGGCGGCGCCTGGGCTGGAGGAGCGGCAGCCGACCCGGGGCTGCTTGCGCGATTCCTAGACGAGCCCTTTTTCGCGCAGGCACCGCCCAAGAGCTCCGGCCGGGAATTGTTCAACGCCGCGTGGCTTGATCGCCGCCTCGACAGAGCACTGTCGCCACAGGTTGTGCAGGCGACTTTGCTCGAGCTCACTGCTTGCAGCGCGTCGCACGCGATCCTCGCGCACGGGGCGTCGACCCGCCGGATCATTCTCTGCGGTGGCGGTGCGCGCAACGACGCCCTGTGCGGCCGGCTCGGGGCTTTGCTCGCGCCGCGCCTGGTCGAGACGAGCGATGCCTGGGGTCTCGGCGCCGAGCAGGTCGAAGCGGCCGCGTTTGCATGGCTCGCGCGGCAGGCGCTGGCCGGCAACCCCGCCGGTCTGCCCGCCGTCACCGGCGCGCGCGCCGCGCGCATCCTCGGCGCGATCTACCCCGCCTGAAAAAGCAACGGGGGCCGAGGCCCCCGTTTGCTTACATCGCGCGCTGTGCGCGCCCGCGCCAGCCGATCGTCAGACCGAGAACGACGATCCGCAGCCGCAGGTGGTTTGCGCGTTCGGATTCTTGATCACGAACTGCGCGCCTTCGAGCCCTTCCTGGTAGTCGATCTCCGCGCCCACGAGATACTGGTAGCTCATCGGATCGATGAGCAGCGTCACGCCCGCTTTCTCCATCGCGGTGTCGTCTTCGTTCCGCACTTCGTCGAAGGTAAACCCGTACTGGAAGCCGGAGCATCCGCCGCCGGTGACGAATACGCGCAATTTGAGGTCGGCGTTGCCTTCCTCTTCGATCAGTTCCCTGACCTTGTTTGCCGCGCTGTCGGTAAACACCAGCGGCGCTGGCATCTCGGTTACTGCGTTCATGATCTGCGCTCCAATAATCTGATGCGATGCAACAAGCTGCGATTATCCGGCTCTCGATTCCATGCGGTCAACGTGGCAATTAGCTGCCCGTCGCAAGCTTCAGCTCTACCGATTTCACCTCGTCGCCCTGGTGGATCATGCGGCCCTCTACAATCGATCCCTGCACCATCTCGATCGACTTGTAGTACACGTCGCCTTTGATCCGCGACCCGGCCTGGAGTTCCAGCGTCTCGGTAGCATGCACAGGTCCGACGATCGTCCCGCTGACAACGACGTGCGCGGCATGGACCTCGCCGTCGATTCGCGCGTTTTCTGAGACGACCAGCGTGCCCGGCTGATCGGGCTGCGCGGTGACGTTGCCGCGGATCACGCCATCCACGCGCATTCCGCCGCTGAAGTAGAGGTTGCCTTCGATGCTGGTGGTCGATCCGATCCAGCTGTCGACTCGGCTCTGGGGTTTGCTTGTCTTGCGGAACATGCTTGCCCTCCTGTTACTCTATTCTCGCAGTGGCCGTGGCGCGCGCCTGCGCACTTTTTCCTTCGTAAATGCGCACCTGGACACTCTTGAGCCTGGCCTTCGGGCTTACCCGATAGGTCCCTTCGACTCGATGGAAGTACTTGAATGAAAGGCGAAATGCCGACGCGGAGTCGCCCTTTCCGTCAGGGATGACCATCATAACATCCCTGCCCCCCTCGTTCAGGCTCACGACCAGCTCGAGCCTGCCCTGAAATTGCTGCTCGCGGCGACCGGTGCCTGTGAGCAACAGCAGTCGGTATCTGTACTCGCCGGGGAGGACGTCCGGCTGCACGGTAAAACGGTGAATCGACAGCGGCTGCGTTTCGCGCGCTTCGGAGGCGAGCAGGCTTTCGAACGTGGCCAGCTCCTCGCGCAACCGGGCATTCTCCCGCTCGAGCAGCTTGATCTGTTCTGCCAGCTTCTTCTGCGCGGCGCGCTCGATTGCGAGCCGGCTATCGGAGGCGGCGTCTACGGCGCGCAGCTTCTCCAGCTCGTCGCGCGTGTTCTGAAGCTGATCCCGCACGCGACCGTTCTGGCGCTCAAGGTCGCTCGCCCGCTGCTGCAGCTCGCGCTGATCGAAACCTGCGAATCTGCGACCCATGTCGTACATCCACGCTGACAACAAGGCGGCAACGACGAACACCAGCAGGATTCCGGTCCAGCGCCAGTACCAGGCCAGCTCGGTGCGCACGGCGACCTTGCGCGCCGCGATGCCGAAGCGTTGTCGAAACCTGGCGAGGCGCCGCGCCATCGATCGCTCAGCTCACGATCAGCAACTGGCCGCGCCGCGGCTCAAGGCATACCGCGCGCGTTGCGCATGTCGATGCGTACGGCCAGAGGCTGGCCCGCGAGCGAGCGCACAAGCGCAACGCCCGCGAACCCCGTGCCGCCGATTCTGCTGCCCCGGTCATCGCGTCACCCCAGAAACAAAAAGCCGCCCGGGGGCGGCTCTTTCTCGCATGCGGACCCTTCGGGCCCGACGTCAGCGCTTGGAAAATTGCTTGCGCCGCCGCGCCTTGTGAAAGCCTACCTTCTTTCGCTCCACTTCGCGCGCATCGCGGGTCACCAGGCCCGCCGCCGACAGCGTCGGCTTCAGTGTCGGGTCGTACTCGATGAGCGCACGCGCGATGCCATGACGCACGGCGCCCGCCTGTCCGCTCTCTCCGCCGCCGAAAACGTTCACGCGGATATCGAACGACGCCAGGCTCTTCGTCAACTCGAGCGGTTGACGCACGATCATGCGGCCGGTCTCGCGGCCGAAAAACTCGTCCACCGGCTTGTCGTTGACGACGATCTGTCCGCTGCCCTGCTTGAGAAATACGCGCGCCACCGAGCTCTTGCGCCGTCCCGTGCCGTAGTAGTAGTCGCCGACCATACCGTGCGTTCCGCCTTGCAGGTTTAAAGTTCGAGGGCTTCGGGGCGCTGCGCGTGATGCGGATGCCCCTCGCCGGAATAGATCTTGAGCTTCTTGAGCATCGCGCTGCCGAGCGGGCCCTTGGGCAGCATGCCCTTGACCGCCTTCTGCAGCACCTGGTCCGGGTGCTTTGCGTGCAGCACTGCGAAGGTCGTCTCGCGGATGCCGCCGGGATGGCCCGTGTGGCGATAGTACTTCTTCAGCTGTGCCTTCTTGCCCGTAACGCGCAGCTTGTCCGCGTTCACGACGACGATGTAGTCACCGGTGTCGACGTGTGGCGTGTACTCGGGGCGATGCTTGCCGCGCAGGCGTTGCGCGATGCGCGTCGCGAGGCGGCCGAGCACTTTGCCCTGCGCGTCAACCAGGTACCAGCCGTGCCGTACCTCGTAAGGCTTGGCGGTGTACGTTGTCATGGTGCTCAAGTCGCGGAAAAGGCGAGATTTTAGGTGAGCGACGCAGCCAGGTCAAAGCCAAGCGGCGCAGGAAAAAAAAGCGCAGCCTCGAGGGCTGCGCTGAATCCACCAAAGGAGGAGGGTGGAGGAGACATACTCACGACACCTGACGGTGTAGCGAGTCGAAGCGAGTTTGCCGGGAGTATTGCTGCGACGCAATATCATATTTGCAATGCCTTAATAATATTTGTCTATACTTTCTGTTAGAACGTAACACAATGAATTTACGTATATAAGTTGTTTTGTAGCCTTTCCCTCTGCATCATTATTGAAAAAATTACCTCTCGAATCGAGTGTATTTGCTGCTAAGCGGCACAAACCTCTCAGAAAGGGCTGAAGCAATGGACTGCACCGTGCGCTGGAGCGGCGCTGGAATGACCTTCCTTGCTGAAACAGGGAGCAATCACGTGCTGGTGATGGACGGCGCACCGGAGGGCGGTGGGCGCAATCTCGCGCCGCGCCCGATGGAGGTCGTGCTCGCCGGTACCGGGGGCTGCACCGCCTACGACGTCGTCGTGATTCTCAAGAAGAACGGGCAGCAGGTGAGCGGATGCGAGCTGCGGCTCGAGGCAGAGCGCGCGCAGACCGACCCCAAGGTCTTCACCCGCATCCACATGCATTTCACCGTGCGCGGCAAGGCGCTCAAGAAGAACCTGGTCGAGCACGCGATCCGGCTCTCGCACGAGAAGTACTGCTCGGCGTCGGCGATGCTCGGCAAGACCGCCGAGATGACGAAGGATTTCGAGATCGTAGAGGACTGATCGGGGTCTCGGCCGAGGCGCGCGGCGCCCGGCACCCGGCACCGGCGTTACTTCCCGAGCGCTCCCAGGATTGCCGCCTTCCAGGCCTCGGCAATGGCGTCGGGGCTGTATTCGCGTTCGATCAGCGCCTGGCCTACGCGGATTCTCGCGAGGGCGTCGCCGGGATGGGCGAGGTACCAGCGTATCCCTTCTGCAAGATCCTCGCCGACCCAGCCTGCCTCCGACAGCTTCTCGTACGCCGGCAGAGGATTGGCCGCAACGAATCTGCCTGCCCAGACCGACTCCGTGAAGCGATTCGGGCTTTTCACGCTGCGGCGCGGATCGTGGGGGTTCGACGGGATCACGACCAGGTCCGTCTCGCGCAAGCCATCGAATACCGCGTCCGGCGACCAGCGAACGAACCGCGCAGCGCCGGACATGGATTGCCACGCCTCGGTGATCTGCGCCACCAGCCGCTCGGCGCCGGCGTCGGGAGCGGTCACCAGCGTCAGCGTCAGAGGCGCATCGCGGGCCAAATTTTCCAGCGACGGCAGGAGGAAGCGCAGGGTATCGAGATTCGTCGGATGACCGAACCAGAGTATTCGCAGCGGCGCGCTCGCGCTCACCGGTCGCGAACCTACATCGCGCACCGCAGGCTCCCCGCGCATGCCTTCGACCGGATCGGTCACGACCGCGACCCGCCTTGCGCCGGCTTCCTGCAGGAGCTCGGCCAGGCCGGGCGTCGGAGCCACCGCACAGTCGGCGAGTTGCACCAGCGAGTTGAAGAACGGCCCGAACTGCGGATGCACGAAGTGATCGTCACTGAAATCCGCAAGTACCCGCGTGCCGCGGCGCGCCAGCTCTGCCGCAAGATCGAGGACTCGCTGCGAATCCGCCCCGAAGTCGGGCCCGGTGCCGATGAGCTTGCCGAACACCACCGCATCGGCATCGCCGAATCGCGCCAGCAGCGTCTGGCGG
>Ga0210138_1000118_pt1 | contig 18676 bp, 19 predicted proteins | sample Browns_ThreeSqC__FD_184850 | JGI IMG/M metagenome (GOLD analysis project Ga0210138, IMG submission 184850) | Wetland microbial communities from the San Francisco Bay, California, USA, that impact long-term carbon sequestration -... | ecosystem: Environmental > Aquatic > Marine > Wetlands ... | reverse complement strand
CGCCCCCGCCGCGCCGATCGCCGCCCGATCACCGGCACCGACGCCCAGGCCATCGAGGGAGGCCAGCCCGAAGCGCCGGGCCAGGTCTTCCTCGGCCAGGCGGGGATCGAACTCCCAGGTCGGACGCGTGGTGCGAGCGACCCCGTCGAGCGAAGCCACGTCTCCATCGGTCTCCGGTACCACTACTTCGGCCGGCCCCAGCCGCCGCAGCGCCTCGTTCAGTTCGCCGGCCGGCACCGTCTCCAGGAAAAATTCCCCGGTGCTGAGGTCCACCGCCGCGAGCCCGCCCTGGCCCTCCGTCTGCCAACGCGCGGCCAGGAAGTTGTTCCTGGGTCCGGAGAGACAGCCTTCGTCGAGGATGGCGCCCGGCGTGATGGTCTCGATCACCTCTCGTTGCACCAGCCCCTTGGCCAGTCGCGGATCCTCGACTTGTTCGCAGATCGCTACCCGGTGACCGGCTCCCACCAGGCGCCGCAAGTACTCGGTGGCTGCACGGACCGGCACACCGGCGAGGGGGACCCCGTCACCGCGAGAGGTGAGCGTGATGTTGAGGAGGCGGGAGGCAAGCTGGGCGTCCTCGAAGAACATTTCGTAGAAATCGCCCATCCGGAAAAACAGGATCGCGTCCCGGTGTCGCGACTTGATCTCCCGATATTGCTGCAGGAGGGGAGTGTTGTTCGGGTCGGCCACGCGGGTGGTCACGATTCCGGGACCACGTAGGGGCCGCCGCCGATCTTGGCCTTGATCTTCGCCGCCAGCTTGTCGGCATCGGCGCGCTGGGCGAAGTGCCCGACCCTGACCCGATACAGGCCCTCGCTTTGAGCGACGTGCGGCTCGAACCCAGCGGCGCGCAGGTCGGCGCTCAACTTGTCGGCGGCCGCCTTGGTCTTGACCGCGCCGACTTGAACGCTGAAGCCGGCCTGGGTCGCGGGGGGCGCAGTGGTCTTGGGCTTGGTCGTCGTGGTGTCGGTCTTGGCGTTTTCCGCGGTCTGCGCCACGTTGGCGCAGCGGCCGCGATAGTAGGAGAGCTGGTTCTGGAGCTCGACGTTGTCTCCCACCTGGGCCAGGCCCTCGTTGAGCCACCGGCAGGCCTCTGCCGGCTTCTTGAGATCGAAGTAGGCTCGAGCGCCCCAGTACGCCGCGTAGGGCATTAGGGTGCTGGTCGGGTAATCGGATCGAATCCGCTCGACGTTCTTGACCGTGCCCGAGGGGTTGGCCTCGGCGTAGTCCTGCATGGCCAGGCGCAGCAGCGCATCGTCCGCCCAGGCGGAAGTCGCGTATTCGACCGCGATCCGTTGGTAGAGGCGGCGCCGCTCGTCGATGGTCTTGGCGAGCAGGCCCTGCGTGTAGAGGATCTCTGGGTAAAGTGTGTCGGTCGGCGCGGTCGCGGCGAGGAGGCGGGAAGCCACGGCCCGGGCGGAGTCCCCCTGTCCGTCCTGGGCCAGTCGAATCGCCTCGACCATACGCGGGTCGTTCTGTGCCGGGAGCCGTCCCGCCATGATCACGAGGCCGGCAACCGCGAGCACCATCGTTCGGGGCCGCATCAGGCTGCCTCTCGCCGAACCTGGTGCAGCTGGAGAATCAGATCGACCAGGATCGACCGCTCGTCAGACACGCGGGTGTTTTTCAAGGCCTGGTCTGCGGCCAGGACCGAGGCTATGGCTCGGCTGATCCCGGACGCTGCCCAGGCCGTGGCCCACCCCGCCCATCGGCCGGCCTCGACGCTCCATCCGACATCCTTGAGCCAGTAGGGACGCAACCGACGAGTGAGGGTGGCCGTGAGCTCGGAGGCCAGCGCCGTCTCTCGCTTGCCCCGGTCGTAATGGCCCCGCGCCAGACTCACGCCGACCAGGCTGCTGCCGACCACTGTCGCCATCCTTACGGGGGTGACTCCGGTCTGGCCCAACACCACATCGGTCAACTCCAGAGCCCTGACGGTCTGACCATCGAGCACTGCGTCCCGCCAATCGTAGAGCGTCTCGCCTCGCCGAACGCCCACTAACTGCCCGACCCGCTCGATGGTGATTGGGCCCTGATCCGGCAGCGCCGACAGTTTCGTCAACTCCGCGTCGATGGTGCCCAGGTCCTGGCCGGTTGCCTTGGCCAGGTGCTCGGCCGCCCCCGCTTCAAACGAAAGCCCCAGCCGCCCCGCGCGCCCCAACAGCCACTCCATCACCTGGTCAGCGGGGAGTGGCGAGCAGGAAACCGCCAGCGTGGATGCAGCGAGAGCGGGATCGGACGCCTCCTCCCCGGGACCCTGCTGGAGAATGAGGACGGTGTCGGTTACCGGTCGTTCCAGATACCGATGCAGGATGACGCGGGGCCTGGGCTTGAGCGACTCGATGTCGCGGAGGATCACCACGCGTCGCGCTGCCATCATCGGCAGGCTATGAAGCGAAGTGTCGAGAGCTTCGGGATCCAGCTGGGCAGCGAGACGTTGCTCGAAATTGAAGTCCCGGCTGGAGGGATCCAGAGCCCGCTCGACGATGGCCGCCGCGATCTCGCCCTTCAGGACTTCCTCTGGACCGTAGAGATAGTAGACAGGCTGGATCTCCCCCCGATCCAGGGACCGGCGCACCTCTTCGTAACTCTGGGTTGCCATGGGGGAATTCTACCGCTGACACCCCGAGTGGTGAAAGCGGTTCCCCGGGAGTTTACGGCCCGGGAACGAACGCCACGAAGGGAATTCCCGCGGTCGCCACCGGCCGGGCTACCGAGGGAGGGTCCACTTGGGCAGCGGCGGTGGAAACCATGGCGGGCCGGTGTGAGGTGAACACCGCGAGTGCCAGGAGCAGGACCGCCATCGCGGAGGCCACCACCGGGGAGACGTGGGGACGGAAGGGTTCCTCGATCTCCTCGTTACTGGCGAGGCGAGCGTCCAGCCGCTCGGCGAAGTCCTCCGAGGGGAGGATGACCTCGCGCCTGAGCGCGTCCACTCCTCTCCGAACGGCCTGATCGTGGGCCTCGCAGGACGTGCAGACCGCCAAGTGGGCTTCCATCGCCGCCGTCAGGCGGGGATTGGCCCCATCGCGGTAGGCTGAGTAGAGAAGAAGGAAATCCTTACACGTCATACGCTTGGCCTGGCACGGGTTACCCTCTCTCTTAAGAATAACCCAAAGCGGCCAAAAAGTGCCATCAGGAGGGGTGCGGCGGGGTCAGTCTAGGCGGGGGGCGATCAACTCGGCGAAGCTCTGGCGGGCCCGGTTCAGGCGACTCTTGACGGTCCCGATGTTACAGCCCGCGATCTCGGCGATCTCCTCGTAGCTCTTGCCCTCCAACTCCCGGAGCACGAAGACCTCCCGGTGGTGTTGGGCCAGTTTGCCGATCGTCTCATCGACCAGCTCTCGAAGTTCATGGGCCGCATAGACCCGGTCGGGACGGCTGCTGGAATCCTCGAAGTCGAGCGGTCTTTGATCCCCCTGCCATCGCTGGCGGATCGCCTGGAAAAAGACCAGAGGGCTCCGGCGCCGATTGCGGAGCTCGTTCTTGGCCAGATTGGAGGCGATGGTGTACAGCCAGGTCGAGAACTTGCGCGAGGGATCGTAACGGTGCAGGTGACGATGGACCCGGATGAACGTTTCCTGGACCAGGTCTTCTGCGCGCTCCCGGTCCCCCACCATCCGGTACACGAAGTTGAGCAGGCGCGTCTGGTAACGGAGTACCAGTTGACGGAATGCCTGCGGATCGCCGGCCAGGTGGGCCGCGACCAGCGCCGGAGATTCGGGCGGCCGCTCTGTGACCCTTGCCGGCAGGCCGTCTTCGGAATCCGACCAAATCGGGCGATGCGTGAGTGTCGCCACTCTTACTCCCGGCTCTCAGGTGGAGCCGATCGAGCACAGTCGCTCGTTGCCCCCTCCCATCCCGATCCCTCATCTGCACGCGGAGTATACCGCTTCCACCAGGACCGTTCAATCCGGTCTCATGAAGCTTCCAACATACAGGAGTGCCACCACCGTCTTGCCGTCGACGATTTCTCCGCTCCGGACCATCTCTATCGCCCTGGACCAGGCCAGGGAGTGCCACTCGAGAAACTCATCCGGTTCCCGCCGGTGGTCGCCCTCGGTGAGGCCGCTCGCGAGGTACAGATGAATGCGTTCGTCGGTGAAGCCTGGCGTGGTGAAGATCGTGGTCAGCCGGACCATCCTGCTGGCCCGAAAGCCCGTCTCCTCAGCCAGCTCACGATGCGCGCACGCCTCCGGCGTCTCTCCTGGATCGAGGCGGCCGGCTGGAATCTCCCAGACCGCCCCTTCTGCCGCGTGTCGGAACTGCTTGATCAGCACGACCCGGGGATCCGCCGCCGTCACCGGATCGATCATCGGAACTACGGCGGCCGCACCGGGATGCCTCACCATCTCCAACTCGCCTGTCGAGCCGTCGGGGAACCGGACTATGTCCAGATCGAGACTGATGATTCGGCCCTGATAGCGACGAGTCGTGGAGACGAGAGCCATGGCGATGGACCCCAACTTGCGGAGGCCGGTCGCGGCGCACAAGGCGTCGTGAGGCCATGCTTCCGGCGACCGCATAATTGCATAGGGAGCGCTCACCTTACGGTCTTGAGCGCCGCTCCCAGGACCCCTACGGCATCCTCAAGCTGCCGGTCCGAGAGGTAGGGCGCGGGTCCCAATCGCAGCCACTCCCCACGGTAGTCGGTCAGGACGTGGGCTTCCTTCAGTTTCCGGCCTAGTGTGGGGGCATGTGGCGAACGGAGGGACAGGAATCCCCCTACCTGGGCCAACGGCGTTTCGCGATCACGCCCAACGATTCGCGGATCCGCATCCAGCTGGTCGAACACCCGGACCAATACGCCGAGCTGATGCTGGCTCACTTCCCTCAGGAACGATGGCGACAGTTCCTGGGTCTCGAAGAACGCGAAGACCCGGGTTGCGCGATAATGACTGGTCGGGTCATAGGTGGCGCCGGCGAATCGCTCGGCGTCTTCCGGATACCAGACTGGCCCGCCGGGCTTGCTCTGCGCCAGTGATGAGAACTCCGCGAACCATCCGGTCACCACCGGTCGCATTCGGCAGCCGGGCGGAACCCGGAGAAAGCAGTTCCCTTCCCCGAGCTGGCAGTACTTGTATCCGCCGCCCACCACGAAGGCCGATTCCAGCCCCTGATCGGCCAGTGAAAAGGGGACCACGTTCAGCGCGTGGTACACATCGACCAGCAGTTCGGCTCCGACCTGCTGGGATCGGCGGAGCACGCTGTCGAGGCCGGGGACGATACGAGCGGTCTCGAACAGCACTGCCGAGACCAGGACCGCCGCGGTGCGATCGTCGGTGGCCTGACTCAGGCGAGGCGCCAGGGTCTCGACCGGGTCCGCCGGAACCCGAATGACCTCGATCCCCTCCTCCGACAATCGGTTCAGTTGTCGCCGGAGGGTGTGGAATTCGCCGTCGGTCGTGATCAATCGCCGGCGCTGCCGCAGAGGAAGCGCCGAAAGGAACCGGACCACCAGTTCGTGGGTGCTGGCTCCCAGCGTGATTTGGTGCGGGTCGTCTCCCAGCAGCCTCGCGAAGCCCTGCCGAACCCGTTGCGCCCGCTCGAAGGCGCGCTCCCATTTCTCGTCCAGCCAGGCGGCGGCCTCCGACCACGCCTCGACCTGACCCTCCATCGCGCAATCGGGCCAGGCTTGATGAGAGTGGCCGGTGAGGAGCGCGCGGTCCGCTACTCGAAACCGCTGGTAGTGGGCGGCCAGCGCATTGGGACTGGCGGCCAGCGCAGCCGGGTTCATGGATTCAGAAGTCGGTTCGGATGGCCCACAGATCGGGAAAGACGGGGCGCAACAAGGTGTTTTGCAGATACTCCGCCCCCGAGGATCCGCCGGTGCCCGGTTTGGTGCCGATGGTACGCTGCACCATCTTGAGGTGGCGATAGCGCCACTCCTGAATGCCCTCGTCCAGGTCCACCAGCCGCTCGCAGAGTTGAGCCAGGAGCGGCGAGGACCGGTAGATCCCGATCAGGGTCTCCTGAACGGCCCGGGACGGCTGGGCCGGGCTGGTAGAGTCCCGAGTCAGGAGGTCTCGGGGGACCGGGTGCCCAGCGCGGGCCAGATAATGAAGGAAAGTGTCCCACAGGGTGGGCCTGTGGTACCGGCTCTCCAGGTCCAGCCGGGCAGGCGATCCCGGTTCAAACCGACTGACCGCCCCCTCGGACTTGAGACCCAGGACGAACTCCAGGGCCCGAAACTGGTGAGACTGAAAACCGCTCCCAGACTCGAGCCGGTCCCGGAAGGACAGAAAATCCAGGGGCGTCATGGTTTCCAGCACATCCAGCTGAGACACCAGCACCTTGAGGATGGTGAGAACGCGCTTTAGGGTATGGAGGGCCGGCGGCAAGGCATCCCGGTCCAGAAGGGCCTGGAGGTGATCCAACTCGTGCAGGATCGCCTTGAACCAGAGCTCGTAGACCTGGTGGACGACGATAAACAGCAACTCGTCATGCTCGGGCCCGTCCGAGAGGGGACGCTGGAGCTTGAGCAGCTCGTCCAGCTGGAGATATCCGGCGTAGGTGCGAGCCATTGTGGTCGCCGGTGAGAAGTGGGAGATTGGTCGGCCCACGGTAACCCTCGCCGCGGGAGTTGGCAACGTCCGTAGCGGACGCTGGTAGCCGCTACAAGAGACCCATGGCCCTGAGGGTTGAGCCAGGAGAGGCGCCATGCCCGAACCGGGCCGCCGTCCGCGCTGGTTGGTTCTGCTTGAACAAAACATCCTCGTTCGGCTCGCCACCTACTACACCCTGGTGGCGGCCATGCTCTGGGCGCTGTGGTTGATCGCCCCGGAAGGCGTACGAACGGTCCTCTCGACGTCCTTGAACGAATTGCGCAGCATATCGGTCAGCGCCGGCCTCGAGGACACGTTCCGGAGCAGCGGAAAGCCCCGGATCGACCCCACCGCTCTGATCTCCCCCTACCCGGGCGTCACCACCGCCATGGCGGTGACCGGCGCCTTCCTGCTCGTCCTTCCGGTCGCCTGGGTGTACATGTTCACCCGCCAGAAGCGCGGCTACAGCCCCTCGCTGGCGCAAAGCCTGATCCTGTTGCCGATTTCGGTGGCCGGCGTAGTCGTGCTGGTGAAGAACAGCCTGGCACTGGCCTTCAGCCTGGCCGGGATCGTGGCCGCGGTACGGTTCCGCAATACCCTCGAAGACAGCCGGGATGCGGTGTTCATCTTCGCCGTGACCGGTCTGGGACTCGCGGCCGCCGTGCACGTCGATGTGGCCATCGTTTTTTCGCTCCTCTTCAATGCCATCGTGCTCGCGATGTGGCATTACGATTTTGCCCTGACCCCGCCCCGCCTGGAGGCCGACCGGGCCGAGCGCCACTTGGAGCGCGCGATGGCGGTGGCCAACCGGACCAGCCAGTTCGTGGCCCGGGTCGATCAGGAGATCCTGGAAGCCCTGGCTCCCGAGCAATTGGACGCCCTGGCCGTGCGGGTCCGCCGGCACCGCGAGCGCAGTCGGGAAGATCTCCCGGTGGCCAAGCCCCCGAAGTGGGACGCTCGCCTCCTGGTGCACTGCTTCGAGACCATCCAGACCCGCGCCGCCGTGGAACCGATTCTGGATCGCCACGTGAAGCGTTGGCAGTTCCTGGGGAGCCGCGATGGGACGGACGGAACGGCAGCGGTGGAGTATCAGGTCCGATTCCGGAAGAGCATGGCCCCGCACATCGTCACCGAAGCCCTGACGCGCGACGGAGCTCCCCTCGTCATCCGGGTGGATATGGATGCGATCGGAGCCATCTGACGGCATGCCCGGCTTTTCGAGCGCCGCCCGTGGCCTCTGGTGCAGTTTAGCTCTGCTCTACTCCCCTGCCCTGTTGGCTCAGGCACCGCCGGAGAAGGAGGAGCCCAAGGTGGCTCCGCTCTTCGCCTCCAACGACACGGTGCCCATGGCCCTCTCCGCCGATTTCCGGGCCATTTCCAAGGACAAGGACACCCTTAACCCCAAGACCTATCCCGCCGTCCTGACCGCTCGCTCGCCCGACGGGAAGGTCGACACCCTCAAGGTCGACTTGAGTCTCCGCGGGCACTTCCGGCGTTCCCGCCTGGGCTGCGACATCCCGCCGCTCCGGGTTCGTTTTCCGAAGGATGAAAAGGAAGAGAGAAAGGGGTCCCTGTTTAAGGGCCAGAGCTCACTTAAGCTGATCACCCACTGCAACACCAAGTCGAAGGATTTCGAGCAGTATATCCTCCAGGAGTACCTGGCCTACCGGGCCTACAACGTCCTGACGGACGTGAGTTTTCGGGCCCGGCTCGTGCACATGACCTATCGCCAATCTGGCGATACCGGTTCCATTGGCACCCGCTTCGCCTTCTTCATCGAGGACGATGAGAAGATGGCCAAGCGAAACGGGGGGACCCTCGACAAGACTCAGGGGGCCTCCTGGGACGACATCAAGCGCGAAACCGGGACCCGGCTGAGCGTGTTCGAGTATTTCATAGGGAACACCGACTGGTCCCTGCCCTACCTGCACAACATCCGGCTGGTCCATCAGGAAGGCGGGCCCTACGACGCAGCTCCCTACGATTTCGATTGGTCGGGGGTAGTGAACGCGAAGTATGCGTTTCCCGACTACCGGCTCCCGATCAAGTCGGTGCGGCAGCGGCTCTATCGCGGGGCATGCCGGTCAGCTCAGGATCTGGCGCCGATCTTCGACCAGTTCCGGGCGCAGCGGGAGGCGATTTATCAGTTGTACCGGAGTGCCCCGGGGCTGGATCCGGGCCAACTCAAATCCACTCTCCAGTATTACGACGATTTCTACCGGCTCCTGGATAGCCCCGGAAAGGTGCGAGACGAGTTTGCCGGGGCCTGCAGTTGAGCTTGCGGCCAGCTGGGCGCCGGCCGCGGGAATTACAGGAGTCCAGCCAGGGGGGCGGCGTAACTGGCGTTCCTGACCTCCGGCTCACCGTAACGGCCGGCCGGTGCGTGATGCCGGTTCCACTCCTCGCGCAGACAGAAGGGATCCAGGCCGTGAGGCCGGTCCACCGCAAGCACGCCGTCGAGGTGGTCGACTTCGTGCTGGATCAGCTCGGCGCGGTCCCCCTCGAGGTCGGTCGTGGCCCACTCGCCCCGCTCGTCCTGGTAGCGAATCCGGATGTGATACGCTCGTGAGACCCGCACCAGCAGATCCGGAAAGCAGAAGCAGTCATCCCACACCGTAAAGTCTTCGTTCCCCACATCCACGATTTCCGGATTGATCAGCACCCAGGGGCGGTCGAGCTCCGCGTAGATCATGCGGACCGGTGCCCCGATCTGAGGCGCGGCGATCCCTCGACCGTAGCCGAATCGGGAGCGGAAGTCCCGCAACGTCTCTCGCAGATCGTCGAGAATCACCCGAACGGCCGTTGAACGCGGCTTGGCGATCGGCTCGCAACGGGTCCGGAGGATGGGATCGCCCAGCAGTCGAATGCGATGGATGGTCATGGCGACGAACCGTCTCGGAAGAATGGGTACGGACCTAATCTGGGAAGAAATCCGGTTTTCGAGAAGAGCGAGGAGTGCTCGCGACCGAGTGGTCACATCGCAGAAGTTGCTGCCTCTGGGCCAGCGATAGTAGTAGCTATTAAGACGACTATTTCAAGGCGTTGGTATATAAGATAATAGCACTTTAAACTATAAATGTATCATTTAGTTGACAATCGGCTATTTGGCCGCTAATCTTCCGCCCATGGGAACGCTGGCCTCCACCACTGATACTGTACTCCCTCTCCCTGAGGCCTACCGGGGGCCCCGCGGGGCCATCCTGGTCGAGCTGAAGCGGGCCCAGTGGGCCACGGCGAAGGAGCTGGCTGCCCGACTCCAGCTCTCCTTGACGGCGGTTCGGCACCATCTGAAGGAGCTCGAGGCCGGTCAGCTGCTGTCCTACCGTCGAGAGCAGCGCGGCATGGGCGCTCCCACCTACGCCTACCAGTTGAGCCCCGCCGGCGAGGCCCTGTTCCCTCAGCGTTACAAAGAGGTGCTGACCGAGGTGCTCGACCGGGTCGTGGAGCACGGCGGGCGCCCTGCCCTGGTCTCGGCGCTCGAACAGCGGTACGTGGACTTGGCGACGAAGCTGGGTCCCGACCTGGCCAATGCCTCGCCCGAACAACGGCTCGATGTAGTTCGGCGTGCCCTTGTGGATGGCGGCTTCATGGCCGAGTGGGAGAATCAGCAGGGTGCGGTGCGGCTGACCGAGCACAACTGCGCCATCCGGGCGGTAGCCGAGCGGTTCCCCGAGGTCTGTGCCGCGGAAGCAAAGTTCCTGCAGGAGGTCCTGGTGGCGGTGGTCAAGCGGGAGGCGCACATCCTCGAAGGGTGCAGCGCCTGCGAATACCGCGTGGTCTTTCCGCAGCCGATGAATACCCGGGAGTCAGCATGACATCGTCCGTGGAATCGCTGGTCAACCAGCAATACAAGTACGGCTTCGTCACCGACATCGAGGCCGATACCATCCCGCGTGGCCTCAACGAGGACGTGATCCGCCTGATCTCCGCCAAAAAGGGAGAGCCGCCGTTCATGCTCGAGTGGCGGCTGCGCGCCTATCGGCGCTGGTTGTCGATGGAGGAGCCCCATCACTGGGCCAACATCCAGTATCCCCCGATCGACTACCAGGACATCATCTACTACTCGGCGCCCAAGTCGGCCAAACCCCTCGCCAGCCTGGATGAGGTCGACCCCAAGTTGCTGCAGACCTACGAGAAGCTCGGCATCTCGCTCTCCGAGCAGAAGTGGCTCTCCGGGGTCGCCGTGGACGCCATTTTCGACAGCGTCTCGGTGGCCACCACCTTCAAGGCGACTCTGGCCAAGCAGGGGATCGTCTTCTGTTCGTTCTCGGAGGCGGTGCGGGAGCACCCCGACCTGGTCGAGCGGTATCTGGGCTCGGTGGTTCCCTACAACGACAACTTCTTCGCCGCGCTCAATTCCGCGGTGTTCAGCGACGGCTCCTTCGTCTACGTCCCCAAGGGGGTGCGTTGCCCGATGGAGCTCTCCACCTACTTCCGGATGAACACCGCCAACGCCGGACAGTTCGAGCGGACCCTGATCGTCGCGGACGAAGGCGCCTATGTGAGCTACCTCGAGGGCTGCACCGCGCCGCGGCGGGACACCAACCAGCTGCACGCCGCAGTCGTGGAGCTGGTTGCGCTGGCCGGGGCGCAGATCAAGTACTCGACGGTGCAGAACTGGTACGCCGGGGACGAGGAAGGGAAAGGCGGCATCTACAACTTCGTCACCAAGCGCGGCAAGTGCGCCGGCGCTGGCGCCAAGATCTCGTGGACCCAGGTCGAAACCGGTTCGGCCATCACCTGGAAATATCCCAGCGTGATCCTGCAGGGAGACGACACGGTGGGAGAGTTCTACTCGGTGGCCGTGGTGAACGGACACCAGCAGGCGGATACCGGCACCAAGATGATTCACCTCGGTCGCCGGAGCCGCAGCACCATCGTCTCCAAGGGCATCTCGGCGGGGCAGGGAAACAACAGCTACCGGGGACAGGTGAAGGTGCTCCCCCGGGCCGAGGGGGCCCGCAATTACACCCAGTGCGACTCCATGCTGATCGGCAATCGGTGCGGGGCGCACACCTTCCCCTATATCGACGTCCAGAATTCGAGCTCCTCGGTGGAGCACGAAGCCTCGACCTCGAAGATCGGGGAAGACCAGATCTTCTACTGCAAGCAGCGCGGGCTCAACACCGAGAACGCGATTTCGATGATCGTCAACGGGTTCTGCAAGGAGGTCTTTCAGAACCTGCCGATGGAATTCGCCGTCGAGGCCCAAAAACTCCTCGGGATCAGCCTCGAGGGCAGCGTCGGATGAGCGGGCTTTCACCAGCGAGGCGGGGGGCAGGCCCTCGCCGGAACGGAGTGGGCAGTGCTTGAAATAAGAAACCTCCACGCCCGCGCGGGCGAGACGGAGATCCTCAAGGGCATCGATCTCACCGTGAGGGCAGGGGAGGTCCACGCCGTCATGGGGCCCAACGGGTCCGGCAAGAGCACACTGGCCCAGGTCCTGGCCGGCCACCCCGCCTTCGAAGTCACCGAGGGCTCTGTGCTGTACGACGGGCGAGATCTGCTCGATATGGACCCCGAGGTACGGGCCCAGGCCGGCCTCTTCCTGGCCTTCCAGTATCCGGTCGAGATCCCTGGCGTGACCAACGCCTATTTCCTCCGGGCGGCGCTCAACGAGATCCGCAAGGCACGCGGCCAGGAGGAAGTGGATCCCATCGAGTTTCTGGAGCTGGTAGATCAGAAGCTCAAGCTGGTGGATTGGGGCCCCGAGGTCATGTCCCGTCAGGTCAACGCCGGCTTCTCGGGTGGGGAAAAGAAGCGGAACGAAATCCTCCAGATGGCGATCCTGGAGCCCAGGCTGGCCATTCTCGATGAGACCGATTCGGGGCTCGACATCGACGCGTTGCGCATCGTGGCCGAGGGCGTGAACCGCCTCCGGCGACCCGACAACGCGACCATCCTCGTGACCCACTATCAGCGCCTGCTCAACTACATCGTTCCCGACTTCGTCCACGTCCTCTATGACGGCCAGATCGTGAAGTCGGGCGGCAAGGAGCTGGCCCTCGAGCTCGAAGCCAAGGGGTACGAGTGGCTGACTGGAGAGGCCGCCCCGGCATGACCTCGACTCTGGCTCCGGGAGTTCGCGCCGCATCGCCGGTCCCTGGGCCGTCCACCGCGTCCGCCAGCTATCTCGCGGCGTTCGAGCAATCCAAGATTGCCCTGAACGGGGAGCCGGTCTGGGTTACCGACCGTCGGCGCTTGGGGATCGAGGCGTTTCGGGCCACCAGCTTCCCGACGGCACGGGATGAAGACTGGCGTTTCACCAACGTGGCGCCCATCGCTCAGCGCGCGTTCCGCCGCGCCGGCGCGCCGCTTCGAGTCGTCCCGGGACAGCTCGATCCCTTTCTGCTGGGTTCCCCAGTCGGGAGCCGCATCGTCTTCTTGAATGGTCGACTGGCGCCGGCTTGGTCCTCGATCGGTCGTCTTCCCAAGGGGGTCAAGCTGGGGAGCCTCAGCCGCGCCCTGGCCGTGGACTCGGTTCCTTTGGAGCGCTTCCTCGGCCGATTCGCCGGCGTGGAACGCCGCCCCTTCGCGGCGCTCAATCAGGCCCTGTTTCAGGACGGTGCCTGTTTGTACCTGCCACCCAACGTCCACCTGGAAGCCCCGATTCATCTGCTGTTCATCACGGATGCCGCGGCCGGCGCCGGGGTGGTGAGTCCCCGGAACCTGCTGATTCTGGATCGCGGGGCCCGGGCCAGCGTGATCGAGACCTACGCCTCGGTGAACGATGGGGAGTGCTTCACGAACGCCGTGACCGAACTGGTGCTGCGCCCCGGGGCCGCGGCGGAGCACATCAAGCTCCAGCTCGATGGCGAGCGGGCCTTTCACGTCGGGAGCACGCAGGTTCATCAAGGGCAGGGAAGCCGGTTCCATTCCTTCGCGATCACCTTTGGCGGGGCGCTGGCGCGGAACGACCTGGATGTGGCGCTGGAGGGGAGCGACTCCGAGTGCCAGCTCGACGGACTCTACATGGCCAGGGGGCGGCAGCTGGTCGACAATCACACCTCGATTCGGCACCTGCATCCTCGTTGCGCCAGCCGCGAGGTCTACAAGGGGATCATTGCGGGGTCGGCCCACGCGGTGTTCAACGGCAAGGTGTTCGTGGCCCCCGAAGCTCAGCAGACCGACGGCAAGCAGACCAACCGGAATCTGCTGCTGTCCGACGACGCCAAGGTGGACACCAAGCCCCAGCTCGAGATCTTCGCCGACGACGTGAAGTGCACCCATGGCGCCACCGTGGGCCGCCTGGACGAGTTGGGCTTGTTCTACCTGCGGAGCCGGGGACTCCCGGAGCCGGCGGCGCGCAAGATTCTCACCTATGCCTTTGCCGCGGAGATCCTGGAGCAGCTGCCGCTTCCGGAGTTGCGCGAGCGCCTCGAAGGACTGGTCATGTCTCGCCTCGACGTGGAGCCACGGTAGGGCTGCGATGGGCGCGAAGATCCTCGAGCATGCGGGATCGGTCCCCGCGGAATCTGCGCCGTTCGACGTCCGGCAGATTCGCGAGGACTTTCCCATTCTGGCTCGGCGCGTTCACGGCCATCCGCTGACCTACCTCGATTCGGCCGCCACCAGTCAGAAGCCCCGGACGGTGCTCGACGCCATGACCGTCCATGATACGACGGCCAACGCCAACGTGCATCGAGCGGTCCACGAGCTGAGCCGGCTCGCAACCGAGGCGATGGAGCGGGTGCGGGTGCAGGCCGCCGGTTTCCTCCACGCGGCCCACCCCGAAGAGATCGTTTTCACCTCTGGCACGACCGCCGGCCTCAATCTGGTGGCCCAGGCCTACGGCCGGAAATTCTTGCGCCCCGGCGATGAGATCGTGCTCACCGAAATGGAGCACCACTCCAACATCGTCCCCTGGCAGTTGCTCCGAGACCAGGTAGGCGTGGTCATTCGGGCCTCACCCATTGCCGAAGACGGCTCGCTCGATCTTGCCGCCCTGCGCCGTATTCTCACCGACAGGACCCGGGTCATCGCGGTGACTCACGCGTCGAACGTCACGGGCACGGTCAACCCGATCGCCGCCATCGCGGCGATGGCACGGGAGGTCGGAGCCGTGCTGGTGGTCGATGGCGCCCAGGCAGTGCCTCATCTCTCGGTCAACGTCCGGGAGCTGGGGTGCGACTTCTATGTCTGCTCGGGGCACAAGATGCTGGGCCCCACCGGCGTCGGCCTGCTCTACGGGCGCCTTCCGCTTCTGGAGCAGATGCCACCCTGGCAGGGTGGGGGAGGGATGATCGCCTCGGTGACGTTCGAGAACACCCGCTTCGCTCCGGTTCCCGCCCGGTTCGAGGCCGGAACTCCCCCGATCACCCAGATCATCGGCCTTGGCGCGGCCATCGAGTACCTGGAGCGGGTCGGCTTCGCCGCGATCGGTGCCTACGAGCGGCCATTGCTGGACTACGCCACTGGCCGGATGGCCGAGGTGCCGGGACTCCGGATTCTGGGTACTGCTCCCGAGAAGATCGGCGTGATCTCCTTCGCGCTGGAGGGGGTGCACCCGCACGATGTCGGCACCATTCTCGATCGGGAAGGGATCGCCATTCGGGCCGGGCACCACTGCGCTCAGCCTCTGATGCACCGGCTGGGGGTCCCTGCGACGGCGCGAGCGTCCTTCGCGCTCTATAACACCGTGGAAGAGGTAGACCGCCTGGTGGCGGGCCTCTTCACCGTTCGATCGGTGTTCTACTGATGTCCGGAACCAGCGCCCTCTATCAGGAGATCATTCTCGACCACAATCGGGCGCCGCGGAACTTTCGGCGGCTCGAGAATGCCGACCGTACTGCCGAGGGGTACAATCCTCTCTGCGGTGATCAGTTCACGGTCTTCGTGAAGTTGGACGGCGATCGGGTGGCCGACGTGAGTTTTCTCGGCAAGGGATGCGCGATCTCTATGGCCGCAGGGTCCCTGATGACGACACTGATAAAAGGCCGGAAGAAGTCCGAGGCGGCCGAGTTGATGGATCTCTTTCAAAGACTGGTGACGGGGCAAACGGGTGCAGGTGGGTCGGTCCCTCCCCAATTGGCCCCTTTCAACGGCGTAAGCGGGTTCCCGGAGCGGGTGAAGTGCGCTACGCTTCCCTGGCACGCGTTGAAGGCGGCTCTCGAGTCCCGATCCGAACCGGTCTCCACAGAATGATAGCTCGAACCACGAAAGGGTAGATAAGTCCCAATGCCTTACAATCCTGCGTTAGTCCAGCCCATGCGCGAGGAAATGGTACGCATGGGGGCCAAGGAACTCCTTTCCGGCGCCGAGGTTGACGCGGTGCTGGGTGACCAGCGCGGCACCACCCTGGTGTTCGTCAACTCGGTGTGCGGCTGTTCCGCCGGCAGCGCTCGCCCGGCCCTGGCACTGGCCCTCAAGCACGCCAACGTTCCCCAGCAGACGGTCACTGTCTTCGCGGGTCAGGATCTCGAGGCCACCGCCAGGGCCCGCCAGTATTTCAGCGAGTACCAGCCCAGTTCGCCATCCATGGCCTTGTTCCGCGACGGCGAGGTGGTCCACATGGTGCACCGTCACCAGATCGAGGGCCGGCCCCCGCAGGCGATCGCCGCCGATCTGATGACCGTGTTCGACAAGTACTGCGTCACTTCCTCCGTCTGAGGTCGTGGTGAGCGGCCTCGTCTTCCACCCCGGCCATCATGCACTCCACGGAATGACCGTGGTGCTCGAGGTCAGCGACGGTCGGACCTGCGTGGGTCGGTTCGACACCGAGGACGAGGCCGGGGTGCATCTCCTCGACGTGGGGATCCACCGCGCTGAAGCAGGAACCGCCAGTCGCGACGACTACCTCCGCCAGACCCTGAAATTTGGAGTTCGCCGGGATGTGCCCCATCTGGTCATCCCGCGCGCCTCCGTGGCTCGAATCACCCGACTCAGCGAATACCGCCTGGACTGATCGGGCCGCAGTTCGTCCCACCCTCCCCCGCACCTCCTGCGGGCGATTCGGTTTGCGCCGCACACCCGGGGATCGTTAGTGTTGCCGCGTGCCAGTCATCGCCCTCGAGGGGGTTACCAAGCGCTTCGCCGGTCATACGGCGGTCGAGGGACTCTCGCTCGAGGTGCCTCCGGGTGGGATCTATGGCCTGCTGGGCCGCAACGGGGCGGGTAAGACGACCACGATCCGCATGATCCTGGGCATCCTGCCTGCGGACGAAGGGACCGTCACCCTGCTGGGCAAATCGACCAATCAGCGATCCCTCTCCGCCCGGGTCGGGTATCTCCCTGAAGAGCGTGGCCTCTATCGCAAGATGCGGGTGCTGGACCACCTGGTCTTCCTCGGCGAGACCAAGGGCGTGACTCGGGCCCAGGCGCGCCGCCAATCCCGCGCCTGGCTAGGCCGGTTGGGTCTGAGCGAGTGGGAACGGCGCAAGATCGAGGAGCTGTCCAAGGGGATGCAGCAGAAGGTGCAGTTCATCGGCGCCCTCCTGCATGAGCCGGAGCTGCTGATTCTCGACGAGCCGTTCAGCGGGCTCGACCCGATCAGCAGCCGAGAGATGAGGGACACGGTGGTGGAGATCGCGCGGCAGGGCCGGACAGTGCTCTTCTCGACCCACATCATGGAGCAGGCTGAACGAATGTGCGACCGGATCGCGATCATCGCCGGCGGCCGAAAAGTGCTCGACGGTTCTCTGTCCGACATCAAACGTGAGTTCGGCACCCGCTACGTGGCCCTGACCTTCACGAGGAACGCGTCCGCCGCCGGTCGGGTTCTCCAGGATCGGAGCCTCGCTGCTCGAGTCCACGATTACGGCGCTTCTGCCGAGGTGGAGCTGGCCTCGGGAGCCACCGGCGACGCGCTACTCCGTGCCCTGGTGGCGGCCGACGTGGGACTGGGCCGCTTCGAGCTGGTGGAACCTTCCCTCCAGTCGATCTTCGAGGCCAAAGTCGGGCGCGACTCGGCGGCTCCGGAAGAGCCCGCCCATGCGTAAGCTGCTGGCGGTAATTCGACGGGAATTCATCGAGCGGGTGCGAACCCGGGCCTTCGTCCTGTCGACCCTGTTGGGTCCCGTCTTCATTTCGCTCACCCTGTTTCTGCCTCTTTACCTCTCGGGACGCCAGACCGCACCCAAGCGGATCGTCATTCTCGACGGGACCAGTGGCGGCCTGGGTGCCCGGGTGGACTCCGTGCTTCGGGCGGCCCACTACGGAACCGACGAGTCTCCCCGATCCAAGTACGAGGTCGAGTGGGTTCGAACCACTCGCGTCGAAGCGGTTCAGGACTCTCTGGTGCGATCTATCGGCCTCGCCCGCTCCACAGAGACGCACCCCGATGGGGTGGTGGTGCTCACGGACCAGGCCCTGGATTCCGGAACGCTCAGGTATCTCGGCTCGAATGTGGGTAGCCCGACCGACATGGACGCGCTCCAGGGATCGCTTCAGGCCGCCGTTCTGGCTGAGCGCCTGAGCCGAGCCAACCTGGACCCGGAGGTAGTGCGGCGGGCCTCCTCTCCGATCCGCCTCGAGAAGTCCAAGGTGACCGCGGGTCGCCTTACTGGCGAAAGCGGCGAGGCCTCGTTTTTTCTGGCCTATGTGATGACCTTCGTGCTCTACTTCGCGCTGCTGATCTATGGCATTCAGGTCATGAGCTCGATCCTCGAGGAGAAGACCAGCCGAGTCGTCGAGGTGCTGGCGGCCAGCCTCGCTCCATTCCAGCTCATGTTGGGCAAGATCGTTGGCGTCGGTGCCGTCGGCTTGTTTCAGCTCACGCTCTGGGCGGCGGCCGCATTCTGCCTCACGACCAGCCTGGGCCCCATTCTCGGACTGATGCACGTCTCCCCTGACGTTGCGGCGAGTGCGCCGGTGCCCAGTATCAGGCTCGACCTGTTGCTGGTGTTCCTGACCTTCTTTGTGCTGGGGTTCTTCCTCTACGCCGGGCTGTACGCCGCGGTGGGTGCCATGTGCAGCAGCTACCAGGACACTCAGCAGGCCAACGTGCCGGTGACCATGGGGATCGTGGCCGGGTTCATGTGCATGTTCCCCATTCTCAATGAGCCGGATGGAACCCTCGCCCGGGTGCTGACAATGGTGCCCTTTGTGGCGCCATTCGCGACGCCGCTTCGCTATTCGATCACGCCCCTCCCTCTCGGCGAGCTCCTGCTCTCGATGCTGATGACGGCGCTCGG
>Ga0210138_1000116_pt1 | contig 18709 bp, 15 predicted proteins | sample Browns_ThreeSqC__FD_184850 | JGI IMG/M metagenome (GOLD analysis project Ga0210138, IMG submission 184850) | Wetland microbial communities from the San Francisco Bay, California, USA, that impact long-term carbon sequestration -... | ecosystem: Environmental > Aquatic > Marine > Wetlands ... | reverse complement strand
CGCGTTCCAGGCATCGAAAGCGGCAAGCGGATCCTCGAGCTGCAGATCTGCCGCCAAGCGCCAGCCGGAAAGCCTCACGCACGGTGCCGCGCCCTCCTCGTTCAGCTCGAGCGTCTCGCCGTGCGCACGCTGCATCGCTGCGAGCCAGCGCGCATACTCGGTCGCGCTCGCGCGATTCCCCGCGCTCAGGTTCGTTCCGCTGCCGAGCGCAGTGGAAAGCTCCGCGTGGTATTGCAACCCGATCAGGCGCGCGACGCGGCCGAGTTCCTCCCGCGCGTGCGCTGCGCCCAGCACCGCCTGCAGCGTAGGCAGCAGCGTGCGCAGGTATTCGATCGCGTAGCTGCGGTGCGCGCGCTGCAGCCGCTCGGCGGGCCATTGCGCGGAGTCGAGCCGCGGCGCGCTCGCCGCATCGAAGCGCGGCATGCTCTGCTCGCCGTAGGCGAAGCGCAAGCGCTCCCCGGGCGCGAGCGCACGTTCGTGCTCGAGGTAGTAGCCCTCCAGCCCCGGCTGGCCGTCGACCGTCATCCCGGTGCAGACGAAGCCGAGGCGCGGGTTGCCGAGGCTCACGCCATTGTGGCCGTGCCAGCCATGCAGCATCGCCGCCGAGACCTCGTGCGGAATCGCCGCGATCGCGCTGCCGCGCCACATCCAGCGCGGCGGCGGATAGCGCACCCAGGCTTTACGCGCGCTCTCGCAAACCACCTCGGTGAGCACGCCGCCGAGAGCATTCGAGTGGTAATGATAGAGCGCGCAGGCGACCGCGTGCGGCTCGCCCTCAAGGCCGAGCTTTTTCAGTCCGGGGAGAAACTTCTCCAGGTGCTGGCGGCGGAAGTGCTGGAAGACGTACTCGCGCGCCGTCGCGGCGCCGCGCCGCGCCACCAGCGCAACCACCGTCGCGGTGAGCAGCGCGTTGTAGAGCGCGGCGACCGCGCGCCAGCCGGCGAGCTCGCTCATCTGTGCGCAGCCCGGAGTTTCGCGCCGGCGATCGCGCGCTATCGCGTGGCGCCTACCGCTTCCACTTCGGATCGCGCTTTTCGATGAAGGCGTCGGCGCCTTCGCGACCCTCCGCACCCGCCAAACTGCAGGCAATCACGTTGGATGCCAGATCGTAGGCCTCGGCAAGGCCGAGGTCCATCTGCGCGTAGAACGCGCGCTTGCCCGCGGCGACCGTCTCGCGCGGCTTGGCGGCGATCGTCCGCGCGAGTGCGTCGGTCGCGGCCTCGAGCTCGGCGGCAGGCACCACGCGGTTGACCAGGCCCCATTCGAGCGCGCGCAGCGCGTCGATCAGCTCGCCCGTGAGCAGCATCTCCATCGCGTGCTTGCGCTGCAGGTTGCGCCCGATCGCCACGCCCGGCGTCGAGCAGAAGAAACCCCAGGACACGCCCGGCGTGGTGAACTTCGCCGCCTCGGAGGCGACCGCGAGGTCGCACTGCGCGACAAGCTGGCAGCCGGCCGCCGCCGCCGCGCCCTGCACGCGTGCGATGACCGGCTGGGGCAATGCTGGGATGGTCTGCATCATCCGGCTGCAGCGCGCGAACAGCGCCTCGATCTTCGGCTGCTCGCCGAGGGCGCGGATCTCCTTCAGGTCGTGGCCCGCGCAGAACCCCTTTCCCGCGCCCGTGAGGACGACGACGCGCACCGAGGGATCAGCCGCGATCGCATCGAACGCCGACTGCAGCGCCGCAAGCATTTCGCCCGTCAGCAGATTCATCTGGCGCGGGCGGTTCATCGTAAGCGTCGCGATGCCGTCGCGGTCTTCACGGATCAGGACGGGTTCTTCGGGGTGGGGGACGGCGCTCATGGGTGCTCCTTGTGGCCTTTTGGTCTCGCTAGCAGGACGCGGTGCCGTGGTGAACGCCCCTTTGTCTCCTGCATTTGGAGGGTCTCCAAAGAACCGGACCCTCCAAATGCAGGAGATCGTAAAAAGCGTCTCAGGTGTCTATTGCGGCGGCCGATTTCGCCTTTTCACGCAGCACGAACTTCTGGATCTTTCCGGTCGAAGTCTTCGGCAGCTCGCCGAACACCACCGCGCGCGGCGCCTTGAAGCGCGCCATGCTGGCGCGGCAGAACTCGATGATCTCCTGCTCGGTGGCGGAGGCGCCGGACTTCAGCTCGACGAAGGCGCAGGGCGTCTCGCCCCACTTGGCGTCGGGCATGGCGACGACCGCGGCGGCCATGACGGCCGGATGGCGGTAGAGCTGGTCCTCGACTTCGATCGAGCTGATGTTCTCGCCGCCCGAGATGATGATGTCTTTCGAGCGGTCCTTGATCTTGACGTAGCCGTCGGGCTGCCTGACCGCGAGGTCGCCCGAATGGAACCAGCCGCCGCGGAACGCGTCCCCGGTCGCCTTCGGGTTCTTCAGGTATCCCTTCATGGTGATGTTGCCGCGGAACATGATCTCGCCCATGGTTTCGCCGTCGGCCGGGACCGGGGTCATCGTGTCCGGATCCATCACCTCGAGCCCCTCTTCCACGGTGTAGCGCACGCCCTGGCGGGCGTTCAGCGCCACCTGCTCGGCGAGCGGCAGCGCGGACCAGCCGGGCTGCTTGGCGCAGACGGTCGCAGGACCGTAGGTCTCGGTGAGGCCGTAGACATGGGTGAGCGAGAAGCCCATTTTTTCCATGCCCTCGATGATCGCCGCCGGCGGCGCGGCGCCCGCGACGAGGCAGCTCACCTTGTGGTCGATGCCTCGTTTCAGTTCCTCGGGCGCATTGATCAGGGTCTGGTGCACGATCGGCGCGCCGCAGTAGTGCGTCACGCGGTGCCGCTTGATGAGACGGAAAATCTCGCGCGCATCCACCTTGCGCAGGCAGACATTGGTGCCGGCATTCGCCGCCATCGACCACGGAAAGCACCAGCCGTTGCAGTGGAACATCGGCAGCGTCCACAGGTACACCGAGTGCTGCGGCATGCCCCAGACGAGGATGTTGCCGACGCCGTTCAGATACGCGCCGCGATGGTGGTAGACGACGCCCTTCGGATTGCCGGTGGTGCCCGAGGTGTAGTTGAGCGAGATCGCCTGCCACTCGTCCGCCGGCCAGGACCAGGCCCAGTCAGGGTCGCCCTCGGCGAGCAGGTCCGCGTAGCTCTGCCGTCCGAGGCGTTTGCCCGGGCCGTCGTACACCGGGTCGTCCACGTCGATCACCTCGACCGGACGGCCGAGCTTCGCCAGCGCGGGCTCGATCGTCGGCGCAAACTCGCGATCGGTGAGCAGCAGCTTGGCGCCGCCGTGCTCCAGCATGAACGCGATGGCATCGGCGTCGAGCCGCGTGTTGAGCGTGTTGAGCACCGCACCTGTCATCGGCACGCCGAAATGGGCCTCGAACATCGGCGGCACGTTGGGCAGCATCGCTGCGACGGTATCGCCCACGCCGATGCCGCGTTTGGCGAGCGCCGCGCCGAGCCGCCGCGCGCGGGCGTAGGTTTCGCGCCAGGTGAAGCGCGCATCGCCGTGGATCACGGCGAGGTGATCCGGAAACACGCCCGCCGCGCGCTCGATGAACGACAGCGGCGTGAGCGGCGCGTAATTGGCCGGGGTTTTTTCCAGATCCTGCTCGTAGGGGTTCGGATTCCGCGTCATGGCCTGCGCTCATGCTGACGGTCGCGTGCAATCAGTCGGTAGTATAGCCTCGGCAGCTTCGACGATGAGACCGTTCAAGACGCTTCCCGGCGCGCTCTACCGCGCGCTCGGGCACTATCCGACGCAGCTGCGCGGCATGCGGCTGCGCGTCGACCCCAACCACTGGCGCTACTGGCGCAAGGCCGCGCGCGGCCTGTGGGAGCCGCACACGCTCGCCCTCCTCGAGCGGCAGCTGGCGCCGCACACGATCGTCTGCGACATCGGCGCATGGATCGGTCCGACCGTGCTGGCCGCGGCGCCTCGCTGCCGTCATGTCTATTGCTTCGAGCCGGACACCACGGCCTATGCCGAGCTATTGCGCAACCTGCAGCTCAATGACGTGCGCAACGTGACCGCGTTCAACCTCGCGCTCGCCTCCGGCGACGGCCTGCGCCGGATCGCGAGCTTCGGCGGCGCGCCGGGCGACAGCCGCACCAGCCTGCTCGCCGCGGCCGAAGCCCGCGATGCGGCCGAAGTGCTCAGCCTCAGCTGGGCGCGCTGGTGCGAGATCGCGCAACCGCCGCGCATCGACTTCATCAAGATCGACATCGAGGGCGGTGAATTCGAGCTGTTGCCGGCGATGGCCGACTACCTCGGGACGCAGCGTCCGCAGCTGCTGCTCTCCACGCACGCCCCCTATCTTGCCCCGCAGGCACGCCCCGCGATGATGCGCGGCCTGGCCGAGGCGCTGAGCGGCTACCGGCGCTGCGAGGACGAGCGCGGCGACGAGTGCGGCCTCGGTGCGCTGCTCGCCCCGGACGCCGCCGAGCGCTTTCGGACGTTTTTCCTTACCGCTTGAGCCGCCGCCAGAGGACGCCACCCTTCGCGTCCTGCTCGAGCGCGTCGAGATAGGCTTCATGGGCGGCCGCTTCCGCCGCGCTCGCGCGCAGCACCGTCAGCGCCGAGGCGTCGATGCGTACCGCGGACTCGTTGCGCGCCTCGGCTGCGTCGAGTTCCATCATCAGGCTTTCCTGGCCGCGCGTCATCGCGAGGTAGACCTCCGCCAGCAGCTCGGCATCGAGCAGCGCGCCGTGCAGCGTGCGGTGCGCGTTGTCGATCGCGTAACGCTCGCACAGCGCGTCCAGCGAGTTGCGCTTGCCCGGATGCAGCTCGCGCGCCAGCGCCAGGCTGTCGACGATGCCGGCGACATGCTCGCGCAGCGTGCCGAGTTTCGCGAGCGCCAGCTCCTGGTCGAGGAACTCGATGTCGAACTCGGCGTTGTGGATCACCAGCTCGGCGCCGCGCACGTAGTCGAGGAAATCCTTCGCCACGTCGCCAAAGCGCGGCTTGTCGGCGAGAAACTCGCGCGTCAGGCCGTGCACCTTCGCTGCCCCCTCTTCGATGTCCCGCTCCGGATTCAGGTAGACGTGAAAATGCCGGTCGCTCAGCTGCCGGCTGCGGATTTCGATGCAGCCGATCTCGATGACCCGGTCGCCGAGCTTGGCATTCAGTCCCGTGGTCTCGGTATCGAGCACGATCTGGCGCGCCGCCATTCAGCCGCGCTCCAGCTCGTCGATGCCGCGATTGGCGAGCGCATCGGCACGCTCGTTGCCGTCGTGCCCGGCGTGGCCCTTGACCCAGTGCCAGGACACCGCGTGACGGCCCGCCTGCGCCTCGAGCTGCTGCCACAGGTCGACGTTCTTGACGGGTTTTTTGTCGGCGGTCCGCCAGCCGCGCCGCTTCCAGTCATGGATCCACAGCGTGATGCCCTTCTGCACGTACTGCGAGTCGGTGTACAGCTGCACCCGGCAGGGCCGCTTGAGCGCCTCGAGCGCGCGGATGACTGCGGTCAACTCCATTCGGTTGTTCGTGGTCGACGGCGCGCCGCCGTGCAGCGTGCGCTCGCGGCCGCCGGTCCGCAGCAGCACGCCCCAACCCCCCGGACCGGGATTGCCGCGGCAGGCGCCGTCGGCGTAGACCTCGATCTCATCGTCTGTCATCAGACGGGCTGGCGCGCTCGGCGTAGGCGCGCGTGGTTTGACCATTGCGCTGCGGCATCGCCGCGAGGGCACGGCGCCGCGCGCGCTCCCGCCGCCAGGCCGGAGTCACCAGGCGCATGCCGTGCACGCGCTTCACCGCGCGCACGACGTACACCGCGCCGACGATCGGCCACCAGCGGTCCCCGGTGGCCTCGAGAAAGCTGCAGCGCTCGAACCAGCGCGGATTCTGAAACGGCGGCGCGTAGCGGCCGAAGCGCCCGCCATTGAGCTCCAGCCCGAGCAGCTGCAGCCACTCGCGCAGCTTGAAAAGACCGATGTAGCTCGCATTCCAAGGCGCGGGTGCGCGCCTTCCGCCGAAGCGCTCGCCCAGGCGCCACAGCGCCTGCCGCGCGCGCCACAGCGACAGCGTATTGAAACCCGAGATCACCACCTGTCCCTCCGGGCGCAGCACGCGCTCGACTTCGCGCAGCATGCGATGCGGCTCGCTGTGCGTCTCGAGCGCATGCGGCAGCGCGAGCAGATCGAGGCTCTGCGAATCGAATGGCAGCTGGATCGGATCGGCCGCGACCTGCGCGCCGGGTTCGAGTGCAATCGAAAACCGGAACGGGATGCGGTTCTCGCGCAGCACGTCGAATTCCGGAAGTCCGACCTGCGCGGCGCGAAAGCCGAACACGTCCTCGGTCGCGTGGTCGAACTGCGTCAGCTCCCAATCGAGCACGTACGCGCCCTGCGGCGTCGCGAACCACGCCGCGAGCGACGAACGCTCGCCGTTATACTTCGCCGCAGTGCCTGGCAGGAAGGACTGTCGATCCATGTTCGAGGTCGCGACGCGCGACGCCTTCTACGACGCCGGCGCGTGAGCGGCCTATTATCGCGCAGCCTTCCTGCGCCGCGACCGGATCGGCGGTGCCGCCTGCGGAAGTCAACGGCATCGCGCAGCGCATGCGCAATGCGCCCTCGCTGCTCGTGGTTCCGCTGAACGGTGCCGTGCTCGACCCGGAAAAGCTGCCGATCCTGTACGCACCCCCGCTGCCCCGCGCCGGGCGCAGCCAAGTGGTGCGCAAAGGCGACACGCTGTGGGGCATCGCGCGCGGCTACGCAGTTTCAGTGAGCGACCTCAAGCGCCGGAACGACGTGCGCGCCCTGCGGCCCGGGTCAGCGCATCGAGTAGAGCGGCCATGGGTACGCCAAATCGAATCGCTCGAGAAGCACAAAACTAAATTAAAAAGAATAACGTTAATATATTTGAATCAATTAGTTACAACATATATATGAAGTATATTATCGCCTACGAGACATAAGCCGCAGCCCGCACTCGGAAGTTTCCATAGAATGGGCGAATGCTCCGTCGCGCACTCGTCTTCTCGCTGATCGTGCTCGGCGCGCTCTGCGCGAGCCCCGCGCGCGCCGATCCCCTGCTGATGTTCCTGTTCGGCATGGCGCGCGAGATGATGTACGACGCTTACCTGAGCAGCCAGAAGCCCCGCGCGCAGCACTTCGAACCGCTGCCCGAGGTCTATCCCGGCACCACGGTCGAGCCGCGCAAGCTGCGCGAGCTGATCGACGAGAGCTTCATCTACCTCTCCGACCGGCGGCGCGAGGAGATCTTTCAGTCCCTGCACGAGGAGATCATCAAGCCGGAGAACTCCGCGGTACGCGCGGCGATGATCGCGTACTTCGCCGAGCGCGCGGTGGCGGTGCGCATGGTGATGGAGCGGCTGTCCAATCTCCCGGAGGCGGAGATGCAGTCGCTCGCGGCGCAATTTGCCGCCCACGCGCGTGCGCTGCCGGTCGCGGAGCGCGAGCAGCTGCGTGCGGTGCTAAGCGAAGGCCTGCTTCCGGTCCCGCCCGATCTGAACCGCAAGCTGGTGGTCGCGATCGCCGAGATTCCGCGCCCTTCGGTGGCCGAGGACTCCGCTCAGGGCGGGGTCGGACCCGAGAAAAAGCCCGGCGCGGCGCCGCCGCTCGCCGCGCGCACGAAGCGCGATGACGAAGCTGCACTCCCGAGTGCCCCGATCCGGCCCGCGGCCGCCGCGCCCGCGCAACGCTAGCGGGGTCGTCCTACATTTAATCCATCTCAAATCCCGCCGTCTGCCGGCGCCTAGGATGGGCGCATCATCCCGGACGGAGGGATCGTGTTTCAGATCCGGATACACGGCCGCGGCGGCCAGGGCGTGGTGACTGCGGCCGAGACGCTGTCGATCGCGGCATTCCTGGAAAACCGCTACGCGCAGGCCTTTCCGAGCTTCGGCTCGGAGCGCACCGGTGCGCCGGTGGTCGCGTTCTGCCGCATCGACGAGCGCGAAATCCGCCTGCGCGAGCCGGTGCTCAATCCGGATGCGCTGATCATCCAGGACCCGACGCTGCTGCACCAGGTCGACGTGTTCTCCGGCCTGGTCCCCGACGGCTACATCCTGATCAACACCTCCCGTTCCTTCGAGGCGCTCGGGGTGGACGAATTCGCCCGCGGCTTTTGCGCCGCGCATCTGTGCACCGTCCCTGCGACCGAGCTGGCCCTAAAGCACGTCGGGCGCCCGGTGCCGAACGCGGCGCTGCTCGGCGGATTCGCCGCGGTCAGCGGGCGCGTGTCGATCGACGCGGTGGCGAACGCGCTGCGGCATAAGTTCTCCGGCGCAATCGCCGAGGGCAATGTCGCCGCCGCGCGCGAAGCCTACGCGTTCGTGCGCGAGGAAATGAAAGAGGGATCGCATGCTAAAACAGGTTGAAGGCTCGCGCGCCGTCGCCGAAGCGGTCGCACTGTGCCGCCCCGAGGTGATCTGCGCCTACCCCATCTCGCCGCAGACCCACATCGTCGAGGCGCTCGGCGAGATGGTGAAGCGCGGCACGCTGGCGCCCTGCGAGTTCATCAACGTCGAGTCCGAGTTCGCCGCCATGTCGGTCGCGATCGGCGCCTCGGCCGCCGCGGCGCGCGCCTATACGGCGACCGCGAGCCAGGGGCTGCTGTTCATGGCGGAGGCGGTATTCAACGCCTCCGGCCTCGGGCTGCCGATCGTCATGACCGTCGCCAATCGCGCCATCGGGGCGCCGATCAACATCTGGAACGACCACACCGACGCGATGAGCCAGCGCGACTGCGGCTGGATCCAGCTGTTCGCCGAGACCAACCAGGAGGCGCTCGACCTGCACATCCAGGCCTTCCGGCTGGGCGAGGAGCTCTCGCTGCCCGTGATGGTATGCATGGACGGCTTCATCCTGACGCACGCCTACGAGCGCGTAGACGTGCCGACGCAGGCCCAGGTCGACGCTTACCTTCCGCCCTACACGCCGCGCCAGAGCCTCGACCCCGCCGAGCCGGTGTCGATCGGCGCCATGGTCGGCCCGGAAGCGTTCATGGAAGTGCGCTACCTGGCTCACGTCAAGCAGATGCGCGCGCTCGAGCTGATTCCCGGCTGGGCCGAGGAGTTCCGGCGCGCCTTCGGGCGCGATTCGGGTGGGCTGCTGCACCGCTATCGCTGCGAGGATGCCGAGCTCGTCGTCGTCGCACTCGGCTCGGTGCTCGGCACCGTCAAGGACACGGTGGACGCGATGCGCGAGCGAGGCACGCGCATCGGCGTGCTCGGCATCACCTGCTTCCGGCCCTGGCCGCAGGACGCGGTGCGCGCGGCGCTGGCGCAAGCGAAGCAGATCGTGGTGCTGGAAAAGAGCCTCGCCGTCGGCCTGGGCGGCATCGTCTCGACCAATGTGCGCACTTCCACCAGCGGCAACGCGCAGGCGGTGCGCACCGTGATCGCGGGCCTCGGCGGGCGCCCGATCACGCGGACCTCGCTCGAGCGGACCTTCGCACAGGCGCTCGACGGCACGCTCGAGGCGTTGACGTTCCTCGATCTCGACCACGGCGTGGTGGAGCGGGCGCTGGCGCGCGAGCGCGAGCAGCGCCGCTCGGGGCCGATCGCCGAAAATATCCTGCGCGACCTGGGCGTGGTCGGCGCGCGCATCAGCTGAGGAGGCCGCGTGGCCTATCAACCCCTCAAGTTCTACCAGACCGGAACCTTCACTGTCGGCAACCGGCTGCTGCCGCCGGACGTGCGCAGCGTGCAGTCGACGCAACGGCGCACCAACTCTCTCAATTCCGGGCACCGCGCCTGCCAGGGCTGCGGCGAAGCGCTCGGCGCGCGCTTCGCGATGGACGCGGCGATGGAGGCGAGCGAGCGCCAGCTGATCGCGGCGAATGCCACCGGCTGCCTGGAGGTGTTCTCTACGCCCTATCCGGAGACCTCGTGGCAGATTCCGTGGATCCATTCCGTGTTCGGCAATACCGCCGCCGTGGCAACCGGAATCGCCGCGGCGATGAAGGTCAAGGGCCGCAGCGAGGTGCGCGTCGTCGCGCAGGGCGGCGACGGCGGCACGACCGACATCGGCTTCGGCTGCCTGTCGGGCATGTTCGAGCGAAACGACGACGTGCTGTTCATCTGCTACGACAACGAGGCCTACATGAACACCGGCGTGCAGCGCTCCTCGGCGACGCCCGCGACGGCGCGTACAGCGACCACGATGGCGGTCGGCGAAGCGCCGGGCAACGTCTTCGGCCAGGGCAAGAACCTGCCGGTGATCGCCATGGCGCACGAGATTCCGTACGTCGCGACCGCAACGGTGGCCGAGCTGCACGACCTCGAGGCGAAGGTGAAGAACGCAATGCGCATTCGCGGTGCGCGCTACATCCACATTCTCGTGCCCTGCCCGCTCGGCTGGGGACATGCCTCGCAGGACACGATTCGCATCGCGCGCCTGGCGAAGGAGACCGGGCTGTTTCCGGTGTTCGAGGCAGCCCATGGCGAAGTCACATCGGTGTCGCGCATCCGCCGGCGCCAGCCGGTCGAGGCCTACCTGCGACCGCAGAAACGCTTCGCGCATCTGTTCGGCGAGCCGCCGAAGCTCGAGGTCATCGCGCGGATGCAGGCGCTCGCGGACCGAAACATCCGGCGCTACGGGCTGCTCGAGCCGGAGAGCATCTGAGATGCGCAAGCCCTTCGCCATCACGCTCGATCCCGGCTCGAGCCTGGCCAATCACACGGGTTCGTGGCGCACGCTGCGCCCGGTATACGTCGACCGGCTGCCGCCCTGCAATCACGCCTGCCCCGCGGGCGAAAACATCCAGGGCTGGCTGTTCCGCGCCGAATCGGGCGAGTACGAGGCGGCCTGGCGGGCGCTGAGCGAGGACAATCCGCTGCCCGCGGTGATGGGGCGCGTCTGCTACCACCCCTGCGAATCGGCGTGCAATCGCGCGCAGCTCGACGCCGCGGTCGGCATCAACTCGGTCGAGCGCTTTCTCGGCGACGAGGCGCTGCGCCGCGGCTGGAAGTTCGCGCCGCCGGCGGCGGCCTCCGGCAAGCGCGTGCTCGTCGTCGGCGCCGGGCCCTCGGGGCTGTCGGCCGCATATCACCTGGCGCGCATGGGCCACGCAGTGTCGATCCACGAGGCCGGCCCGGTGGCGGGCGGCATGATGCGCTTCGGCATCCCCAAGTACCGGCTGCCGCGCGACGTGCTGGAAGCCGAGGTGCGGCGCATCGTAGATCTCGGCGTAGAGCTGAAGCTGAACGCCAAGGTCGACCACATCCTCAAGACGATGCGCGCCGGCGCATTCGACGCCGCCTTCCTCGCGGTGGGCGCGCACATCGGCAAGCGCACCAGCATCCCGGCAGGCGCCTCGGCGCGCATTCTCGACGCGGTGTCGGTGCTGCGCAGCATGGAAGGCGAGGAAAAGCCGTTGCTCGGACGCCGTGTGGTGGTGTACGGCGGCGGCAACACCGCGATCGACATGGCGCGTACCGCCAAGCGCCTGGGCGCCACGGACGCGATCATCGTCTACCGTCGTACGCGCGAGAAAATGCCGGCGCACGACTTCGAGGTCGAGGAGGCGCTGCAGGAGGGCGTGATGATCAAGTGGCTCTCGACCATCAAGCAGGCCGGCGAGGGCGCGCTGGTGGTGGAGAAAATGCGGCTCGACGAAACCGGTTTTCCGCAGCCGACCGGCGAGCTGGAAACGCTCGAGGCCGACTCGCTGGTCCTCGCGCTCGGCCAGGATGTCGACCTGTCGCTACTGGAGAACGTGCCGGGGCTCGAGGTCGACGGCGGCGTGGTCAAGGTAGGGCCGAACATGATGACCGGCCATGCGGGGATCTTCGCGGGCGGCGACATGGTGCCCTCGGAACGTACGGTCACAGTGGCCGTTGGCCACGGCAAGAAGGCTGCTCGCCATATCGACGCCTGGCTGCGCGGCACGGCCTACGAAAAGCCGCCGGCGCACGCGCTGGCGAAATTCGAGAAGCTGAACACCTGGTACTACTCGGACGCGCCGAAGACACTGCTGCCGGTGCTCGATGCCGTACGGCGCCAGTCGACCTTCGACGAGGTCCAGGGCGGGCTGGACGAGTCGAGCGCCCAGTTCGAGGCGCGGCGCTGCCTGTCCTGCGGCAACTGCTTCGAGTGCGACAACTGCTACGGCATGTGCCCCGACAACGCGGTGATCAAGCGCGGCCCGGGCCAGCGCTTCGAATTCAATTACGACTATTGCAAGGGCTGCGGCGTGTGCGCGGCGGAGTGCCCCTGCGGCGCCATCGAAATGGTGCCGGAGGAAATCTGAACGCGTTCAGGGCGCCAGCAAAACGCAGCGCACCGCATGCGTCGGGCTCGCCGCGTAGGCGGGTGGATACTGCTCGCGGCATTGCGGGCGCGCCTGCGCACAGCGCGGATGGAAGTGACAGCCGGCGGGCGGCGTCGCCGCCGAGGGCGGCTCGCCGCCCAGGCGGATGACCTCGCGCGCGCCGTCCACCTCGGGTATCGCCGAGAGCAGCGCCTGCGTGTAGGGATGGCGCGGCCTGCGCAGCACCTCGTCCACGCCGCCCTGCTCGACGATGCGGCCGAGATACATCACCGCGACTTCGTGCGCGAGATACTCGACCACCGCGAGGTTGTGCGTGATGAACAGGTAGCTCAGACCCAGGTCGCGCTGCAGCTGCTTGAGCAGATTGAGGATCTGCGCCTGCACCGAGACGTCTAGCGCGCTGGTCGGTTCGTCGCAGACGATCAGGCGCGGCTCCACGGCGAGCGCGCGCGCGATCGCGATGCGCTGGCGCTGGCCGCCGGAGAATTCGTGCGGATAGCGCGCGAGCGACTCGGCCGGCAGGCCGACCTGATCGAGCAGCGTCTCCATGCGCCGCGTGCGCGCCGGCGCCCCCGCGCCGCCACGCCCGAGGCTCACCATGCCCTCCTCCAGGATCTCGCGCACGCGCATGCGCGGATTGAGCGAAGCAAAGGGATCCTGAAAGACGATCTGCATCACCCCGCGACGCCGGCGCAGCGAGCCGCGCGAAAGGCCGGCGAGATCGACCTGCGTGCCGGACTCGGACAGCGCAACGCGCCCGGCGCTCGGCTCGATCAGCCGCAGGATCGCCTTGCCGGCAGTGGTCTTGCCGCACCCCGATTCGCCGACCAGGGCGAGCGTGCGCCCTTCGCGCAGGACGAAGTCGATCCCGTCTACCGCGCGCACGTGGCCCACCGTGCGACGCAGGACGCCGCGCCGGATCGGGAAGTGCACCTCTAGGCCTTCGACCCGCATGAGGACCGGGGCCGCGGCGCCGCTGCCGGCATCGCTCCAGTCGGCGTGCGCGCTGAGGCGTTCGCGCGGCGCTGCGCTGCCCGCGCTGCGCAGGTGGCAACGCACGAGGCTGCCTGCCTCGCGTGCGCCCAGCACGACCATCGGTGGCCGCGTCTGCCGACACAGCGCCAGCGCCTGGTTGCAGCGCGCCTCGAACCGGCAGCCGGGCATCGCATGCGCCAGCTCAGGCGCCGGCACCTGGCCGGGAATCGCCGCCAGCGGTCCACCGCGCCGGCTCGCGCTCGGCAGCGATGCGAACAGCATCTGCGTATAGGGGTGCTGGGGGGCACGCAGCAGCGTGTCGCGCGCGCCGATCTCGACGATCTCGCCCGCGTACATCACCGCGACGCGATCGGCGAGCTGGGCCACGACGCCGAGGTCGTGGGTGATGAGCAGGATCGCCATGCCGCGTTCGGCCTGCAGGCGCCGCAGCAGCTCGAGAATCTGCGCCTGGATCGTCACATCGAGCGCCGTCGTCGCCTCGTCGGCGATCAGCACTTCCGGATCCGCCGCGAGCGCGGCGGCGATCATCACGCGCTGACGCAGCCCGCCGGAGAGCTGGAAGGCGAACTCCTCGAGCCGGCGCGGGCCGTCGGGGATGCCGACCGCCTCGAGCAGCTCGAGCGCGCGGTGCCGCGCCGCCGGCCCGCTCAGGCCCAGGTGGCGCTCGATCACCTCGACGATCTGCCGGCCTACCGTCAGTACCGGATTGAGCGAGGTCGCGGGCTCCTGGAAGATCATCGCCAGGCGACGCCCGCGCACCGCGCGCATCGCGACTTCGGGCAGCGCGAGCAGCTCCTGCGCGCCGAGGCGGACCGATCCGCCGGCAATGCGGCCCGCCGGCGGCAGCAGGCGCATGAGCGAGAGCGCCGTCATCGACTTGCCGCAGCCGGATTCGCCGACCAGGGCGAAGCATTCGCCGCGGCGCAGCTCGAAGCTGACGCCGTCCACCGCGTGCACCGCTTGCGCGCCGACGGCGAGCTGCGTGCGCAGGTCCTCGATTTCGAGCATGGCTTCGCGCACGCCGGACATCCCGCGGCTCAACCCGGCCCCACCTGGATGCGCGGATCGAATCCGTCGCGCACCGCGTCGGCGAGCAGGTTGGCCGACAGCACCAGGGCGAACATGAACACGAACGCGGCGCTGAGCGACCACCACACGATCGGTTCGCGCGACATCTCGAGCCGCGCGCCATTGATCATGGTGCCGAAGCTCACCGTTGCGGGATCGACGCCGACGCCGATGTAGGACAGCACGGCCTCGGTCAGCACCAGGGTCGAGAAATCGAGCGCGACCGAGATCACCACGATATGCATGACGTTCGGCACCAGGTGCCGCGACAGGATGCGGGTGCGCGACACGCCGAAGGCCTGCGCCGCCTGCACGTACTCGAGCGTGGAAAGCTTGAGCGCCTCGCCGCGCAGCAGCCGCGTGAGCCCGGTCCAGCTGGTCACGCCGAGAATGATGCACAGGAACAGCAGACGCAGGTCGGCGCGCTGCGCGGCGGTCGGGAACAGCTCGGGATGCGAGTCGATGTAGACCTGCATCATGAGCACGGCCGCCGCGATCAGCAGCACGCCGGGAATCGAGTTCAGCGTCGTGTACACGTACTGGATGAGGTCGTCCACCCATCCCTTGAAGTAGCCCGCGACGACGCCGAACACGATGCCGAAGGGCAGCATGACGAGCGTCGTGAGCGTGCCGATCGCGAGGCTGGTGCGCACCGACTTGAGCGACAGCAGCAGGACGTCCTGGCCCACCTTGTCGGTGCCGAGCACGTGGTAGGCGGCGGCGAGCGCGGCCACCGGACCGGCCAGCAGCAGCAGCAGACCGAGGGTGATCTGCGCGGCGCGCCAGGGCACTCCCGGCAGCTGCCGCGGGAGCGGGCGCATCCCCCAGACCACGAGCAGCCAGAGTGCCGCGCCGAGCGCGAGTCCCGCGCCGCAGCGGCGCGCGACATCCGCCGCCCAGCGCGAATCGTCCTCGAGATGCGCGCCGCCATGGCGTAGGCGCGGATACTCGCGGCGCTGCGTGCCGTCGGGCAGCTCGACCAGCTCGCGCGCGAAGGCGCGCGTCGCCAGCGGCGCGGAATAGCTGCGCTCGGTGCTCGACCTGAGCCGCGTCAGTGCCAGATCGAGCACCGAGAGCACTTCCGGGGAGTAGGCCGTCTGCGCCTCGGCGCTCACCCGCTCGAGCCTGAGCCGGAAATGCAGCGAATCGGCCAGCCCGACCAGCAGGTAGCAGCCCAGCAGCACGGACGATACGACCGCGGCGGGTGCGCGAAACACACGCGCCCAGGGCGCCGCAAGGTGCGCACGCCGCGCGCAATACGCGCCATAACCGATCGCGGCGGCCACGAGCAGCCACAGCAGCAGGTCGGTCGGCAGCAGCACAAGCTTGAATGGCATGGCCTACTCGAAGCGCACCCGCGGGTCGACCAGCGTGTACGACAGGTCGGTCGCGAGCAGGGCGATGATGTACAGCACCGAGCCGATGAACACCATCGAGCGCACGACCGCGAAGTCCTGCGCCTGGATGGCGTCGATCGTGTAGCTGCCCAGCCCGGGGATGCCGAAGAACGATTCCGTGATCAGGCTGCCGAAGAACAGCAGCGGCAGCACCACGACGACGCCGGTGAGGATCGGAATCATCGCGTTGCGCAGCACGTGGCGGAACATGACGATCCGCTCGGCCAGCCCCTTCGCCCTGGCGGTGCGCACGTAGTCCTTCGACATCTCCTCGAGGAACAGGGTGCGGTAGAGCCGCGCGCTGCTGCCGAAGCCGCTGACGATGCCCACGATCACCGGCAGCGCGAGGAAACGCAGCGCATCGAGGCCGCCCGCGTAGCCCGAGATCGGCACCAGGTGCCACAGCTTGGAGACCAGGTACTGTCCGCCGATGATGTAGAACAGCGTGCTCACCGACATCATCGCCACGCACAGAACCACGCCGACCGCGTCCAGGTAGGTCGCGCGAAAGAACGCGAGCAGCAGCGCGAAACTGATGTTCAGCGCGAGCCCGACGAGGAACACCGGCAGCGCGAGCGCGAAGCTCGGCCCGACCCGCGCGCGGATCTCGCGCGCGATGTCGCGGCCATCCTCGGCCGCACCGAAATCGAGCGCGAACAGGCGCAGCGACTTCTCGAAGAATATCGTTTCGCTCAGCCGTGCGGCACCGGCCGCGGAGGTGTTCCACAGCAGCGGCTTGTCGTAGCCGCGCTCGGACTTCCATTTGGCGATCGCCCCCGGCGTCACGCGCTTGGTGCCGAGCTGCATGCGCGCCATGTCGTCGGGCGTGTTGACGACGAAGAACAGCGCGAACGTGAGCAGATTCACCCCGATCAGGATCGGGACTGCGTACAGCACGCGGCGGACGATGTAGGCGAACATGCGGTCCGCGCCTATCCCGGCCCGCGCGCCGCCCCGGCGGGGCGCGCCACGCTGCGCTCGCGCCGCCGGTAGCTCGCAAACGCGGGCGCGAGCGCCGCCAACAGCGCCAGCAGCAGCAGGCCCAGAGGCCACAGCGTCGGCTGGTTCCACGCCTCGCGCGCCGCCGTGCGTCGTGCCGCGTCCAGCCTGAGGTACTTCAGATTGTTGCGCGCCATGTTGTTCGGCTTGACGTTGCTCAGCCAGGCGTGGGACAGCGTGAAGTCTCTCGGATGGAACCCGCCGATCCAGGGTGCGTCGCGCTGGATGATCGCGACCATGCGCGCAATGACGCGCGCCCGCTCCTCGGTATTCGGCATGTTCTTCATGCGCTCGAACAGAGCGTCGAACTCCGGGTTGCGGTAATTGGCGGCGTTCTCCCCCTGCCCCTGCGCGCGGCTTTGCGGTCCGTGCAGGAGGAACATCAGATTCTCGGGATCCGGATAATCGGCATTCCAGCCGAGAATGAACAGCTGCTGGCTGCCCTTACGGATCTTTTCCTGGAAGCGGTTCCAGTCCGTCTCGCGGATTTCGAGCTGGATGCCGAGTTTGGCGAACTGCTTGCGCCACCAGTCGAAGCGCGGCTTGTCTCCCGGGCCGCGGCCGACGGTGTCGAGCGAGAGCACCAGCGGCACACCGCTCGCCGCGTCGCGGCCCTGCGGGTAGCCGGCCCGGGCGAGCAGCGCGGCCGCCGCTTCGATCGGTTTGCGGCGCGCCGCCCCGTTCACCCACTCGTGCGTCAGCGGGTTGATGCCCTCGCGTCCCGCCCGAAAGCCGAAGATCCCGGGCGTGAGCGGACTGTGCGCGACCTCGCCACGGCCGTTCTGGAAGATCGAGAGAAATTCCTCCCAGTCGATCGCGATCGCCAGCGCCTGGCGCAGCAGCCGCGCGCGCTCGCGCGCCACCGGGTCGGAGCCGCCGCCGATCACCGGATCGAGCTCGTTCGCTCCGAGGTACAGGATCGTCGCCGCCACCGAGGTGCGCAGCACGATGCCGCGCGCGCGCATTTCGGGCGTGAGGGTCGCATCCCCTTCGATCGACACCCGCACCGCCTGCTCGAAATTGTCCGAGCTGATGCCCGAGAAATCGTAGTAGCCCTGAAGGAACTTGTTCCAGTACGGAATGCTCTCCTTCTCGCGGCTGAACACCACGCGGTCGATGAACGGCATCGCCTTGCCGGCATCGGCGAGCAGCCCCGCTGCCGCGTCGCCCGGCGCGCCGCGCGACGGATAGGGCTCGCCGCGAAAATTCGGATTGCGCGCGAGGACCATGCGCGCGTTCGGATCGTTCTCGACCAGCATGTACGGGCCGGTGCCGACCGGCCACCAGTCGAGCGTGAAATTCCTCCGCGCCATGCCGCTCTGGTGGAAGAAGCGCTCGACCTCCCAGGGCATGGGCGCGAAAAACGGCATCGCCAGCCAGTAGAGAAACTGCGGATAGTGCTGCTTGAGCCGAATGCGAAAAGTGTGCGCATCGACGCGTTCGACGCCCTCGAGCGGGACCGTGCGCAGATCGAGCCAGGCTTCGGCACCCTGCGCCTTGACGAGGTCGTCATTCGCGGCCTTCACGCGCTTGGCAAAATCGTCCAGCCCGACGATGTACTCGGCCATGAGGCCGAAGATCGGCGAGTGCAGCCGCGGGTGCGCCAGCCGCTTGATCTGGTAGACGTAGTCGTCCGCGACCAGCTCGCGCGTGCCCTGCGGCTGCAGCGCGTAGGGACTGCGCAGCTGCTCGATCCGGGCGGGCGCGAGCCGATGGTGACGGAACGCGCCCGCGGCGTCGCGCGCGAAGGCCGGATGCGGCTGATAGCGGATGCCGCGCCGAATGCGGATCTCGTAGACGCTCGCGCCGCCGCCCGGCGCATCGATTCTGCGCACCGCGGGCATCTCCTGCGCCGTGAGCGGCACCAGCGTGTACGGCTCGATCAGGTAGTCATACTGCAGCGGCGGTTCGTAGATCTGCTGCGTGAAGCGCGCCTCGTCTTCCGCATAGGACTGCACCGGATCGAGATGTTTCGGCCGATCCACGAATGCCGAATAGAGGATGTTCTTGCCGCGCTCGTGCGCCGGGTAGGGATCGTTCCAGACCTCGCCGCAGGCGACGAGCGTG
>Ga0210138_1000115_pt1 | contig 18900 bp, 18 predicted proteins | sample Browns_ThreeSqC__FD_184850 | JGI IMG/M metagenome (GOLD analysis project Ga0210138, IMG submission 184850) | Wetland microbial communities from the San Francisco Bay, California, USA, that impact long-term carbon sequestration -... | ecosystem: Environmental > Aquatic > Marine > Wetlands ... | reverse complement strand
CGCCGGCCGCCGATCGACGAAGGCTCGAGGCCCGAGCACACGATTGCGCCCAATGTCCTGGATCGGCAATTCGATGCCCACGGACCAAACAGGAAGTGGGCGGCGGACTTTACCTACCTGTGGACGGCAGAGGGCTGGCTGTACGTTGCAATCGTGCTCGATTTGTTCAGCCGCAAGGTCGTCGGTTGGTCGATGAACGCTCAAATGACGGCGCAGCTCGTCATCGATGCGCTCGTCATGGCGATCTGGCGGCGGGGCAATCCGACCGAGCTTCTGCATCACTCGGACCAGGGCAGCCAGTACACGAGCGAGGACTTCCAGCGGTTGCTTGCCGACCAAGGCATCATCTGCAGCATGAGTAGAAAGGGCGATTGCTGGGACAATGCCGCGATCGAGAGCTTCTTCTCGACGATGAAGACCGAGAGAACGAATCGCAGGCGCTACGCAAGTCGTGACGAAGCCAGGGCAGACGTGTTCGACTATATCGAGCGGTTCTACAATCCGCGACGTCGACATTCGACGCTCGGGCAGGTAAGCCCCTGAGCGGCCGGGGAGATAGGTGACAGAAACGTCGGAGGACATGGGTGACACTTTTCCATGTCCACGATCGGCACGACGAGCGAGCCGGCGAAGTGCTCGTGCCCAGACTCGCGCAGGATCCCGACGCGCTGCAGCCGCTCGCGGATCTTGCTTCCCGTCACGCGCTGGCTGTTCGGCAGGTGAAGTCCGAGCGTGCGGTTGGCGAACCCGAGCTTGAAGCGCTCGATCGCCTCGGGGTGATCGATGCCGCGCGCCTTGAGATAGGCCAGGGCTTCAGGTGATCTCTTCAGCTCGCCGGCGTAGTACACGACCGCCACCTGGTTCCTGAGCACCTGGTCGTCCGCGTCGAAGGACACCGGCGGCGGCAGCGCGCGCACCGTGGTCTTCTTCACCGGCGACGCCCCCATGGCACCCAGCCCCTCGCGTAGCAGCTCGTAGGCGTGGCGGAAGGACACGCCGTTTCGCTTCATCACCCAGGCGAACACGTCGCCGCCTTCGTTGCAGGCGCCCAGGCAGTGCCACAGGTTCTTCGCCGGCGTGACCGAGAGGCTCGCCGTGTCGTCGGCGTGGAACGGGCAGCGCCCGAAGAGGTCCTTGCCCGTTTTTCGCAGCTCGATCCCCGAGGCCTCCACCAGGCGCTCGAGCGACACCTCGCGCTTGATGCGTTCGATCTCGCTCTCGGGGATGCGTGCCATCGGATGCGGCTCCTTCGCTCGAAACCCTGTCAAGAGGGTCAGGGCAGTTTTTTTGTGGTTGATCTTTAGTACGGCGCAATGTACATTTTTCGTACACCATGCGTCAAGCCACGCCAGGGAATCGTGCAAACCGCTCATAGAATCGACGGCATCGCTCAACGGGAAGACGCGATGCCCAAGAAGACCAAGACTGAGACCGCAGCCTTCGGCGCGCGGCTCACCGAGCTCCGCAAGACCGCGGGCTTTACGCAGCAGGACCTCGCCGCCGAGATCGGCGTCTCGCGCCGCATGATCGCCTACTACGAAGTGCAGAGCGAGCATCCGCCGACGCACCTGCTGCCGGCGATCGCCAAGGCGCTGCACATCTCTACCGACGAGCTGCTCGGCCTCGCTCCGGTGAAGCGCGCACCGCGCGCCAAGGACAGCCGCCTGCAACGGCGCCTGCAGCAGATCGAGAAGCTCGACGGCGCGCAGCGCCGCCAGATCATGCAGGTGCTTGATACGCTCCTCGAGAGCGCCCAGCTCAAGCGCAAGGCCGAGAAACAAGCGGCTTAAGGTCTGTGCAGAAGCACTGGCCTCGCGTGCTCGCAGGCCTCGCGGGCGCCGCTTACCTCCTCTACCTCGGCATCGACGGCATCGTGTCGCGGGTCAGCTTCTCGATCGCGACCGCCATGGTGTCCGGTTCAGTGGGCCGGTCATTCTCGTACACCGTCTACGGAAGCCTCGCCGTCACCATGGGCATCGGCTGGCTCAGCGCCAGCATCGCGGTGCTTGCTGGCTACGCACTACGCCCACTCGCTGGCCAATACCGCGCGCTCGCGCTGGCGCGCGACGCCGGGATACTCGGCTTTGCGATCCGCTTCGTCTACGTCGCTTTTCAGTCGGTCAAGGCGCTTCTCTTCGGTCCACAGAGCTAGCGCCGGCCGTCAAGCCTGAACGCGTTCGTAAAGCAAGAAGACGGCGACGAGGAAGTGAATCAACGGGGCGAGGATATCTTTCTGCACGAATGCCACAGCCGACGCGAAGCCAGCCGCTAAATGATTCGACAGGCTCGAAACGTACGCGTCAAGCAGCGTTTGATTGTCCAAGAACTGCACGCCGCTCAACGCCGCTATCCAACCCATCAAGTAAACGAGAGACGTTGCAGCACATGCGAACCGCCACATCGGATGGGCGCGTAGCGCGGTTGTCGCCGCCGCGATTCCAGCAATGGCGATTACAGCAAATGCCAACCACTTGACCCAGACGGCCTCTTTCTCTCGCTGCATCTTGAGCAACAGCACGCGCTCGACGTCGGTCGCGCTCAGACCAGTTCTTGCCGCTTCCTGCTGCACGGCCTGTGCGGTCGCACGCGAGTCCTGTGACCAGGAAGCAATGCGTTGCGAAGGCAGCGGAATGAGTAGATGAAGCGACGTTACCCAAGCGATGAGCGTCACAACACCGATCAACCGAGCGCTACGCATCGCTGTCGTCTCCCGGAACACAGGCATTCGGGTTGGCCGTGCATTTCTGCTTGAGCAAGCGAATGCATTCGCCGAGACAATCATCCGTCGCGCCCCCTTTTTCCATCGGAGGAATCTTCGGATCGCCGTTAACGTAAGTCCGACATCTGTCCAGAGCGTAGTAACCCACGCCAAGACCACCAGGCCCAAGGACGCCGCAGGGCAACTCATTCGCGCAGCGCAGAGCGATCGCCTTAACCTGCGGGCTGATCAGAAGCTGCTTAGAACCCTTCTTGCCGAACTCCTTAAGCCCACGTTCTTGAATGATCGGGTCTACCCCGAGAAGTCCGTTCGCATCGACGAATCGAAGTGGGTTGTTGCTAGCGTAAACATATCCGTTGATGCCGCCGCGCAGGCCTATCGGATCGAACTGATCAAAGCGGCCCGTGATGCTCGAGTACGTTCGCATCCAATTCCAGAACTCGCCAGTCTCCTTGTCCGCGTACTGCCAGCCGCCATGGCGAAGCGGGAATTCGAACGTGCCAAGCCCCGAGGGGTTTTCATCAGGCGGCGTGTCGCCGAACGGCTCGCCGTGATCGAGGCGCCACACGGCCTGACCCGCCGCATTCGCGATCAACCTGGGTGAATTCAGATGATCGGCGTGACTACGGCTTGCGAAAGAAGGCGAACGCGAGATACGCGCACCCAAAAGCGCTGCTCCCCAGAAGCACCACAATGCTGGTGAGCACGTCCGCCAAGAAATCTACGGTGGCGAAGGCCTGCCAACTCGCACGGCCAACGTTCAGCGCGACGTCGGAGCGATCACAAGGCGGTACGCGCGGTTCTTGAACGCATCGGCGAAGCACAGCGTACTTCTCGCCTCCGCCCTTGTATATGCTACGGGCGTCGGTGACGCTGGACCTCGTTACAACGAACAACAGCGCAGCAGTCGCCGCCATGATTATTACGGCTAGTGCCGCAGCGATTGCGGTATTGAACTTTGCGCTCTTCATGCTGTAAGTCCTATGGCAGTCTCAACGTGCGCGGATAGCTGACCGGCGGCTTCGGCACAGCGTCAAACAAGTAGTTGTATACAGTCTTGGATTGCGCCCGAGCCGCAGAAGCAGTGCATCTATTTTGCGTCTGTGAGAGATTCGCGAGCTCGGTACAAGCTCCGCTGCCAGGGTTGTTTTGGCAGATAGTGTTGAGCTGGTTCGCGATTTCGGTTAGGCGGTTGTTCGCTTCCAAATCATTGCCCGCCGTGATGAGCTTAATCCCAAGGTCAATCAGCGCACCGCCTGCGGCACCTACGGCAACAATGGCCACGACCCCGGCAAGCGGGTTCTGCCCGTCCTCGTCGGTATGTGCTAACGGGCTCTGCAGTGCGTAGGCATAGCCATTGACACCCCCGCGTAGGCCTATTGGGTCAAATTGCTTATAGATCCCGAGGCTTGGGTCGTAGTCCCGGAAGTAGTTGTAGTGAAGGTTCGTCTCCTTGTCGTACCTTTGCCCGGGGAGTCGTAGAGGTAGGTCGAAGGCGACCGAGTTCCCGTCCGGATCCTGATCCGCCGGGTTGCTGCCGAAGGGCTCCGCCTGATCCCACCGCCACACCGTCGTACCTGTAGCGTCGGCAACCAGGCGCGGCGTGTTCAGATGATCCGGATGGATGAAGTAGAGCGCCTTTATGGCGTTCACCGCGACCGGCACCGCGGCGCTCGTTGTCGTGAGACCCCCGTTGTCGGTGGCGACAGCCGTCAGGCTATAGGCCCCGGCCTGCACGTTCGCCCACTGGATCGTAAAGGGGCTTGCCGTCACTGTTCCGATCGGGATGCCGTTGGCGTAGAAGACGACCTGCGTCACCGTGCCATCAGTGTCCTGGGCGTTCGCAGTCACGATGATGGTCGCCGGGGCGCTGAACACGGCGTTTGCCGCTGGAGCACTGATCGAGACCGTCGGCGCGGTGTTGCTCGAGGTGCACGGGATCGTTCCCGCACGCACCGTGAACTGCACCCGCGAGCCCGAGGGCAGGTTCGCGGGGTACGTGAGACTCACCGTGCCTTCGGCTGTGAAGCCCTGCGCCATCGGCGGGAAGTAGTAGTACAGCGACTGCGCCGATTGCGTACCCGTTCCCGCTTGCGACACTGCTCCGAAGACCCCGTTTGCGTTCAGACTCGCGATGCTCGCCGCGATCGTCGTCTCCGGGCCGATGCTCGGGTTGGTGCTCACCGCAAGCTCCAGCGCGTTCCCCGCATCCATCCCCGAGGGGTAGCTAAGGCTCAGAACGACGGTGCCTGCATCGCGGATCTCCAGCACTTCGCTGCCGGTGCCTGAGTTAACCACCTTCCACGTGTACACCTTACCCGAAGTCCAGTCGAGGCTGCCCTGCACCTTCCGGCCCGATTCGGTGTCGGTGCCCACGGCCCACTCCCAGGCGGGCCCCGAATTCCCTCCGCGGGCAAGGGCTTGCTCGTAGGCGCCGAAGGGGATAAAGCCCGTGCCCGGGTCGCTGCGCGGGCCAGAAGGCGTGCACGAGAGCTGCGCATTGGCCGCGGCGCCCACCAGGCATAGCGAAAGGAACGCAACGATGTGCGCCGCGTTCGTCTTGAGCCGGTCGGTCGTTGGCATTGTTCTTCGCCTCTCCCCGCGCCCGCCCTACTGCACGGCACCCACGGGGATATCCCCGAGATAAATGACCTCGCGCTTCGTCGCTCCTCCCGGGCCAGTCTCGGCGATGAGTCTTCCTCTCGTGTCGTAGTGAAAGACTGTGTCCCCTTGGCTATTGGTCTTCCTCACCCGCTGTCCGAGCGCGTTCACCTGGTAGGCAGTCGTGCCAATGGAACTGGTTGCCTGCACCATGCGCCCTCGGGCATCGTAGGCATACGTATTCACACCGTCAGCTGTGGTGCTTCCGTTGGCATCGAACACGAAGCTTCGCACCGGCCCCGAGGTGGGCTGAATCGAGGCGATTTGGTTGGACGTGGGGCTGTAGGTATAGGTGTGGACCGTCGCGCCGACGCTCTTCGATAGCCGGTTGCCCACGGCGTCGTAGCTGTACGCGAAGCCGGAGGACGGCAGCACGGCAGAAGTGAGCCGGTCGAGAGCGTCGTAGCCGTAGGCATTGGCATTCGACGGATTGCCCGCTTCCGCGATGCCCGTGATGCGGCTCACAGCGTCGAACGCGATTGCGTAGCTCGCGCCCCCGAGCGAGTAGGAGGCGATCCTGCCGTCCTCGTCCACGGTTCTCGAGTAGACCTGGCCGTTACCGAAGGCAAAACCCTTCACGCCGCCGAACGGGTGGTACTGCACGCCCTGCACCACGACGTCGCTCTGGTTTCCCGTGGTCGTGATCTGGCTGATGCGTCCCAGCGCATCAAACGCGTAGGCAACGCCCCGGCCCGATGGGTAGGTCATGCCGATCATCCGCCCGGCGCTGTCATAGGTGTAGGCGATCACGTAGTTCTGTCCCGCTACGCTTCGGGTTTCGGAGGTCACCCGCCCATGCGCGTCGTAGCCGTAGGCAATCTGGCTTGTGAGGGCTTGCGCCGGGTCGGTCTCGGTGATGGACGTAAGGCGTCCTCGCCCGTTCGTGCCCTGGTCGTAGGCGTAGAGCTGCTTCGAGCCGTCGTGGAAGGTGATCGAGGCGACGCGATTCAGGCTGTCGTACGCGTAGGCCGTCACCTGCCCCTTGGCGTCGGTCTGAGTCAGCAGGTTCCCTGCCGCGTCGTAGCTGTTATCGGTGATTCCCGTATCCGGGCTTACCTGCTGCGCGAGATTGCCCAGACCATCGACCGTGTAGCCGGTCACGAGGCCGCGGGGATCGGCGACCAGGCTGAGCGCGTCGAGCCCGTTGTAGCCGTAGGTCGTCACGCCGGAAGCCGGATCGGTCACACGCGCGAGGCGATTGAGCGCGTCGTAGGCGTTCGTCGTCACGTGATTGAGCGGGTCCCTCACCGCGGTCACGTTGCCCTGGTCGTCGTAGGTGTAGTCGGTGGCCTGGCCTGCCGCGCCGATCTCCTGCACGAGCCGGTTCAGGCTCGAGTACACGCGGCTTCGGGTCTGGGCGAGGGAGTTCGCGGGATCGAACACCCGCTCCTCGATCCGGTTACCCATCGCATCGAGTGAGTAGGCGATGCGGTTGCCGAGGCTATCCTGCATGCCCGTGAGCCGGTGCGCGGCGTCGTAGCTGTAGGCTAGCGACGACCCGTCGGGCAGAGTCACCCGGGTGAGCTGCCCCACGCCGTCGTACTCGTAGCCCGTCGTTTCACTGCCTACCGCTCTGGAGACGAGGTGCTGTCGGGAATCGTAGGCAAGGGTCGTTGTCAGCCCGTTCGGATCGACGATTGTCGTTGGCTGGCCATGCGCGTTGTAGGCCGTAATCTCGGTGAGGTGTCCCGCAGCGTTGGTGATGGTCGCAACGTTGCCGCGCCTGCCAAGGTCCGGGTCGTCGTCCGGGTAATAGGTGTAGGTCGTGACGTCGGAGAGGTCGGTGCGCGGCCCATCGAGCGTGAGCAGCTGACCGTCGGCGTTGTAGGTGTAGCGCCAGGTGCGCGGCGCACCCGAGGCCGACCCGGAGAATTCTTGACTTCCGTTCGCGTCGGTGGTGGCCTGCACGGTTTTTGCGCACAGCACCCCCGGAACGAGCGTAGCGTCGGGCCTGGAGCCGCACTGCGTACCGCCATCGCCGTTATAGACGTAGCTCGTGATCCGAAGCGGCTCGGCCAAGCGCGTCCTCAGGCGAAAGGCCGGGTGCCACTCGGTGGTGATCGTGCGCGTCTGTGGCGTCGCCCCGCCACCAGAGGTGAGCGCCTCGAGGCGCTGCGTCTCGAGGTTGCGCGCGGGATCATGGGCGTAATCGGTCCGATTGCCGTTCCAGTCCGTGCGCGAGGTCGCGTTTCCCTGGTTGTCGTAAGTCGCAGACGCCGGGCCGCAGCTCGGGCACGCTGCGCCGCTGATTGCGGTCCCCTTGGGAACGCCCTGCACGTTGGCAAAGCCGTAGGTGCTCTGCGCGCCGAGGGGATTCGTGACCGTGACCGAATAGTCCGCATTCAGCGTGAGGTCGTACCGGTCGGCGCCGCCCGCGTGTTCGCTACGAAACGCGCGGTTCGTGGCGTCGTACCAGAAGGTCGCGAAGCGAACTCCGTTCTCATCGGTGATCCCGGTGAGCAAGCCCTGGGCCTGGGCCGTGCCGGCGTAGGCCGCCTCGTTGTAGTGATAGGTCCGCATCCGCCCATCCGGATAGGTGACGGCGCTCAGCGTCCTCTGCGCGTCGTACGCATAGAGGTACTCCCCTCCCGCCGGATCGGTCATCCGAACCAGGTAGCTGCGGCTGTCGTAGCCAAAGCCAAGCGAGCGGCCGAACGAATCCGTGACACTCAGGAGCAAGCCGGCGGGCAGAGGCGTAGCGGTCCCCTCGATCACGCCGCCGTTGGGCGGAGTGGCCGTGCCGTCGCTGTAGGTAAGTGTCTGGCTGAGGCCCGAGCGCGTCGTGATGCTTGTCAGGCGCCCCGCGGCGTCGAAGAGTTCGAGTTCCTCGTTCCCTTGCGTCGTCAGCGCCCAGCCGAGGGTGACGTTGCTCGCATCCGCAATGCGCTCGAGGCGATGCGCGAGATCGGCATCCGGAGCATAGTGGCCGGAGTTCAAGCGGAAGAATTCGATCACCTGACCGTCTTCGCGCCCCATCTTCACGAGCGCGTTGCTCGCCCCGACGCGGAGCCGCCGCTCATAGGTGTGGCGCCACTTGCGCCCGAGCCGCCCTCCGTCATCGTCGGTGCTGTTGTAAGCGCGCTGGAACACGAGCGCAAAGGCCGACGCCCCGCGGTAGTCGAGCTCGACCTGAAACTTGTTCCCGGTCGCTACGCTGACCGGATTTGCGCAGCTTGGCGTGATGCACGCGTTGCCTTGCGCCTTCGCGATGCTATAGACCCCCGCCGGCAGCGGTGCCGTGCAGTTTCCCGGACGGCCATCGGGAAACAGTCCAGCGTTCTGACTGAGCAGCGCTCCGCAGCGGTACTCCGCTCGGACCCGGTTCGACGGGTTGGTATCGAAGCTCGCGCAAAGCGGGGGTCCGGCCTCATTCGGATCGTTCGGAATCGGCGACCGGCCGTTTACCCAGGTGCCGGTAAACGGGTTGTTCGCCCCTCCAGCGGTCGTGCAGTAGTAGTTTGCCGGTGTAAACGCTTCGAGATGATGTCCGCCGGGTGCGGGGCCTGGCGGGGTGGGATAGTTGTTGTTGGTGTAGATAACGGCCGCCCTGTACTGCGGCAGCGCCAGCGGCGTATACCCGACGAGCAGGGTCCCGGCCAGAATGAGAAGGCCAAGTACGGCATCTCGTCGTCGTGCCTTTGTGTGCTTCTCGCCGCGTCGCTGACAACGAACCAGCGTGCCGGCTGCAGCAGACCGAGCAGTCATCCCGAAGCCCCTCCCCAAGGCCTGAAGGACTTTAGGACGAAGTGTCGTCGCCCGACATCACCCGTTCGGGCTAGGGAGCGCCTGAATCTACCTAAACAGCTTTACAAGTTGAGCATGCCGGGCCTCATAGGGGTGACTGGAGATCCCCGGATCCGCCCAGCATTCGCTCCACGTAACGCGCGATCAGATCCACTTCCAGATTGACCTTGGCGCCCGGCGCGAGCCGCGCGAGCGTCGTCACCGCGAGCGTGTGCGGAATGAGGTTGACCTCGAAGACGTGCCCCTCGACCCGGTTGACGGTGAGGCTCACGCCATCGAGCGTGATCGAGCCCTTGCGCGCGACGTAGCGTGCGAGCTCCTTCGGCACGCACAGGCGCAGGCGCTTCGACTCGCCCGCCGGCTCGAACGCTACGACCTCTCCCAGACCGTCTACATGCCCGGTGACCAGATGCCCGCCGAGCTTGTCGCCGAGGGCGAGCGAGGTTTCGAGGTTCACCGGCCCCGGCCGGTCGAGCCCTGCGGTGCAGCCGAGCGTCTCGCGCGAGACGTCGAATGAGAGGCGCGTGCCGTCGATCGCGACCACCGTGAGGCAGGCGCCCTGAACGCAGATCGAGTCGCCGAGCGCGATGCCGTTGCGCTCGAGTGTCCCAATATCGACCGTCAGGCGCACGCCCTGCGCGCGCGGCGTCACCGACTCGATCCGTCCCACCGCCTGAACGATGCCCGTGAACATCAGCGCCTCGCGATCACGCGCAGATCCTCGCCCACCCGCTCGACTGCGTGCAAGCGAAGCTTCACGCGCGCGTCGAGCGAATCCGGCGCAGGCAGGTTCACCATGCCCTGCGCCGCGTCGCCGAGCAGGCTCGGGTTGAGATAAAGCAGAAACTCGTCTACGCAGCCCTCGCGCAGGAGCGAGCCGTTCAGCTTGAAGCCGCCCTCTACCTGCAGCTCGTTCACCCCGCGGCGCGCCAGCGCCTCGAGCATCGGCGGCAGGTCGACTTTGCCCTCGCGATTGGCGAGCAGCACCACTTCGGCGCCCTTCGCCTCCAGCGCGCGCCGTCGTCCTGCGTCGTCGGTCCCGCAGAACACCAGCACGTTGCCGCCCTCAAGGACACGGGCCGCGGGCGGCGTCTCGAGCCGGCTGTCTACGACGACGCGCAGCGGCTGGCGCGGCGTGTCGACCCCGCGCACGCTGAGTCGCGGATCGTCCGCCTTCACGGTGCCGATGCCGGTCAGCACAGCGCAGGCGCGCGCGCGCCAGCGATGGCCGTCTAGCCGCGCCGCCTCGCCCGTGATCCACTGCGAGCGGCCGTCGGCGAGCGCGCTGCGGCCGTCGAGCGTGGCAGCAATCTTCATGCGCACCCAGGGCCGGCCGCGCGTCATGCGCGAGACGAAGCCGAGGTTCAGCTCGCGCGCTTCCTCTTCCAGCAGCCCGTGCTCTACCGCGATTCCTGCTGCAGCGAGCCGGTCCGCACCGTGCGCCGCGGCCGGGTTCGGATCGCGCATCGCGCAAACCACGCGCGCGACGCCCGCCGCCGCCAGGGCTTCGGCACAGGGCGGCGTGCGGCCGTGGTGGTTGCAGGGCTCCAGCGTCAGGTAAACGGTCGCGCCGCGCGCCGCATCGCCCGCCTGCGAAAGCGCGTTGGCCTCGGCATGCGCGTCTCCCGCGCGCTCGTGCCAGCCCTCGCCCACGACGCGTTCGCCCTGCGCGATGACGCAGCCGACGCGCGGGTTGGGCGTAGTGGTGAAAAGACCGCGCCCGGCGAGCGCCAGCGCGCGCGCCATCATGGCTTGATCGAGCGGGGAAAAACCGCTCACCTGCGCTTCGCCTCCGCGATCGTGCGGACGAGTTGCTTGACGTCGTCCGCAGTGGCGGGTCTGCTGTAGCGCCGTGCGTTACGCTCGTCGGCCACGGCGCGCGGCCGCGCGGGCAGCGAGGCCCCGCGCCAAGCAGGCGATTCGATGCGCCTCCGCGTCCTCGTGCGTGGCGAATCCGTACACGCCTTTCGGAATGAACGTGGACGTTGCGCCGAGGCGCGCGATCGATTCGCAGAAGGCCGCGCCCTCGAGCAGCAGCTCGCCCGAGGGCTGCATCGCGATCGGTCGCTCGCAGCGCTGGCCGACGGTTCGGACGGTCATGGTCGCGATTCTAGCGCCGCCCCTTGCGCGGCCCCTTGATCGCCTGCACCGCCTCGCGGAAATCGTCCGGCGTCTCGAAGCTGCGGTACACGGAGGCGAAGCGGATGTAGGCGATCTTGTCGAGCTTGGCGAGCTCGCGCATGACCAGGTCGCCGACGCGACCGGTCGGGACTTCGCGCTCGCCCATCGCGCGCAGACGCTCCTCGATGCGGTCGACCGCCGCATCGACCGCCGCGGTCGCCACCGAGCGCTTGCGCAGCGCGAGCATCATGCTGCCGACCAGCTTGTCGCGGTCGTAGTCGGTGCGCGTGCCGTCCTTTTTTACCAGCCGCGGCATGCGCAGCTCGACGCGCTCGTAGGTGGTAAAGCGCTTGTCGCACTTGGGGCAGCGCCGGCGGCGGCGGATCACGTTCGCCCCGGGGTTCGAGCGCGTGTCGACGACCTGCGTGTCGTCGCTGCTGCAGAAGGGGCAGCGCATGCCGGCGGCCTAGGCCAGCACCCGCGCCGGTACGTATACCGGAAAGCCCTGGCACAGCGCTTGCGCTTCCCCCTGCACGCGGCGCAGCGTCGCCTCGTCGGAGGGCTTGTCGAGCACGTCCGCGATCAGATGCGCCACGATCTCGGCCTCCGGCACGCGAAAGCCGCGCGTGGTCATCGCCGGCGTGCCGATGCGGATGCCGCTCGTCACGCTGGGACGCTCGGGGTCGTTCGGCACCGCGTTCTTGTTGACGGTGATGTGCGCGCGGCCGAGCACGTCCTCCGCGTCGCGTCCGGTAATGCCCTTGCGGCGCAGATCGACGAGGAACATGTGGCAGTCGGTGCGCTCGGAGACGATGCGCAGCCCCCGCTCGGTGAGCACACGCGCCATCGCGCGCGCATTATCGAGCGTGTGCTGCTGATAGGCGCGGAATTCCGGCCGCATCGCCTCGCCTAATGCGACCGCCTTGGCCGCGATCACGTGCATCAGCGGCCCGCCCTGCAGGCCCGGGAACACTGCCGAGTTGAGCGCGCGCTCATGCTCGGCGTCCGCAAGAATCATTCCGCCACGCGGCCCGCGCAGTGTCTTGTGGGTCGTGGTGGTGACCACGTCTGCGATCCCTACGGGGCTCGGATAGAGCCCGGCCGCGACCAGCCCCGCGTAATGCGCGATATCCGCGACGAGCAGCGCGTCCACCTCGTCCGCGATGTGGCGCAGCCGCGCCCAGTCGATCGCGAGCGCATAGGCCGACGCGCCCCCGATGATGATGCGAGGGTTGTTTTCGCGCGCCAGGCGCTCGGCCTCGGCGTAATCGAGCACCTCGTTGGCGTCGAGCCCGTAGGACAGCGCGCGGTAAAGCTTGCCGCTCGAGCTCACCGCGGCGCCGTGCGTGAGGTGCCCGCCGTGCGCGAGCGACATTCCCAGGAGCGTGTCGCCCGGCTTGAGAAAGGCGAGGTAGGCCGCCTGATTGGCCTGCGAGCCCGAATGCGGCTGGACGTTCGCGTACTCGGCGCCGAACAGCATCTTTGCGCGCTCGATCGCGAGGTGCTCGGCGATGTCGACGAAGGCGCAGCCGCCGTAGTAGCGCTTGCCCGGATAGCCCTCGGCGTACTTGTTGGTCAGCTGCGAGCCCTGCGCCTCGAGCACCGCGGGGCTGACGTAGTTTTCGGAGGCGATCAGCTCGATGTGATCTTCCTGGCGCTGATGCTCGAGGAGAATCGCGTTCCAGAGCTCTGGATCGGACTGCGCGAGGGGAGCGTTGGAGAACATGACAGACGGAGGAGGGAAAGGCGGATTTTACAGGACCCCCCCTTCGCCCGAGCCGCGAAGCGCGTCAGAGCCGCGGCGGAGGCGCGACGTCGGCCGGCGTGTCGATGTCGCGGATCGCGCCCGGATCGCCGACCGGAACCTTGACCAATTCGGAGGCATGCGCCTCGAGCACGCTACGCGCGCCTTCGTCTCCGCGCAGAGCCTCGAGCTGTGCGCGAAAGCGTCCGGCGATGCCGACCGGGTGCCCGCGGCGGGTGCGGAAGTACGGTGCGGCGAGCGCGGCGCCGCCGGCGAGCGCGTCGCGCACCGCGGCGATCGTGCTCGGCCGCACGAACGGCATGTCGGCGAGCGCGACCAGGTAGCCGTCGACTTCGCCTGCCGCGCGCGCCGCGCAGGCGAGGCTCGCGCCCATGCCCTCGTCGGCGTCCGGACACTCGATCACTTCGCAGTCCTCGGCAGCGAGCGCCTGACCCGTCGCCGCGGAGCCCGGGCGCACGACTGCGATGACGCGGTCGATCTCGGCTTTCAGGTGGCGCGCCGCCTGCACCGCGACGACGACGCCATGCGGCAATGCATGAGCAAGCTTGTCGGCGCCGAAGCGCCGGCTCGCGCCCGCCGCGAGCAGCAGGCCGACGATTCGGCGCCGCGGCGCGGGCGTCGCGGCGCTCAACGCGCCGCTCTCAGGCGCGCTGCGCGGCCGGCGTCGTCTCGCAGGCCGAAGGCGCGAAGCGGCTCTTTTCCTTCGCCGACCAGTCGGGCGTCTCGACACCGTGGCGCGCGCCGGTCATCTCGGCAAGGATCGCCACAGCGATCTCGGGCGGCGTCTTCGAGCCGATGTACAGGCCCACGGGGCCGTGCAGGCGCGCAATTTCCGCCTCCGACAGATCGAACTCCGCAAGCCGCTTGCGCCGCGCGTCGTTGTTTTTCTTCGAGCCGATCGCGCCGACGTAAAAGGCGGGCGATTTCAGGGCCTCGAGCAGGGCGAGGTCGTCGATCTTGGGGTCGTGCGTGAGCGCAATCACCGCGGTGTGGGCATCGACGTTCATCGCTCCGAGCACGTCGTCCGGCATGCCGCGATCGAGCGCAACGCCCTCCATCGTCCAGCCCGCCGCGTATTCCTCGCGCGGATCGATCACGACGACGTGGTAGTCGAGCATCTTCGCCATCGCCGCGAGGTAGTGGGTGAGCTGGCCGGCGCCGATCAGGAACAGCCGCCAGCGCGGGCCATGCACGGTAAAGAGCACTTTGCCGTCAAATTCGATGATGTCCTGCCACTTGCCCGGTTCGAGGGTCGCGTCGCCACTGGACATATCGAGACGCCGGCGCACCAGCTGCTGCTTGCCGATCGTCTCCAGCAGCGCGCCCAGGCGGCTGCGCTGCGTCACCGGCTCGAGCACGACCTGCAATGTGCCGCCGCAGGGCAGGCCCCAGCGCGTCGCCTCCTCGTTGGTGACGCCGTAGGTGACCAGCTGCGGACGCTCGGCGGCAACCGCCTTGGCCCGCACCTTTTCGATCAGGTCGTCCTCTACGCAGCCCCCGGATACCGAGCCGATGACCAGGCCGTCGTCGCGAATCACCACCATGGCACCGACCGGACGAGGCGCCGAGCCCCAGGTCTTGACGATGGTGCCTAGGGTTGCGCGCCGCCCTTCCTTGCGCCAAGCCTCGGCGCTGCGCAGTACCTCGATGTCTACGCTATCCATGGATTGCCTCGCTCTTGCTGCGTTCCGGTAGGAGATAAGTTTACGCTCCCGGCGAACCTGGGGCCCGCGGGACGGGTTTCAATCGCCTGGACAGCCGTGTCGCGCAATCGCGCGCAGGGTGCGCAGCATCCAGCGCGCGGTACGGCAGCCGATTTGCGCGCCGCAGCATAGGTCCTTGCGTTGCCCCACGCAAGGCGCTTCGCTTACGATACGCGCCCGGGCGTTCATACGCTCGCCACGTCCGCCACGCAGCATTGCCGAGGAACACCGCGCGGACGCCGGCGCGTCGCGTTCGAGGACACGCGGTCGGACCGTTCGCCGCAGGGCGGGCGCGAACCTGCATTCTGTAGAAGGAGGAGAAATGTCAGTCAAGGTTTCCATGAAAGTGAACGGCAAGGCCGTGTCCGGAGAAGTCGAGGAGCGCACTTTGCTCGTCACATTCATCCGCGAGCAGCTGCGCCTGACCGGTACGCACGTGGGCTGCGATACCGCGCAATGCGGCGCGTGCACGGTGAGCATGAACGGCGCGGCGGTGAAATCCTGCTCGATGCTCGCGATGCAGGCCGAGGGCGCGGACGTCATGACGATCGAGGGCGTCGCAGCCGCCGACGGCACGCTGCATCCGATGCAGGCGGCCTTCAAGGAGCACCACGGCCTGCAGTGCGGCTTCTGCACCCCCGGCATGGTGATGAACGCGATCGATTTTGCGAAGAAGCACCCGAGTGCGAGCGAACAGGACGTGCGCGACGCACTCGAAGGCAACCTGTGCCGCTGCACGGGCTATCACAACATCGTCAAGGCGATCATGGCCGGCTCCAAGGCCATGGCCGGCGCAAAGTGAGGAGGCCGTCATGAGTGCATCCCTTATCGGCGCGCGCGTCCAGCGCAAAGAGGACTACCGCTTTCTCACCGGCGCGGGCCAGTACACGGACGACGTGACCCTGCCGCACCAGAGCTACGCCGCGTTCGTGCGCTCGCCGCACGCGCACGCGACGATCAAGTCGATCAAGATCGACAAGGCGAAGAAGGCGCCCGGCGTGCTCGCCGTATACACCGGCGAGGACGTTGCCGGGGCCAAACTCGGCGGGCTGCCCTGCGGCTGGCTGATCACCGACGTAAACGGCCAGCCGATGAAGGAGCCGCCGCACCCGGTGCTCGCACACGGCAAGGTGCGCTACGTAGGCGACCATGTTGCGGTGGTCGTCGCTGAAACGCAGGAGCAGGCGCGCGACGCGGCCGAAATGGTCGAAGTGAGCTACGACGTGCTTCCGGCAGTGGTCGATGCCTCTCAGGCGACCAAGAAGGGCGCGCCGGTGCTGCACGACATCGCGCCCGACAACACCTGCTACGTCTGGGCGCTCGGCGACAAGGCAGCAGTCGATGCGGCATTCGCCAAGGCCGCACATGTCACCAAGCTCGAATTCATCAACAACCGGCTGATCCCGAACGCGATCGAGCCGCGCGCGGCGAACGGGCACTACAGCCGGGCCGACGACAGCTACACGCTGTACGTCGCCAACCAGAACCCGCACGTCGAGCGCCTGCTGATGACCGCGTTCGTCATGGGCCTGCCCGAGCACAAGGTGCGCGTCGTCGCGCCCGACGTCGGCGGCGGCTTCGGCTCGAAGATTTACCTCTACGCGGAGGACGTGGTCGTCACCTGGGCCTCGCGCCAGATCGGCCGCCCGGTGAAGTGGACCGCGGACCGCTCCGAATCGTTCGTTTCCGACGCGCACGGGCGCGACCACCATACGATCGCCGAGATGGCGATGGACAAGGACGGCAAGTTCATCGGCATGCGGGTGCACACCACGGCGAACATCGGCGCCTACCTGTCGACCTTCGCGTCCTGCGTGCCGACGATCCTGTATGCCACGCTGCTCGCCGGGCAGTACACCACGCCGCTCATCTTCTGCCAGGTCACCGCGGTGTTCACCAACACCGCGCCGGTCGATGCCTACCGCGGCGCGGGGCGGCCCGAGGCGACTTACGTCGTCGAGCGCCTGGTCGAAACCGCCGCGCGCGAGATGAAGCTCGACCCGGCCGAGATCCGGCGGCGCAACTTCATCCGCCAGTTCCCCTACCAGACCCCGGTCGCGCTGCAGTACGACACCGGCAACTACGAGGCAACGCTGGACGCGGCGATGAAAATGGCCGACGTGGCCGGATTCGCCAAGCGCAAGGAGGAAGCGGCCAAGCGCGGCAAGCTGAGGGGACTCGGCTACGCGGCCTACATCGAGGCCTGCGGCATCGCCCCCTCGGCGGTCGCCGGATCGCTGGGCGCGCGCGCCGGGCTGTTCGAGGCCGGCGAGATCCGGGTGCACCCGACCGGATCTGTCACGGTGTTCACCGGCTCGCATTCGCACGGCCAGGGCCACGAGACGACCTTTGCGCAAGTGGTCGCCGACCGTCTCGGCATGGCCGTAGAGAACGTCGACATCGTGCACGGCGACACCTCGAAGATCCTGTTCGGCATGGGCACCTACGGCTCGCGCTCGATCGCCGTGGGCGGCACCGCGATCGTCAAGGCGCTCGACAAGATCATCGACAAGGGCAAGAAGATCGCCGCGCACCTGATGGAAGCCTCCGAAGGTGACGTCGAGTACGACAGGGGCGTGTTCAAGGTGGCGGGCACCGACAAGCAGAAGGCCTTCGGCGAGATCGCCTTCGCGGCCTACGTGCCGCACAACTACCCGCACGATAAGCTCGAGCCCGGGCTGAACGAGAACGCGTTCTACGATCCTTCGAACTTCACCTTCCCGGCGGGAAGCTACGTCTGCGAGGTCGAGATCGACCCGGATACCGGCCAGACCCGCATCGTCAACTTCACCGCGGTAGACGACTTCGGCAAGATCATCAACCCGATGATCGTCGAGGGCCAGGTGCACGGGGGCCTCACCCAGGGGATCGGCCAGGCGTTGACGGAAGCCTGTCACTACGACAGCGCGACCGGCCAGCTCATCACCGGCTCGTTCACCGACTACTGCATCCCGCGCGCCGACGACGTGCCTTCGTACAAGGTCGATACGCGCGAGACGCCGTGCACCCACAACCCGCTCGGCGTCAAAGGCTGCGGCGAGGCCGGCGCAATCGGCGCGCCCGCGGCAGTGATGAATGCGATCACCGATGCGCTGTGGTCGATGGGCATCAAGGACGTGCCGATGCCTGCGACGGCGCAGACCGTGTGGAAGGCGATTCAGTCAGCCTCCAAGAAGGCCGCATAACCGGAATCAGGACGGAGAACCGACATGCATGCATTCAAGTACCACCGCCCCGGCAGCGTGAAGGACGCAGCTGCGCTCGTGGGCAAGAACGCCGACGCGAAGCTGCTCGCCGGCGGCCAGACGCTGGTGCAGACGATGAAGCTGCGCCTCGCCTCGCCCACCGACGTCGTCGACCTCGGCACGATCAAGGAGCTCGCCGGAATCAAGGTCTCTGGCAGCGCGGTCGAGGTCGGTGCGATGACGCGCCACGCCGCGGTCGCGGGATCGGCCGAGGTGAAAAAGGCGATTCCCGCGCTCGCCGCGCTCGCCGCCACGATCGGCGATCGTCAGGTGCGCGCGATGGGCACCCTCGGCGGCTCGATCGCCAACAGCGACCCGGCGGCGGACTATCCGGCCGCTGTGCTGGGTCTGGGCGCGACGATCGTGACCGACCAGCGCAAGATCGAGGCCGACAAGTTCTTCACCGGCATGTTCGAGACCGCGTTGAAGCCCGGCGAGATCATCACCGCGGTGTCGTTCCCGGTGCCCAAGCGCGCGGCGTACATGAAGTTCAAGAATCCCGCCTCGCGCTTTGCGATCGTCGGAGTGTTCGTCGCCGAGACCGGCAACGGCGTGCGGGTCGCCGTCACCGGCGCCGGTCCCAATGCCTACCGCGTACCCGAGATGGAAAAGGCGCTCGGCGCAAAGTTCGCGCCCGAGTCGGTGGCGAACATCAAGGTCAAGGCCGACGGCCTGAACTCGGACCTGCACGCGAGCGCGGAATATCGCGCGCACCTCGTCACCGTGATGGCCAGGCGCGCGGTCGAAGCCGCGATGAAGTAGTCGCCGGCTTGTTTCGGTTGTAAACGGCCCGCTCCGGCGGGCCGTTTTGTTTCTGCCGCGCCCGTGGCTAGAGGGGCGCGTTGTAGGCGAAGTTGTCGACCTCGATCACCTCGCCGCGCCCGTTGACGACCTCGACCGTCCAGGCGCCTGTCCACTCGGGCTGCATCACGCTCTTCGACC
>Ga0210138_1000113_pt1 | contig 19169 bp, 17 predicted proteins | sample Browns_ThreeSqC__FD_184850 | JGI IMG/M metagenome (GOLD analysis project Ga0210138, IMG submission 184850) | Wetland microbial communities from the San Francisco Bay, California, USA, that impact long-term carbon sequestration -... | ecosystem: Environmental > Aquatic > Marine > Wetlands ... | reverse complement strand
CCGCCGTTCGAGATTCCTCAGCCGGTGTACGAGGCGTGGAACGCGCGCGCCAGGGGCAAGCGTGCGGAGCGCCGCTGGACGAAGCTGTTCGCGGCCTACGAAGCGGCGCACCCCGAGCTGGCGGCGGACTTCAGGCGCCGCATGGCGGGCGAGCTGCCGCGCGATTTTGCCGGGCGCGTAGACGCGCTGGTGACGGAGCTCGAGGCCAAAGCCGAGACCGTGGCCACGCGCAAGGCCTCCCAGATCGCGCTCGAGGCGATCAAGCCTGCGCTGCCCGAGCTGCTCGGCGGCTCGGCCGACCTCACCGGATCCAACCTGACGATGGTCAAGGTCTCGAAGGTCATCGGGCGCGAGGACGGCGGCAACTACCTGTTTTACGGCGTGCGCGAGTTCGGCATGTGCGCGGTGATGAACGGCATTGCGCTGCACGGCGGATTCATCCCCTACGGCGGAACCTTCCTCGTCTTCTCCGATTACGCCCGCAATGCCCTGCGCATGGCGGCGCTGATGAAGCTGCGCGTGATCTACGTGTTCACGCACGATTCGATCGGGCTGGGCGAGGATGGGCCGACGCACCAGCCGATCGAGCATGCCGCGACGCTGCGCCTGATCCCGGGCCTCGACGTCTGGCGGCCCTGCGACACCGTGGAAAGCGCGCTGGCCTGGGCCGCCGCGCTCGAGCGCAGGAACGGACCGACCGCGTTGCTGTATTCGCGTCAGAACGTGCCGTTCATCGTGCGCACGCCGGCGATGCTCGCCAACGCGCGTCGCGGTGGCTATGTCCTGCAGGAGGCGCAGGGGATACCGCGCGCAATCCTGATCGCGACAGGTTCCGAAGTCGCGATCGCGCTCGAGGCGCAGAAGCGGCTCGCCGGCGAAGGGATCGCGGTACGCGTGGTGTCGATGCCCTCGACCTCGGTGTTCGACCGGCAGGATGCGGGTTATCGCGCCGAGGTGCTGCCGCGCGGCCTGCCGCGCGTCGCGGTCGAGGCGGCGGTAAGCGATTTCTGGCGCAAGTACGTCGGGCTCGACGGCGCTGTCGTCGGCATCGACCGCTTCGGCGAATCCGCACCCGCCGGCGAGCTGTTCAGGCACTTCGGCTTTACCCCGGAGCACGTCGCCGAGACTGTCAAGTCTGCAATGCGAGAGCAGTAACCAGAGAGCGGGAGTTCAGCATGACCATCAAGGTAGCGATCAACGGCTTCGGGCGCATCGGGCGCAACATCCTGCGCGCGCATTATGAAGACGGCAAGAAGCACGACCTCCAGTTCGTTGCGATCAACGACCTGGGCGACGCCAAAACCAACGCGCATTTGCTGAAGTACGACACCGCACACGGCCGCTTTCACGGTACGGTGAGCGTCGATGGCGATTCGCTCGTCGTAAACGGCGATCGGATCAAGGTGCTCGCCGAGCGCGACCCCGCGAAGCTGCCCTGGAAGGCCATGGGCGTGGACATCGTGCTCGAGTGCACGGGCCTTTTCAACAGCAAGGAAAAGGCCGGTGCGCATCTCAAGGGGGGCGCCAGGAAAGTGCTGCTGTCCGCGCCGGGCGGCAAGGACGTGGACGCGACCATCGTATTCGGCGTGAATGAGAACACGCTCAAGTCTGGCGACAGCGTGGTCTCGAACGCTTCGTGCACGACCAACTGTCTGGCACCGATGGTCAAGGCGCTGGACGACGCGATCGGCGTCAAGTCCGGTCTCATGACGACGATCCATGCGTACACCAACGATCAGGTGCTCACCGACGTCTACCATTCGGATCTGCGGCGTGCCCGTTCGGCGTCGCAGAACATGATTCCGACCAAGACCGGGGCAGCCGCCGCGGTCGGCCTGGTGCTGCCGCACCTCAACGGCAAGCTCGACGGCTTCGCGATCCGGGTCCCTACGATCAATGTGTCGATCGTCGACCTGTCTTTCGTCGCGAAAAAGGCGACCACGGTCGAAGAGGTAAACGCAGCGGTGAAGAGGGCCGCGGACGGCTCGCTCAAGAGCGTGCTCGAGTACAGCACCGAGCCACTCGTCTCCTCGGACTTCAATCACGATCCGGCGAGCTCGATATTCGATTCGACGCTGACCAAGGTCTCCGACGGCACGCTCGTCAAGGTCACGGCGTGGTACGACAATGAATGGGGATTCTCGAATCGCATGCTGGATACGGCGGTGGCGATGATGAACGCGAAGTGACGTGTCAGCGGTGTCCGCGGTTCTGCTCGAGCACCTGGACGACGGCGTCGCCGTCGTGCGGCTGAACCGGCCGCAGGCGCTGAACGCGATCAACGAGGACATTCGGCGTGCGCTGCCGCCCGCGCTCGCGGCGCTGAACGCCGATCGGTCGGTGCGCGCGGTGGTGATCACGGGCACCGGGGAGCGCGCGTTTAGCGCCGGGCAGGACCTGGCCGAGGGGACGGGCTACGCGATCGACGACGTCGATCGCTGGTTCACCGAGCTGCACGCGGCCTACGGCGCGGTACGCGCCCTGGACAAGCCGACGGTGGCGGCGATAGTGGGTGTCGCCGCGGGCGCGGGCTACCAGATCGCGCTTTACTGCGACCTGCGCGTGACGCATGCCGAGGCGCGCATCGGCCAGCCCGAGGTGAAGACCGGCCTTGGCTCGATCCTCGGCACCTCGCTCATGATGTGGCACCTGCCGTTCGGCATCAACGCCGAGCTTTCGCTCGGTGGCGATCTGATTTCGGGCGAACGCGCCTACCAGCTCGGCATCGTAAACGCGCTGGTCGCGCGCGAGGCGGTGCTCGACGCGGCGATTGCCCGTGCGCGCGAGCTCGGCGCACGTCCGCCGAACGCGATCCGGCTGACGAAGCAGCGCATGCGCGAGCTGACCGAGGCCCAGTTCACCGATATCCTGGTGGCGGCCAAACGCTATCAGCGCCTCGCGTACGAATCGGGCGAGCCCCAGCGCACGATGCCGCGCCTGCTCGAGGCGCTGCAGAAAGGCAGGCGGCGCGCATGAGGTTCAGACGCATGCAGGACGTGGACCTCAGGGGCAAGCGCGTACTGATCCGCTCCGATCTGAACGTGCCGCTGAAGGACGGCAGGGTCGGCGACGACACCCGCATCCGCGCTTCGCTGCCCGCGATCCGCCAGGCGCTCGATGCCGGCGCCGCGGTGATGGTGACCTCGCATCTCGGCCGGCCGAAGGAGGGCGTGCTGCGGCCCGAGGATTCGCTCGCGCCGGTTGCTGCGCGCATCGGTGAACTGCTCGGGCGCAGCGTTCCGCTCAAGACCGACTGGGTTGACGGCATCGCGCTAAAGCCCGGCGAGCTGGTGCTGCTCGAGAACTGCCGCAGCAACAAGGGCGAGAAGGCCGACGACGAGACGCTGGCGCGCAAGATTGCCGCCCTGTGCGACGTGTACGTGAACGACGCGTTCGGCACTGCGCATCGCGCCGAGGCGACCACGCACGGGGTCGCGCGCTTCGCGCCGCTCGCCTGCGCCGGGCCGCTCATGGCGGGCGAGCTGGACGCGCTCGGACGAGCGCTCGCGAATCCGGCGCGTCCGCTGGTCGCAATCGTGGCCGGCGCCAAGGTGTCGACCAAGCTGACGATCCTCGATGCGCTGGCGAAGAAGGTCGATTTCCTCATCGTCGGCGGCGGGATCGCCAACACCTTCCTGCTGGCGGCGGGGCTGCCGATCGGAAAGTCGCTCGCCGAGCCGGATCTGGCGGGCGAGGCGAAGCGCATCATCGACGCGATGCGCGCGCGCGGCGCCGAGGTGCCGATCCCGACCGACGTGGTCGTTGCCAAGGCGCTCGCGGCCGACGCGCAGGCGACGGTCAAGCCGTCGACTGCCGTCGCGGCCGACGACATGATCCTCGACATCGGACCGCAGACTGCGCGGCAGCTCGCGGCAGGCATCGCATCGGCCGGCACCGTGGTATGGAACGGCCCGGTCGGCGTGTTCGAGATTGCGCAGTTCGCCAAGGGCACCGAAACCCTGGCGCGTGCGATCGCGGACTCGAAAGCCTTCTCGATCGCGGGCGGAGGCGACACGGTCGCCGCGATCAACCGGCTCGGCATCGCCGAGCGCATCGATTACATTTCCACCGCGGGCGGCGCGTTTCTCGAGTTCCTCGAAGGCAAGACGCTGCCGGCGGTCGCGGCCCTCGAGGCGCGCGCTTGAGCCGCGGCGGGCGCGCGTGAAGCTCGCTGCGCGCATGGTCGGCACCGAAGTCGGCCCTCTTGCGCAGGCGATCGACGCACGCTGGCTGATGGCCTACGCAGCGGCGCTCGGCGAGACCGATGCACGCTACTTCGACACCCGCGGCGCGCTGCTCGCACACCCGCTTTTCCCGGTGTGCTACGAATGGCCGGCGGCGCTCGCCGCGCGCGAGCAGGCGATCCCGCCCGAGATATACGCCAGGGTCGTGCACGCGACGCACGACCTGACCCTTCATCGCGCGCTGCGCGCGTGCGAGACGCTGCAGACCACCGCGCGCATCGCCCGCGCGGAGCAGCGCGCACCGGGCGCGTTCGTGATCACCCGGATGGAGACGCGCGACCCTGCCGGGCTGCTGGTGAGCGTGACGGACTACGGCGCGCTCTACCGGGGCGTTCCGCTCGAGGGGGCAGATGCGGGCGTCGCGGCCGGGCTCGCCGAGGCGCCGCCGGAGCGCGAAGCGCTGCCGGCCATCGGGGAGGTCGCCGTCGCCGCGAACCTCGCCCATGTCTACACCGAGTGCGCGCGAATCTGGAACCCGATTCACACCGATGTTGCGGCTGCGAGAGCGGGGGGTCTTGCGGGCCCGATCCTGCACGGCACCGCGACCCTCGCGCTGTCGGTCTCCAAGGCGCTTGCCGCCTGCGGTGCCGATGCCGCCGGCGTGCGGCGCGTGCGCTGCCGCTTTTCGGGCATGGTGCCGATGCCGGCGCGGCTCGAAGTGCGTGCGCGCCGCGCGGGCGGTACTCTGCGCTTCGAGACGCTGTGCGCCGGGTCCGCAGTGCTCAGCCGCGGCGCGATCGATCTCCTCTGATACACTCGCGCGGACACCGGGGCTGCCGGTAGCCGGAAACGGCGGCCCGATCCCATGCTGCGCAGTACCAAGATCGTCGCCACGCTCGGCCCCGCCTCCAGCGATCCTGCCGTTCTAGAACGGATGGTGCGCGCCGGGGTAGACGTCGTGCGCCTCAATTTCTCGCACGGCAGCGTAGAAGACCACCGCAAGCGCGCGCAGCTCGTCAAGGACATCAGCCGCAAGGCGAATCGCACGGTCTCGATCATGTGCGATCTGCAGGGGCCGAAAATTCGCGTCGGCAAGTTCAAGGACGGGCAGGTGACGCTGCAGAAAGGCGCGCGCTTCGTTCTCGACGCGAAATGCCCGCTCGGGGACCAGGAGCGCGTAGGGCTCGACTACAAGGAGCTGCCGCGCGACGTCGAGGAGGGCGCCGTGCTGCTGCTCGACGACGGGCGCATCGTGCTCGAAGTGACCGAGGTGCGCGCGCACGAGGTGCGCTGCACCGTCCGCCAGGGCGGCGTGCTGTCGAACAACAAGGGCATCAACCGGCAGGGCGGCGGGCTGACCGCGCCCGCGCTCACCGCGAAGGACATGGAGGACATCCGCACCGCGGTCGATCTGCAGGCGGACTACCTCGCGGTGTCGTTTCCGAAGTCGGGCGCCGACATGTACATGGCGCACGAGCTGATGCGTGCCGCGGGCGGCAAGGCGTTCCTGATCGCGAAGATCGAGCGCGCGGAGGCGGTGAAGGCGGCGGCGCTCGTCGACATCATGAACGCCTGCGACGGGATCATGGTGGCGCGCGGCGATCTCGCGATCGAGGTGGGCGACGCCTCGGTGCCGGCGCTGCAGAAGAAGATGATCCGCCTCGCGCGCGAGCACAACAAGGTGGTGATCACCGCCACGCAGATGATGGAGTCGATGATATCGAGCCCGGTGCCGACGCGTGCCGAAGTCTCGGACGTGGCGAACGCAGTGCTCGACGGTACCGATGCCGTGATGCTCTCGGCCGAGACCGCGAACGGCAGCTACCCGGTCGAGGTGATCGAGGCCATGGACCGGGTCTGCATCGAGGCCGAGCAGAGCCAGCATCTGTCGCTCGACCAGGAGTTCCTGAACCGGGTCTTCACGCGCATTGACCAGTCGATCGCGATGGCCGCGCTGTTTACCGCCTACCATCTCAAGGTCAAGGCGATCGCCGCGCTGACCGAATCGGGTTCGACCGCGCTGTGGATGAGCCGGATGAACTGCGGCGTGCCGATCTATGCGCTCACCTCGCAGACGGCGACGCGCTACCGAACAGCGCTGTTTCGCGACGTCTTTCCGCTGATGGTGAAGTACGTCGGGCACGACCGCGAGGAGCTCTTGCGCGAGGCCGAGAAGGTGCTGGTGGAGAGCGGCGTCGTGAACGCTGGGGATCTCATCGTCCTGACGATCGGCGAGCCGATCGGCATGGCCGGGGGTACCAACACGATGAAGATCGTAAAAGTGGGAGAGCATCTGCGGCCCTAGGCCGCGTCACGCAAGGAGAGGATGACATGAGTGCAGTCACACCACGGGTCAAGGCACACGAGCAACTGCCGGCGCTCGCGTCGCGCTTCGTAGACGCGGCGTCGATGCCCTGGGAAAAGACCGCCTACGAGGGCGTCGAGGTGAAGACGCTGATCATCGATCCCGAGACGGGACTGCTGACGCAGCTGCTGAAGATGGCGCCGGGGGCGAAGCTGCCCGATCACGAGCACGTGCTCATCGAGCAGACCTACGTCATGCAGGGCAGCCTCGTCTGCGGCGAAGGGGTGTGCAAGGCCGGCGAGTTCGTCTGGCGCCCGGCGGGCAGCCGCCACGAGGCGCACGCGGGGCCGGAAGGCGGCTTCATGATCGCCATGTTCCAGATCCCGAACAAGTTCTTCCAGCCCGACGGCCGGGTGACCGATTTTCTCGGGCGCGACTGGAACGGCGTCTGGGGGAAGGCTCTGTTTCGGGACTAGCGAAGGTCTGGTCAAGGGGGCTCCGCCCCCTTGAGAACCCCCGACGTCGGACGAAACTCCGATCGAGCCACCGACTCGATCGGAGTTTCCCTAGGGCTTGCGGCGCCGGCCCGAGGGGCGCCGGCGCGCCGAGCGCCCCTCGTACAAGTCGCGCCCTTCGACCAGGGCGCGAATCTTGCCATCGGCCATGTTGCGCTTGAGCATCCAGAAACCGCAGTCCGGGTGGACGTACTTCACGCGCCCGCGTCCCAGGAGCGTGTCGGCGCGCTCGATCGCGCGCGCGATCCCGTCGGCGGACTCGATCTCGGTACGCTTGACGTCGACCACCCCGAGCCCGAAGCCGATGTCCCGGCGCAGGTCGCGGAATACGGCGAGCTCCTCGGGCGGGCGGTGCGCGCATTCCATGACGACATGGTCTACGTGCAACGCGTTCAGGTAGTCCATCAGCTTCGCCCAGCTGCCTTTCTGGATCGACTGTCCGCCGTAGTTGCCGAAGCACAGGTGCACGGCCCCCTTGGCCGATTTCGGCACCGCGCGCAGCACGGTGTTGATCGCACGTGCAGCCCATTTCCACTCGTCCGGGTGCCCGGGCAGATTGGCCTCGTCGATCTGGACGACGTCTGCGTCGAGCCGCCTGACCTGCCCGGCGAGCACCCGCGCGATCGCCTCGGCGAGCTTTTCCGGGCTGCGGTAGTAGCGGTCGTGCAGCGTCTTGGCGAGCATGTGCGGCCCGGTCAGTGTGAACTTGAAGGGCCTGGTGGCGAGCGCGCGCGCGCGCGCGCAGGGCACCGGCAGGTTGAGCGTGCCCGCGCCCACCGCGCCCTCGACCACGCCGGGCGGCCGGGTGCGGAAGCGCATGCCCGAGGCCTTGGCGTACTCGAGCCACTCGGAGAATCCGATGTCGGCGCGCACGCCCGACATCGGCCGCACGAAGTACTCGATCATGCCGTTGGTTTCGGGATGGTTGAGATCGAAGCGGTAGAGCTCGCCGTCGCAGACGACGTCGATGCCCGCCTGCTCCTGCGTCGCGATGACGACGCGCGTCGCGTCGACCAGCGCCTGCTCCGAGGGCACGGCCGCGAGCCAGTCGGGCACCGGATAGGAACCGACGACGGTGGTGAGAATGCGCGGCGCAGCCATGCGAACGATGTCCTCGCGGCAATTATAATCAGCGCATCCCGCAATTCACCAAAGGGTTAAAACACGTGGCGGCCTCCACGATGCCTGCGCGCTTCGCCGACGTCGAAGCGCTGGAAGCCTTCATGACCGAGCCGTCGCAGGCGCTGACGGACGAGCTGGCGCGCGTGGACGGCGATCTTCTCGTGCTCGGGGTCGGCGGCAAGATGGGACCGACGCTCGCCCGCATGGCGAAGCGCGCCGCGCCGGGCAAGCGTGTCATCGGCGTCGCGCGCTTTTCCGAGCCCGGGCTGCGCGAAAGACTCGAAGCGCAGGACGTGGAATGCATCGCCTGCGATCTGCTCGAGCGCGCGGCGCTGGAGCGGCTGCCGCGCGTGAAGAATGTCGTCTTCATGGCGGGGCACAAGTTCGGCGCCGGCGGCGACGCCGGCCTAACCTGGGCGATGAACGTCGCGGTGCCGTTCATGGTGGCGGAGACCTTCCGCGACTCGCGCATCGTCGCGTTCTCGACCGCCTGCGTCTATCCCTACGTCGACGTAGACGGCCCCGGCGCGGACGAAGCGACTCCGGCGACGCCGCCACCCGGCGACTATGCCAATTCCTGCGTCGGACGCGAGCGCATGTTCGAGTACGGTTCACAGCGCTTCGGCACGCCCGGGCGCTGCCTGCGTCTGTCGTACGCGATCGACACGCGCTACGGCGTGCTCTACGACGTCGCCTCGAGCGTCGCTGCCGGCCGGCCGATCGACCTGACGATGGGCAGCGTAAACGTGATCTGGCAGGGCGACGCCAACGAGCAGGCGCTGCGCCTGCTTGCGCACTGCACTTCGCCGACCACGCCGCTGAACGTCACCGGGCCCGGGAAGACGAGCGTGCGCCGGCTTGCCGCGGCGTTCGGCGAGCGGCTCGGCAAGCGACCGGTGCTGCGCGGCCGGGAAGCGCCGAATGCCTGGCTGATCGACACGCGCGCCGCGCAGGCGCTGTTCGGCCTGCCGCGCGTACCGCTCGAAACCATGATCGACTGGGTCGCGGACTGGGTCGCACGCGACCAGCCTGCGCTCGGCAAGCCGACGCATTTCGAAACGCGCGATGGCAGGTACTGAGCCGCTCGAATGCGCGCTCGGCGACGCGCAGCTCGAGGGCTGTCTCGCGCTATCGCGCGCGGCGGGCTGGAACCAGAACGCGGCCGACTGGCGGCTGATGCTCGAAATCGGTCGCGGCTGGGGCCTGAGGGCCGAGGGCAGGCTCGTCGCCTCGACGCTGGTGCTGCCTTACGGCGCCTTTGCCTGGGTGAGCATGGTGCTGGTGCTGCCCGAGCATCGGCGCAAGGGCTACGCTTCGCGCCTGCTGCGCCGCGCGCTGGCCGAGCTTCGCGCGGCGCGGCTCACTCCGGTGCTCGATGCGACGCCCGCGGGGCGCAGGGTCTACCTGCGGGAAGGATTTCGCGACAGCTGGGGATTCAAGCGCTACCAGCTGCAGGGCAGAGCGTCTGCGACGGCCGACCGAAGGGCCGGCATCCGCGTGCTTGTGCAAAGCGATTGGCCGCAGATCCTCGCGCTCGACGCGCGCGCCTTCGGCGCCAGCCGCGAGCGCCTGCTGCGCGCGCTCGCGGCGCGGATTCCGGAGTCCGCGCTGGTGCTCGAGCGCGCCGGGGCGATTCGAGGCTTCCTGCTCGGACGCGAAGGGCGCGAGGCGCGTCAGCTCGGACCGCTGGTGGCCGACGCGGCCGAGTGCGCGACCGCGCTGCTCGGCGCGGCGCTGCAGCGGGTCCCGGCGCCGCTGGTTCTGGACGCGGCCGACCACGCCGGGCCGCTCGTTGCATGGCTTGCGGCGTGCGGGTTCGAGCTCCAGCGCCCATTCACGCGCATGGTGTACGGCGGGGGCGAGGCGCCCGGGGACGCTTCGCGGGTGATGCTGGTCGCCGGGCCTGAACTCGGCTAGGACGGAGGTTCGCCGGGCCGGCGCTCGGGCGCGGCGCCCGAGGGCTGGCGCTTGATGTCGTCGATGTGGCTCAGGTCGTAGCTCTTCGAGCGCAGGTCCGCGATGCGCTCGTCGACCCAGGCATCGTCGATGCTCGACGCCTTGTAGATGAGGAAGTGCACGAGCAGCGGCAGGCTCCACACCGCGAGCGGCCAGAACGCCCACCACGGCGCGCCGCTCATCACGTTCGCCGCGGTCAGCGCGACGTTGACGACCAGGAAAGCGGCGAAGTGGCGGCGGAAGTTGCGCCGGGCCGACGTCGATGCGGGCGGCATCTCGCCGGAGGGCGGCATGCGTCGGCCTCAGCTCGCGCTCGAAGCGGGCGGCAGGCTGGCATAGACGCGCGCGACCGCGAGCAGGCGCCGGCAGTAGACAAGCCAGGCGATCATCGCGATCACCAGCAGGATCTTGTCCTGCGTGCCGAGATTCGGATGAAAGCCGTAGACCGCAAAGTACGCGAGACCGGCAAGCGGCGGGGTTGCGCACCAGAACGCGGCCCAGGGGTGCCGGCTCATGCCGAGCAGGACCGCCGCGCACACGACCGTGAATGCGTAGAGCGATACGATCACGGCGCCGCCGTGCGGCAGCTTGCTGGAGAGCGCGACCACCGAAACGACGGCGCAGAGCACGCCTACGAACAGGGCGTAGAAGTGCAGCTCGTAGCCTGCCTGGCTGCGCGAGAGCCGCGCGACGGGGACGAGGTACGGCGTGCGCTCGTCGTCCCAGACGTACTTCTTGAAGTACTTGTCCAGATCCATCGCAAGCCTGTCCGGGCAGCCGGACTACTCGCTGCCGGTCAGGATCTTCGAGGTGAGCGCCTTTGCGCGCTCATCGGGCGGGGCAAGCGCATCTACCGAACCCTCGAGCTTGACGCGCTCCTTGCCCTCGATTTTCGAGCCGCGCTCCTCGGGCCATTCCAGCGTCATCAGCGGGAAGCGCCGGTTGGGGTCGCCGAACAGCACCAGCGCCGCCTGCAGCCACACCGCGATGCCGGCGATTCCCGCGACGATCAGGCCGAAGACGAGCACCGACTTGATGATCCAGCGGTGCGTGAGCCCTACAGTCGAAGCCGACTGCTCGCCCATCGCGTACGAGGCCTCGGCGTAGCCCCAGGCAAAATAGACGATGCATGCCGTGTACGGCAGGAGAAACAGGCTGATGCCGAGAAACTCGAGCCAGGCCTGCTTGCGAAAGGCGAGATTCTCCCGAATCAGGTCGACGCGCACGTGCGAGTTGTGGATGTAGCCATAGCCGAGCACCAGCGCGAACAGCGCGGCGTGGAAGTGCCACTCCAGCTCCTGCAGCATGGTCGACTCGAACATGCGCCCGATATTCCGGGTGAGGAAGATCTGCACGCCGTGCAGCTTGCCATCGTCGTCCAGCCAGGAAATCTTGCGCGAGACCACGTCGAGCACGGTGAAAAGCACCATCGGTAGCGCGAACCAGGAGCCCCAGCGCCCGACGGTATCGACGAACTTGCGCAGTCGCTCGGACAGGCGCAGCGCGAACGGGATGTCCTCGACCGTGCTTTCACGGTCCTCGACTGCGGCGGCTTCGCCTGGTGCGGGCGGGTTATCGGCCACGGTGGTCCTGTTCCTGGGTGTTCGTTAGCCGGGCGTGATCAGCCACAGCGCGATCTTGGGGAAGCTCATCACCAGGATCACGGCCAGCAGCTGCAGCATCACGAACGGGATGATGCCCTTGTAAATGCTCTGAATCTTGACTTCCTTCGGCGCGATGCCCTTCAGGTAGAACAGTGCGTAGCCGAACGGAGGCGTCAGGAACGAGGTCTGCAGGTTGACCGCCATCAGGACGATGAACCAGTAGGTGATCATCTCCTTCGGCACGTGGTCGCCGAAGTCCATCCCGACCACCAGCGGCGCGAACACCGGCAGCACGATCAGCGTGATCTCGATCCAGTCGAGGAAGAAGCCGAGGAAGAAGACGATCCCCATGATCAGGAACAGGAGCCCCCAATCGTTCAATTTCGACGCCTTGATGAGGTGCTCGACGATGTCGTCGCCGCCGAGTGCGCGGTAAACGTAGGCGAAGCAGGTGGCGCTGATGATGATGAAGAACACCATCGCCGTCGTACGCCCCGCCGTGTGGCAGACGCCTTCCAGGACGTCGTACTTGAGACGGCCGTTGAACAGCGCGAGCAGCAGCGCGCCGAAGGCGCCGACCGCGCCCGCCTCGCTCGGCGTCGCCCAGCCGAACAGGATCGAGCCCTTGATCATGCCGATCAGGAACACCGGTGGGAAGAACGCGCGTCCCAGCAGCGGCGCCATCTTGCCCTTGGGCACCGTCAGCAGGTCGGGCGGCAGCGGCGGCGCCATGCTCGGCTTCAACGTTGCCACCGTCACCACGTAGATCACGTAGAGCGAGGCAAGCGACAGGCCCGGGATGATGGCCGAGGTAAACACGTCGCCCGCGGACACCGACAGCAGGTCGGCCATGATGATCAGCATGATGCTCGGCGGGATCAGGATGCCGAGCGTGCCCGAGGCGGCGATCGTGCCGCAGGCGAGGCCGTGGCTGTAGCCCTGGCGCATCATCGTCGGCAGCGCGAGCGCGGTCATCATGGTGACCGAGGCGCCGATGATCCCCGTCATCGCCGCCAAAATCGTGCCCATGATCGTCACCGCGAGCGCGAGCGCGCCGGGCACGCGCTTGAGCAGGACCTGCACGCAGTACAGCAGGTCGTTTGCGATGCCGCTGCGCTCCATCATCACGCCCATGAAGATGAACGCGGGCACCGCGACGAGAACCAGGTTTTCCGCCGCCTGGCCCCAGATGCGCGGCAGGAAATTGAAGAATTCGATCAGCTTGAAGGTGCCGACGAAGTAGCCGAGCAGCCCGAACAGCATCGCCAGGCCGCCGAGGATGAAGGCCACCGGGAATCCGGAGAACAGCAAGGTGGCGAGGGTGAGAAACATGACGAGCGGCAGGAATTCCTGCACCCGGTAGAGCAGCTCCTCGCGGCCGTCGGCATCGAGCCCGGCGACGTAGGCATAGCCCGCGCCGATCAGCACGAGCAGCAGGATCGTCACGACGTAGCGGTTGACGAGCCGGCTACCGATTCTCAGCAAGAGCTCCATGCCGAATCCTGCTATTCCGTAGGAACTGCGGACGTCGCGACTTGAAAAACTGCCGGGGCGCTATGCGCGCCCCGGCATCGGTTTCGATCAGCGGTGCGCCGGCTGCGGCGCACCGCTCGTTTGACGCCTGCTACTTCAGGTAGGTCGGCTTGAGGTACTGCGCGTCGCCCCAGGCCTTGTACGCCTTGCGCCAGCTGTAGAAGCTGTCCGCGACCTTCTTGAACAGTTCATCCTTGGCCGATTGCTCCTTGACCACCTCGACCCAGGCCTTCTCGAACGCGGCGAGCTCCTCGTCGGTCCAGCGCCGGTTGTTCACCCCGAACTTTTCCGCGTTCTCGTTCATCGCGGCCGGGTTGCGCCACTCGGTTTCGGCGAAGGTATCCATGACCGATTCGCCCAGCGCCAGCTGCAGCAGCATCTGGTAGTACTTCGGCAGCGATTCGTAGGCCTTGCGGTTCATCAGCAGCTCGGAGACCGAAACCTGCTGGTGCCAGCCCGGGAAGTAGTTGTTCTTCGCGATCTGGTAGAAGCCGAGTTTCTGGTCGATCGAGGGCATCGAGAACTCGGTGGCGTCGATCACGCCGCGCTCGAGCGCCGGGTAGATGTCGGCCGCCGCGAGCAGCTGGGTCGAAACGCCCAGCTTCTGCATGACCTGCGCGCCGAGGCCGAAGAAGCGCATCTTCATGCCCTTCAGCTGGTCGAGCGACTTGATCTCGTTCTTGAACCAGCCCGAGGTCTCGGGGCCGATCGCGAAGCAGTCGATCGCCATCAGGCCGTGCTTGGCGTAGATCTCGTCGCGCAGCTTGTCGCCGCCGGCGAACTTCTTCCACGCCATGAATTCGCCGAACGTCGGTCCGAAGGGCACCGTGGTGAAAAAGGAGATGCCCGGCCCGAGCTTGCCGGTGTGGTATCCCGGCGTGGTCCAGCAGGACTCGACCGACCCCTTGGAAGCGGCGTCGAAGCACTCGAGCGCCGGCACCAGCGCGCCCGGCTCGAAGAACTTGATGTCGAACTTGCCGTCGCTCGCCTCGGAGACATTCTTCGCGAAGCGCACGCCCGAGGTGCCCAGGTGCGGCAGCGTGCTGCCGAAGGCGCTCTGCATCTTCCATTTGACGCGCTTTTGCGCCAGCGCGCTGCCCGACGTCGCGGCCAGGGCCAGGGCCACGCCCGCAGCTGCCAGCTTCAGGGTTGTGCGTACTTTCATTGTTTCCCTCCTCTTCGTATCCATCCAAGATTGAGTCGGCGCCAGTGCTCTAGGGTACCGGGCCGGGTGGCATGCACGGTCCGCGTCCTCGGCGCGGATCGACGGGCATCATAATTCAGCCCAGGGCAATAAGCCAAACCCATTATTTGCGCACCGCGGCAGTGCGCCGAGCCAGCCCCATCCCGGCAGCGATCTCGAACGCCCGTTTGAGCGCCTGGTCGTTGGCGACGCCCTTGCCGGCAATGTCGTAGGCGGTGCCGTGCGCGGGGGTGGTGATCGGAATCGGCAGGCCGCCGAGCAGCGTCACGCCGCGCTCGAAGCCGAGCAGCTTGATCGCGATCTGGCCCTGGTCGTGGTACATCGTGACTACGGCGTCGAACTGGCCGTCGCGCGCGCGCAGCCAGACCGTGTCGGCGGGAAACGGGCCGCTCGCCTCGATATCTTGCTCGCGAGCGGCTTCTACCGCCGGGGCGATGAGCTCGATCTCCTCGCGCCCGTAGCTGCCGCCGTCGCCTGCGTGCGGATTGAGCGCGGCCACGGCGATGCGCGGCCGGGCGGTGCCCGCGGCGCGCATCGCGCGGTCGGTGAGCGCGATCGCCTCGACGATGCGCGCTACGCTGAGCAGCGCCGCCACCTGCGCGAGCGGCACGTGAGAGGTGACGCGCGCGTTCCACAGGCGGTCGAGGATGTTGAATTCTCCATGTGCGCCCCGGTACCCGAGAAAGTCCGCCGCGAAGCGCAGCTCGTCGTCGAACCGCATGCCGCCGAGGCGCAGCGCCTGCTTGTTGAACGGCGTGAACACGATCGCGTCCAGCGCGCCGTCGCGCGCCCGGGCGAGCGCGTGGCGGAAATTGTCGAGCGCGGCGCGGCCGCCCTCGGCGCAGGCGCGCCCGAGCGCGATCGCCGCCGGGTCTGCATTGGCGCGATCGTCGATGTCCAGTTCGGGCAGCGCGATCCGCGCGATCCTCGCACCGGCGGCGAGCTGGCGCGCATCGCCGATGACGCTGGCGCTCGCGAGTCGCCGCATCCGCGCGTCGGCGAGCAGCTTCGCCGCCAGCTCGGCCCCGATTCCCGCGGGATCGCCGAGCACCAGCCCGATGCGCGGGCGCATGGCGTCCTCGCCTATCATCCCCGCCTCAGCCATCACCGCGGTCCTTGCGCCGCAAGCGTATGACCCAGGACGCCGAGCTGCCGATCATCGACGCCCATCAGCATTTCTGGGATCTCGAGCACAACCGCTACCCCTGGCTGCAGGATGTTCCTCCCATTTCTTTTCGCTACGGCGACTATACGGCACTCAAGCGCACTTACCTGCCGCAGGATTTTCGCCGCGACTGCGGCAAGCACCGCGTGGTGAAGACCGTCTACGTCGAAGCGGAGTGGGATCCGCATGACCCGGTGGGTGAGACGCGCTGGGTCAGCGCGCTCGCCGCGGCGCATGGCATGCCGAACGCGATCGTCGCGCAGGCCTGGCTCGATCGCGCCGACGCAGCGCAAGTGCTCGCCGCGCAGGCCGCGTTTCCTCTGGTGCGCGGCGTGCGCCACAAGCCGCGCGCCGCGGCCGCGCCCGCGGCGGTCGTGCCGGGGGCGCCGGGTTCGATGGGCGATCCGCGCTGGCGTGCCGGCTATGCGCTGCTCGAGCGTCACGGTCTGCATTTCGAGCTGCAGACGCCCTGGTGGCATCTCGCGGAGGCGATCGACCTGGCGCAGGACTTTCCGCGCACGCCGATCGTGCTCAATCACGCCGGTCTGCCGGCCGACCGCAGCCCTGCCGGTCTCGCGGGCTGGCGCGCCGCGATGCGTGCCTTTGCCGGATGTCCGAACGTCGCGGTCAAAATCTCGGGACTTGGGATTGCGGGCCGGCCGTGGCGCGTCGAGGACAACGCGCCGATCGTGGGCGAAGTCATCGCCGCCTTCGGCGTGGAGCGCTGCATGTTCGCGAGCAACTTCCCGGTCGACGGCCTGCTCGCTTCCTACGATACGATCATGGCGGGATTCAAGGCGATCGTCGCCGAGCGGCCGCATGCCGGGCGCCTCGCCCTCTTTCACGACAACGCCGCGCGCGTCTACCGCATCGCGGCGTAGCGCGGACACCGGCTATTTCGGCATCTTGATCGAGGTGTCGAGGAATTCGTTGCTGTAGATCGTCTTGACGTCGAACGGCTTCTCGATCCCGACGTAGGTCTTGACCAGCTCGTAGTCCTCGGCCATGCGCTTGGGATCGTGCCAGCCGAGGGCGACCTCGCGCGAGAATTTGTCGTTCATCAGCACCTCGACCAGGCCCCAGTTGGTCAGCTCGTTGTCGAACTTGAGCGCGCCGTTGGCGTCGACCAGCGCCTGCACGCAGGGCTTGGGATCCTTGACGCAGGCCGCGAAGGCCTTCTGCGTGACTTTGACGAACTTGGCGATCAGTGCCTTGTTCTTGGCGAGAAACGCGCCGTTCACGATCACCGAGTTGCCGTAAGGGTTGAGCCCGATGTCGCGCCAGGCGACGAAGCCCATGTCGTCGCCGAGCTCGCGCTGGAAAATGTGGTGGATGTTGTAGAACGAGGTCGTGACGTCGATCGATTTCGACTTCAGCGCGCCGATCTTGGCGTTGGCATCGATGTTGACCCAGGTGACCGACTTCGGGTCGATGCCGTTCGCCTTCGCGATCGCAGGCCACATGGCGCGCGCCGCGTCGGCCGCCGGATTGCCGATCTTCTTGCCCGGAAAGTCCTTGATGCCCTGGATGCCGGAGCTCTTCAGCCAGTACAGCCCCTGCGGCGAGTTGGCATAGACATTGAACACGCCGACCACGTCGGCGCCCCTGCCCTTGCCGACCAAGGCGGTGCCCATGTCGGCCAGCCCGATCGGGTTCGCGCCGGCGCCCACCTTCTGCACCGCGAGCGCCGAGCCCTTGCCCGGCTCGAGGTTCAGATCGATGCCTTCCTTTTCGTACCAGCCCATCTTCTTCGCGTAGTAGTACGGCGAGTGGTCGCCGCCCGGCACCCAGTTGAGGAAGAAATCGAGCTTCTCCTGCGCCGCGGCCGGCCCGGCGGCGAGCGCGAGCGCGAGCAGCCCGCCCAAGAGCGAAATGCGGTAGATCATCTGGCCCTCCTCCTTGACGATTCGCGCGACGATGGTAGCGATGCGCAATCGCGCGTGTCAACGCGCGCGGCGTTGACGCACGCCGTTGAGCACGTTAGCTTACGCGCGTTCGGGGCAGCCCGCAGTAACCAGACGGTTAATTTCCATCGGCCTGTCCTCGGCGCCGAGGGGACGGGTTGGAGGAGCCTGTCGTGAGCCACGATTTCATCGTCATCGGATCCGGTCACAACGGTCTCGCCTGCGCCGGATACCTTGCCAAGGCGGGCGCCAGGGTGCTGGTTCTGGAGCGAAGCCCGCGCGTGGGCGGCGGCTGCCACACCGAGGAAGCCACGCTGCCGGGATTCAGGCACAACATCTGCTCGGTGGTGCACACCCACATCCCGATCAGCCCGGTCTACCGCGACCTCGAGCTGGAGCGGCACGGCGTCCGATATGTGTATCCGGCGCACCTGCGCGGGACGATCTTTCCGGACCACAGCAGCATCGTCATGTACCGGGAGCCGGAGCGCACCGCCGCCGAGCTGGCGAAATTCTCCGCGCGGGATGCGCGCACCTTCACGCAGCTTGTAGAGGACTACGGGGAATTCATCGAATCGACCTTCCTGCCGCTGATGTACTCGCCGCCGTTGCCGCCTTCGCTGCAGAGCGCCGAGCTGGAGAAATCCGCGGAAGGCAGGACCCTCCTGCAGTGGCAGGCGAGCACGCCGGTGCAACTGCTCGACGAGCTGTTCGAGAGCGAGGCGGTAAAGGTGCACTTCCTCTCGCGCATGACCGTGCTCGGGTTCGCGCCGAACCAGTTCGGCCAGGGATGGATCTGCCTGTTCCGCATTTTGAAGGCCGAGGCGCCGATCTGCGTGGGCGGCTCCCAGCAGCTGGCGCTGGGATTGAAAAGCGTCGTCGAGGCGAATGGCAGCGAAGTCCGCACGGGCGCGGAGGTCAGGCGCGTCCTCCTGCGGGGCAACCGGGCGATCGGCGTAGAGCTCGACGACGGCACGCGGCTGGAGGCCGGGAAGGCGGTGATCACGAACGTCGAACCGAAGAAGAGCTTCCTGGGGATGGTGGGAGAGGAGTTCCTGCCCGCGGCCTTCGCCACCCGGGTGAAGAACTATCATTCCCGCGGGCGCTCGCTCTTTGTCCTGCATCTGGCGCTCTCGGAGCCGCCCCGCTACCGGGCGGGAGCGCACAACCCGGCGGTGGACACGGCATTCAGCCAGGAAATGTTCGGGGCGAGCATGCAGGAGCAGGTTCGCGCTTATCACGAGATCGCGATCGGCCGGCCACCGCGCAAGGAAATGCTGCAGATCACGCTGCCGACGCTGTTCGATCCCTCTCAGGCGCCCGCGGGCAAGCACACGGCGGTGGTCTGGCAGTACGCGCCCTATGCGGTGGAGGCCGCAGGGCCGCAGGGCTGGCATGCGCTGCGAGACGAGTATGCCGCGCATCTGCTCGATCTGTGGCGGTCCTACGCGCCGAACATCACCCGGGACAAGATCCTCGCAATGACGATCCAGGATCCCACCGACACCGAGCGCCACAACGACAACCTGGTGAACGGCGTCGATGTCGTGGGCGACATGACGCCCGACCAGATGGGGTACTTCAGGCCTTTCGCCGGCTGGTCGAACTACCGATCCCCGGTCGATGGCCTGTACATGTGCGGCGGCTACTGCCACCCGGGCGGAGGCGTGCACGCCG
>Ga0210138_1000112_pt1 | contig 19280 bp, 18 predicted proteins | sample Browns_ThreeSqC__FD_184850 | JGI IMG/M metagenome (GOLD analysis project Ga0210138, IMG submission 184850) | Wetland microbial communities from the San Francisco Bay, California, USA, that impact long-term carbon sequestration -... | ecosystem: Environmental > Aquatic > Marine > Wetlands ... | reverse complement strand
CGAGGTGGCTCGACACGGCACGGTGGGATTTCGCCTGCTGATCATACCGGGTGTGGCCGCGCTCTGGCCATTGCTCGCCTGGCGCTGGCGTCGGGGCGATACCACACCGCCGATGGAGCACAACGCTCATCGGGATGTCGCCGGTCCTCCGGTTCCAATCGAGGAGACCCGATGAACCGCCGTCTCCGCCATCGTCACCGGTGGATGGTCCTCAGTCTCGCCCTGGTGCTGCCGGCCGCCTTCTCGTGGACCCTCGCTTCCCGTCGGCTCGACCCCGGGACTGGCCAACTCCCGGCCGTCCTGGCCGATCCCCCTGCCGGGCACGGCCAGGTACTGGCGGTGCGCGAATTCCTCCTGGGTTCGGTGATCGTGAACAGCCGGCTCATGGCCGATAGCGCGTCTCGCCAAATGACCCTCGAGATCACCCCCAGAACTGACCCGCGCGAACCGGATCCCCTGCTCTACTGGTCTCCCGAGGCGCCGGAGGCCGAGAGCGGATCCGGAGTGCCGCCCGACGCGGTGTTGCTGGGCAGTCTCCGGGGGACCCGGACCCGCAGCTTCCCGCTCCCCAAGGATGCCGCCACACGGGACGGATCGTTGCTGCTCTACAGCCTCGGACACCAGAGCGTCCTGGGGGCCGCCACCTTGCCTACCCAGTCATTGCTGGCCCAGGGAGCGGCTGCCAGGCCATGAGCGCGCACTACCAGGCCGTCAACTGGAACCGGCAGAAGTACATCTACGACGGGCTGCTGGCGGGCGGTGTTCTGGGATATCTCGCTCTGTTCCTGGGGACCAGCTTTCTCCTTTACCCGAGCATCACCGCGGAAACCGCACTCATCCGTGGCCTCGGAACGGCGGCGCTGGTGCTCCTCACCCTGATTCTCTGTATCGGGCCGCTTTGCCGGATCGATCGCCGGTTCCTGCCGCTGCTATATAACCGCCGGCACCTGGGAGTCACCATGTTCCTGCTGGCGCTCTCCCATGCCGTCTTTTCGATCATCCAGTTCCACGCCCTGGGCGACATGAATCCCCTGGTGAGCGCCCTGACCGGCACCTGGCGGGTGCCGCCCGTCGATCGCTTCCCCTTCGAGTTGCTCGGCTTCGCCGCACTCCTGATTCTGTTCCTTATGGCTGCCACCAGCCACGACTACTGGCTCGCGACCCTCACGCCCCCGGTGTGGAAGTCCCTGCACATGATGGTCTACGTCGCCTATGGGCTGATCGTGCTGCACGTGGGACTGGGTGCCCTGCAGGCCGAGCGGCAGACGGGGCTCACGCTCCTGGTCGGCGGAGGACTCATTGTGGTTCTGGGCCTGCACCTGGTCGCGGGCTGGCGGGAACGAGCCGGCGACGGTCCCGCTGCGGGCGCGGTGCTGGATGGATTCGTGGAAGTCTGCCGGGTGGATGACATCAGGGAGAATCGGGCCAGGATAGCGCTGATCGGGGGCGAACGGGTCGCGGTGTTCCGCTACGAGGGCAAGCTGTCCTGCGTCTCCAACGTCTGTGCTCACCAGAACGGCCCGCTGGGCGAAGGAAAGATCGTGGATGGGTGTATCACCTGTCCCTGGCACGGCTATCAGTACCTGCCGGATCGGGGCAGCTCGCCGCCGCCGTTCACGGAACGGATCCCGACCTTCGACGTCCGAGTGCGAGATGGCCGAGTCTTCGTGAACCCCAGGCCCCATCCGCCGGGCACGCGGGTCGAGCCGGCATTGATTCACCGGGTGATGCCATGACCGATCCCGATACCGACGAGTTTTACGTCGGCTATTTCCCTATCGCCCCTCCCGGGCTGGGGAAGGCGGTGCGGCTGCGAGCCCTGACGTATCTCGCCGGGGCCCTGGCGGCCGCGCTCGTTCTGGCCGCGACTCAGGGGCCCTTCGAGGTCAGCAGCTTTGAGTTCGGGAGCAGCACCGCGCTGGAAGGGCGGGTTCGCGAATTCCCCTTTCCAGTGCTCGACGTTCCCCGACCCGGGCTGACCGATCGCCGGGCGGCGTACTCACGTTATCTGCTGGTGGCGCCGGGGAAGCACGGGGCCGCGAGTCTGGTACAGGGGTGGGATGGTCGCTGGGTGCGGCTGAGCGGCGCCCTGATCTACCGCCAGGATCAGACCGCGATGGAGCTGATCCCGGGATCGCTGGCGGGGGCGGAACCGAGTAAGCGCCCCGAGCCGGCTCCCGAGGAAGTCCTGGGAGAGCAGAGCCTGGCCGGCGAGATCGTGGACAGCAAGTGCTTCCTGGGCGTAATGAATCCCGGCAGTCGAAGCGTGCATCGCGGCTGCGCCACCCGCTGCATCAGCGGCGGCATCCCCCCGCTCCTCGTGCTCCGGGACTCGGCGGGGCCAACCCGCTATCTGCTGCTGGTCGGCGTGCAGGGCGAGGTGATCAACGCCCGCCTGCCCGGGCTGATCGGCATCCCGGTCCGGGTGACGGGGACGGTCACTCGGGAAGGCGGTCAGCTGGTGATGGCGGCAGGGGCGATAGCGCCCGAGTAAGGCGAGCGACCGGCGCTACGGGGTGGGGGCCTGCGCGTTTCCATCCTCTACGACCGAGACGCTGTCCACGTAGTACTCGGTGGCGGCGAAGCAGGTGGTGGGGACTCCACGGTGCTGGCGGTAGTGGACGTTCACCTTCTTGCCGAGCAGCTGGTCCAGTTTCAGAGCCACGGATTGCTTCCGCACGCTGAACTCGAAGATGGTCGGAGAGACACCGGCCACCACGAACTGGGCGATCTCCCCCTCATACGTCTTACACATCCACCCCTTGAGCGAAAACTTCTGGAGCACTCCGGCCCTGAAGCCCTCGGAGTAGGCGAAGTTCAGAGTGAAGAGCGTGTAGAGGGTGAAGAGGAGGATCGGTGTCAGGCCGATGGTCCAGAGCACCAGCTTGGTCTTGGTCCGCCAGCCCTTCTTGGCGGAGGGCGGATAGGCGGCTTCCGGTGGCGACATGGCGACTAAGCTACGCGGTGCCGATAGCTACCGTAAGGCCCGGGCGCTCCGATCCTGATTCCTCAGCTCAGAATTGGTCGAACCGGAGCGCCGCGAATGGAAATCCCTTTTGAATGACGATCACCCATCCCTTCCCTTCTACGTCATTGGCGAGACGATAGGCCGCGTCGATCCGAAGCGGTGGTTCGCCTGCCACGCGCGAAGGACCCAGACGCAGTCCGACGCCGAAATCGGTTCCGGTCCGGCTGGGAGTCCCGTCGAACCAGGCGCCCCCGTAGTCCCCAAAGCCCGCGAGGCCAATTCCGATGACGTGGAGGAACTCCTCGGTCAGGATCCACCGGTACTCGGCGGTGCCGTAGAACGCCCGATCTCCGGTGAAGGCGTGCGCCGGAAAGGCCCGTGGCCCGATCCCGAGCCCCAGGTCGAACTCGTCTCCGGGAGCGGCGTTCTTCTGCCAGCCGCCGTCTCCATGCAGCAGGATCATGTGCCGGAGTCCCGGCTGAAGGACCACGGTACCGGCCAGGATGGCCGAGCCCGAGTCCAGGCCGGCGGAGGAAAAGAGACCACTGGCCCGCCCCGAGAAAATTGCGAAACCGGACGGCAGCCGGGTTCCGGTCGAGGCGATCAGGGCTGGGCCGACACCGTTCCTGACGTACCCAAAGTCCTGGAGCGCGACGAACGCTCCAGCGCGCACCGTGCTGCTGATATCCACGTCCTCCTGATTCTTGAAGCTAAGAAAGTTGCGAACCACCAGGAAACGCGGGCGGGTGGCCTGCAGGAAGGGACCGAAGGTCCCGCTCACTGTGCTGGGGATCGGACCGCTGGAAGACTGCAGGACGAAATCGTCGCGCTTGGCAAACCCGCTCAAGCCGATGCGCAGGTGACCACCGGGTCCCGCCACTGGGGCGTAGGCGCCCTCCATCTGCAGCAATGCGAATCGGCGTTGCAGGGTGTCGCTGGGTACCGGCTGCCCGTTCTTGTACTGAAAGACCCGACCTGAGAAGCTGCGCCCTGTCACCCCGGCACCCCAGCGTGTCTCCAGGGAATAGAACGGAGCGGCAACCGTGACCTGAGCGGCGGTACCGTCGGAAAGGGCGTTCAGCAGGCCAAGGACTCCGATTCGCCTCGCGATCAGGCGCGAGCGGGCGAAGCCGAGCTGCCAGTTGGAGCGGTCCGGATTCTTTCCGTAGATCAGCAGGGCCTGAGAGCCGGTACCGAGCAGGTTGCTCTCGTTGGCTCCCAGCGTGAACGCGATCTGATTACCGGTGCTCCGGAAGCTGAGCACGAGCCGGGTGCTCCAGGCATCCTGCGTAGTGACCCGGAGCTTCAACACCGAATCGGTCCGCACCGTGTCGATCACGACGTCCCGAAAGATTCCCAGGGCCCTCAGGTTGCGCGCCGTCTCCGCGACCCGGGCCGAGTCGTACGGCTCTCCGGCTTTGAACAGCAGCTCGTTCCGCACCACCCCCGCCCGGGTGGTGGCGTGCAAGCCGTTGGCCAGGTGCGCGAGCCAGTTGCGCGCCTCGACGCTGTCGAAGACATCCTGGCGAGCGATGATGACGGTATCGATGACCGGTCCGCGCGCCCGCCGTGGCGCTGCCTCCGGCTCCTGCGCCCCGGCCGGGCCGGCGAGGAGCAGCGACAGGAGCGACAGCGAAAACCAGCCTACGCGAGGGGGCCACATGGCGCGGACGATGAGCGAAAGGCGTACCAGGGTCACAGGAGATCCACTACCGAGTTCAGGATCCGGTCCGGCCGCACGTCGCTGTCCTTGAGGAGATCCTCTCTGAACTTGCCGGTCCGCACCAGCCAGCCCCGGTAGCCGGCTTGCTGAGCGCCTTTGACGTCGGACCAGAGGTCGTCTCCCACCATGGCGATCTCTCCCGACGGCGTTCCAGCCGGGAGGCCGAGACTCGCCACCGCGGCATGATAGAACTCGGGGCTGGGCTTTCCGGTCACGGTCGCCGGCCGGGTGGTCGCGTACTCGAGTCCCACGACGAACGGGCCCGCGTCGAGCGCCAACCCGTCGGCCCGTTGCCAGTACCGGTCTCGCGAGAGCGCCACCAGCTCGGCTCCGCCCATCACGAGGGCGAACGCTTCCTGGAGCAGCGCATAGGTCCAAGCCTCGCCCAGGTCACCCACCACCACCGCGGTTGGCGCGGCCGCACCGACCGGCCGGGGCGCCACCCCACCGGCCAACTCGAAGCCGGCCAGGTCCTCGAGAGACCCCACGGGCAGAAAGGGGGCGACCCGCCGGTGCCCGCGCTCGGTGAGGAGCCCGACCGCAGTGAAGATCGGAGTCTGAATGTCGGTGGCCTCCGCCTCAAACCCGTAGGAACGGAGACGCTCGACCAGCAGGCGCCGGGGACGGCTGGAGGTGTTGGTCACCAGCCGGAACGGAACACCCCTGGCCCGGAACGCGCGCACCAATTCGGGAGCCCCCGGGATCGCGCCGGCCTGGGTGTACAGAGTGCCATCGAGGTCGAGGAGAAAGGCGGAGGGCATGGTGTCGGAGGAGCGGATCCCCGGCAGACAGAAGGAGAGGAGTCCTCGAGGGCGCGCGTCGCAGCCGCCGCCGAGGTCAGCGGCCCGGAATCAGATCCGCTCGAGCCGATCCACGGTTCGCTGGTTCCGGAGATTTCCGGTATTGAGCGTCGTCGCCGGCTCCACCAGCATCACGTGCACCTCTTCTTCCGCCACGGGCAGGTGCTCGACACCGCGGGGGACCACCAGGAACTCGCCTTCGTTGATCCACACGTCCCCATCCCGGAACCGCATCAGCAACCGGCCCTTGAGGACCAGAAACAGCTCGTCTTCGGCGTCGTGGTGGTGCCAGACGAATTCCCCCTTCAGCTTCACCACCTTGATCTGGGTGTTGTTGACCTCGCCCACGATCCTGGGACTCCAGTGGTCCTCGAAGCTGGCCAGCTTGCGGGTGAGGTTGACGGGAGCGAGCATCACTGCCTCTCAGTAGCGTCCCAGGTAGTTTTCGATCTCCCACCGGGTCACCCGTTCGTTGTACTGCTGCACCTCCTCCCGCTTAGCCTCCAGGAAACGCTCGGTCAGGTGCTCGCCCAGCGCCGCCTTGATCACATCGTCCTTTTCGAAGCGGTCCAGCGCTTCATGGAGATCCCGGGGGAGGTCATCGATCTGATACTTCCGGCGGTCTCGGTAGCTCATCTTGAAGATGTTCCGATTCACCGGCTCCCGGCATTCGAACTTGTTCGCCACGCCGTCGAGACCGGCGGCCAGCTGTACGGTCAGGGCGAGGTAGGGGTTGCAGGAGGGATCGGGCATCCGAAGCTCGCACCGGGTCCCGACCCCCCGGCGCTCGGGAACCCGGACCAGCGGGGACCGATTGCGCTGCGACCAGGCCACGTTGACCGGCGCCTCGTAACCAGGCACCAGCCGCTTGTAGCTGTTGATCAGCGGATTGGTGATGGCGCAGAAGCCCCGGGCGTGCTGGAGCAGGCCTTCGATATAGCTCAGCGCCACCCGTGACAAGCCGTGTTCAGCCTTGGCGTCGGAGAACGCGTTCTCCTTCCCCTTGAACAGGGACTGGTGGGTGTGCATCCCGCTGCCGTTCTGCCCCAGTATCGGCTTGGGCATGAACGAGGCGATGTAGCCGTACCGATTCGCCACGTTCCGGACGATGAACCGGCAAGTGGCGATGTTGTCCGCGGTCGAGAGCGCGTCGGCGTACCTGAAGTCCACCTCGTGCTGGCCCGGGGCCACCTCGTGGTGGGCGGCCTCGATTTCGAACCCCATCAGCTCCAGGTCGTTGACGATGAGCCGGCGGAGCTCTTCCCCCTTGTCTACCGGGGTCAGATCGAAGTAGGAGGCGTCATCGTGGGTCACGGTGGTGGCGCCGCCCTGGGCATCCTTCTCGAACAGGAAGAACTCCACCTCGCAGCCCGCCATCATCGCATACCCCAGCTCCTTGGCCCGGGCGATCTGCCGCTTGAGGGTCAGCCGCGGACACCCGGCGAACGGCTGCTCGTCGGGGGTATAGATGTCGCACAGGAGCCTCGCGACCCGCCCCCCCTCGTCCTCGTAAGGCAGGATCCGAAAGGTGTCGAGGTCGGGCTTGAGCAGCATGTCGCTCTCCTCGATCCGCACGAACCCCTCGATAGAGGACCCGTCGAAGGTGACCTCCCCTTCCAGCGCCTTCTCGAACTGGCTCTTGGGCACCTCGACGTTCTTGTTGATGCCGAGGATGTCCGTAAACTGGAGTCGCAGGAAGTCGACCTTGAGCTCGGTCGACAACCGGAGAATGTCGGCCTTGGAGGCGCCGGAGAGATGGCGCGGTGCTTCGGAGACGCCTGGACGTGACGAAGACGGCATCGGCTATCTCAACGAGAGGGAGATCCTGGCGCTCGGCCTCAGAGAACGGGTACCAGGGACAGCTGACTCGGGAAACAGAGGAAGGATACAGCGATTGGTGCGGAGTGCTACAGGGGGTTGCCGCTCCCGGGGGACCGGGGCCGGACCCTCGCCGGGGTACCGCCCGGGGCCCGACTCCGGCTCAGCTCAGGCTCTCGAGGATCCTCCACAACTCGACCGGGCTGAACTCGTTGAACCGGTCGGCAATCTCCCGCTCGGTCCATTCCCGGAAAATCCAGCCGGTGGTCCGCCGGCGGGAGCCTTCCATGAAATGCAGCCGCCCCTGCGCGGTCTCTCCCTCCCGGCGGGTCTCGAGGTAGACGCTCCAGCGCACCTGGCTGCGAGCCAGGTCGCCCAGGTGTCGGGCGGCGGGTGCATCGGGAATGGCGATCGGCTGTGGCTGCTGGGGCTGACCCATGGGGCCTCCTGGCGTGCTTTCACGCTAACGAATTCGCCAAACGAACGCCACAGTCTTGCCGCCTTTTTTTCGATGTGGGAATGTGGGGGAAAAGTTAATAGCAGTTTGTGGGAACTGTGGAAACGAAGATGGAGTCGTGGGGTACCAATCCTTTCCCGAAGGAGCCTCCTGCCAGCCCCGCAATCCGGTTAGATTCTTGCCCTGACCGCCGGCAATCCGGCTTCCCGATCACCCCAGACCGTACTTGACGCCAACTTCCTGCCCGTCTTGCGGCAATCCGGCCACCGGAAAATTCTGCAGTCACTGTGGCGCGCTCCTGGGGCCGGCGACCTGCGCACGCTGCCAGGCCACTCTCTCCCCGGAAGCCCGCTTCTGCCACCGCTGTGGCGCGCCGGTCGGCGCTGCGGCCGCGGCGGCACCCGCGCCGGCGAGCCGCCCGGATCGGGTACCCTGGCTGATCGCCGGTATTTCGATCGCGATCCTCCTCGGTGTGATCGGCTACACTGCCGGTCGGAGCCGCCCCGCAGCACCCGACATGGCCAACAACGGCGCCCCAGGTGGGGCATCGGGATCCCCCGGCCAGCCGCCTGACATCAGCCAGATGAGCCCGAGGGAGCGGTTCGACCGGCTCTTCGACCGGGTCATGAGCGCCGCCGAACAGGGCGACACCGGGACGGTGGCGCGGTTCAGCCCCATGGCCCTGGGTGCCTACGAGCAGCTCGACAGCTTCGATGCCGACGCCCGCTACCATGCGGCCATGATCCACCTCGCGCTGGGCCAAACCCCGGAGGCGCTGGCCCTGGCCGACACACTCCTCCAGCAGGACCCCGGTCATCTCTTCGGCTATGTGATCCGGACCCAGGCCGCCCAACAGCAGAAGCGGCCGGCGGAGGTCAAGAAGAACCAGGCCGCCTTTCTCCAGCACTATGACGGGGAGATGAAGAAGAACCGGATCGAGTACCAGCAGCATCGCCCGGTCGTCGAGGACTTCAAGAAGCAGGCGCAGGCCGCCTCGCCCTGACCGCCATTCCAGCCATCATGTCTCCCCGGACCATTCGCGTCGCGCATTCCCCCGACTCGGACGACGCCTTCATGTTCTACGCCCTCGCCGAGGGGAAGATCGACACGGGCGATCTGCGCTACCAGCACGAGTTGTCGGACATCGAGAGCCTCAACCGGCGGGCCCTCAAGGGAGAGCTCGAGGTCACCGCAGTCTCGATCCACGCCTACGCCTACCTCCACCGGACCTACGCCCTGCTGGCCAGCGGTTCCTCGATGGGCGATGGCTACGGACCCCGCCTGGTGGCCCGCGAGCCGGCGCCGACGGACCCCAGGAGCGCCGTTCGGGGCCGCCGAATCGCGGTGCCGGGGAAGCTCACGACGGCCTATCTGGCTCTGCGACTCTACCAACCGGATTTCCAGGAAGTGGTCGTGCCCTTCGACCAGATCGAAGCGGCGGTGGCCGCAGGGAAGGTGGATCTCGGGCTTCTGATCCACGAAGGGCAGCTCACCTTCGGGGATCAGGGGTTGCACCTGTGGGCCGATCTGGGCGCCTGGTGGGCCGGCGAGACCGGGCTCCCGCTCCCCCTGGGGGGGAACGTGGTGCGGCGCGATCTGGGCGACGCGTTGGTCCGGCAGGTGGCGCGGGATCTCAAGGCCAGCATCGTCTACGCGCTGGAGCATCGGGCGCCGGCTCTGGCCCACGCCAAACAGTTCAACCGCGGGATCACCGACGAGCGCACCGACACCTTCGTCGGGATGTACGTCAACCGCTGGACGGTGGACTACGGCGCACGGGGCCGGCAGGCGGTGCAGACGCTGCTCGATCGGGGCTATGCCGCCGGCCTGCTGCCCGAGCGCGTCGCCGTCGAGTTCCTCGGGTAAGGCCCGAGAGGTTTTCTTGACCTCCTCTTTCGTGCTCCGTAGCTTCCCACTTGTCCTCCATGAGGAGAGATCGTGCCCCTAGCGGACGGTCCCGTCAGTGTGCTCATCGTCGATGACGAAGAGCCGATCCGGAACGCCCTGAAGAAGTTTCTCGCTCAACAGGGGTACGACGTCACGACCGCCGGTTCCGGCGACGAAGCCATCAAGATCCTGCAGCGCCAGAAGATCGCCTGCATGCTCCTCGACGTCCGCATGCCGGGGCGCAGCGGCATCGACCTGGTTCCCCAGGTAATGGAACTCGAGCCCAGCATCGCGATCCTGATGCTGACCGCCGTCAACGACGCCACCACCGCCGCGCTCTGCATGCAGCGTGGCGCCATGGACTACCTCACCAAGCCGATCGACCTGAGCGACCTGGCCCGTGCCATCCTCCGTGCCATCCGCCGGCGGGACAGTCTCCTCGAACAGCAGCACCTCAATCAGTGGCTCAAGGAAGAGGTCGCCACCCGGACCGCGGAACTCCGGCGGGAGCGGGAGAAGCTGGAGCGGCTTTCCGTGGCAACCCTGGAGGCCCTGGTCAACGCGCTGGAAGCCAAGGACGCCTTCATCCGGGGCCACTCCGCCCGGATCGCCGACCTGAGCGCCATGATCGCAGCCGAGATGGGTCTCAACGACGAGACCGTGGAGGCCGTCCGTACCGCGGGCCGGCTCCACGACATCGGCAAGATCGGCGTCAAGGAGGAGATTCTCTCCAAACAGGGACCGCTCACCGCCGAAGAGTACGAAATGGTCAAGCAGCACGTGGTGGTCGGCTCCCAGATCCTGGCCCCGCTCGGTCACCTGGGGGAGATCATCCCCTTCGTGCGCAGCCATCACGAGCGCTGGGACGGCCAGGGGTATCCCGACAAGCTCACCGGGAAGGAGATCCCGATGGGGGCCCGGATCCTGGCCGCCGCGGAGATCTACGACGCCCTGACCACCGCCAGACCCTACCAGGAAAAGATGCCGCCCGAAGCCGCCATCGATCGCATGCGCGATCTGGCCGGGACCGTGCTGGATCCCGACGTCTTCGGGGCGCTCGAGGCTTCCGTCAAACGGCGCCAGACGCTGGTCTTCCTCGACGATCGCCCCTGAGGCACGTCCGAGGAACACTCCGCGAGTCAACTCCGGAAGGAGGTCGCGGCGCATGCTGGAGCGGCAGACCCTCCGCATTCTGGTCGTAGACGACGACCCGGCCATCTGCCGGCTGATCGAGCAGATCCTCACTGCCGCCGGCTTCTCGGCCCCCCTGGCGGTCCGTACCGGCCGCGAGGCGCTGACCCGATCCGACAACGTCGACGTCGTCCTGCTCGATCATCGTCTCCCCGATCTCAAGGGCCTCGACCTGGTCCCGGCGCTCCGAGCCCGGCCCAATCGCCCCTCCGTCGTTCTCGTCACCGCGCACGGCAACGAATCCCTCGCCGCCAATGCCCTGCGCCTGGGAGCGGACGACTACCTGATCAAGGATCATTCGCTGGCGGAGATGCTGCCCCAGGTGCTGGAGCGGGTGCGCCGGGCCCGAGCCCTTCGGGAGGCGCTGGCGGCGGCGGAGCGTGACCTGGTCCATGCGGAACGCCGCGCGGCGATCGGGCAGCTGAGCGTGAGCCTGCATCACTCCATCAACAATCCCCTGATGTCGGCCTCAGCCGAAGTAGACATCCTGCTTTCGAAGGGGCAGAGTCTGGGTGACGACCAGCGTCAGTCATTGACCACCGTAAAGCAGGCGCTGTCCCGGATCAATGAGATCATGGAGCGGGCCCGCCACCTCAAGCACGATGCCACCGAGGAGTACCTCGACGGGATCCGGATGATCGATCTGTCGCGGCGCACCACCCAGGCTCCGGTCTTTCGCGGCAGCGCGGTGCTCTATGTCCCGGACGACGACACCGCCAAGGTACTGGACCTGCTCCTCCGGCACGCCGGGTTCGGGGTCCAACGGGTGGAGAACGTGGATCAATTGTTCGGGGTGGCCAATCGGGACGACGTGGTGCTGGTGGTGTTGACCGCGCTGGCGGCGAAAGGAACCGATCCCCTGGGAGGCTTCAAGCCGGCGCCCAACCGGAGTTATACCCTGGTGGCGCTGGTGCAGGGCGACGGCCAGCCCGCGCGGGCAGCGGGGGCCGACCTCGTGGTGACGCTGCCGTTCGACCCCGGGACTTTCGTGAGCGATCTGCTGGAAGCGATGAAGCGCTAGCTCGCCAGACTCTTCAGTACGAACCAGACATTGGCCGGCCGCTCGGCCAGCCGCCGCATGTACCAGGGGAACCAGGACCGGCCGTAGCTGATCAGGGTCCGGACCACCCGTCCTTCCTGCACCAACGACTGCTGCTCGGCGGACCGAATTCCATAGAGCATGTGGATCTCGTAGGCACCATCCTTGACGCCCAGCTCGCGCGCCCGGTCCACCATGCGCCCGACCAGCGCGATGTCGTGGCTCCCGAATATCGGATAGGCGCCGCCACCGGCCGCCGCGGCCAGGAGCCGGGAACCCAGCTCATAGAACGCGCGATCGGTGTCCTTCTTGGCGGCAAACGCCACCTGGGGAGGCTCCGCGTAGGCGCCCTTCACCAGGCGAATCGCCGGGGCCAGCGGTAGCAGCGATTCGAGGTCGGCGGGCGTGCGGTGAAGGTAGGATTGAAGACAGACCCCCACCTTAGGATGGTTCTTTCGCAGCCGGCGGAACAGATCCAGCGTGCGATCGACGTAGTTCGAATCTTCCATGTCCAACCAAAGGAAGGAACCGGCGTCCTCCGCCTTGGCGGCCAGGACTTCGAGATGGGCATCGCAAGCGTCGCGGGAGAGATCGAGGCCCAACTGGGTCGGCTTGACCGAGACGTGGATGGAGGATCCCCGCCCCTTCAGCTGGTCGAAGACCCCCAGGTAATGCTCCCGGACCCGATCCGCCTCATCGAGCGTGGTGAGGTTCTCGCCCAACTGGGTCAGCACCGTGCCGAGACCGTTCTGGGCCAACGTCTGGGCGGCAGTGAGCGCATCGCTCACCTCCTCACCGGGCATGAAGCGTCGTACGGCGCGGCGGGTAAAGCTTCGGCGGGTTACCTGGTCGGCAAGCCAGCTGCTGTGAGACATCCGGAGGAGGATGTTTCGCGCGAGTGACATGGAGTGCACCGGTTAGAGTCGTGGAGCTCTGCGGTAGCCCACGGCGCCGGGAAAATACGCAGGCCAAGCGAGGCGCGCGAGGCGCTCAGGTCGTGACCATGGTCCGATCGGCCCGGATCCAGATCCAGGCCACGGCACCGACCACGGCGAACAGGGAACCGGTCGCGATCGCGGCGGTCCAGCCGGCGGCGTGGGCGGTCCAGGGCACCAGCACCGCGACCAGTCCTCCCACCACGTTTCCCCCCGTGTTGAGCACCCCGCAGGCCGCCGACGAGTGCGGCCCGCCCACCGAAGTCGTCGCGGCCCAGGCCGCGCTGTCGGTGAACTGCTGAAAGCCCAGGCAGAGCGAGAGGTAGAGCACCGCGAGATGCGGGTTCTGGGCGGACCCGGCCAGCGCCAGGAAGCCGCCCGCCATCAGCAGCCCCGTGATCGATGTGAATCGGCACCCCCAGCGGATCCCGAGCCGGCGGGTCACCGCGTCACACACCACGCCGCCGGTGATCGCGCCGACGCAACCCACCAGCCACGGGACAGCGGCGAGGAAGCCGCCCTCGAGTATCGTGAAGTGCCGGACCTCGATCAGGTAGTAGAACAGCCAGTTGAAGAAGAAGTAGAAGACGTAGTTGCTGCCGAAGTAGCTCACGGTCAGGAGCAGGATATCCCGGTTTCGCAGGATCTGTTTCCAGACACCCCGGGACTCCACCCGCTCGATCGTGCTCCGGCGGCCGGCATTGATGGTCTCGAGCTCGCGCTTGCCGACTCCATGGTGCTCGGCGGGGTAGTCACGCGCGTACCACCACCAGATACCGGCCACGATGAATGCGACCGGCGCCGTCACCGCGAAGGAGGCCCGCCACCCCAGCGATTGCATCAGCCATCCGATCAGTGGGGGTGTCACCGCGGCGCCGAGGGTGAGGCCCACGTTGGATAACCCGTTCGGCACTGCCCAGCCGGTCGGCGGAAACCAGTGGGCGATGACATCCCCGCCGATGACCGGATACAGCGGGGCCTGGGCCACGCCCATGAGAAAGCGGAGCACGAAAAGGGTGCCGATGATGACCACGGTCGAGGCGATGGCGGGAGAAGGAACCAGGCACACCAGGAGGTTCAACCCACCCCAGAGGCAGGCGGTAATGGTCAGAGCGCGCCGGCCACCCACCATTTCGTCGAAGAGCCCGGCGGGGAACTGGAAGAGGCCATAGCCCCAGGAGAAGGCCCCGAGGACGATCCCGAGCTGGACGTCGGTGAGGCCTAGATCCGGCATCATGGCCACGCCGGCCGTGGACAGGTTGGACCGAAGCAGGTAGGCCACGAAGCCGACCAGGCAGGTCAGGCCGAGGACCTTCCACCGAACGTAGGTGGTCCCGGCCGGCTGGGTCATCGACGGCTGAGGCACCGAGCTACTCCCGAGTGGGAAGGAGGAACGACCGAGTAACTGACCGCCTAAGGGCCGACCGCGGCCTTCAACTCCTGAAACCAGTTCCTCACCAGCATGATCTTGGACTGCACCGGCAACCGGCCCACGAAATAGAGGGCCTGGTCACCGGGATCGATCGCGTAGGAGACATGCAAGCCATCGGAGAAATAGTCGCCGGCGTTGAACAGCAGATGCTGTGCGGTGACTGCGAAGTGGTCCCCGGGGGCGTATTCGGCGGCGACCCCATGCCGCCGTGGCCCAACTCCCGCTCGATCCGGTACCGGTCGGCGATGGCGCTGGCGAGCTGATCGAACGAGCTATTCACCGCTGAGCAAGATGCAGAAGGCCGGCAGAGGGCGCCAGCAGCGAGCGACCTTCCCCTTCCCTCTGGCCCGGGCTACGGAATGGCGGGTCCGACCGGCTGGCGGCTCAGATTCACGATCTCGTCGTGCGACAGCGGCCCGGGCGCGGTGAGCAGGCGAGCGATCCCTTCGGGCGGAAGCGGTGGCGCAAAGTAGTAACCCTGGCCCCACTCGCAGCCCAGCCCGATCAGCGCCATCCGCTGCTCGGCGATCTCCACTCCCTCGGCGATGGTGCTGAGCTTCAGGGTCTCGCCCAGCGCGATGATGGCCCGCGCCAGGGCGGACTTGTCGATACCCGAAGCGACCTCCTCCACGAACGGCTTGGCGATCTTCAGCACGTCGATCGGGAAGCGCTGGAGATAGCTCAGCGAGGAATACCCGGTCCCGAAGTCGTCGATGGCCAGGCGAACGCCCAGGCCCTTGAGCTGGTTGAGCCGATCCAGCACCGAACCGGTCTCCTGCATGAGGACGCTCTCGGTGATCTCGAGCATGACCATTTCGGGAGGAACCTTGGTATCGGCCAGCGCCTGGCGGGTCTCCTGGACGATGTCCAGCTCGTGGAGCTGCCGCCCGGAGACATTGACGGAAACCAGCAGCTGGCCGCTCGAAGGAGTCTGACGCCAGCGCCGCAGCTGCTGGCACGCCTCACGCAGCACCCAGCGGCCCAGCTGCACAATGAGTCCGGTCTCCTCGGCCAGCGGCACGAAATGCTGAGGCAGCAGATGGCCGTAGAAGGGATGCTCCCACCGCACCAGGGCCTCGACCCCGCGCACCGCGCCGGTCCGCATCGAAACGATCGGCTGGTAGACCAGGCTCAGCTCGTTCCGCTCGATCGCGGTCCGGAGCGCCGCCTCCATCTCGAGCCGGTGCTTGACGTCCGAATGCATCTGGTAGTGGTACGTCTCCGAGCGCGCTTTGCCCCGGCGCTTGGCGGTGTACATCGCCATGTCGGCGTTGCGGAGCAGGTCGTCCGCCGTGTCCTCGGGCGTCGCCACCGCGATCCCGATGCTGGTACTGACATGGACCTCGTTGCCGCTGAGCGAGAAGGGCCGGGCCATCGCGGCGGAGAGCCGCTCCAGCAGATTGGCCTGCCCGTCTCCGCCGTTCAGGTCCTCGATCAGAATCGCAAACTCGTCGCCACCCAGCCGGGCGATGGTGTCGGTCGCGCGGGCGCAGCTGCGGAACCGGTCCGCGGCCGCCACCAGCAGCCGGTCACCCTCGGCGTGACCCAGGCTGTCATTGACCTTCTTGAAGTCGTCGAGGTCGAGGAAGAGGACGCTGATCGAGTGTCCCTGGCGGCGCGCCAGCGTCAACGCATGGCTCACCCGGTCCCGGAAGAGGGCGCGGTTGGCCAACCCGGTCAGCGGGTCGTGGAACGCCTGATGGGTCAACTGCTTCTCGAGACGCTTCCGCTCGCTCACGTCGCGGCAGTTGAGCACGATGCCGCGCACCGCCGGCTCCTCCAGCAGATTGGTGGCGATGATCTCGGCGTGGAGCATCGAGCCATCCGGCTGGCCGAAGCGCCATTCGATCGGGGCGCTGACCTCCCGGGCCCGGCCCGCCTCGCGGAGATAGGTGCGGGCGCGAGTCTGATCCTCCGAAATGATGAGATCGATCAGCGCCCGCCCCACCAGTGGGCCGGCCTGATAGCGCAGCAGGCGCTCGACCGCCGGGCTCACGAAACCGATGGTTCCGTCCGCACCGATCACGAAAATCACGTCGGAGGAGTGCTGCACCAGCGAGCGGAAGCGCACCTCCGTCTCTCGAGCCGCGGTCTCCGCCAGGAGCCGCACGCTCTGCCGCACCGCCAGCAGTTGGCGCGTGATCAGTAGAATCGTAGTGACCACGCCCCCGATGACGATCAGGCTGAATCGCCCTCGCCAGGGGGCCAAGGCCTCGGCCAGCATGATGACGTAGATGCTCGCCACTGCCAGGTAGGGCAGCGGGTTGACCGGTATCGACGAGCCGCTTGGTCGCGCGTTCCAGGTTTCGGGCGGGGCCGGCTGCCGATAATAGAGCTCGGCGCTGGCCGCCATGAGCAGCAGAGACAAGAGATAGATGAAGTCGATCAGGCTGGAGCTCCCCTGCGTCGCCCCGAAGCGTGTCAAGACAAACGTCAGGTCGGCGACCACCCCCACCAGAACGGCCGCAACCAGCAGCCGGAAGGCGGAGCGGTTGGCGTCCATCGGACCCCTGATCAGCACCGCCGTGACGCCGAGGAGGACCAGCAAGCTCCCGACCGGGCGGGCGAGCGTCAGAATCGATCCGGTCACGCCCCCGGAGTGCGGTGCGGCCTCGAGCAGCAAGGACGAGGACCAGAGCGCGGTTCCCCCACCGATCAGCACCATGGCCACGTCGAGCAGAAATTTCCAGCGATCCTCCAGGACCGGCCGGGAGAGCGGCAATGAGAGCAGGGCCGCGAACACCAGGAGGCTGTCGGACAGGTAGAACGCATCCGCCCAGTACCCCGGGGGGGTCCGTTCGAGCACCAACATCGAGAACCCCAGGACTGAGCCCCCGACGAGAACGACGCCGGCGCCAGCGGCGAACAGTCGGAGAGCCTGTCGCACCCCGGGTTCGAGTACGCTTCTTCCCGAGGCCAGAAGGAACAACACCATGAGGGCCGCGTGGAGCGGCAAGAGGGCCAGGTTGGAGACGAGACCGTGCGGACCCACACTCCCCCACCCGGCGCTCTCCCACAGCACACAGGTCAGGGCGTAGACGGCGACCAGTCCGGTGACCCATCCCACGGGAAGGGACCCGGCCCCACTGGTCGACCGGGGGCGACTCTGGGACTCTCGTCTGCGATAAGACATTCGCTTGCGTTTCGCCTCGCTGGACCGGCTGCCAGGCGGGGGCACAGCCGTTGGCTGAGCCCAGCCTTGTAAGTACAAGTAAATCAGATACTTCACTGCGGTTCGAAGTGAAACGTCCATCTCAGGAGCCGCCCACCCGAACCGACTCATTTGAAGGCAATCATGATGCCGCAGACCCGAGAAAACACTGAAGAGACCCGTAACCAGCCCGGGTGAGGCGCTCTGAACTGTGACCTGAAGGTTTGCGCTGCGGAGGCGGTGCTACCGAGGCACTAATCCTTGAAGGGCGACTTGATCGAGCGAGTGGACGGTGGAGCACTGGAGTCGAGGAGCCGCTGCAACTCCTCCTTGCTCAACTCGAAGGGATCCTTCTCGTATCCCGGCGCCGGCGCGGTGCGTGCCCGCTCCTGGTTGTCTCCCACCGGCTCCAAGTTCCATTCGGTCCGGGAGCGAATCCGAATTTCCCACTCTCTTCCATCGCGGTCGGTGAACTTCCTGAACGCCATTCTACCACCCTCGACGGTTGGGGCCAATTGGAGCGGACCCGAGGCTCAGCCATGTCGCCTGACTATCTCCCCATAAGGAGACCGGCCACTAGTGGGCATTGCGACTCGGATAGAAATCGATCTGATACTCGCTGGCCGGAACAAACAAGCCTCCGATAATGCCGCCCTCAACGGCCAGCTGTTGAAAGCGTGACGTGACGATTATGGCTGATAAGCCTCTGGCTCGGAACACATCCTCCCCAGACCAAGTATCTGGCTCCAGGATGACCCGGCGAATCCGTAACATCAATCCCCCTTGTCTGCAATCCGGGCAGACCGGGAGCTTGTCGAGGTTTCCATCCCTCCTGTCGAGGCCTGATGCAGCCTGATCAATCGCTGCATTGCTCGTGGGGACCGTTACGATGTAGTAGGCTGGTTGGGGCCCGAGTATAGCCTTGTGTCGGCGAACTTTGGTAATCTCCACCGGATGGAATCCCTCCATGCCGGTCAACCCCGCATCCCGATACCATTGCCGAAACCGATCTGAAACCAGTAACGCTGAGGCTCCCCCGAAACAGATGTCGGACCACTTCCGACCCCACAACTCAAGCTCGGCGCGATAGGGCGGCAGCCAAACCAATCGCGTTCCTCGACTGCAGCGCGGACACTTTGCTGCCGGTCCCCGGTTGACCGGCTCAACTTGGTAGTAGTCGGCCTGCGTGTCCTCCCCAGCAGGACACTCCATGACGAAGAAGCTCACTTTGGGGATTTCCGTATGGGTAGCCAATGCCGTTGGGAGCGGTTCTTTGAAATCCGCATCGCAATACCGCTGTCTTAGCCAGCCAAGGACTTCCTGCACCTCGAGCCGGGCTCACCCGGCGCCCTCCTCCTCAATGTAATTCTCTGGATGCCGGGCCATGTCCTTCCGGAAATAGCGGCGCAAGGTCACGACGTCGGCCGGCTCATCCGGGCCCGGCTGGAACGGTGGGCCCAGGCCCACGCGACGGGACCGGTAGTCGAACCACACCGGCACGATCGGCACTCCGGCCCCGAGCGCGATCCGGTGAAAGCCCGTCTTCCACTGACTCACCGGGCGTCGGGTCCCTTCCGGGGAGAGTGCCAGCACCCACGACGGCCGCTCGCCGAAGCGCTTGATCGCCGCGGCCGTCGTTCCGTGTTCGACCGACCGGTCGATCGGCTCGCCGCCCAGCCAGCGCAGCACCGGGCTCAGGGGGAACCGGAAGATCGTGTGTTTGCCCAGCCAACTCGCCTGGAGATCGAGCGCGAACATGGCCAGCAGGCCTACGAGGAAGTCCCAGTTCGAGGTGTGAGGCGCCACGATGATGACGAACTTCGGGAGGGGAGGAAATGCTCCCTCGATGTGCCAACCGGCAATCCGGAGACCCCAGCCG
>Ga0210138_1000111_pt1 | contig 19369 bp, 25 predicted proteins | sample Browns_ThreeSqC__FD_184850 | JGI IMG/M metagenome (GOLD analysis project Ga0210138, IMG submission 184850) | Wetland microbial communities from the San Francisco Bay, California, USA, that impact long-term carbon sequestration -... | ecosystem: Environmental > Aquatic > Marine > Wetlands ... | reverse complement strand
GCCCGCGAGGCCCTGGCTCCCTTCGAACGAGGGTCCGGCAATGAAGGCCCCTATCAGATCCAGCAGCGCCTGCAGAACAACATGCAGGACCTGGTCGGGATCGTGCGGGTCGAGGCCGACCTCAAGAAGGCGCTCGAATTGCTCGAGCAGCTGAAGGCCCAGGCCGCGCGCGTTGGGGTCGAGGGGAACCGCGAATACAACCCCGGCTGGCATACCGCCCTCGACCTGAGCAACTTGCTCATCATCTCCGAGGCGATCGCCCGGGCTGCCCTCGACCGGAAGGAGAGTCGAGGCGGACACTTCCGGGACGACTACCCCAGGAGCGACCCGGCGGGCGCGCGCTACAACATCGTGATCCAGCGCGCCGCCGACGGGAGCATGCGGCTGACCCGTGAGCCGATCCCCGAAATGCCGGCGGACCTGAAGCAGGTGATCGAGGAGCAGAAGTAGCGGCCATGAGCACTCCCCAGGAACCCTCGGCCTCCAAGGCGACCTTCCGGATCTGGCGCGGCGATCGCCAGGGCGGAAAGCTGGTCGACTACACCACCAGCGTCTCGCCGGGGATGGTCGTGCTGGATGCCGTCCACCAGATCCAGGCCGAGCAGGCCAACGACCTGGCGGTCCGCTGGAACTGCAAGGCCGGGAAGTGCGGCTCCTGCTCGGCCGAAGTGAACGGCATGCCGCGACTCATGTGCATGACCCGCTTGAGCGAGCTGCCCCTCGAGAAGCCCGTGAGCGTGGAGCCGATGCGGGCCTTCCCTCCGATCCGGGACCTGGTGACCGACGTCTCCTGGAACTACGAGGTCAAGCGGCGGATCAAGCCCTTCAAGCCGCGCGCGCCTGATGCCGAGGATGGGACCTGGCGGATGGACCAGGGGGACGTGGACCGGGTCCAGGAGTTCCGGAAGTGCATCGAGTGCTTCCTCTGCCAGGACGTCTGCCACGTCCTGCGAGACCACCGGCTGCACGAAGCGTTCATCGGCCCCCGGTTCCTGGTCCATGTGGCGGCGCTCGAGATGCACCCGCTCGACGTCGAGGACCGGGGGGAGGACCTTCGCCGCGCGCACGGCATCGGCTACTGCAACATTACCAAGTGCTGCACCAACGTCTGCCCCGAACAGATCACCATCACCGACAATGCGATCATCCCGCTCAAGGAGCGGGTGGTGGATCAGTTTTTCGATCCGCTGGGGCGCCTCATGAAGGTGTTCAGTCGCAGGGAAGCCAAGCCATGACCTTCGAGCCCAAGCCGATCTCCCGGGACGCGGTCGAGCACGCACTTGAGAAGGCCGAGCGTTACCGCCTCATCAACGATCCTTCCTCGGCGGAAAGCATCTGCCTCGACGTGCTCTCCGTCGACCCCGACAACCAGCAGGCCCTGGTCACGCTTCTGCTCGCCATTACCGACCAGTTTCCCGAAGCGCCCACCGAGGGGGTCCAGCGGGCCCAGGAGGTCCTGCCCCGGCTGCACGACGCCTATCGCCGGACCTACTATGCCGGGCTCATCTGCGAGCGGTGCGCCAAGGCCCAGATGCGCTCCGGGATGCTCGGCTCGGGAGAGATGGCCTATCACTGGCTCCGTGAGGCGATGACCTGGTACGAGAAGGCCGAGCTCCAGCGGCCCGCCGGCAACGACGAAGCGATCCTCCGCTGGAACACCTGCGCCCGTCTGCTGACCCGCCACGCGCACCTTCGGCCCAGCACCGAGGAGCCGGTGGAGCTGGGACTGGAGTAGACGTGCCAGGCTCTGTCGTCGTTCGCCGGTTTGCCACGGAGGACCAGGCTCGGTTGGCCCAGTCGCTGCTTGAAGCGAGCGGAGTCCACTCCCGGATCGTCCCCGATCCCGCTGCTTCGCAGTTTCGTCTCGAGGTCAACGCCGCCGAGGCGGAGGACGCGATCGACATCCTGGGTGCCGGCGATGGCTGAGCCGGGGGCCGGCCCCCCGCTCGCCTGTCAACTGCTGCCCGCGGAGCGCCGTGAACGCCGAAAGCAGGTGGTTCGGCTTCTCCGCGAGCGCTGCCTGGAGCAAGAGGCGCTCCCTAACGGCTACGGCTTGCGATTCGACGTCCAGGAAGGCGTTCTGGCCGAAATCGTCACCTTGATCGACCTCGAACGCCAATGCTGTCCCTTTCTCGACTTCGAGCTGACCGTGTCCCCCGATAACGGCCCCTGCTGGCTCCGCCTCTCCGGACCCGAGGGCACCCGCCAGTTCCTGGAGACCGAACTCGGCCTCGGGGCCTGATCGGGTTGCGTCCGAGGCCCCCTCGGACCCATTCTCCAACATGGCCGGATCCTCCCCGACGCCGGAGCCTGTCTACTCGAGGAAGCGTCGTAGCCTCCGGGCCAGCTTCGCCCCCAATCGCCGTCCCCACCTGATTCTCCCCGATGGCCGTCACCCGGTGCTCGACGTCTCGCTGCACGGCCTTCGCATCCGTCACATCGAACCGGTCCGTCCCGAGCTGGGCTCCCATTTGAACGGCACGCTGGAATTCCCCGAGCCCCGGCCACCCCTGACCATCGAGGGGATCGTCATCCGAGTCCAGTCCGCCGACGTAGTGATCGAATACGCGGAGGGCGTGCTCCCGCCCGATTGGGTCATGGCCGAGGTGGAGCGGAATCAGTCCAACGCGGCGGGGAACGGAGGTCCCAAAGGTTGAGAAGCCTCGCGATACTGGCGCTGGTGTTGACTGCGAGTTGCGGAACGCATACGGCGCGCTCACAGAGCAGCGGGAGCGATTCCGCCTATGCCGAGCTGCAGCGGCGCGGTGCAGTGGGGATGGGAGTGGATCAGTACACCTCCTCGCACGTCTTCGAGCCGCTCCCCGATGGCGGCCGTATCGTCCTTCAGCGTGACTCCATCGACTCGGCAGGCACCGCGATCATCCGGGCCCATCTCCAGGACATCGCGGCCCGGTTCCAGAACGGGGACTTCACCATCCCCGGCTTCGTCCATGCGCAAACCGTCCCCGGCACGGACATCATGGCGGCCCACGCGGCTGATATCCGCTACGTCGTCGATACCCTTCCCCGTGGAGGCCAGGTCCGGATTACGACTACCGATCCGGCCGCGGTGGAGGCGATTCATGAGTTTCTTGCCTTTCAGCGTACCGAGCATCACTCGCCTGCCCATGAGCATGGGGCAATGGGGGACGCGGGGCACTAACGCCGGCGCTGCTTCACCTACCGGAGGTGCGTCATGAGATCGCTGTTCTGGTTCCTCGCCATCGGCATCCTGGCCGGATGGCTGGCGGGAAAGATCATGAGGGGGAGCGGCTTTGGATTGCTGGGAGATCTGGTCGTGGGCGTGGTCGGAGCGGTGATCGGCGGCATGATCTTCGGGATCCTCCACATCGCCGCCTGGGGGCTGATCGGCAGCCTGGTGACCTCAGTGGTCGGCGCCGTAGCCCTGTTGTACCTGATTCGGCTGGTCAAGAAGGCCTGAGACTCTCTCGCTCCCGTGAGACTCTGGACCCTGCATCCCCGCTACCTCGACGCCGCGGGACTGGTCGCCGTCTGGCGTGAAGGACTGCTCGCCCGGGCGGTGCTCCGCGGGCAGACCCGGGGCTACCGCCACCATCCCCAACTCTTCCGATTCCAGCAAACCCGAACACCGGTGGCGTCGCTCAACCGGTACCTGATGGAGATCTATCTCGAGGCGGAACGCCGAGGCTATTGCTTCGACCGGAGCAAGATTGCGGGACGCCGTCGGCCGCTCCCGATCCGCGAGACGGCGGGACAGTTGGACTACGAGTGGCAACATCTCCTGCGGAAACTCCGGCGCCGATCGCCGGCCCGGTATCGCGAGTTGCGGCGACTTCGCAGGCCCCAGGCTCATCCACTCTTCCGGATCATTCCCGGCCCACTCCGAGAGTGGGAACGCGGAGCCGTCGTATGACCTTCGACTTCCTGATCGAGACCTACGCCACCGAGAGGCTCAAGACTCTCTCGGTGTGGTCCCATTTCCAGGCATCGGACCTCGACCTCCGCCCTGCCCTCAAGGCCCGCACGCCGCGGGAGCAGATGGTACACCAGTGTCTCTCCGAAGATGGCTGGTTTTCCCAGATGCTCGGCATCGATGTGGAGTGGCCCAAACTCCCGGCCCAGGAGAGCCGCATGGCCTTCCTCGAGCACTACGCGGAGGCCTCGAACCGACGGCTCAAGCGACTCCGCACCATGCCGGCCGCCTGGTTCGAAGAAGGGACTACATTTTTCGCCGAGCCGCGATCCCGCGCCTGGGTGTTGGTCCGGCGGATCGCGCACTCGGCCCATCATCGTGGCCAATTGACCACCCACCTGCGGCTCCTCGGCCGGACACTCTATTCCACCTACGGTCCGACCGCCGATACGGGCGGCCTGCCCGCCAACGGTGCCGCCATCATCTACCGCTATCCATCGGCGGAAGCGCTGCTCGAAGCGGAACGAAGCGGAGGGAATTGGCCGCCGCTGCCGCCGTGGAAGGAACCTGTTACCGAGCGTCCATGAGCGGCCGCGAGAGCCGACCCCTGAAGGATCGCTCGGAACAGGCCCGAGGCTCGCTCAACGCGCTGATTGCCCGAGGAAAGACCCCGGGAATCCAGTACGTGGTCGTCGACGCGGCCCGCACTCTCTTCGAGTATGCCGGAGGTTGGGCCGACTTGGCAAACCAGACACCGATGCGAGTCGATACCACGCTGATGGCCTACTCCATGAGCAAGACCATCACCGCGGCCGCGGCTCTGAGGCTGGTCCAGGACCGGTGTCTCCACCTCGAGGGCCAGCTGATCAACTATGTCGAGGAAAGTCCCTACGGCCCGGCCGTCACCATTGGCCAGCTGATTACGCACACCTCCGGCATCCCCAATCCCATTCCGCTGCGTTGGGTCCATCCGGCCGACGGCACTCCGTTCAATGAGGAGGCGGCGCTGGCAGGCGTGCTCCGCCGAAATTCACATCTGGCGTCCCAACCCGGCAGCAGATACGCCTACTCCAACATCGGCTACTGGCTCCTCGGGTGCGCCATCGCGCACGCCAGTCGAGTGCCCTTCACGGCCTGTGTCGATCGGCACCTCCGTGAGGCCCTTCGCCTCTCACCGGCGGAGCTCGGCTACACGATCCCCGATCCCCAGCGGCATGCCGCCGGGTACTTGGAGAAGTACTCCTGGATCAATCTCTTCAAGCGTTTCCTGGTAGACCCCGCTCTGATCGGCGACTACGAAGGGGACTGGGTCAGGATCCGGAGCCACTACGTGAATGGGCCCGCCTTTGGCGGGCTGGTAGGAACCGCCCGCGCGTTCGCGAGCTTTCTGCAGGACCAGCTCCGGCATCGCTCGCGACTGCTCGACGATGCCACCCGGAGTCTGTTCTATACGCCCCAACAGATCGCTTCGGGTGCCCTGATTCCGATGACCCTTGGCTGGCACGTCGCCCCCAATCAGCGGCGAAGCTATTTCTACAAGGAAGGCGGCGGCGGCGGGTTTCACTGCCTGATGCGCCTCTATCCCGGCAACGGAGTAGGTACCGTGGTCATGACCAACGCCACCGGCTTCGACGTCAATCGATGTCTCGACTCCCTGGACTGGCTGTTTCTGAACTGACACCAATCACTGGAGGCCCTATGCGATCTTACATCCAAGCGTCCGGCATCCTGTTCTCTCTCTTCGCCCTGCTCCACATCTTCCGGTTGCTCCTGCGCTGGCCCCTTGTGATCGCCGGATTCCCGCTGCCCGCCTTCGGCTCGTTCATCGCAATCTTGGTCACCGGTGGCATGGCAGTCTGGGCCTGGCGGACTCTGGACGCCGAGAAGAAATAGGGGCGGGCCCCCGTGCCCGCCCATTGATCTCACCCCCCGTGAACCGGGATCGGCGCGATCTCGTCGCTGAGCGGACCCTCCTGTTGCTGATAGACCCGGTGCAGGAACCAGTCTACGGTGTAGATGTCGAACAGCTGGTTCCGGCTCTTATCGTCCCCGGTGATCGCCACCTCGAGCGCCCGCACCGAGTCCTGACCTTCGATTTCCACCCTGGCCTTCTCGACATCGAGGCCGCGGGCTTTCGCGTCGGCTCCCCGCTGAATCAGCTCACGAAAAAGGGCGAGATTGGTCCGAAGCAGCGTCTTGTCTTTGAGCGGCTCGCCGTGGCCGGGCACGATGACGTTGGCCTCCAGCGCTTCCATTCTTTCGAGGGTCTTGACCCAGCCCGCGGGGTAACAGCCCAGTGCGAAGGTGATCGGGTTCACCAGGAGATCCCCGGTGATCAAGACCTTCTCGTTGGGGAGGTAGAGAAAGGCGTCCCCGGGGGTAACGGCGCGATCATAGTGGAGGACGTGGATCTCGCGCTGGCCCAGATGGAGGATAAGAGAATCGGTGAAGGTAACGTTGGCGAAGGTGTGCTGGACCCCCCGCTTCTGAGCCAGAAACCAACGGTCCACGCTAACGTGCTGCTGGAGCGTCGCCGCGTTGTCTGCCGGCGGTTTCCTGGCCGCCGCGTCCGCCGCCAGCTTGGCCATATAGTCGATATGCTCAGGGAGCTGGGTATCCAGGCCGGGCTGATTGAATGCCAGCGCCGGTCCCATCATCAGCTCGCGGGTCTTCTCATGCGAAATTATCTGGATCCCGGGAAACGCCTTGCGATAGACCTCCGCGCCGTACCAGTGATCCCAGTGCCAATGCGAGTAGACCAGATAGCGCACCGGCTTGGGCGTCAGCTTCCGGATTTCTCCCAGGACCGCGCTGGCCGCGGCCGGAGTTCCATTGGCGTCGAACACCAGCACCCCCCGCTCACTCAGAATCACGACCGAGTTGCCGTCCAGACCGACGTCGCTGTAGGGGGGCGTGACGAACAGGTAGATCCCGTCCGCTACCTGGATCTTTCGGGGTGGAGTGAGGGCCGGAGCCTGGGCCAGGAGTGGGAGCGGCAGCAGGAGGAGGAGGAATCCCCTGACGGTGCTGAACATGAAGCGCGACTCCGGTGGAGGGGTGAAGGCACGACCCCTCCGTTAACGGGACTGAAACGCAAAAGGATTCAGTCCCTGCGCCTGTTTCAGCCTGCCGCCCCCGTTCCGGGAGGATTGATCAGGCCCGCTGCGTCGCCTCGTTGAACTGGGTCAGGCACTGAGTCCAGCCGAAGGGACCCTCGACCGCGGTCCGCATCTTCTCCGCGCCAGCCCCATGCCGCTCGAACCCTCGATGCTCCAGCTCTACCCGGGTCCGCTTGGCCCCTTCCGCGACGAACCTGACTTCGACCTCGCTGGCCTTGGCCATGTCGGGCTCATACTTCCATTCGGCGGTCAGCTGCCAGGCCAGAACGACCCGGGACGGGGGCTCCCACGCCAGTACGTGACCCCATTCGCACTCGGCGCCTTCCGCCGAGCGCTCGAACCAGCGACCCCCGACTCGGGGCTCCATGACGACAGCGACGAAGGGTTGAGGGGCGATATGGTGGGTGGCCGGCCACCACGATCCGGCCCTTTCGGTGAAGAGCGCGAAGGCACACTCCCGGGAGGTCTCGACGGTGATGGTACGCCGCACGCTTGCCAGCATGGTCTGCTCGGTCATGACTGACTCTCCTTTTCGGCCTGCTCGGCCGCGGACTTGAACGCTACCAGCGCGCGATTCCAGAAACGATCGAAGTAGGACCGCAGCCGCTCGACCCCGCCCGGGTCGAGCTGGTAGACCCGGCGGGTCCCCACTCGACGATCCCTCACCAGGCCCACCCGCTTCAAGACCCGTAGATGCTGGGAGACGGCGGGACGGCTGACCGGCAGGTGCCGGGCCAGCTCCCCCACCGAGCGCGGCCCGGCCGCCAGGCGCTCGAAGATCGCCCGCCGTGTCGGATCGCCCAGGGCCCCCAGGGGCTGTAGTTGGTAAGCCATAGCTTACGGTAAGTATATGCTTACCTATGAAGCCCTGTCAAGAGCCGGCCCTCACCCTGATCCCATTGCAGCCTCTCACCTGCTGCATACCTTCCCCCCATTACCCGATTTGCCGAGGCCCGAATGCATTACCTGCTCCTGTACGACGTCGTGCCGGACTACGCGACCAGGCGCGTCCCCTTCCGCCAGGCCCACCTCACCCTCGGCCAAGCCTCCGTGGAGCGTGGCGAACTGGTGTTGGGAGGGGCGCTCGCTCATCCGATTGATGGGGCTGTGCTGCTCTTCCAGAGTGACAGTCCTGCGGCCGCCGAGGCCTTTGCCAAAGCGGACCCCTACGTGCAGAACGGACTGGTCACTCGTTGGCGCGTGCGCGAGTGGACCACGGTGGTGGGCCCCGACGCGGCCACGCCACTCACTGGACCGCGAGCCCGAGGCAAGACGTAGAATGAGGCGCTCCACGACGCTCCTGGTATGCTCGGTCATCGCGGTTGCGGCTTGTCACCATTCCGCCTCCACCTCAGCGAGCGCCCAGCCCACCAAGCGCCCGGCTCTGGTTGGGACCGAGTGGACCCTGGTCGACCTCGGCGGCCAGCGGGCCGGTTTGGGGGCGGGAGACAAGCCGGCCAGCTTGACCCTGGCCGCCGACGGCAACCGCGCCAGCGGGTTCGCTGGATGTAACCGGATGAGTGGTAGCTACGAGCTCAATGGGGCCGGGCTTCGATTTGGCCCGATGGCGGTCACCCGAATGGCCTGTGCCACCGGGATGGATCTGGAAACCAGGTTCCTGGGAGCCCTTCAGGCCACTCGCGGTTACCGTCTGACCGACGAGGGACTCGAGCTGACAGGCGAGACCGGAACCCTCGCGCGATTTACCCACCCATGAGCACGGAATCGATCTACGATATCGAGGTCACCACCCTCGATGGGACCGTGGGGAAGATGGAGGATTACCGCGGGAAGCTGCTGCTCATCGTCAATGTGGCCAGCCATTGCGGCTTTACTCCTCAGTATGCCGGCCTGGAGGACCTCTACCGCAAGCATCGAAAACAGGGGTTGGTCGTTCTCGGATTTCCCTGCAATCAGTTCGGCCGGCAGGAGCCGGGCGATGCTGAGGAGATCCGTCAGTTCTGCTCGACCAGCTATGACGTGACCTTCCCCCTCTTCGCCAAGATCGACGTCAACGGCCCCGACACTCACCCGCTCTATCGGTTTCTCAAGGCTCAGGAGAAAGGCATTCTCGGTTTGGGGGCGATCAAGTGGAACTTCACCAAGTTCCTGGTGGGCACCGACGGGCGTGTTCTCCGCCGCTATGCCCCAAAGGACACGCCGGAACGGATCGAGCGAGACCTGGCTCCCCTGCTCTCTCCCAGCCGGACTTCCGCGTGAGCAATACCGGGGTCCAGGCCTTCGAGCTGTCGTTGGCAATCCGACCGGAGGATATCGACGAGCTCAACCACGTGAACAACGTGGTGTACCTCCGCTGGGTCCAGGATGTCGCCACGGCTCATTGGAGGGTGCTGGCCACGCCGGCGGAGCAGAAGGAAGTCGCCTGGGTCGCGGTACGGCACGAGATCGACTATCTCCGTCCGGCCGTGCCCGGGGATGCCATCATCGCACGGACCTGGGTGGGCGCGGCCGACGGTCTCCGATTCGAGCGCCACACCGAGATCCTGCGGGCTCGGGACCGGAAGGTCCTGGCCCGGGCGCGGACCGTCTGGTGTCCGATCGACGCCCGCACCGGGCGTCCCAAGGAGGTCCCCCCCGACCTCAGAGCACGATTTTCGGCCGCCCAGCGGTAGCCCCCTTCTACCTCCCCCCTCGCCGAAACAGGTCGAGCCGCTCCGTCGCCCGCTGGAGCAGGTCCTTCCGGCCGGCCTCCGCCGCATAGCTCTGAAGAATCTGGAGGGCCTCGACATCGTTGGGATGCCGGCGGGTGGTTGCATCCAGCAGGACAAGCGCCCGGTCCGGTTGTCCCAGATCGTGGAGTCCGACCGCATAGACGTAGGCGAAGCGCGCGTTGGCCGAATCGAACTGGACTGCCTGGGCCAGCTCGCCGAGCGATTCGGCCTGGCGACCCTGCCGGATCAACGAAAGCCCCAGGGCGTGGTGCAAGTCCCCGGAGGCTGGATTCGCCTCGAGACCGGCACGGAGTGCGGAGTCCGCGGCCGGTTCGGCTCGCAGGTGGCGCGCCGCTTCCGCCAGATCGACCCACGCCGGCGGAAAGCGCGTCCAGCGCCGTGTCGCCGTGCGGAATTCCCGCTCCGCGGTGGCCCAGTCCCCCTGCTCTCCCGCAAACTGTCCCAGATTGACATGGGCCTCCGCCCGATCGTCGTTGGCCAGCTGGGCCTCACGGTACTCTGCCGCTCCCCGCTCGAAGGCTTTTCGCTCCTCGGCTGACCAGAGGCTGGCGGGAACCCCGGCCAGGGATCCGGTCGCGGCCACGCGCACGCTGCGAATCGAATCGGTGAGCAGCGGCACGCCCATGCGCAGGCGCAGCGTCGGCTCTACCGACTGAATCGCCTCGACTGCGGTACGTCGCACCCGTGGATCCGGATCGCCCAGCGCAATCTGGATGGCACTGAGAGTACGGGAGCCGGCATTGCTCAGCATCAAGGAGACGGCAGTGGCGCGAGCGATCGCCGGGTAGACCGTATCCTGGGCCAGCGCGATCAGGGCTCTCTCCGCTCCGGGAGCCTGGGTCCGTCCGGCTTGAATCGCCTCACCGTAGTGAACACGAGAGGTGTCACGGCCAGGGTACCAGCGATTGACCGCCGCGGTGGCCCAGGCGGGGGACTGGTTGGCGTGACATCCGGTGCAGGCGTTGGGAGTGCCCAGGCGCAGGGTGAGGTCCGGTCGCGGGACCCGGAAGCTGTGGTCCCGCCGGGCATCAACCACCATGTAGTCACGCGTCACCATGTGGCAGGAGACGCAGCGGGCCTCGACCGTACCCGCTTTGTGGAAGTGATGGGCTGGCGTGTCATAGTCGGCGGGGAGGTGGCAGCTGGTGCACAGCGTATTTCCTTCCGCCCGCAGCTTTCCGCTGTGAGGATCGTGGCAGTCGGAGCAGGTCACCCCGGCCCGCGCCATCTTGCTCTGGAGAAATGATCCGTACTCGTAGACCTCGTCGCGCTGCTGCCCGTCCGGGAAATAGAGCTCCTCATCGAGCAGCGCGACCCGCAGGCTTTGCTCCAGGTTCTCGCCAGGGCGGCGCTCCTTCCAGATGGTTCCCCGTCGCGCGTGACACTGCCCGCAAGTCTCGACTTCGGCAGTGGACTCGAGCGGCCTGGCCCGGACGGCGATCGGCTTCTCTCCCTGAAAGGCCCAGGTGCCTGCGGCGTGGCGAGGAAGCCGGACGATCAATCCCGCGGTCGAGTCCCTCCGGTATCGAGTCGCCGGATCCTTCCTGGCCCACTGAAGGTGCGCCCAGGCGGGACCATGGCAGGCTTCGCAGGAGACATCGATCTCGCTCCAGGTGGTCGCGAACGAGTCAGCGGCACTCTGGTACCCACGGCGGAGATCGGTCGAGTGGCAGTCGGCGCACATGTAGTTCCAGTTCTGCAGCGGTCCGGTCCAATGCAGGATGTCGCCCGCGTCGACTCGTTCACCCGGATAGAGGTGATACCACCGTTGGCCCCCTTCGGGACGCGGTCTCGTGTCCCAGACGATGCCGAGCGCCTGGAGGCGTCCGCGGGGAGACTCGATCAGATATTGCTGGAGGGGATAAACGCCGAAGGTGTAGGCGATCCGATAGTCGTGAAGTGCTCCGTCGGGTCCGTCGGTCCGCACCCAGTAGCCCCCGTCCCGCCGAGTGAAGGTCGACGTGATCCCGGCGTAGGAGAAGGTGCGCCCACCAAAGTCTCCCAGGACCGTGGTCGAATCGGCCGGTTGCATGGCCAGATCGTGGTGCGACCCCCGGTACGCCTCGCTCTCCGCCCGGTGGCACTCGACGCAAGTCGCGCGGCCGACGTACTGGGCCGATTGCGCACCAGAGTGGGACGAATCGGGTCGGCAACCGGCCAGACAGCTGATGAAGACCAGCACGAATCCCCGAAGGAGTCCCGAGCCTCTATCGTCGAAACCGCCGGAGGAGTAGAATCTCTGGCCACTCCGGAGGGGCCCAGCCTGGCGCCTTCGGTGACCGACCTCCTCTGACCCCAGCATAGCCATGGACCTCGAAGACATCATTAAGAAATCCCGGAAGCTCTCACGTCCCTATCGTGTCACGAGTCGGAGTTTCCGACTCAAGGATATCGACCCCGACGACACCAGCGATCTCACCGCCGAGGACAAGCCGCGCGCCAAAGAGGCACTCGCGAATGGGATCGAGGCCCTCGCCGGCCTCCAGGACATGCTTTATGCCCAGGATCGCTGGGCCGTACTCCTGGTCTTTCAGGCCATGGACGCCGCCGGCAAGGACGGGGCGATCAAGCATGTGATGTCCGGCGTGAATCCGCAGGGCTGCCAGGTGGCGTCCTTCAAGGCCCCCTCGTCGGAAGACCTGGACCACGACTTTCTCTGGCGTTGCAATCGGTTCCTGCCGGAACGGGGACGGATCGGGATCTTCAACCGGTCCTATTACGAAGAGGTGCTCGTGGTGCGGGTTCATCCCGATCTGCTCGAGCGCCAGAAGATCCCCCCGGCCCTGCTTGGGAACAACCTCTGGGATCACCGCTACCAGGATATTCGCTCCTACGAGCGCTACCTGGCGCGCAACGGAGTCGTGATCCGCAAGTTCTTCCTGCACGTCTCCCGCAAGGAGCAGAAGCGCCGGTTCCTCGAGCGGATCGAGACTCCGGACAAGAACTGGAAGTTCTCCTCGGCCGATGCCAAGGAGCGCGGATTCTGGAAGGACTACATGCAGGCGTACGAGGATGCGATCCGGAATACGGCTACCGACGAATCGCCCTGGTACGTCGTCCCCGCCAACAACAAGTGGTTCACCCGGGTGATCGTCGCCGCCGCCGTGATCGAGACCCTGGGCTCGCTCGACTTGAGCTATCCCAAGGTAGATAAGGAGAAGCGCAAGGAGCTGGCGCTGACCAAGGAAATGCTGCTGGCCGAGAAGTAGCCGATGGACCGGGGGTCCGACGCGGCTATCCAGGAGTCGCGGCAGGGCCCTTGGTGCTGCCCGACGTCAGCGAGGCACCCCCCTCGACCCAGGCGCCGACCAGCGTGTACGCGACGGCCAGAACCACGGGGCCGATGAAGAGACCGATGACGCCGAACGCCAGGAGGCCACCAATCACGCCGGTGAGGATCAGCATCAACGGGAGACTGGCCCCCCGCTTGATCAGGACCGGACGCAGGACATTGTCCATCACCCCGACGAAGATCGTCCAGACCAGCAGGAACGACCCCCATCCCACGCTCCCCTTCCAGAACAGCCAGATCACGGCCGGCACCATGACCGGAAGCGGCCCCAGCTGCGCAATCCCGAACAAGAACATGATCGCGGTCAGAATGCCGACATTGGGAACCCCGCTAACCAGGAGACCCAGCCCGGCCAGGACCGACTGGACCACCGCGGTCACGATGACCCCGAGTGCCACGGCGCGGATGGACTGACCGGCGAGAACGACGAGTCTCTCGCCCTGTCCTCCGGCCAACCGCCTCATGAACGCCTTGACCCCGGCGACGGCAGTTTCTCCGCTGCTATAGAGGATCGCGGAAATCACGATAATCAGGAGGAACTGGACCACCGTCCCTCCGAAGGCCCCCGCTTTCGCCACCAGCCACTGGAGCACGTCGCGAACGTAGGGGGTGAGTTTGGCGGCCAGCTCCTCGGGGGCCATGGCCGCGGTCTCCTGCCATTTCTGGGTCAACTTGGCCCCCACGAGCGGGAGCTTTGCCACCCAGGCGGGCGGCGCCGGCAGCGCGAACGTAGCCAGGGACGACTGCAGGTCCTGGAGGCGCTCGACCTGACCGACCAGGGCCCCGATCGCCAAGGCCAGCGGCCCCATCAGCATCAGCGTCAAGAGCAGGGTCATGACCGCTACCGCGAGTCCCCGCTTCTTCCAGAGCCGCCCCTGGACTTTCAGCAAGATGGGCCAGGTGGCGACCACGACCATCGTGGCCCAGATCAGGGCGGGCAGGAACGGACGCATCACCCAGAGGGTGGCCGCGATCAACAGGAAGATGAAGAGGATCGCCAGGGTGACGCGCGTGAAGTCGTTGGAGGGGGCTGGCTCGGCCATGATTCCGTCCGCGTTGAGGCGTCTGCTCAGAGGTCGTGGCGAATCGACCGTCGAACTGGCCCCCGGATGGTAGCGCCCGACGGCCACGAAAGTAAGAACTCGAACCCCAGCCCTACCCTGACCCCGGTCCCTGGCCCCTCACGATCCGATCCCTCATCTTGGGGTCATGCCTGATCTCCTCGTCCGAATCAAGAAGACCACCGATGGCGGGTCCGCCCTGACCTGCGTCAGGCCGGACGGAACCACGACCTGGCAGCGTAACCAGGGTGCCAAGGGACGGTTCTTCCCGTGGCATGACCTGACCCACTACGCCGTCGAGACGGTGCTGAGGCGGGCGCACGCGTTCTACGGGCTGGTGGCCGAGGGCTGGGACCTGGACGACTTCGGCGCGCCCTATCCTCGGGGACCGATCCCATGGGAGGCAGGCGCCGTCGAGCTGGTGGTGGGACTCCTCGATGCCGAGCGGGCCGGGGGCGTCTACTGGACCGCCGCGGAGTTCAACCAGGGAGCCCAAGCCCACCTGGTGGCCCAGGGCGACCGTGAGCATGCACCGCCGGCGCTTACCGATGAGCAGTTGAGCAAGATCCGCGCGGCCCGCGCCCGGGTCTTCGCCCAGTGGACGGCCCTGCCGCCGGGAGCGACCCTGGAGCTTCCCTTCGATCGGGCCGGCGACCCGGCCTAGGCCGCTCGCGTCTTCGCGCGCATGGCGGCCGCGCTGAGCATCACCATCAAGGTTGCGCTCACCAGCGCCACCCAGTCGCCCCAGCGGACGTAGAGCGGCACCACGTCCGAAGTGTCCACCCGGAGAATCACCGAGGTCCTGGTCTCCAGATGAGTACGCCCGCTCGGGTACCCGAGCGGGCTCACCACCTCGGAGATCCCCGAGTTGGCCGCGCGGGCGATCCCCATCCGCGTCTCGATGGCGCGCATCACGAGATGGCTCGCGTGCTGGCCGGGCGCCGTGGTGAGGCCGTACCACTTGTCATTGGTGATGTTGATCAGGAACTCCGCCCCCTCCGCGCGATACCGGCGGGGCAGATCCTCGAACGTCGACTCGTAGCAGATGATCGCCCCGAAGCGTCCCATCCCCACCTGATAGACCGGCGTCTCGGTCCCCCGGTCGAAGGCGCCGAAGAATCGGAGCCCCGAGAGCCAGCGCGGGGGGACGAACGGCACCCGCTCGACCACCGGAACCAGATAGTGCTTGCGGTAGATCGGCGTCTTGTCCCAGTTGCCCGTGGAGTCGAACAGGAAAGCCGCGTTGTAGATGTCGTAGCGGTGGTGCGCCGAATCCGGCCGGGCATCGAGTCCGCCGACGTAGATCGGCGTGCGAACTTCGCGGGAAAGGGCCGTAATGGCCCCGGCCCAATCCTTCCGGCGGAGGAAGTAGTCGGGCACCGCGGCCTCGGGCCAGATCACCAGGTCGGCGCGCGAAGTCTTGAGAATGGCGCGGGTCTGGTCGAAGAGGCCGGACACGATCCGGTCGCCCTCGCCCGGCACCCACTTCTCCTGAAAGCCGATGTTGGGCTGGATGAGGGCCACGGTTCCCAGCGACCGCACCCTGAGGGTCCGTTCTCGCCAGGCCCCATAGCCCGCCGCCAGGACGATCGAGAGCGCCAGCGCCCCGAGGGCGACTCGATGCTGGCGCGGCTGGAGGAGACCCCGGGCCAGAATCACGTTCGCGGCCGCCAGCCAGAAGGTTACCCCCCGCGCTCCTCCCAGGTCGGCCCATTGGACCAGCAGCGGATACCCGGTGAGTGAGAACCCCAGCCCCAGCCAGGGAAAGGCGATATCGCCCAAGTGCGCGACGAGCCACTCCACGGTGGTCCACGCGGCGGCGAAGGAGATCCAGCGGGGGATCTGCGGTAGCCGGATCCAGATGGTGACCACGGCCCAACTGACCAACGACCAGAATCCCCCCTCGCCCAGCACCGTCGCGATATACCCGGCGGCCGACAGCGGCGTGAAATGCCAGAGGGCCACCACCATCCAGTGAAGCAGGAGGAGGTTGGCCAGAAAGCCGGCCCAGAATCCGATCCGGGCCGCGGCCGCGGCCGGCCGGGGAGCCTCCAGCGTCTCTTCCAGCAGCCAGAGGAGGGGGACCAAGGCGACGAACGAGGGAATGATGAGATTGAACGGCGGGTAAGCCAGCGAGTAGAGAAACGCTCCCGCGATCAGGAGGCCCCAGGTTCTCCGGGAATAACGGGGAATTCCCTTCACACCGTGACTTCCCGGCCTTCGTCGCCCGAGCGGTAGATCGCCTCCAGGACCCGATGCAGGGTTACCTGCTCCTCCAGCCGTGGCGGCTTGGCCTCTCCGCGGACCGAGGCGATGAAGTGCGCCCACTCCGCCCGGTACGAGGCCTGGTAGGGGTTCTCCTTCCCGGTTGCTCCCGTCGGACCTACGTCGGTCGGTACCCCGTTCAACTCTTTCCAGACCTGGAGCGGGTTGATACCCGCGCTTCCCTTGCTGGCGCGGACCCCGACTCCGAAGCGCTCGCCCTCACCGATATGGTGCCAGGTGACGTCCACGAAAATCGACTGGCCCCCCTCGCAAACGACGAACGCGCTCCCCGATTGCTCGACGCCCTTTTCCCCGCCCTGCCGATCGAAGGTGGCGGAGACCCGGGTCGGCGTGGGATCGTTGGCCAGCCAGAAACCCAGATCGAGCACCGCTTCGCCCAGATCGAGCAGTGCCCCGCCGCCAGCCTCATTCCTCCGCAGCCGCCATCCCAGCTGGGCCCGGGTGGGACGGAAGGCGTGCCAGCTGCCACGGACGCTCTGGATCTCGCCCAACTCTCCGCTCTGCACGAAGCTCCGTACCATCTGGACGTCGGTCCGGTAGCGGTGGTTCATCCCCACCATGACCAAACGATTCCGCTTCTGGCTTTCTTTGAGAATTCGTTGCGCGCTGGCGACGCTGAGCGCGAGGGGGCGCTCGACGAGCACGTGGACCCCCGCCGAGAGGGCCGCGATCACGTGCGACTCATGCAAATGGTTGGGCGTGCAGATCACCACCGCGTCGAGCGACTCCGCCCCCAGCAGCTCCTCCATGTCTTCGAAGGCGTCGGGAATCCCGGCTCGCGCGGCCAGGGCCCGTGCCTTGGGGACGTCGGAGTCGCAGATCGCAGCGATCTCCACACCCTTGAGCTTCCTGAGCACCGGCAGGTGGCCCACCTGGGTGATGGCTCCTGCCCCGATGATCCCCACGCGCAAGGGATCCGCCATATCGTCCTCCGTCTTGTGGACGGCTGCTAGTAGATCCGCTCGAGATCCGTTTCCTGAAAATACGCGGCCAGGATCTGGGCGAATCCCTGTCCAGCCCGGGCCCGGCCCACCGCGCCCCATTGGCAGAATCCGACCCCATGCCCAGCCCCGTTACCCTCGGCCACCAACCGGACCAACCCCCTGGAGGAGCCGTCGGAGCGAAGCGTGAAGCTGCTGCTCCGGAGCGGCTGTTCGATGGTCGGGCGCAGCACCTGGCGGATGGCTGGCCCATCCACGGCGATCTCGCGGTCCCCGGCATCGATCACAATCCGGGACACCCGATCGGAGCCAGTGCGTTGTACCACCCGGACCGACTTGAGCTTGTCCAGGTTGGGCACCGCCCCATTGAGCACCGGTGGCAGCGTACGCAGAAGAATCGATTTCAATTCGTCCGCGGACCACTCTTCCCGCCAACGGAATCGGGGAGAAAGGCTGCAGTAGGCCTGGCCGTTGCCATCCTCGTCCCGAATGGACTTGAGATACTCGCGCTGGGCGCCCGGAAAGACTTCGGTTCCATCCGCAGTTCGCCCCCCACAGGTGGAGAAAAAGAAGGCATCGATGGGGACACCGTGATGGGTCAGGATCTGTCCCGTGGTCTCGCGCACTGCCCGCCAGGAGAGGCTGGTCTCGGCAGAGACACCGCCATAGACCTGGTCCACCACGGTGGCGTAGAGATCGAATCCGTCCAGTCTCCGCTTGCCCACGTTCCGGATGGCGAAGGTGCGGGAAATCACCGCCTGTGCCGCCAGCGCCTCGGTGTCAGTGGAATCCCGCCGGCCCATCTCGGCGCTCACCACGCTCGCCAGATAGGCCTCGAGGCCCACGCGGTTGACGACGGTGAGCCCGGTCCGATCCCGGATCACGCTGATGCGGCCGCGATAACCTCGCTCATTGACGATCAGGGAGGTGCCGGGGCTGGTGGGCACCAGGGTGACCTCCGTCAGCGGCGACGACCGCCACCCGCTCGGCGCCGCCAGTACCACCGCCCCCTTGTCGGGCAGCAGGGTCCAGTCTCTGCTCGAGGGCGCCCCGGGCACTACGTCTGCGTTGGGGCCGAGCACGGTGACTTCCTGGTCTCCGCCCACCCGGACCGTGGGCGCGCCCACCAGGAGGCCGATCTTGAGCTCCGGCTCGCCGACCGGCGGTGGAACCGGGCCTCCGCCGCCAGGAACGCACCCGGCGGCAAGGATGACGCCCATGAACGCAGCGCCGAGGCACCCGTGGCGGCCGAGAATGCCGCGGGAATGGAAGAGCGGGAGATGCGGCAAGGGACTAGCCGCGGTAATTCCCGAAGTTGAGCTCGATCCCGAAGTCCTGGCCACGGAGGAAGGCGATCACGCCCTGAAGCTCGTCTCGCGAGGGGCTGCTGACCCGGATCTCCTCGCCCTGAATGCTGGCCTGGGTCTTCTTGAACGCCTGGTCCTTGATCGCCTTGACGATCTTCTTGGCGGTGTCCTGGGGAATGCCCTGGACCATCCCGATGGTCAACCGGACCGACCCACCGGACGCGGCCTCGGGTTCAGGGATCTTGAGATTGCGGACTGGAACCCCCCGTTTGATCAGCTTCCCACGGAGGACATCGAGCAGGGCATCCATCCGGAACTGGTCATCGGCGGCCAGACGGATTTCGGCCTTGGGCCGATCGAACTCGATCTTGCAGTGGGTGCCCTTGAAGTCGTACCGCTGGGCGATCTCCTTGAGCGCCTGATTGACGGCGTTGTCGACCTCCTGGAGGTCGGCGCCAGTCGAGATATCAAAGGAGGAGTTGCCGGCCATAGTGGATGGGCTAATTGTAAGGTGGGTCGGGGGCACTTGACACCCCCACCGCATATTTATAAACTACGCTCAAGTCGGCGGTGGATTTAATGGCCAATTGCTCCCGCCGGGGCCTCGGGCCCGAACGAAAGAGCTAAAGCGCCGGTTCCCCGGGCTTTGAGGCTGCGGGGATTTTTTTCACCCGAAACGCGAGTACGCCGCTCTATGGTCGCACGTTCGATGTGTTGCTGTTGCATGTGTTCGGCCCGCCCTGAGGGGTGGTCCGGAACCTCGGCACGCATCGGC
>Ga0210138_1000110_pt1 | contig 19398 bp, 24 predicted proteins | sample Browns_ThreeSqC__FD_184850 | JGI IMG/M metagenome (GOLD analysis project Ga0210138, IMG submission 184850) | Wetland microbial communities from the San Francisco Bay, California, USA, that impact long-term carbon sequestration -... | ecosystem: Environmental > Aquatic > Marine > Wetlands ... | reverse complement strand
GGCGACCGCCGCTGTCGTCGGCGCGTAAATGCCGATCTGTTCCGGGGTCGCCTGCTCCCACCCGATGCTCAGGCGGTCGATCCCGCCGCCAGCAGAACTGTTGTTGATGACCGTGCTGCCACTGAAGGTCGCCACGTCGGCGCCGCTCGCGGTGGCTTCCAGGCCATTGCCGGGCTGGGTGTAGGCGATCGTCCCGGTTTCTCCTGAATTGATGGTTCTGTTCAGGGTGTAGGTCAGTGTCGTACTGCCACTGCCAGACGAATAGGCTGCGGTGACTGCACCACCCGTCATGGTCAATACGACTCCACCATTCCCACCAGCACCGACCGTCACCGACTTGCTGAAGGCAAGACTGATAGACGTGCCGAGACTCCCAATCACAGCCGACGTCAACGCTGGACGTTGGGTGCTGTTGTTGGTGACCGCGTGCCCTGAGAATGACGCCACGTCCAGGCCGCTGACCGATCCCTCGATCCCGTTGCCTGGCTGCGTGTAGGCCAGCGTTCCGCTCTCGCCGATGTCGATCGCTCGAGCCAGTGAGTAGACCAGGCTCGAACTGCCGGAGCCGGACACATAGCTCATGGCCGAAGCACCGCCGCTCATGCTCAGCACGAACCCGCCGTTGCCTCCGGCGCCCACATTGACGACCCCGGAAAACCCGAGCGTGATCTGCGCGCCACTGGTCGAGATCGTGCTGGTGGTGTGCGTCGGGGACGCTTGCGTGCTGTTGTTGACGGCTGTCAGGTTGGCAAAAGTGGTGAGATCCAGGCCACCTGACGATGCCTCCACTCCGTTACCGGGTTGGGTGTAGTTCAGGGATCCAGTTTCACCAGCCGAGAGCGTGCGCGACAGGGTGTAGACGAGCGTCGCCGTGCCGGCGCCAGACTGGTAGGTGAGCACGACTGCCCCACCCGTCATGGTCAGCGCGAATCCGCCATTGCCGCCGGCGCCGAACGTCACCGACTGGTTGTGCAGGATGCTGATGCTGGTGCCGGCCGCCGGAACCGTGGCCGACAGGACAGATGGCGAGACACCAGTCGGTGCAGCGACTCGCCGGCGCCGAATGGGCAACAGGTGCATCAGGTCACCGTCAGGTATTCACCGCTGCCGCAGTTGACGAAGATCGAATCGGCCGTGACTGCGAAACCGATCTTCATCACCTTGTTGCCGCTCACTGCCGGCGGGGTCTGCGTGAGAGCTCCGGCCGTGGAAATGAAGATGTCGCCTCCGATGGTCCAGGCCCAGGCATCGTGGCGCGCAACACCCAGCACCAGGATGTCGCACGCGGCACTGGCGGCCGCTGAAGTCGCAAGACCGCGGCACGGATAGGTGCCCGAGCCGTCCGCATCAGCCAGCAGCCACGTTCCCGCGGCGCCGAGGTACACCGGATCCCAGATCGTGCTCGAGTAGCCGGTGTTCAGTCCGGTGATCACACGGCCGTCGTAGGTGTCGTTGGTCCCGGGGAGTGCGGCGATCTTGCGGACCTGCAGCGTATCGGTGATGGCAGGCGCGGTGAGCACCACGGTGCCCAAGGCACCGGTGGGTGGCCGGATCTCGACCGTGCCACTGGTGGCGTTGGCGAGCAGCAGACCACCGACTGAGGCACCTGCCACGCCGAGAGTCATCTTGCTCACGCCGTCGGTCACGAATCCGGCAGCCACCTTGGTGTCGGTCGTGCCGGCGCCCAGGACGACTGAGTTGGCAGTCAGGTTGCCACCGGTGTTGGTGACGGTGCCGCCGCCGCCGGGCGAGGCCCATGAGCCGTCGGCGCGCAGGAAGTTGGTCGTCCCGCCGGCCGATCCCGGCGCAAGGCCCTTCACGCCGCCGGTCGTGAACTGGTCCAGCAGTGCGGTGACCTGCGTCCCGGTGAGCGCTTCCGGCACGCCGGTGGCAGCTGTCGTGCGCCCGATGACGCGCGCCGTGGCGATGTCTGCCATCTTGGCCAGGCTCACCGCGGCGTTGGCGATGGTGAGTGCGGTTCCGCCCGCGGTCTTGGTGACGTCCCCCGTGAACGCGGTCGTGCGGATGTTGCCGGTGCCGTCGAACTCGATGCCACCGGTGACGCCGATCGCCTCGGGCACCCCGGTGCTCGCGGTGTCGCGCCCGATCAGTTTGTCGGTGGCGATGTTGGCCAGCTTGGCCAGAGTCACCACGCCGGCATCGATGGTGGCCGCGCCACTCGTGACGGTGAAGTCGCCGTAGTCGGCATCGGCCAGGCCGCCGCCCATCATGTTCCAGATGGCGGCGCCGTTGGTGTTGGCCTCGCAGATGAACGACAGGTTTGCGGTGGCGTTCAACCACAGGGAACCGGGTCCGTAGCCGAGATCCACGTCGTCGTTGACGCCCGGGTTGACGGTCGCGTCGTACTTGTTGAGGTACGGGCCACCGCCGAACAGGTTGTAGACGCTGCCGTCGTAGTACCAGACCAGGAGCAACTTGCCGCTGGCCGGGATCGGCGTCGTGGTGACGGTCTGTTGAAGGCCGGTGTCGAACGACGACGGGATCGTGATGATGTGCGCGTTGGTGTCGGTGTTGATGACGAGCGCGCGGAACCAGGTGTTCGCGCTGGCCGGCGTGCCGCTGAACGTCAGCGTCGAATCGACACTGATGCTCTTGGTGTTCAGGCCCTTGGTGACGTCGACCACCAGGGCGCCCATCGCGCTCGGGGTCGTGATCTCGGCGCCGTCGTAGGTGGCGATACCGCTGGCGATCAGTCCCGTGATCGTCGGACCTGTGGCCAGCACGAGGTTGCCAGAGCCGGTGCGGTTGGTCGTCGTGAGAGCGGTCCCGCCGCCCACGGCAATCGAGGTTGCGGCAGCTGCACCGAGGGTTGGGGTCGTGAAGGTCGGCGCGTCCTGGCGCACCAGCACGCCGGTGCCGGTAGCCGTGCCGCCGCCCAGCGTGTTGATCATCGCGCTGACGCTCACGTCGTCGAGCACGGAACGCGCAGCAGCGGTGACCGTGAAGGTTTCCGGCACACCCGTGGATGCTGTGACGCGACCGATCACCTGGTCCTGCGCCAGATTGGCCATCTTGGCCAGGGTCACCGAACTGTTGGAGATCGCGGTGGTGTTGCTGCCGGCATTGGCCGTCACGTCGCCGCTCAATGCGGAGCGCTGGATGCCGCCCGATCCGGTGAACTCCAGGCCGCCGGCAACGGAGATTTCCTCGACCGAGCCAACCGCTACGGTGTCACGACCGACCAGCCGATCGGTGTTGACGGTCTGGATCTTGGCAAAGGTGACCGCCGCCGCGGCGATCGACAGGGCCGTGCCGCCCGCAGACTTCGTGACGTCTCCGGTGAAGGCGCCCACCTGGATGCCCTGCGTGCCGGTGAACTCCAGACCGCCGGTGACGCTGATCTGCTCGGGAACCCCGGTACCAGCTGCATCGCGGCCGATCAGCCGATCGGTCGGCAGGTTGGCCATCTGGGCCAAGGTGATTGCGGCAGCGTTGACCGTGATGACGGTCCCGCCGCTGCCGGCTGTCACGTCGCCATAGTTGCCATCGGCCAGCGTTGCCCCGCCGACGGTGGCTGCACTGATGGTGGTGACGCCGGTGCCGGCGTTGTAGTTCAGCGTGACATTGGCGCCCTGCGACAGCGTGTGTGTGCCGATGCGCGCCTCGAGCGCCGCGTCAAAGTCCTGGATCGTGGCTGCGAGTTGCGTGCCGGTGTGGTTCGCGCGCGCGAGCAAGGTCGCGTCGCTCGAGTTGGCCGTTGCGCCCGCGGCGATGCCGTCGAGTTTGGCCTTGTCGGATCCGATCATGAACCCGGCCGCGCCGGACGACACCACATTGGCATGCGCGCCAGCCCCGGCGCCGACGTGTGTGAGCGGCGCTGCGTCGGTGATCGCGTATCCGGCCAGCGTGGTCGGCTTGCTGCCGAGCTCCGAGAACAGGACCGCGCCGTCCTTGATCGCCCAGATGGTTCCGCCGCCGCTGACGGTCACATCGGAGTAGTCGCCGTCGACCAGCGGCCCGCCACCGCCACCACCACCACCCGGTGGGGTTGCCCAGGTGCCGTCGGCGCGCAGGAAATTCGCGGTCCCGCCGCCCGATGCCGGCACCACGCCTTGGGCGAGCGAGGTGAACAGTGCCAGCGAGGCGAGCGCCGCGTTGACAGCTGCGACAGTCGGCGCCTTGCTCGTCGTGCTTGGCGACAGCGAGTTCTGCAGCGCGTTGGAAAACAGGACTGGGAACATTGGGTTCTCCTAGAACGTGCGGCTGCGCACGCGGCCGAGGGCAGGTTCGGCGGTTTCGACGCGCAACTCTTGGGCGACGACTCTGCGGTTCTTCGATGCGAACGATTCGCCAGCGCGCACCGCGCGCTCGTACTCTGTCTTGTGGTAGGCCGCAGACGACGGGTTTGACCAGGGTCGACCAGGCTCCTCGAGCACGCGGTACAGCGCGCCGTGTTTCAGGCCCTCGCTGTAGCGCTGCCAGATGAAGTCGTCGACCTCGGTGGACTCCGGGCCCGGGGCGACGGCCAGCAGGAACTCCACCGTCACCGGTGCGTCCTCGGTGGCTGCGGGCACCAGCTGCGCGTTGTTGGGTTCGGCATAGGTGATGGCGTAGTCGTAGTCCGGGTCGTTGCCGGCCTCGATGTCATCGGCGCGCGGATCGTTGATGTAGGTCACCAGCACACTTTTGCCAGGGATGCGTGCCTCCACGATGTCCAGCACCATGCCCACGAAGTCGATGGCTGGCACCTCCGTGCCATTGATGGCCACCTCGGCACCGGTGACGAGCGCGTAGGTGCGCTTGCAGAAGTCGATGCAGGTGTCGCGCATCGCGTCGGCCGCCTCGGCACGTGGCAGGCCCTTCGCGCGGGAGAACATGCCGGCCACCATGTCCTTGTAGAACATCGCCTATCCTCCTGCGGCAGGGACTTGCGCAGCGAACGGCAGCGCGGTGAGCGCTGGTGACACGCCGGAGTAGACCTGCGCCTGAGCGTTGATCGACTGGATGAACAGTTGCGTGTGCACTTGCGCCTTGGGCAGGTTCTGGACGTTCTTGCTGCCCTTGAGCAAAGCCATCGCCACGACGTAGTTCTGCAGGTCGATCTCGTACTGGTCGCCGATCGACAGCGTTTCGTTGGCGCCGGCACCGCCCTCGACGTAGCGCTCTGCTCCTTTGGGTCCGGCCACCAGGCGCTTTGGCTCGGCCAGCCACTTCACCTCGAGCCATACCGGCGTGCTCGCGTGCACTGGCGGGCTGACGTAGAAGTCCAGCGGGAACGTCTTGTCGGCCACGATCTCGATCACGGTCACATCGGGCGTATCGGTGTGCCAGTCGGGATTGCTGGTGTCCATCGTGTCGGAGTCGACGATGCTGGGTACGGTCCCTGGCGTGATCCCATCGGCGCCCATGTTGCGGGTCGCTCCGAGAAAGGCGATGCCGCGCATGTCGCTTCCATCGCCCGGTTCCACGCGCCCGGACACCACCAGGCGAAGATTCTGGCGTGTTCCTGGATCAAGCCGGATCGCGTCGATGCGCGAACACGATGGCGGCAGGAACGTGGCGAGCGCTCGCTGGCCGAAATTGGCGTCTCGGACGAGTTCGATTTCGCCCCAGCGTCTCCACTGTGGGTTCAAGTCCTGCAGGACCGTTGCAACGCCAAGGAAGAAGTCCCTGACCAGCACGGTGCCCATCTAGATGACCTTCGCGCGGTTTTTCTTGGCGACGTGTTCGGGCAGGCCCTTGGTCGTCTTGGTCGCTGCGGCGAAGTCCTGGCCGACCTTCTGAGGCACATGGACCTTGGCCGCGAACTGCGGATCATGCGCGACCGCTTGCATGAAGCGGTTTTGCGCTTTGGAGCGTGCTGGCATCAGATCACCTTGGCCTTGCTTTTCTTGGCCGAGTGGGCGTGGTAGTTCGATTGCCCAGGCGCCGCGTTGTGCGCTCGAGCGATCATGCCAACGACGGCGCGCGGCACGCCCCGATCGAGCAGCTGCTGGGAGCGGCCGCCCTCACCAAGCACGTTGGACTTGCCTTTGTACGTGCCGCTGGTCTTGATCGGCCCGCTGCCATGTCCTTTGGTGGCCATGGTGACTCCTTGGCTTCAAACGGGCGCCCACGGTTTGCTCCGCAGGCGCCCAAAGCCCGGCCCACTCTGATGAAGCCGGGCGGCTTGCCCTACTTCACGCCGCGAGCACGACCCAGGATGTGGGTGTTGATCTTGCCCGTGGTGATGGCCGTGCTGGTGGCCGCCGCTGTCACCGTCGCCCGGATGATCACGTCCTCGTTGAATGTGATCGGCTGGAAGGCGTAGCGCGTGGGACCACTGGACAGCACCGCGGCCTGGAAGTTTGTCAACCCCGAGCCGAAGTAGTCATCCACGTCCGTCAGCACACCGCCGCCGTCGACCTTGAAGTAGCCGATCTTGACCTGCAACGTGGTCGCAGTGTCCAGGTCGGCGCCCCATGTCTCGAGCACGTGGAGTTCCGTGCCGCCGGCCACGCGGATCAGGTCGACGGTATCGGCCAGCGCGAGCAGCGCCGTGATGGTTTCGGTGATGTCGTACTCGCTGACCGCATCGCCGAACGCTTGCATGAACTGCGAACGGCTGTTCGCCAGGTTCACGCCTTTGTAGTTTGCCATGATGGATTCCTTCTGAAGTGGTTGGCGTGTTCCCTGCGGGTCAGGCGATGGCCACCTTCGGCACCGCGGCGTCGATCACCATGACGCCGTTGTCGGTGGCCTCAGCATCGCCGGCTGTGTTCGGGTACTTGAAGCGGAATTTCGCTTCACCCCCCATGAACTCGGCCAGGTACTCGTAGTTTCGGCCGGCGTTGTAGGTGTTCTCGATGATCGCCGCCTGCACGCCGCTGTTGCTGGCGCCCTCGGCCCGGGCCAGGGCCTGCGCGCCCAGCAGCAGCGAGCGCTCGACAACGTGTGTCGTGCTCATCGCCGCGGCCACCGTGATGTCGCTCTCGGTGGTGCCGGCGAGCTTGTTGGCCACCAGGATGCCCTTGCACACCTCGCTGGCTGCGAACCGGATGGAATACTCCATCTTGCGCACCAGGATTCCGCGCCAGATCCCGCACTCGCCGCGGAACACGGCCGAGTCGGGGGCGTACTTCTGGCGCTGCTCGACCGCTGCCTGGAACGCGCGCAGGTTCGAGCCCGATGTGGTGTCGGCCAGCAGGCTGTTGTACGCGCCGGGCGGCATCATCAGGATGGCCTTGATCGGCGAGTCATAGGCTTGCGGGTCGCCCGAGATCCGCGGTGGCGGAATCTTGGTTTCCATCGACTCCAGCATCACGGCCAGGCCGTCCAGCGTCTTGAGCTTCCAGACGTCATCGGTGCCGATCGACTGCAGCTGCAGCGCGCCCTGGATCAGCGTCAGCGTGTCGTCGACCACGTAGTGACGGTTGTAGGTGGGTGCCTGCACCGAGTTGATCATGATGTCGGAGAAATCCGGGTCCGACGACAGCGGGATGTCCCACGACTGGCCTGTCTGGCTGCCGCGGGCGCCGGCCATGTGCACGAGTGCACGCTGCCAGATCATGCGCGGGTAGTACGCCTGCGCCGCTGCCTTGGCGATGCGCCGCAAGTCCCAACGGGTGCGCTGGCGACTCATCTTGCCGCCGGCATCGACGTTGAAGGTCGCCAGGTCGATCAGCATGCTGAACGACGAGCTCGACAGCTTCTTGCCCATGCCTTCGGCGTTGCGGTCGCCCATGATCGGCTTGCCGCCGACGACGTTGAACGCATCGACCGTCACCTTGTCGCCCTTGGGGTCGGTGGACAGGTCGGTGATGCGCACCAGCGGCATGTCGGGGCTGGTCTGCAGCTTCAGGGTCTGCTCGGCATCCGCTTGCTTCGGGGGCGGTCCCGTCAGCGCGTTGAGGTCGCCGGGCGCGCGGATCAACTGCGCGGTCAGCGCGGTCGAGTATTGCGTCAGGGCGAGGTTCGAGCCCGCCGCGACTGAGGTTTGAGACATTTCGGTTCCTTCGGATCAGGATGGGTTGTCCTTCATCCGAGTTTCGCCAGGTGCGCGTCGATTTCCTCGTCGCTCATCCTCGAGAACGAGTTCACCTGCCTGATGGCCGGCGTTCGATCGTTGAGGGTGTCGCGCGAGGCGTCGGGTGCGCCTCCCTTGAAGTCGCTCAGGGTCTGCGGCTCGATCCGCTTGGCTTCCTTGATAACTTCGTCGGGGTCTTTCCTGGGTGGACTCGGTTGGGGTGTTGGTGAGGGCGTTTCTTCGCCGAACTGTTCAGCGCCAGCAGCAAGGTCGAACTGGTCGGCGATGGTCTTGGCGACGAACTTGAAGCGCTCGGCTTCCGGCTTGGACTTCCACTTGGGTGTGTCAATCAGCGCCTTGTCCAGCGCGACCGCCGCCTGCCACTCGGCGCCCTTGGATCCTTGCCATTCGGCGAGGATCGGAACGCTGTCGATGGCTTCCTGAGTTGGGTTCGAGTCTGCATCCGCAGGTGGGGCAACTGGGGCGGGGGTCGGTGCGGCCGCGGCGAGTTCTTCTCGCGCGGTGCGCAACTTGTCGTCGACCTTCTTCTCCAGTGCCCGGATCGCTGCAGCTTGCGCCGGGTAGTCGGTGGCGAGCTCGTCATCGACAACGGACGATTCCTCGGCAGCCGGCGCCTTGCCGGCCTTCAATTCGTCCAGTTGCCGCTGCAAGTCGCTCACGCGCGCCTCGGCTGCGATCCTGCCCTGCCGCTCGGCCTGCGACTCGCGCCGCGCGCCGGCCAGCGCAGCGTAGGGCAGAACGGTTTTTCCGTCCTTGCCCAGCACTCCGACTGGCTTGGCCGCTGGCGCGGGTGCAGGTGATGCAGGTGGTGTCCCGGCTGCCGCCGCAACGTCTGCGGCTGGCGCTGCAGCGGGTGTCGCAGACGGTTCAGGCGCGGGCGTCCCCGGGCCGGATTCGTCCTTCGACTTGCCCGCTTCCTCATCCTCGGCGCGCAACATGGCTTCTTCCGCCGCTGCGAACTCGGGGCTTTCCGGGTTCAACTCACTCAGGTTGGGTGGCACGTTTCCTCACATCCCATTTATCGGATGGGTCCGAAACCCCAGGTTGCCCCGGGCGTTGGTCCATCGCTGCAATACCGCGCGCCAGTCGCGATGACTCCGGCGCGGGAGTTGGCCTCTTACTGACGTGGCACCGGCCCTCTTGCCACGCTGCTTCATGCTCTCGCCTGGGCTAGCGAGCGCTCGATCAGTTGCCCCTCGTTGGCTGCTGGCTGACCGGGAGCTCCGGCCGGTGGCGTTTCGGCCACCGCTTGCTTGCGCTCGGCGAGCGCCTGATTTCCTGCGTTGATCTGCGCATCGTGCGCCAATTTGGCCGTTTCGACCTGTGTTTTCTGCGTTTCGGCCACTTTCTTGTTGATGTCGGCCACGGCGCCAGCCTTCTCCAGTGCCTGCCCCTCTTGGGCAGCCTGCATGGTCTGCTGCTGGGCGGCCGCTTGCGCTTGGCGGTCGGCGGCCACCGGGATTCCGCTGGCGCGGCGCAGGTCGTCTGCCAGTCCCTGCCGGTTCGGCAGGCTCGAGCCCTCGATGTAGGCGGGAGCCAGGATGGCCATCGCCTGCGGATTGCCCTGCAACCCCTGGATGATGGTGGCCAGTTGCTGCTGCTCCTGCATCCGGTACGCCGGCGACACCGGCACTTCGGACAGGCCCACGCGGATCGGCGCGTCCTTCACCCGGTTGATCGGTTCGCCCTGCGGGCCCCAGACATTGAGCACGATCGCCCGGCGCTGCGTACCGGTACCGATCATCACCCGCATCTTCTCTTGCAGGTGGTCGTCCACGATCAGGTCGAGCAACTGTTCGTGCACCATCTTGCGTGCGTAGCGGTAGTTGTCGTTCAACTCGCCCATCGCCACCAGGCCCTGCTCGATCAGCAGGGAGTTGGCGATGCCAGAAGTGACGCCGGCCGGCGCGTTGCCCAACTGGCTCGAGTAGACCTTGGGCACGTCCTGGATCAGCTGCTTGGCGTCCTGCATGATCTCGACCTGCTCGGCCTGGACCTGGAAGTTGTTGGCGAACTCCACGCCCTTTTGCTTGTTCATGCGATTGGGGTCGAGCACGATCATCGTGTCCTGGCGCATCGCCCGGCTTTGCAGGTTGCGCACCGTGTTGTAGTCCTTGTCCAGCGCGTCGCTGTCCAACTGGATCTGCCGCGCTTTGAGCATCCAGTTCACCATTTGACGGCGCTCGTTGTATTCCTCCTGCGGGCTGATCATCCCTTCGATCAGGCCGTACGGCGAACGGTCCTCGTCGTCGCGGAAGGCGAAAAACGGGACGTAGGGGAAGTTGCGCCGTGGTGTGCCGACGTCCATCAGGCGGTGCGGGCCGGCGAACAGGGCCATGCGCACCTGCCGTGTGATGGCCTTGCTGACCGGCATCAGGCCGCGGCGCACCGCCTCGATGTGCAGCGGGTTGGCCCGATCGAACATCACGCGCTTGGTCGGACTCAGCTGGAGCACGACCACCTCGGCCGGCACCCGGTACCAGACTTCGTGGAACTTGATCCGCTTGCGCCGGGTGTCGCACCAGTCGTCGCGCACGATGCGCGTGGTGCGCTGCAGGTTCCAGGCGTTGCGCAGCACCACGACGTTCTCGTTCGTGTCGTCGTCGGGCAGGTTGAGCATGTCGAACCCGTTGACGGCGCCCATCAGGATCTGCTCGAACTGCGGCATCAGGGCCACGGCTTCGTTCAGATCCTCCCAGCGCTTGCGCACCAGCCACATCGCGTCGCGCAGCCCCAGGTCGGTCGAGCGCCAGTCGTACCAGATTTGGTTTCGGTGGATCTCGCGCACGCGGTACGGGTAGTCCAGCGGATCGGCGGCGCGGCTCACCTCGACCCAGCCGATGCCGCCTTTGACCTGGCCGGCGTAGCCGTTGGACACGGCCATGTCGACGTTGGCCTCGCGCTGGGCTTCCTTCATGCGCACGGACAGCACATCGGACACGTCGGCGAAATCGTCGTCGTCGGCCTCGATGCGCACGTCGCTGCGCGCCTTGGCTTCCTGCCCGAGCACGCCGTTGATGACCCCGAAAACGAGGTTCGTCTGACGGGGCTCGATCCCCCAGTTGCGGCGGATCTGGTGCTCGCGCTCAGGCGTCAGCTGCTTGCCCATGTCGTAGAACGCATGGGCGTGGTCGGCGCGCTGGCGCCAGTCCGGCTGCGCTTGGCAGTCGTCAAGCAAGTCCTCGAGCGCAGCCAGTGAGTAGGCGCCGCGTCCCGCCTCGTCGCGGCTCACCGGCTCGTTGCGGGTGGGTCCGGGGGGTGGGATGGGCCTCATGGGTTCGGCATCCTACGCGAATGCGTGAAGCGCCTCGTCGAATCCGTTGCGCCGCTCATTGGCGCCAAGCATCGCTGGACCGTGGATGCTCTTGGTGATCTCGTCGATCTGGCTGGAGTCGGCGAGCAGGTTCAACCCCCTGGAACTCCAATACCAGCCCGACGTCATCATGGCGCCGAACGGCATGGCCACGAGTTCCGAGTTGCGCAGGTAGTCAAACCCAAGGGCATTGCTGGCGTCGCGGTAGTTGTCGTGAAAGGTCAACTGGAACCCGCCTCGCCCTCGGAACTTCCAGCCGTCGCCGCTGGCGACGTCGCCGTTGCCATAGCGATTGGCGTAGACGTAGTTGGCCAGCGCCTGCGGGTCGCGCGCATAGCGCATGGCATCGCTCACCAAGGGGAATCGCTTGTGCCCGAACACATCCCGGATGCGCTCCGGGTTGTTGTAGAACAGGTTTTCCTCCATCTTGGTCAGGTCGGCCGATTCGTGGCGGACCTGACCGATGAAGGCGGCCATGCGTACCGGCGTGTTGATCTGGAACCGAGTGAAGGTGGCGATCATCGGCTCGATGAACAATCTGGCCTGCGTCGGCGCGATGCCGGCGGCGATCAGCTGCTCGAGGGTGATCACGCGCGCACCCACTTGCCGTCACGGATGAACCCGTGGTCACCGCAGGCGCAGCACAGCAGGCTGGGCGAAAGCGTCAGCGGCTCCTGGGACTGCACCTGCCAGATCGAGGCGCCCGGAAACACCTTGCGCACCGCCTCGCCATCGAAGTGCACGTGCCCCATGCAGATCGCACCATCCGCTTTGCGATGCGGAACCAGCGCTCCGCAGTACTCGATGTTTGGGATTCCATCGTACCGCACACGATTCGCCTCGATCGTGCGGTCGGGCGCCCATGACGTGTAGCGCAGCCAGTGACTGTCACCCAGGTCGAGGTCGAATTCCTCGTCCTCGGTTCCTGGGATGACGCCGCGCGCGGACACCTCACCCAGCCTTGGCCTTGGCGATGGCGTCGACCAGCGCCTGGCGGGCCACCTGATCGGCGGCCACCAGCGCGTCGAGCTCGGCCGACGTGACGTCGCGGCCTTCAGCGCGAGCGCTCGAGATCAGCGTGCCGATCTGCGAGGCTCGATCGAGCAGGCCCAGCAACAGGGTGATTGCGGCTTCAACGCCCATGGCGTTCTCCTAGTTGTGTTTCGAGGCGAGATACGCCTGGATCGCGGTCAGCGTGGTGACGATCATCGTCAGCCGAGCCTGCGCAGCGTTGGGGTCAGTGGCCGATAGGGTGCGCGCCACCGCGATGCCCTCGGATGCAGCATCGGTGACCTTCAGCGCATTCTCGGCGTCGGCCACCGTGATCTGCTTGGCGGTGAGCAGGTTCGTCGCCGTGGTGCGCACTTGCGTCACGCTGCCTTGCGCGGCCGCCAGCTTTTCGTTCATCGTGGTGGGCGTGGGCAGGCCCAGCTGCGCGCACGCGGCCAGCCACATCAGAACGAAGGCGAGGAACGTGAGGAACGGGATCCGTTGGGGCTTCATGCTGCTTTCTCCGAGTCGGTGACCATCCATTGGGTGGCAAAGGTGAGGATCACAGACAGCGAGCTCGCTGCCTCGATCGGCACGTCGACCTTGCCCCACTGCTTCACGCCCCACAGGATCAGGCCCGTGAGCGCACCGGCGAGCACGCCGGCTGTGACTTTGTTCGTCGGCATCATCGTCCTTTCAGAACGGCCAAGGGATCTTTGGCGGCAGGTCGTCATCATCTGGCAAGCGCTCGAACCAGTCGCGCAAAACGTCGTTCGTGAGGATCACCGGGTAGTCTGGCGGATTGTCCCGATCGATCATCTTGTCGTCGCCACTGTCGCGCTCGCCACCGTCGGCGCCAAACTTCCTCTGGCCATGCCGGTTGATGCTGAAGCCACCCGGCAACACGAGCCATTCGTCCAGCCGGATCGGCACGTCGACAACCTCGGGCGACGGCTTCTGCCCGATCACCGGCAACGGGTCGATGTCATTGATCGAGTTGTGGGGGTTCACCACGAACCCCTGTCTTGCAGCTTGCTGCGCCGCGTACCCGCGATCAGCAGCGCAAAGATCACCACCGCGATCGTGGTGCAGGTGATCCACTCGGCCACGGAATCACGTCCGCGAACTCGCCACCAGCGTGCCGTCGATCTCGTTGACCACCAGTGAGCCGAAGATCAGGGAATCGGCCTGCTCGAACCGGGTGCCGCCTGGAACGGGCGGGGGTGCGATCACCGGGAACATGCTGCGCAGCCAGGCGTTGAGCCTGACCAGGAACCGCTTGATGAACCACTCCATGACAGTCGGGAATTCCTGCTCGGTCATGTCGAACCCATCCTCGATCACGAAGTTCTGGACCCAGGTGCCGTCGTCGGCCTTCAGGTAGATCCCGACGACTTGCGTCCCCGAGAGCTCCAGGCACTTGATGCCCCACGTGATGTTGCGGTCGGTGCGCTGGAAATCGCCTGCCCCAAGCACGACGCCAGCGGAAGTGATCACGGTCTGGATCGTCATGGGGCGCCCCTAAGTTTGTGCTCGCTTTGTACTCTCTTTTTCGGGCTATGTCTGTGCGCCAGGTCATGGTTTTGCCCTAGGGCGGTCCTCGAGCCGATCCAGCCGGCCGTCCTGATCTTCCAGCACCTTCAGCACCCGTGACTGCCGTTCTTCCAGCAGCGTCACTCGCCGCTCCATGGCCAGGATGTAGGCGTCGAATCGGTCGCTGAAGCGCGACACCGAACTGATGATGAGCCCAGCGGCGAGCGGCAGCATGATGGCCCACAGGCCGAACGTGAAGGCGGCGACCTTTTGCCAGAAGTCTGCTCGCCCCATCGGTTGGTCGAACAAGCGGCTATCTTCCACGTTGCACGACCTTTCATGCGGTCAATCGTCGTCGTCATCGTACCCCTGTGCCTTGCGGAAAGCTGCGGCATCTTCCAACCCGGGTGTCGGTATGCCGACCGAGAACGTCATCGCCACGGCGTCGCCCTTGTCCGGCGAGCGGCCAAGAACCTCGCGGATTTCGTCCTTGTCGCGCACCAGCAGCCCGGCGTCCATGCCCATCTGCACAACTTTGTACCGCACTGCACAAAGATCGGCGAGCAGTTCGGGGTCTGGCGGGAGCTCGATGGGCGGGTCAGCAACCGGGTCCAGCGCCTCACGCATGCGCCAGTAGAACTCGGCGCGCTTGTTCTTGAAGCGCAGCGCGCCGGACTTGTCCCAGGCGCCGGAGCCCTCGGAACCCACGATGGCCATGGTGAGCAGGTTCAAGCCCTTGAGGAAGTCGAACGCGCTCGAGCCGATTCCGATGGCATCGACGCAGATTGGAGCTCCGTTGCGCACCAGGGGCACGATGAAGCCGGCTGCCTTGGGCCCGTCGTTGGTCACGGTGCCGGGCAGCTGCACCAGGCGATCGAACCAGTGGCCGTGCCGGCGCGCGGCCGCGCTCTTGTCGATGCCGCCGCGCGCGACGTCGAACCCGATAGATGTCATCGGCCCCTTGATGTCGCGTTCCTTCCAACGGGCCTGGGCTGCCTTGACCCATTCGGTGGGGATCAACTGCCACACTGGATCGCTGCGCCCGGCCTGGAAGTCGCCAAACGCCATCTGGCTGCGCAGCGGCTCGGGCAGCTGCATCAGGGTATCGCGGTACCCGGTGAGCACCAGGAACAGGTTGTCGTCGACACTCGAGCGGATGAAGGTGCGGCTGCGCGGCCTGGTCGGCACGCCGCGGATCACGATGGGCGAATCGTCCGGCACCTCCTTGTCCTTGCCATCCTCGTCGGTCACGAACCAGCGCAACTCGCCGTCCTTGGCCGGATTGGGGTGGCGCGGCTCGAGCCATGGCGCCCAGAAGCGGATCACCCACTCGCCCTCGGACATGGTGGGCGGGTTGCCGGTGCAGATCACGCGCTGCCGAATGCCGGTGACGTCGGTGCGCAGCCAGCCGTTGAGCGCCCGGAACTGCGCTTCCAAGAAGTGGGGGATCTCGTCGAAGGCGATCAGGTCGTGCGGCCGCCCTTGGTACTTCAGCCAGTCGTTGGGCTCCTTGACCGACCCGAGCTCGACGACGCGCTTGGTATGCGGGATGCGCCACAGACCGTCCTGGCTGGCGTAGCCGTCGCGCGAGCCGAGGATCTGCGTCATGCGTTCCTCGATGCCCACCAGCTGCACCGCCTCGCGCCGGAAGATGATGCTGTGCTCGTGCTGGGTCAGCGCCGCGCCAATCAGCAGGTCTGTCTTGCCGCCACCAGCTTGCCCACCGTAGTACAGGATGTCGGCCGGCGACGCCAGCGCGCGCATCTGGGGCCCGATCTGGGGGATCCAGGGCGGCAGGCCAACGGTGAGCAGTTCGTCGAGTTCCCGCTTCTCTGCCTCGGTCAGGTAGGGCAGCAGCCGCAGGATCTCCTTGGGGTCAAGGGCTGGAAGTGGTGGCGCCATTGGGCGGCGGGTCGCTCACCACGCCGATCTTGGCGCGCTGCACAACTTCCTCGGCCTCGAGCGCTGCAGCCTCGCGGTCGCGGGCCAGGGTGGCGATGGCGGCGAGCCGGCTGGCGCGTTCGGCCTCGTTGAGAACACGGATCGAATCTGGGCTCAGGGAGTGCGAGATCGCGGCCAGGCGCGGGTGGACGTAGGGCGCGGCGTCTTTGGCGATGTTGGACGCGGCGGCGAGCAGGGTCAGTTTGCCCTTCAGGTCTTTGGCCTTGTCGGCCACGGCGGCCTCGGAGAGCATGGCGTTCATCGCGCCGACCATGACGTCGAGCGGGGTGCCGCCGGACTCTACGTTGACTCTGACGGTGGCTTGCTTGGCGAACTCGCGGGCCTGCTGGCTCAGGCTGGCAGGTTTGGTACCGGTGCCTTTCTTGCGCCCGGAGCCTGGCCTGTAGCCACCGTGCCGGCCTTTGGGAATCTCTTGGTTCACTTGGTTCGCGGTTGATTCGCTTGGAATTTCAAACCGTGGGAAGTCTACGCCAAAGTGAGCAGCGACTGACAGAGAAACACGGGGCCGTCGCCCGTCGTCATGCGCACCATTTGTGCCTCGGAGCGGCCGGCTGATCAGGCCACCTGGAACCTCGCATGTCGTCGGGCGACCCGCGTTTGCACCGCGGTTAGGCCCCTCTTGGGGTGTTTCAGTAGCCCGGCGGGATCTTCATCGGGCGGCGCATGGGCTTGGGCATGGGCTTGGGCATGGGCATCTTGCCGGGTTGCTGTTTGGGCTTGGCCATGGTGGAAGTCTAAGACACCTGGGCGAATAGCGGCCCATCGCTTTCGATCCGATCGCGCGCCATCGGCCCGTTGCGCTCGTCGAGGTCGATCAGGATGGCGTTGCGGCCCTCTTGGTCGCACACGAGCCCGGTGGTGCCGCTGCCGCCGAACGGGTCAAGCACAGTGCCTCCTGGTGGGCAGCCAGCGCGCACGAATGGGCGGATCAACTCTGCTGGATAGGTGGCGAAGTGAGCTCCGCTGAATGGCTCGCTGGCCAGCCAGCGCACGCTGCGTGGGTTGCGCGTGTCTGGTATGACGGCCATCGCCTCATCGAAACTGGCGTTGTTCTTGTTGTTGCGCCAGCCTGCACCGCGGCCCATGCGCTCGCTCTTGCCGTCGCTGTAGGCGCCGTCGTTACCGCTGGTGGCGAGGGCGGCCTTTGGCGTCGGCGCACGCTCAGCTGGGTTGCCAGGCGGGCCTTGACGGCGGCCAACGGCTCGCATGCCATTGAGCAAGTCACTCGGCGCTGATTTGGCATCCTGATTCGCGCGAGCCTTGCGCGCTGCTGCGCTGTTGTGCGGTGGTTTCGCGCGCGGTGCGCCTTTGGAGTAGCCTGATTCCTGCTTCGCCGCGCTCAGGCCAGCAGCGTCCCTAGGCGCGTCACCAAACCCCCAGGCGGCGCCCTGCGGCGGATTGCCGCCATTCTGCGCGTACCGAGCATGCGTGTTCGGACTCACCGGCTCTTGCACCGCCTCGAAGTCGAAGTAGTACCGCTCGCTTTTGCTCAATAAGAACACATGCTCGTGTGCCTTGGTGAAGCGGTCCCGCGTGCTCTCGGGCATTGGGTTCTTCTTCGCCCAAATGATTTCCTGCCGAAGCCACCATCCGTCAGCCTGGAGCGCGAAAGCTAGGCGCCATGGTTGGCCGATCAGGTCTTTGGGCTTGAGCCCGGTGTGGTGCTTCTGTCTGCCGCAGCGCGTGCGCGATTCGTCGTCGAGGTAGGCTTGCTTGCCGCCTGTCTCACCGCCCCACTTACCGTCATTGGCGTAACTGTCGCCCAGGTTCAGCCACAACGTCCCATCCGAGCGCAGCACGCGGCGCAACTCGCGACACACGTCGACCATCGTCTGCACCCAGGCGCCAACGGTGGGCTCGCTGCCTATCTCGAGGTGCTTGTTCGGGTGTCCAGCCGGTAGGTAGCTGCGCAGACCCCAGTACGGCGGGCTGGTGACGCAGCAATGCACCGATTCATCTGTCAGCGTCTTGAGCACGTCGCGGCAATCGCCGATCAGGATGCGGGTGGTCATGTTGTCGGCGCCTGTTGCGTGAGCAGTTCCCGCGCGAACCCCACGACGTCGGCCGGGATCTGGCGCCGGTAGCGCACCACGACCTCGAGCAGGTACTTGGCCTGCTTGGGCGTCAGCGCGCGCTCTGGCTCGTGGTCGGCGAGAAAGGCCATTTCGCGGGCGAAGCGCTTGGTGCCGATGCCTGGGCAGTAGGTCACCCGGCCGATGGCCCGCGCCATGAGGATTTCAACGGATGTCACCGCTCCAGCCTCACGGTGCGCAGCATCGCACGCGGCCACTCGCCATCACGCAGCGGCTCGCTGGTGAAGCCTTCGCCGTCGCCACGGTCCCACCTGACCTCGACAGCCCCAGTGCCAGTGCGCAGGCAGTCGCAGTAGGCGTCATCGATCACACTCGCTGGCTCGAGCGAGCGCAGCAGTGAGGTGAGCGCCCGGCCCAGGCGCTGGCGGGCGTAGAAGGCTGCGCGGCGCGCGCGGCGGCCGCGGTGAGTGCGATACACCAGCGGGATGACGGTGAACTGGTTGAGCGTCACAGCGCCAGCCCCACCAGCAGGAAAACCATGATCACTGCACAAACCAGCAGCCCGATCGGAAATTCGTCGTCGATCATGGTGGTACCGGCTCATCGTACTCGGCCTCGCTGCACTCGGTCAGCGTGACCCTGAAATAGCGCTCACCGCCGTCGCCGGCATAGTGGATCACCGCATGGTCCATTTCGACGAACGAGTTAGCGCCAGCGACGCTCTGCTCGTCGATCGCGGCGCCGATCAACTGGATCAACGCGGATTTCAGCGCTGGCGTGTCCATCGCTCACCCCTTCGGCATTGGGAACGCGGCGCGGATGGCCAAAGCGCAGTTGATTGCCGCGCGCGCACCGGCGTAGCAACGATCGCGCGATGGGCTTTCTTCTGGATGGGTGCGGCCAGCTTCGGTGCGCACGCACTGTTCGTCGTCGCACAACCTCGCACACTCAGCGGCCACCAGCGCAGCGAAGCGCTCAAGGTCGAATTCCTGAAAGTGGTAGTAGTAGACCGGCGGGTTGCAGTCGATGACGCTGTGACCGCAGCCAGCCTCACGCGCCAAACGCTCGATCAATTCATTCATGCGGCTCCCCTCCTGAAGTAGTAGAGCCCATGGCGCGGTCGATGGCGGAGTCGAGATTCGCAGCGTCTTCTTCTACGCTATCGAAGTGCAAAATGTCGTTGAACACATCGTTGTAGAACATACCAGCGTAGTCCCGCAGCCACCGATACCTTGCGGCATCTACCTCGGCGGCTTTGAGGCGCTCCGAATCGACAGATAGCAAGATTGGCGGCGTTGGTTCAAACGCTCGCAGGTCAGCCACCTGCTTCAGCAGTTCCTCGTACCTCGCCCGATACTGGTCGCGCTCGGCGTGTAGGCCGCGCATGTGGTTCTCCCAATACTCGCGCTCCTGTCGTCTTGCTGCGTCCCATTGCTCTTGCATGTCGCTTGCAGTGAACTCAGCGGGCTCCGGCAGCGGTGGTGCTGTGTCAGTCACATGGATTGCCATAAGCCCTCCCGATTGCTTGGCGGAACCGTTCGTCTTCTTCGCGCTGGCGTTGGCACCCTGGGCATATCCAG
>Ga0210138_1000109_pt1 | contig 19458 bp, 19 predicted proteins | sample Browns_ThreeSqC__FD_184850 | JGI IMG/M metagenome (GOLD analysis project Ga0210138, IMG submission 184850) | Wetland microbial communities from the San Francisco Bay, California, USA, that impact long-term carbon sequestration -... | ecosystem: Environmental > Aquatic > Marine > Wetlands ... | reverse complement strand
GCTCGTGTCTTATCGCCCGCAACCGGTGGCGAAAAGCCGGCTTGCGGCTACGGGGGGCCGCTGAGCCGGACGCCATGAGCGCGACGAGGACCCTGCAAGCGCTTGCGCTCCTGCTGCTCGTCCTGTTCGCGGGCTGCGCGGCGCGCACGTCGCAGAACGTCGTGGCGCCGTCCGGCCCTAGCGGCGTGCTCGGAAAGGCTTCGTCCGATCATGTCGTTTCAGTCTGGCAGTCGCAGCTGTGCCGCTACATCGCTGACCAGGGGGGCGGGGACGACGCCGTGCTCGCGGGACTGAGGCGCCTGCGCGCGAGCGGCGTGCTGCGCCCGGCGCGCATCCGCTTCGGCGTGCTGGACGTAGAGGACGGCGCGGGCCGCTTCGACGTGCAGGGGGTTCTGGTCGGCAGGCACAGGAACGGCGTCTTCGTGCGCTACGTCTTCGTCGTCGGCGTCGTGGGTCACCGCGAGTACCTGTCGTCGGAGGTCAGCGACCTGCGCGTGGTGGTGCTCTCGCCGGTCGCGGGCACGCTGGTGTGGGAGGCGGCCGCGCAGGACCGGGACGCCTTGAATCGCTACCGCGCGGTCTTCGCGCTCGCGGCGGCGAGCACGTTTCCGGCGGATGACGACGATTTCACGATGGCGCCCTCGTACGACCGGATTTCGGTGCGGGAAATGCGCTCGGGTGCCGAATGGGCGCTCGTGCTGCGCCCAGACCTGCGCGACACGCGCGGCATGCTCGTGAGTTTCGTCGCCCCTGCACCGCGCGAGGGCACTATCGACGGCTGCGTGCCGCGCGTGAACGGATCGGGGAGCGCGGGCTGACGCCCGCCCCGAGCTCGGCAAATGCGCGCGGGGAGTAAGATCCCCGCAGCCACAGCCTGGGGGAGTACAACGAGATGAGCGACGAGGTCCTCGCCGCGGTCGAGGGTCCGCTGCTGCGGGTGACGCTCAACCGCCCGCAAAAGCGCAACCCGCTGTCGCGCGGCGTGCTCGCGCGGCTGCGCGAAATCTTCGAGGCGCATGCGGCCGATACGTCGCTCTGCATCGCGCTGCTGAGCGGGGCGGGCGACAAGAGCTTCGCTGCCGGCGGCGACCTGCGCGATCTCGAGCAGGTGACGACGCCCGAGGACGCGCGCGCGCTCTACGATCTGGGCAACCGCGCGTTCCACGCGATCCGCGGCTTTCCGGTGCCGGTGGTCGCGGCGCTGAACGGCATCGCGATCGGCGGCGGCGCGGAGCTGGCGGTGGCCTGCGATCTGCGCATCGCCGCGGCGCAGGCCAAAATCGGCTTCGTGCAGGGCACGCTCAACATCTCGAGCGCCTGGGGCGGCGGCAACGACCTGGTCGCGATCGTAGGACCGGCGCGCGGGCTGCGCCTGATGGCAGAGGCAACGGTGCTCGGCGCGCGCGAGGCGATGGGCGCCGGGCTGGTCGACTTGGTCGCCGACGAAGGCGAGGACTTCGCGGCCTTCGTCGCGCGCTTCCTCGCCGTGTGGCTGAGGCAGAAGCCGCAGGTGATGCGCGCCTTCAAATGGCAGGCTGCCGCACGCAAGCTGGGCCTCGTGCGCGGCGATGCCGAGGCGCGCGATCGCGAACTGTTCGCCGCCGCCTGGTGCCACGACGATCACTGGAGCGCCGCGCGCGGGATCCTCGACACGGAGAAGGCGAAATGAGCGCCGTCCCCAAATCCGGCGGCAGGCCTGCCGCAAAAGCGGTCACCACGCCCTCGGGAATCGAGGTGCCAGTGGTGGCCGGCGCCGAGCTGCACAAAGGCGCCGCGCTCGAGCCGCCGGGCGCGTACCCGTTCACGCGCGGCATCTTCGCCGACGGCTTCCGTGGCCGGCCGTGGACCATCCGCCAGTACTCCGGCTTCGGCTCGGCCGAGGAATCGAACCAGCGCTACCGCTTCCTGCTCGAGCAGGGCCAGACCGGCCTGTCGGTGGCGCTCGACCTGCCGACGCAGTGCGGCTACGACCCGAGCGACCCGATGGCGCGGCCGGAGATCGGCAAGGTGGGCGTGTCGCTGTTCTCGCTCTCCGAGATGGAAACCCTGTTCCGGGACATCGATCTCGGCGCGATCTCGACCTCGTTCACCATCAACGGCACCGCGGCGATCGTCTACGCGATGTACCTTGCCGCGGCCGACAGGCAGGGCGTGGCGCGCGAGAAGCTGACCGGCACGATCCAGAACGACATCCTCAAGGAGTACGTCGCGCGCGGCACCTGGATCTTTCCGGTCAAGCCCTCGCTGCGCCTGATTGCCGACTCGGTGCTCTACGCCAACGAGGCGACGCCGCGCTTCAACGCCATCTCGATCGCCGGCGCGCACGTGCGCGACGCCGGCTGCACCGCGGTCGAGGAGATGGCCTACACGCTCGCCAACGGCCTTGCCTACGTGGACGAGCTGATTCGCCGCGGCGGTGACCTGACGCGGTTCGCCAAGCGCCTGTCGTTCTTCTTCTACGTGCACATGGACCTGTTCGAGGAAGCGTGCAAGTTCCGCGCCGGGCGCCGCCTGTGGGCCAGGCTGCTGCGCAGCCGCTACGGCGTGAGCGACGAAAAAGCGCTGCATTTCCGCTTCGGCGTGGTCTGCGGCGGGTCTTCGCTCACTTCGGCGCAGCCCTACAACAACATCGTGCGCGTGGCGATCGAGAATCTCGCCGCGGTGCTCGGCGGGGCGCAGTCGATCTTCACCTGCGCGTACGACGAGGCATTCCAGATCCCGACCGAATTCTCCGCCGAGATCGCGCTGCGCACGCAACAGATCGTGCTGCACGAAAGCGGCGTCGCCGCGAGCGTCGATCCGCTCGGCGGCAGCCACTACGTGGAGTGGCTCACCGACCGGATGGAATCCGAGATGGTGAAGGTGATGGAAGAGATCGACGCCTACGGCGGGGTGGTCAAGGCGATCGAGGACGGCTGGCTGCAGCTGCGCATCGCGCAGCGCGCGCTGGAGCGAAAGCGCGCCACCGACGCGGGCGAGCGGATCGTGGTCGGCGAGAACCGCTACCGGCGCGCCGACCAGAGCGACAGCTACGGCGAGGTGTTCCGCCTCGACCCCGGGCTTTCGCAGCGCGTGCTGGAGAAGTACGCGCAGGTGAAGGCTTCGCGCGACGCTGCGGCCGCCGAGCGCACGCTCGCGCGGCTCGAAGCGGCGGCGCAGCGCGAAGACGGGAACCTGATGCCGTACCTCGTCGACTGCTGCCACGCCTACGCCACGGTCGGCGAAATGGTCGAACGCCTCAAGCGCTGCTGGGGCGAGTTCCGGGAGCCGGTGCGGCTGTGAGCGCAGCCGCGGCGCCGCGTCCGCTCGCCGGGCGGCGCATCCTGGTCGCCAAGCCCGGCCTGGACGGCCACGATGCCGGCGCCAAGGTGATCGCCCTCGCGCTGCGCGACGCAGGCGCCGAGGTGATCTATACCGGCCTGCGCAAATCGGCCGAGTTCATCGTAGGCGTCGCGGTGGACGAGGACGTCGCCGCGGTCGGCCTGTCGATCCTCTCCGGCAGCCACAAGGAGCTGACGCGCGAGGTGGTCGACGGCCTGAAACGCGCCGGCGCGGGCGACATCAAGGTGTTCGTCGGCGGCACGGTGCCGCCGGAGGATCGCGCCGCGCTGATCGAAGCCGGCGCGCGCGGCGTGTTCACCAGCGACATGCCGCTCGACACGGTGATCGACGCGCTCGCGCGCGAGCTGGCCTGAAGCGCGCATGGGCGGACCGCTGGCCGGCATCCGCGTGCTCGAGGTCGGCCATGTGCTGGCCGGCCCGTACTGCGGCATGCTGCTCGCCGACCTCGGTGCCGAGGTGATCAAGATCGAGCCGCCCGAAGGCGACATGGCGCGGCGCATCAGCCCGCATTCGATCGGCCCGCACAACGCGTACTTCGCGAGCCTGAACCGCAGCAAGAAAAGCGTCGTGCTCGACCTCGCCGCAGAGGCGGGCCGCGCGGCGCTGCGCAGGCTCGCCGCCGAAGCGCATGCGCTGGTCACCAACCTGCGCCCGGCGGCGATTCGCAAGCTCGGCCTGGACTACGCGTCGCTCAAGGATGCCAACCCGAAGCTGGTCTGTGTCGCGCTGACCGGCTACGGGCTGGAGGGCTCCTACGCCGATCGCCCGGCCTACGACTACGTGGTGCAGGCGCTGACCGGCATCATGGCGATCACCGGCGAGCCCGGCGGGGCGCCGACCAAGGCGGGCTACTCGGCGGTCGACAACTCCGCGGGCATCATGGCGGCGCTCGGGCTGCTCGCCAAGATTGTCGAGGGCAAGGGCGGCCAGGTAGACGTCTCGATGTACGACGTCATGCTTTCGCAGCTCAACTATCTCGCCGGCGCGTGGCTGAACGCCGGCGAGCCTGCGCAGCGCTACGCGCGCTCGGCGCATCCCTATATGGTGCCGGCGCAGATCTTCCGCACCGCCGACGGCTGGCTCGCGGTGTTCGTCTCGCACGACGAGTTCTGGCGGCGCCTGTGCGGCGAGCTGGGACGGCCGCACTGGAAAGACGATCCGCGCTACGCCACCATGCCGGCGCGGCGCGAGAATCGCGCGCAGCTGATCGCGGAGCTCGATGCCCTGTTCGCGTCCGCCGGCACCGAATCCTGGATGCGCCGGCTCGCGCCGCTCGGCATCGTCGTCGCGCCGGTCGAGACGCTCGAGCAGGCGCTCGAATCCGACCTCGCGCGCGAGCGCGGCATGGTGATATCGATCGAGACGCCCGCGGGCGCCCTGCGCGCGGTGGGCAGCCCGCTGCGCATCGACGGCGCCGAACCGGGCTACACTGCGCCGCCGCTGCTCGGCGAGCACAACGAAGCCGTGCTGGGTGCGACAAAGAAGCGCTGAGCGCTCGGCGGCATGCGTTGCACAGCGAGAGGAAGAAGCGATGAGCCGCGCACAGGCAGGGATATGGGGACTGGTGGCGGCCGCGTTCGTCGTCCTCGCGGTCACGACCGGCGCCCATGCGACGCGCGGCCTGTTCCTCTCGCCGATCAACACCACGACCGGCCTCGGCATTGCCACCGTGAGCTTTGCCGCGGCGATCGCGCAATTGATGTGGGGCGCCTGGCAGCCGGTGTTCGGCGCGTTCGCGGATCGCTACGGCACGGCGGTCGTGATCTCGCTGGGTGCGCTGCTGCTCGCGCTCGGCAGTGCGCTGGTTCCGAATTTGTCCGGTGCGCTCGGACTGATCATCTCGATCGGCATACTCGCCCCGGCCGGCCAGGCGGCGGGGAGCATGTCGGTGCTGATGGGGGCGATCGGCCAGCGCCTGCCGCCCGAACGGCGCAGCCTTGCGACCGGAATCGTGAACGCGGGCGGCTCCACCGGGCAGCTCGTATTCGCCCCGCTTTTCGCGGCTGCGATTGCCGCCTACGGCTGGACCAGTGCGATGTACGGCTGGGCCTTGATCGCACTGGCGATGCTGCCGCTCGCCTGGTCGTTCAGGCGCAGCCACAGCGCGGCGACGCGCGCACCGGTCGCAGAGGGTGCGCCTTCCAGCCTGCGCGCAGCGCTGCGCGAGGCGACCGGCAGCGCGAACTACTGGTACCTGATGGGCGGATTCTTCGTCTGCGGCTTCCACGTCGCCTTCCTGATGACGCACATGCCCGGCGTAATCGAGCTTTGCGGCCTGCCGGTATCGCTCGCAGGCACTTCGCTCGGCGTGATCGGCCTGTTCAACATCGCCGGCAGCATCCTCGCCGGCCTTGGCGCACAGCGCTGGCAAATGAAGATCATGCTTTCGGTGGTCTACGCCTTGCGCGGGATCGGCGTCGCGCTTTTCCTGATCGCGCCGAAGACCGAGCTCACCATCCTCGTGTTCTCCGCCTGGATGGGTCTGACTTTCCTCGCCACGGTGCCGCCGACCGTCGGCCTGGTCGGCAAGCTGTTCGGCACGCGCTATCTCGCCACGCTGTTCGGCGTGACGCTGTTCGCGCACCAGGTGGGCGGCTTCTTCGGCGCCTGGTTCGGCGGGCTCGCCGTCGCAGCCACCGGCAGCTACGACCGGATGTGGTACGCCGATATCGCACTCGCGGCGTTCGCCGCGCTCATCAATCTGCCGATTCGCGAGCCGCGCGCGGCGCGTCTTGCAACCGCTTAATCGGGGTCCATGATCGGGGTCAGACCCCTGTGGATAACTCGACCTCGGCGCGCGCTCTTAGCGATGAGGTCGTGATCGAGTTATCCACAGGGGTCTGACCCCATCTAGGACCCCCTCTAGCGCCCCGCGCGCCCCAGGAACCAGGCGGGCACGAAGGCGAGCGCGAAAGCGAAGCAGATCAGGAAGAACGCGTCCTGGAAGCCGAGGCCGAGCGCCTGCGAGTAGATCACGCGGCCGAGGTAGTCGAGCGCGCCGGGCTGCTGCAGCGATTCGGACAGCCCGCCGCGCTGCAGCAGCTCGGCGATGCGCGCGAGCAGCTCCGTGGTCTGGGTATTGGCCGGGGTCTGCGTCGCGGTGAGGAGGTCGGCGTGGCGCGCGGTGCGCAGGTCGATCGCCACCGCGGTCAGGTTGACGCCGAAGGCGCCGCCCATCTGGCGGATGAAATTGTAGGTGCCGGCGCCCTGGTTCAGCTTGCTGGCGGGCACCGTGCTCATCGCCACCTTGCCGAGGTTCGGCATCACCAGGCCGATCGCCGCGCGGCTCAGGATCGCGAACCAGGCGAGCGTCCAGAACGGGGTATTGACGTCGCTGTCGGACAGCATCCAGCCGGCGAGCGAGAACAGCAGGCAGCCGAGCATGATCGGAACGTGCGACGGCAGCGTGTCCGCAAGCCGGCCGACTGCCGGAATCATCAGCACCAGAAGAATGCCCGCGGGCACCAGCACGAAGCCGGCCGCGGTCGCGGTAAAGCCCTGCACGGTCTGCATGAACACCGGAATCGCGTAGTTGGTGGCGAAGTTGCCCGCGCCGAAGGCGAAGGCGATGCACATCGCCGAGGTGAAGCGCAGGTCGGCGAACAGGCTCACGTCGAGCAGGGGATTCCTGGAGCGCAGCTGAAGGACGGCGAACAGCGCCGCGGCGACCAGGCCGACGAGGAGAAAAGTCGCGCTGCGGTCGGACGACCAGCCCCAGCGGTGGCCGTTCCCGATGAAGCTCATCACGCACATCAGCGCGACACCGAGCAGCACGTATCCGCCCCAGTCGAAGGACGGCAGGCGCCGGGAGAAGCGCTTCGAGGGCATCAGCACGAGGCCCATCAGCAAGGAGAGCACCACCAGCGGCAGCGGCACGATGAAGATCTGGCGCCAGTTCATGGCATCGATGGCGAGGCCGCCGATCCAGGGGCCGAAGCTCGGCGCGAGCGTAACGCCCACCGAATACAGGCCGACCGCCATGCCGCGGCGCTCCGCGGGGAACACCGCCACCACGGTCGCCATCACCAGCGGCTGGATCAGGCCCGCGGAGAAGCCCTGCAGCACGCGTCCCGCGATCAGCGTCTCGATGTTGGCGGCGCCGGTGCAGACGAGCGCGCCGAGCACGAAGATCAGCAAAGACAGGCTGAAGGTGGTGCGCTGGCCGAAGGCTTCTACCGCCCAGGCGTTCAGCAGCTGGCTCGCCACCATGGTGGCGAGAAACGCGGTCGCGGCCCACTGCGCGAGGTCCTGGCCGACGCCGAACGCACCCATGATGCTCGGCACCGCTACGTTCACCATCGTCGCGGAAAGCACCATCGACATGGCGCCGAGCAGCCCGGCAGCGGTCACCAGCCAACGGTAGGCCGGCCCGTAGCGCCGGAACAACGCCTCGATGCCGAGGTCCGCGTCAGCCGCCGGTGGCAATCTTGATCTCGACCATCATGCCCGGGCGCAGCCGGCCCTCGCGCTGCGCGACCGCGATGCGCACCGGCACGCGCTGCGTGATCTTGGTGAAGTTTCCGCTCGGGTTCGGGCTCGGCAGCAGCGCGAAGGTGCTGGTGGCCGAATGGCCGATGCGCTCGACGCGGCCTTCGAAGGTTTCGTCCGGATAGGCGTCTACCCGCACCTGCACCGTCTGGCCGGGCGCGAGCCGGCGCAGCTCGGTTTCCTTCACGTTGGCCTCGATCCAGACCCGGGACGGATCGTGCAGCAGCATCAGCCGCTGGCCGGGCGAGACGTATTCGCCCGCTTCCACGAACTTGCGGTCGACCACGCCGGCGAGCGGGCTCTTCACGATGCGGTCGCCGAGATCGAGGCGCTGGCGCTGCGTGCGCGCCACGATCTCGGCTTCGCGCCCGTCCAGCACCGCGATCTGTCCAGCGAGCACCTCGAGGCGCGCGCGCTCGGCCTCGGCCTCGCGCACCCGCGCCTCGGCGCCGTCCAGGTTGGCCGCGGCGATGCGGTACTCGCGCTCCACGCGCTGCAGCTGCGTCTCGGCCTGGTCGCGCTGGCTCTGCGAGGCCATCTTCTTCTCGAACAGCTGCTGGCTGCGCTTCGCCTCGCTCCTCGCCAGGCTGCGCTGCGGCTCCAGGCTGGAAGCCGCAACGCGCGAGGCTTCGAGCTCGGCGCGCGCCGAGTGCAGGTGGCTCTCGGTCTGGCCACGCACCAGCAGCTGCTCGGCGGCGACACGCTGGCGCTCGGCGGCGATCGCCGCGCGCTGGGCATCCAGCTCTTCCAGCGCGAGCCTGGCGTCGCGCAGGTCGACCTCTACCAGCACGGTGCCCTGCTCGACCGCCTGGCCCTCCTGCGCGGCAACGCGCGTCACCCAGCCGGCGACGCGGCTCGCCACCGTGACCATGTCGGCGCGGATGCGAGCGTCCTCTTCGTGCACGAAGAGCACGCGCTGACGGAACTCGTGGTAGCCGAAGCCGAGCGCAAGGGCGATCGCGACCGCCAGCACGATCAGGTTGAGCGGCGGGCGGCGGCGCCGCGCGGGGCGAGGCGAGGATCCGGCGGGCTCCGATGCGCTCACGCGCCGATGGTAATTCGGAACTCGCGCCGCCGTGCACGTCAGGTTCGCTGCCGGCGGCCGACCGGCTTAAGCTAGTCTTAAGCCTGCCGCGGCATCGTGGCGCGCGGCACGGCTTCCCGGTCACCCGATGCGCATCCTGCTGGTAGAAGATGATCCGATGATCGGCGCGAGCGTGCGCGAGGGCCTGCGCCAGGACGGTTTCACGGTCGACTGGATACGGGACGGCGTGGCCGCCGAAGCCGCGCTGGCTGCCGAGCCCTACGACATGCTGCTGCTCGATCTGGGACTGCCGCGACTTTCGGGCAACGCCCTGCTGGTGCGCCTGCGCGCGCGCGCAAACGACGTGCCGGTGATCATTCTCACCGCGCGCGACGCGGTAGACGACCGCATCGCCGGGCTGGATGCGGGCGCCGACGACTACGTCGTCAAGCCGTTCGATCTCGACGAGCTTGCCGCGCGCATTCGCGCCGTGGCGCGGCGGCGTGCGGGACGCGCCGCGCCGCGCCTGCGGCACGGCGACGTAGAGATCGACCCGGCGAGCCGCGTGGTCACCCTGCGCGGCGAGCCGGTCAGTCTGTCGCCGCGCGAGTTCGACGTGCTCTCGGCGCTGCTCGAGCGGCCGGGCGTCGTGTTCTCGCGCGCGCAGCTCGAGGCACGGTTGTACGGCTGGGGCGAGGAGGTCGAGTCGAACACGGTCGAGGTCTACGTGCACGGGCTGCGGCGCAAGCTCGGCGCCGGGCTGGTGCGCAACGTGCGCGGCGTCGGCTACATGGTGCCGAAGGCGTGAGCTCGATCCGCCGCCAGCTGATCGCGGGCCTGCTGTTCGCGGTCGCCGCCTGCGGCGTCGGCGCGGCGGCCTGGACCTACGTCACCGCGCGCGACGAGGCGAACGCGCTGTTCGACTACCACCTGGAGCAGATCGCCTGGTCGATGCGCGATCATTCGTTCGCGCGCGACCTGATCCCGCCGCCCTCGGCCGGGGAACGGGAAGCCGACTACATCATCCAGATCTGGGACCGCAACGGGCTGGAAGTCTATCTTTCGCGGCCGCACGCACGCGTTCCGGGCTTCACCGCACCGGGTTTCAGCAGCCAGCACACCGGCGATGCCGATTGGCGGGTGTTCAGCGCGCGGCTGCGCGGTCGCGTGATTCAGGTCGCGCAGCCGATGCAGGTGCGCGAACAGCTCGCCGCGGGGCTTGCGCTGCGCGCCGCGGCGCCGATCGGACTGCTGGTGCCGATTCTCGCGGCGCTGGTGTGGATCGTGGTCGGGCGCGGGCTGAGACCGCTCGAGGCGATTGCGCAGGCGGTGCGCAAGCGGGACTCGACCTCGCTTGCACCGCTGTCGGTGGGCGCCGTGCCCGTGGAGCTGGCGCCTCTGGTCGGCGAGCTGAACAACCTGCTCGCGCGCCTGGGCGGTGCCCTCGAGGGCCAGCGGCGCTTTCTGGCCGATGCCGCGCACGAGCTGCGCTCGCCGCTCACCGCGGTGCGCCTGCAGGCGCAGCTCGCCGAGCGCGCCGCCGACGCGGCCGCGCGCGGGCGGGCGATCGTGGAGCTCAAGGGCGGCGTGGAGCGCGCGACTCGCACCGTGGAGCAGCTGCTCACGCTCGCCCGCCAGGCGCCCGAGGCAAGGACGCTCGTGCGCGAGCCGGTCGACCTGGTCGTGCTCGCGCAGGCGGTGGTGACCGAGTTCGCCGGGCAGGCGGCGCAGAAGAACATCGATCTCGGGCTCGCGCGTGCGCAGCCCGCGGTCGTGAACGGCGATTCCGCTGCGCTGCGCGTGCTGCTTGCGAACCTGGTCGACAACGCCGTGCGTTACACGCCGTGCGGCGGCGCGGTAGACGTCGAGGTCGGCACCGAGGAAGGCGACACGCGCGCCGCATTCGTCGCGGTATGCGACAACGGTCCGGGCATTCCGGCGGGCGAGCGCGAACGGGTGTTCGACCGCTTCTATCGAGTGCCCGGCAGCGGCGAGGTCGGCAGCGGTCTCGGGCTGGCGCTCGTGCGCGAAATCGCCGGGCGGCATGCCGCGGCGGTATCGCTCGAGGACCGGCCGGGTGGCGGTCTGGTGGTGCGGCTGCGCTTTGCGCCACCCGCGGCCCGGCGTGCGGCGCCTTAAGACTGCTTTAAGTCGCGCGCTCTAGGCTCCTCTTCACGAGCGCGGGAATCGCCCGCGACCGAATGACAGGAGACATGGAATGACCCCAGTACGCAAAGGCAGGCTTCAAGGCGTCGCGCTCGCGCTGATCGCGGCGGGCGTGATCGGCGCGTCGGTGGACCTCGGCAACCACGTCGCGGTACCCGGGCTGTTGTCGCACGCGCATGCGGCGGTGTCCGAATCGGCGCTCGCGCGCACACCGGCGCAGGGCACGCTGCCGAGCTTCTCGGCGATCGTCGCGGACAGCGGTCCGGCGGTCGTCAATATCAGCGTGACGCAGGACTCGGCGAAGGCCGAGACGCAGTCAGGGCCGGGGGCCTCGCCCGGCGACCCGATGTTCGAATTCTTCCGCCGTTTCGGCATGCCGATGCCTCAGGACAAGATGCCCCGGCACGGGCAGGGATCGGGCTTCATCGTGAGCGCCGACGGCTACATCCTGACCAACGCGCACGTCATCGACGAGGCGTCCGAGGTGACGGTCAAGCTGACCGACCGTCGCGAGTTCCGGGCCAAGGTGGTCGGCGCCGACCGGCTTACAGACGTCGCGCTGCTCAAGATCGAAGCGAAAAATCTGCCGGTGGTGCGCATCGGCAAGCCCGAGGCGCTGGGCGTGGGCGAGTGGGTGGTCGCGATCGGCTCTCCGTTCGGCTTCGAGAACAGCGTCACGGCGGGCATCGTATCGGCGAAATCGCGCTCGCTGCCGGACGACTCGCGGGTGCCGTTCATCCAGACCGACGTCGCGGTGAACCCGGGCAACTCGGGCGGTCCGCTGCTCGACCTGAACGGCAACGTGGTCGGCATCAACTCGCAGATCTACAGCCGCACCGGCGGCTACATGGGGCTGTCGTTCGCGATTCCGATCGATCTCGCGATGAAGGTGAAGGACGATCTCATCAAGTACGGCAAGGTCAGCCACGGCCGCATCGGCGTTTCGATCCAGGAGGTCAATCAGGGCCTGGCCGAATCGTTCGGCCTCGACGCTCCGCGCGGAGCGCTGGTGAGCAGCGTAGAGCCCGGCAGCCCGGCGGACAGGGCGGGGATCAAGGCGGGCGACGTGATCCTGTCCATGAACGGCAAGCCGATCGCGCGCATCGGCGATCTCACCGCGCGCGTGGCCGAGCGCAAGCCGGGCGAGCAGGCGACGCTCGGACTGTGGCGCAGCGGAGCCGAGCGCTCGATCGAGCTCATTATCGGCGAGATGCCGGGCGCGAAGGTCGCGGCTGCGCGCGAGCGCGGCGAACCCTCCAAGCTCGGCGTCGTCGTACGCCCGCTCGCCAGCGACGAGCGCAAGGAGGCAGAGGTCGACGGCGGCCTGATCGTCGAGCAGGTGGAGGGCGCTGCCAAGCGCGCCGGCATCCAGCCGGGCGACATCATCCTGTCGGCGAACGGCGAATCGGTGAAGAGCATCGAGGCGCTGCGCGCCAAGGTGGCGAAGGCCGAGAAGAACGTAGCGCTGCTGGTCCAGCGCGACGGCAACAGAATCTTCGTCCCGGTCCAGGTGGGCTGAGGAGGAGGGGGGACGAGGGGTGCAGCTTGCCCCTCGTCCTTTTTTGCGTCGGCTCGCGCGTTGCGCCGCGTGACGTTGGGGCGTAGGGTTCGGCCAGGGGGATTCGCGCCGGGGCGGCGGTCCGGGCGCCCAATCACGGAGGATCAAATCATGGCGAACTGGCGTATCGAAGGGCAGTACATGGAAACCTGCAACTGCAGCTATCTCTGTCCCTGCATTCCGTCGCATCTGACCGCGAAACCGAGCCAGGGCGACTGCAAGGCTGCGGTCGCGATGCGCATCGACAGGGGCACGAAGGACGGCGTCAAACTCGATGGCGTGAACTTCATCGTGTTCATGCATTCGCCCGGCCCGATGGCCGGGGGCAACATCACCGTCGGCCTGATCATCGACGACAAGGCGAGCGCCCAGCAGGTCGAGCACATCACCGCGATCGCGACCGGTGCGGCAGGCGGACCGATGGCGGCGCTTGCGCCGCTCGTCGGCAAGGTGGCAGGCGTGGCAAGGGAGCCGGTGCGCTTCGAGATGGACGGCATGAAGCGCAGCGTGAGCGCGGGCAAGCTGATCGATCAGGCCTGCGAGGGCGTCGCCGGCGCGGTGCGCAACAACGAACCGCTGTTCGTCGAGAACACCGGCCACCCGGTGAACGAGCGCCTGGCGCTCGCGAAGGCGACGCGCAGCCGCTTCCACCTCTTCGGCGTCAACTGGGACGACACCAGCGGCACGCGCAACGGACATTACGCGCCGTTCTCCTGGAGCGGCTGAGCGCGCAGCCGGCTGCCGCGTCGCAGGCCAGCGCCGGCATATGCGCGGCGTTGGCTATCATAGTGTCGTTCCCCTTTCCGGATTCGACATGGCGGATTCCGGCGCGTCAGCGCTTGCACGACTGCCTTCGGTGGACCGCCTGCTGCGCCGGCCGGACAGCGACGCGCTGATCGCCGCCTATGGCCGCGCTGCGGTAACCGATGCGATCCGCGGCGCGCTCGCAGATCTGCGCGCGGCGCGCGCGCGGATGCCGCAGGATGTCGCCGCGGCCGTGGTCGAGCGCGCGTCGCAAAAGCTCGAGGCCGATGCGCGGCCGTCCTTGCGCCCGGTGTTCAATCTCACCGGTACCGTGCTGCATACCAACCTCGGCCGCGCGCCGCTGCCCGAGGAGGCGATCGAGGCGCTGCGCGACGCGGCACGCGAGGCGACGAACCTCGAGTACGACCTCGCCACGGGCAGGCGCGGCGAGCGCGACCAGCATGTCGAGCACCAGCTCTGCGCGCTGACCGGCGCGCAGGCCGCGACGCTGGTGAACAACAACGCGGCCGCGGTGCTGCTGGTGCTGAATACGCTCGCGAGCCGCAAGGAAGTGCCGGTATCGCGCGGCGAGCTGATCGAGATCGGCGGCTCGTTCCGCCTGCCCGACATCATGCTGCGCGCGGGCTGCAAGCTGCGCGAAGTCGGCACTACGAACCGCACGCATCTCGACGACTTCGCCGGCGCGATCGGAGCGAACACCGGTCTGGTGCTCAAGGCGCACGCGAGCAACTACGCGATCGAGGGCTTCACCGCTGCAGTCGCGGAGCGCGATCTGGCGCAGCTGTGCCGCATGCGTGGCGTGCCGTTCGTGGTCGATCTGGGCAGCGGCACGCTGGTCGACCTGCGTCGCTTCGGCCTGCCGCAGGAGCCGACGCCGGCGCAGGCGATTGCCGACGGCGCGGATCTGGTCAGCTTCAGCGGCGACAAGCTGCTCGGCGGTCCGCAGGCGGGAATCATCGTAGGGCGCGCCGACCTGATCGCAAAGCTGCGGCGCAATCCCATGAAGCGCGCGTTGCGTGTCGACAAGCTGACCCTCGCGGCGCTTTCCGCGGTGCTGCGGCTGTACCGGGACCCGGAGCGCGTGACCGCGCGCCTGCCGGCGCTGCGCCGGCTCGCGCGGCCTGCCGCCGAGATCCGTGCCCAGGCCGAGCGCCTGCGCCCGCTGCTCGCCGCCTGGGTGAAGCCGGGCATCGAAATCGCTGTCATCGACTGCGAAAGCGAGGTCGGCAGCGGTGCCGCGCCGCGCCAGCACATCCCGAGCGCGGGACTTGCGCTGCGGCCGGGCTCTGCGCGCCTCGCCGCCGCGTTGCGCGCGCTGCCGATCCCGATCGTCGGCCGCATTCAGGACGGCGCCCTGATTCTCGATCTGCGCTGCCTCGAGAACGCCGACGAGGCGCGCTTCGCCGCACAGCTGGGGCGCGCGTGATCGTCGCGACCGCGGGCCATGTAGACCACGGCAAGACCAGCCTGGTGCGCTCGCTCACCGGCGTAGACACCGACCGCCTGCCCGAGGAGAAGAAGCGCGGCCTGACCATCGACCTCGGCTTCGCCTACCTGCCGCTCGCAGACGCGACAACGATCGGCTTCGTGGACGTGCCGGGACACGAGCGCTTCGTCCATAACATGCTCTGCGGCGTGGCGGGAATCGACGCCGCGCTGCTGGTCGTCGCCGCGGACGACGGACCGATGCCGCAGACGCGCGAGCACCTGGCGATCCTCGACCTGCTCGGCGTTTCGCAGGGGGCGGTCGCGCTGAGCAAGATCGATCGCGTGAGCCCGGCGCGCGTAGACGCGGTGAAAGCGATGCTCGGCGAGCTGCTCGCCCCGACCGGGCTGCGCGGGGCGCCGGTGTTCCCGCTTTCTACGCTAAGCGGTGCAGGCATCGATGCGTTGAAAGCGCACCTCGAGTCGGCGGCGCGCGCGCTGCGCCCGAGAGCGCGCGCGGGCAACTTCCGTCTGTCCGTGGACCGGGCGTTCACTATCGCCGGTGCCGGCCTGGTCGTGACGGGAACCGTGGTGAGCGGGGCGGTCGGCGTGGGCGACCCGGTCCGGGCCCTGCTCGCGGGACAATCGGCGCGCGTGCGCTCGATCCATGCGCAGAACGCCGCGGCGAAGCAGGGCATCGCCGGTGAGCGCTGCGCGCTCAACCTGGCGGGCCTCGAAGGCAAGGCCGCCATCGCGCGCGGCGACTGGATCGTCGCGGGCGACCTGCCGCCAGCGACGCGGAAATTCGACGCGCGGCTGCGCGTGCTGGCCGACGAGGCGAAACCGCTCGCGCACTGGACCCCGGTGCACGTGCACCTCGGCGCTGCCGATGTGCTCGGCCGGGTCGCGGTGCTCGAAGGCAGCGGCCTCGCGCCCGGCGCTGCGGGCCGCGTCCAGCTGGTGCTCGAGCGCCCGCTCGGCGCACTGTACGGCGACGGCTTCGTCCTGCGCGACCAGTCGTCGCGCCGAACGATCGCCGGCGGCCGCGTGATCGACGTCTTTCCGCCGGCGCGCGGCCGCGCGCGCCCGGCGCGGCTCGCGACGCTTGCCGCGCTCGAGCTCGAGGATCCCGCGGCGGCCCTCGAGACACTGCTCGCCCGGTCGCCCGAAGGCGTGGATCTCGCGCACTTCGCCATGAATCGCAACCTGACGCGGGACGCGGCTGAGGCGCTCGCTGCCCGCGCGCGGATGCGGCGCGCCGCCGACTGGGGGTACTCGCTTGCGCACTGGGATGAACTGCGCGCTCAGGCGCTCGCGGCGCTCGCGTCCTGGCATCGCGCTGCGCCCGATCGCGTGGGTCCGCCGGAGGATCGGTTGCTGGAAGGCGGCACGATCCGGCTGCCGCGCGTGGTGCTGGCCGTGCTCGCCGACGAGCTGGTGCGCGACGGCGCGGTCGTGCGCGACGGCGCGGGCCTGCGCCTGACCGGCCATCGGCTCGAGCTGAGCGCGGCGGACGGCGCGCTGTGGCGGGAGGCGCAGGCGCTGCTCGAGCGCGCCGAGCTGCGTCCGCCCTCGGTCGCCGAGCTCGCGGCGACGCTGGCTACGCAGGCGCGCAAGCTCGATGCGGCGCTGTCGCGCCTCGAGCGGCACGGCCTGGTGGTGCGCGTGTCGAAGACGCGCTTCTTTCTGCCTGCGATGCTGCAGAGGCTCGAGGCGCTGGCCGAAGACGAGGCGCGCGCGAGCGGCGCAATCACCGCTGCGGCGTTTCGCGACCGTGCCGGCATCGGGCGCAACCTGGCGATCGAGGTGCTGGAATATTTCGACCGGATAAAATTCACCCGCCGCAAGGGCGACGCGCGCGAGCTGCTGCGCGCGACGCGAGGAAGAGAATCGCACCCCGGTGGGGCGCCTGGACTTCAAATCCAGTGAGGGGCGTCAGACGTCCCTGGTGGGTTCGACTCCCACTCTTTTCCGCCATATGATGCGCTCCGGGAGGAATCGGAGATGGCCGAAAAGCTGAACACGGGCGACGTTTTTCCGAAGCTGACGCTGAATCTTGTAGACGGCACCACGCTCGAGCTGCCCGACGGGATCGACGCCAAGTACAAGGTGATCCTGTTCTACCGCGGCCACTGGTGACCGTACTGCCGCCGGCAGTTGGCCGGCTTCGAATTCTGGAAGGCGCAGCTCGCGGCAAAGGGCGTGAAGGTTGCCGCTGCGAGCGTGGACCCGCTCGACAAGGCGAAGGAGGTGGCCGCGGCGCTCAGCTTTCCTCTCGGCTACGGGGTGACGCGCGCTCAGGCCGACCAGCTTGGTGCGTGGTGGGAGGAGCGCCGCGGCATCGTGCAGCCGGCGGAGTTCATCGTCGCGGCGAGCGGCAAGATTATGGCCGCGACCTACAGCTCCGGCCCACTCGGACGCATCGAAGCGATGGACGTCGTGCGCCTGATCGACTTCCTCGAGGCGCAGGCGCGCAAGTAGCCCGCCCTCCAACGGCGTCGGAGTTCGGCAGATGACGCTGGTTGAAACGGCCCTCAAGCGCGATCGCCTGACGGTGGGTGTGGCGCTCGCGCTGCTCACGCTGCTCGCCTGGGGCTACACCGCATACACCGCCCGCACGATGGGGATGGCGCGCAGCGACATGGCGATGCCGCAGATGCAGGCCTGGAGCGCGGCGATGCTCGCGTTCATGTTCGTGATGTGGTTCGTGATGATGGTGGCGATGATGCTGCCCTCGGCCGCGCCGATGATCCTCACCTTCGCGGCGGTGCAGCGGCGCCGGCAGACCCAAGGCGGTGCCTTCGTGCCGACGGGCGTGTTCGTCGCCGGCTATCTCCTCGTCTGGGCCGCGTTCAGCCTGCTTGCGACCCTGGCGCAGTACGGGCTCGAGCGTGCCGCGCTGGTCTCGCCGATGATGGGCAAGGCGGTGCCCTGGCTCGGCGCCGCGCTGCTCATCGCCGCGGGGCTGTTCCAGTTCGCGCCGCTGAAGAATGTCTGCCTCGACAAGTGCCGCACGCCGCTTGGTTTCATGATGACCGAGTGGCGCGATGGCACCCGCGGAGCGCTGGTGATGGGTCTGCGGCACGGCGCCTACTGCACCGGCTGCTGCTGGGCGCTGATGGTGCTGCTGTTCGTGGGCGGCGTGATGAACCTGCTCTGGGTCGCGGTGCTCGCGCTGTTCGTGCTGATCGAGAAGGTGGTCCCGGCCGGTGGCCGGCTTGGCAAGGCCGGCGGCATCCTGCTCATCGCCTGGGGTGCCTGGATTGCGTGGATCGCGTCGCGCGCGGCGTTCTGAGCGGTCATTCGTCACACTGCGCGGCGGTGACGGCTTGTGGTTCGCCTCGCCTCGCCGTACTGTTATGCGGGTAGAACGAGAACACGGGGTGAAATTGTGGGCACATCGATGACGCTGCGGGCCTTGGCAGTGCTGCTGCTGAGCGCGCCCTGGCTTGCCCAGGCGGCCGGTCTGGGCGAGCTGCGCGTGACTTCGAAGCTCGGCCAGCCGTTTCAGGGCGAGATCCCGGTGGTGGGGGTCAAGCAGGGCGAGGAGCTATTCAGCGCGCGCATCGCGTCGCTGGACGCCTACGCGAAGGCGGGGCTCACGCTCAGGCCGGGCGTCGCGGGCGCCAGGGTGTCGGTCGTCACGGTGCAGGGCAGACCCGTGATCCTCATCAAGGGCACGCAGTCGGTGAACGAGCCGGCGGTCGAGCTGCTCGTCGAGCTGCGCTGGTCCACCGGCGAGGTGCTGCGCGCCTACAAGATCCTGCTCGATCGGCCGAAGATCTGACCGGCACGGTCGGCTGCGCGGCGGCGAGCCCGGCTGACCATGGACGTCGAGGAGCTCGACTACCGCCGCACGCCGCTCGGCGACCTGCTGCTGCGGCGCCGGCGCGATCCCGTGCTGCAGGGCGAGTCCGTGCTCGAGGTGAAGCTGGGCGACGATTTCCTCATGTCGAGCCGCTTCACCGCGGGCGAAATCGCGCTCGCGGAGCATGCACTCGCCGCGGTGCGCGCGGCGCGACCCGAAGTCGTCGTCGGCGGGCTCGGATTGGGCTACACCGCCGCCGCAGTGCTCGCGCAACCCGCCGTATGCTCGCTGCTGGTGATCGAGCTGTTCGAGCCCGTGATCGACTGGCATCGCCGCGGGCTTGTGCCGCTGGGCGCGGTCTTATGTGCGGACCGGCGCTGCCGTATGCTGCAGGGGGATTTCTTCGCGCGCGTGCGCAACGGTCTCGATCCCGAGGATCCGCAGCGCCGCTTCGACGCGGTGCTGCTCGACATCGACCATTCGCCGCGCCACGTGCTGGATCCCCGGCACAGCACCTTCTACGAGGCCGAGGGCCTGCGCGTCATCTCGCGCCAGCTGCGGCCGGGCGGGATCTTGGGCCTGTGGTCGAACGAGCCGCCGGATCCGGCCTTTCAAGATGCGCTCGACGCGGCGTTCGAGTCGGCGCGGGCGCAGGTCGTAAGCTTCGAGAACCCGTACACCGGCGGGGAAGCGGCGAACACGATCTATGTGGCGCGCACCGCGTCCTAGCCGCGCGTGCTGCGGCGCAGCCGATGACATGCCGGAACGCGGATTGCCACGGCCGCGCACCGACCGCTAGCATGCGCGCAATCGTCCCCTGAGCGGAGATCTGCATGGGCCAAGTCGAAAACGTCAAGCGCTGGATGCCGTCTTCCGCGTCGG
>Ga0210138_1000108_pt1 | contig 19583 bp, 16 predicted proteins | sample Browns_ThreeSqC__FD_184850 | JGI IMG/M metagenome (GOLD analysis project Ga0210138, IMG submission 184850) | Wetland microbial communities from the San Francisco Bay, California, USA, that impact long-term carbon sequestration -... | ecosystem: Environmental > Aquatic > Marine > Wetlands ... | reverse complement strand
CCTCCGGGAGGTTCCCGTACCAGATGACCAGGAACTGGGCGAACATCAGGTAGGCCCAGAACACGGTGAACCCGAAGCACAACTTGCCCAGGTCGTGCCGCTGCTTGGGTGAGATCAATCCGCTGATCCGCAGCTCACGCCCACCCATCAGCATCAGCAAAGCGAGCAGCATGTGCGCCCCCAGGAACGACCCCATGAAGAAGAACCCGCCCAACAGGTTGGAATACCAGTGGGGCTGGAGGGCCATGATGCAGTCGAACGCGACCACGCTGAAGACCAATGCGTAGGTCACCACGTAGGCCGGGGCCAGGCGGTAGATCCTCTCGTCGTTCCGCGCTACCGTTTCGGGCGAGCCATCGTAGCCGCGGAGCATCGACGCCCAGAGCCGGGCCCGCCGTCCGGTCACCAGTCCCTGGAGTTCGTAGAGGTCCGGCACCATATCGGCCTTGATCAGGCGGAAGCCGAGCCAGTACAGCAGGCCGAGAGAAAGGAAGACCCGCCAGAACATCCAGTCACGGGATAGCCAGAGCGCCTTCCCGTGCGGGAGCCCCTCCATCGCCGGGAAGATGTGGGAGTATCCGACGCTGAAGATGACCAGGAAGCCGATAAAGGAGACCGGAAGGAACCCGGAGCAGGCCTCGGCGAAGCGGATCATCAGGCCGGACCAGTGTCCCTTGGTGATCTTCTGCACCGCGGCGAAGGCCACGCTGCCTCCGGCCAGACCGGTGAAGAAGATCCAGTTCACATGGAACAGGTGCCAGGCCCGATCGGCATCAGGGCCGCTGAGGGTGAGGATGAAGAGCAGCAGTCCAGCCAGGGTGAGCACTCCGCCCAGACCCAGGAAGAGACCGTACCTGGGTGCCACGGCCAGGGCATCGATCCGCTCTCGAACGGCAGTGCGCGACATCAGGGCACCTTCCCCGCCGCCTGGAGCTGGCGAACGTAATTGACGACGTGCCACCGCAGCTCGGACGGGACTTTATCGCCATAGCGGGGCATCACGCCGCGGCCGTAGCGGATGATGCTGTAGATGTATCCATCGGTGTAGGCCCGTGCCCTGTCGGTGAGGAGCGACAGAGCCGCCATCTTCTTTCCCACCAGGCCGTCGCCGGCGCCCACCGGGCCATGACAGACCGCGCAGTAGGTGTGGTAGAGCGTGTCACCCATCGCGGTGGCCCCCTTGCCGGCCAGCGGATTGATCAGCTTGTCGGCACGGGTGGTGGTCCCGGTGGAAAATTCTCCGAACCAATCGCCCTCGCTTCCTGTCACCGGCACCGTCCCCGCGATGGTCAACCGGGGAATATCGGCCCGGGCGTAGGGGTGCACGTTTCGCTGCTTGATCATCGCATCGAACCAGGGGACCAGATGCATCAAGGCGTCGGGCGAGGGGACGTCGTTGTAGTAGGTCTGGCATCCCCCCGTAAGGACCAGGGCGGCGAGCCACAGGACCCGGCTAGTCCTCACGGCGCACCTCCTCGGCCCCCGCGGTCTTGAGCAGCCGCTCCACCGATCCGGCCTGCTCGGGTCCCACGGGGACGAAGATCCCAATCCGGTCGTCGCTGAACGAGGGGTCGTAGGCGAGCCCCGTCGTCGGCTTCAGCAGGGAGAGAATCAGGGTCCCGGCGACGGTGCTCAGGGCACCGATCAGAATGGTCAGCTCGAAGGCGAGCACCACGTAGGGCGGCACCGACGCGATCGGCTTGCCGCCCACCAGCAGCGGCCAGTCGACCGACATCCAGAGCGTCATGCCGAACCCGGCGGCGCAACCGGTGAGTCCGCCGATCAGTGTGAACAGCCGCACCGGGCTGCTGGTGATCCCGAGCGCCTCTTCGACTTCGTGGTTGGCGGCGGCGGTGTAGACCGTAAACCCGGTCCTCCCCTCGGCCCGCAGGGCTCGAATCGCCTCGGTGGCCGCGTCGATATGCACGAACGACCCGAGTACTCCGGCTACGGGCTTGGCCATCAGTGGCCTCCCTTCCGGAGCCGGGGCCAGGGGATCGTCTCCTTGATCTCCTGAATGGCGACCACCGGGAAGGTCCGCGCAAAGAGCAGGAACCACATCCCGAACCAGCCAAAGCTCCCCATCAGGATTCCCCAGTCGGCCCAGGTCGGTGTCATCTGACCCCAGGCCCAGGGCTCGAAGTCGTTGCTCAGGCTGGAGACGATGATCACGTACCGCTCGAACCACATCCCGATGTTGATGAAGATCGAGATCACGAACAGCGCCGTCAGGTTGGTCCGGATCTTCTTGAACCAGAACAGCTGGGAGACAAAGGCGTTGCAGATGATCATGGTCCAGCCGGCCCACCACATGGGCCCGAAGGCCCGCAGCCAGAAGGTGGTCTGCTCGAACTTGTTGGCGCTGTACCAGCCCACGAAGTACTCCATGGCGTAGGCGTAAAACAGGATCGAGCCGGTGAACAGGGTAAGCTTGGCCAGGTTGTCGAAGTGATACTCCGTGAACATGTGCTCCAGCTTGAGCGCCTTCCGGAGCGGAATCAGGAGGGTGAGTACCATCCCCACGCCGGAGTAGATCGCCCCGGCCACGAAGTAGGGCGCGAAGATGGTCCCGTGCCAGCCGGGCACCAGTGACATCGCGAAATCCCAGGACACCACCGAGTGCACCGAGAGCACCAGCGGGGTCGCCAGCGCGGCGAGATAGAGATAGGCGCGCGTGTAGTGACGCCACTGCTCATGGGTGCCTTTCCAGCCCAGCGAGGCGATCTCGTAGATCTTCTTCCGCCAGCCGAACATCTTGTCGCGGGCCGCGGCGACGTCAGGCACCAGGCCCACGACCAGGAACGTACTGGAGACGGTGAAGTAGGTCGTGATCGCGAAGACGTCCCAGATCAGCGGGGACTTGAAGTTGGGCCAGAGATACCGGGCGTTGGGATAGGGCAGCAGCCAGTAGAAGAACCACTGGCGCCCGATGTGAATGATGGGGAACAGGGCGGCGGTCATCACCGCGAAGACCGTCATCGCCTCGGTGGCCCGGTACACCACCGTCCGCCACGGTGAACGGAACAGGAAAAGGATCGCGGAGATCAGCGTGCCCGCATGCCCAATACCGATCCAGAACACGAACGTCGTGATATAGACCGACCACATGACGGGTGGGGTGTACCCCGCCAGCCCCAGGCCGTATTTGAGCAGGGCGACGAACGTCGCCGCTCCCACCAGGAACATGGCCACGGCCAGGCCGAGCAGCATGAAGTAGCCGCGACCCGCGGTCCCCAGGGTGTTGACGACGTCCCGGGTGACCTCGGCGTGGGTCTGAGTCGGCGTGTGGGCTTCGTGGGCCAGAGTCGCCATGGTCAGCCTTCCACCTGGTGGAGGACCTTGGCCAGGTAGGTCACCGAGGGGTGCACGTTGAGGTCTTCGAGAATGTGGTACCCACGCTGGTCAGTGGCGAGCGTGGCCACGCGGCTCGCCGGATCCTTGATGTTGCCGAAGGAAATCGCGCTGGAGGGGCAGGCCTGCGCGCAGGCGGTGACGACGTCGCCGTCGGCCAGGGTTCGATCCTCCATCCGCGCCTGGTTCTGTGCGCCCCGGATCCGCTGAATGCAGAAGGTGCACTTCTCCATGACACCCTTGGCCCGCACGGTCACGTCCGGATTGAGCTGGAGATTCAGCGGTTCCTGGAAGGCCTGCTGTCCGTAGGCCAGCCAGTTGAAGTAGCGGACCTTGTACGGGCAGTTGTTGGAGCAGTAGCGGGTCCCGACGCAGCGATTGTAGACCTGCCCGTTGAGCCCGTCCGCGGTGTGGTAGGCCGCATAGACGGGGCAGACCGGCTCGCAGGGCGCATTGCCGCAGTGCTGACACATCACCGGGACGAAACGGGTCTCCAGCGGTTCCCCCGGAGACTCGCCCCCTTCGTAGTAACGCTCGATCCGCATCCAGGTCATCTCGCGGCCCCGGAGTATCTGCTCCTGGCCCACGGTGGGGATGTTGTTCTCGGCATAGCACGCGGTGACACAGGCTGAGCAGCCGGTGCAGCGGGCCAGGTCGACCACCATCGCCCATTTGGGGAAGTCCTGGGCGTAGGCCCCCATGCGGTAGGCTTCCTGCTGCTCGGCACGCCAGCCCTTGAGCGCGGGCACCTCGCGCGGCGGGTTCTCCTCGGTCTCGTGGGCCCCGGCCTTTTCGGCCAGCGCGGGGGCGACCCCGGAGCGGGCCTGCTCCAGCGTGAGGGCATCGGCGATTCCGCGACCCAGCTGTCGCACGTTGCCTTCCGTCTTGGCCACCCTCTGGTACTTCCCCGTCTTGGCAACCGAAACCCGGGTGGACAGGTAAGGCAGGAAGCCGCCGGCGCCGTCTCCATTCAGGAGGTCCAGCGCGTTTACGCCGCGACCCTTGGCGTACTCCCCGAACTCGGTGTGGCCCAGGCCCAGCGGAACGGCGACCAGGCCGGGATGCAGGCCGGGGTAGAGATAGGCGGGAGCCTCGATGCTGCCGAAGGGGGAGGTGAGCCGGAGAATCTCTCCTTCCTGGACGTCGAGGTCCCGCGCCACGTCCGGGTGGATCTCCACCCACGAATGCCACGTGATCTTGGTGACCGGGTCGCTCATCTCGAGCAGCCACGGGCGGTTGGCCCCGCGGCCGTCGTGGAGCATCGAGGAGGGATAGGCCGAAAAGATGAAACCGCTCGAGGCCTCGGTTCCGTCAAAGGCCGGTTTGTGATAGCCCACCTGCTGGGCCCCCGGCGCCAGGCGCACCGAACTCACCGGAGCGGACCCGTACACCCCGCCCCGTTGGAGCGCGGCTCGCCAGAAGCTGTCGAAGTCGCTGCCGCGAGGGACCTGACTCTGCCAGGCGTTCTTGAGATAGGCCTCGAAGGAAGGCGCCGAGATGGAGGCGAGAGGCCCGCCAAGCCGCTGCGCCACTTTGAGCAACACGTCACCGGTGGCCATGGTCTTGAACACCGGCTGCATGACCGGCTGCATCAGCCCGGTCACCCCTTGCCGCGGTCGCGCGTCGTCCCACCGCTCGAGCGCGTGATGCCCGGGGAGGAGGAGGTCGCATTCCCGGGCGGTCTCGTCGAGGAACAGCGAAGTGGAGACCTTGAAGGCGGCCTTGGCGAATTTGGCGGCGAACTTGCTGGACTTGGGCAACGAGTAGATCGGATTGGCTTCGTGCACCAGCACTACGGTGATCTCGCCAGCATCAACCCGCTTGGCCAGGTCGTTCAGGGCGCCGTAGCCGTCCCCGGCGGCCAATGCGGCCCCGAAGTTGACGGTCTGGCCCACGTTGCCGGCTACGTAGTTGAGGATGTTCACGGCGGCGCAGAGCTCCGTAGCGCCGCGGTGCTGATTCCCTACCCCACCGGCCACCGCCAGGCTCGGCTTGGCGGAGGCGAATTCTCGCGCGATCCGCTTGATGACCTCGGCGGACAGCCCGGTCTCCTGGGCCGCGGCCTCCGGGGTGTGCGGAGCAAGGACCCCGCGGAGCCCGTTCGCATCGGCGGGCGCGCCGGTACGCTCGCTGAGGATCAGATTGGCCATCGCCAGAGCCAGGACCGCATCGCTCCCGGGGCGGATGGCATGCCACTCATCGGCATTCATGCCGGTGAGGGACATCCGGGGCCCGAAGGCCACGTGCTTGCCCATCTGGCCATCCCGGTACCCGTGGGACTCGGCGAAGCCCCGTTGATGCTCGACCGGTGCCATCCAGGTTTCCAGGAAATCGGCGCCGAACGAGACGATGTACCTGGCCTTGGCGAAATCGTAGGCCGGCAGTTCGTCAGTGCCGAACACCTGGCGGTTGGCGGCGCGCATCGGCTCGTGATCGAAGGCCTGATAGCGCACCACATGACCGCCCAGCGCCGTGGTCCAGGCGGAGAGCAGGTCGGAGAACGTGCCCGGGCCGGCCCCGGTGATGACCGCGAGCTTGCCCCGGGCGGCGCCCACCTTGTCGGCCAGCCGGTTGATGGCCTCGTCCCAGGTGATCTCCTGTAACGAGCCATCGGCGGCGCGAGCCTTGGGGCCCTTCAGCCGACCGGGGTTGTAGAGCCCCTGCAGGCCGGCCTGACCGCGGGCGCAGAGCTTTCCGGCGTTGACTGGATGCTCGGGGTTCCCTTCGAGCTTGATGGCGCGGGCCTCGCGGGTCTTCACATGGAGACCGCACCCGGCGGGACATTCGCTGCAGGTGCTGGCGTAGTAGGTGGCGATCCCGGGGACCTGATCCTCAGATTGGACCAGGTAAGGAATCAGCTTCGTGACCTGATCGGTCGAACAGCCCGACAGGGCCAGCGCGCCACCCCCGGTGACACCCAGGACCTTGAGAAACTTCCGACGATCGATTTGTTCGGACGCGCTTTCGTCGGTCATGCCGTCTCCCTTAGAGACCCCCTCGTCGCCAACAACCCTGGACACTCAGCCTTCTATACCTCAGCCCTCAGTCCTCAGCACTCTTAGTAATGGCACGAGGTGCAGTCCTTATTGATGCTCCGCTGCATGTGGCAATTGAGACAGAACCCCATGTTGTTCACGTTGTTCACCATGTAGACCTGGGGCATGCGCTTGACGTCGCCGTGACAGGTCAGGCAGGCCATCGGTCCCATGGCCTTCATGTGCCGCATGTGCGGGAAATGGACGTGATTGGGGAGGGTGTGAATCCGGACCCATTCGATCGGCTGCTTGTCGTTCCAGGCCTTCCTTACCTTGGTGATCTCCGCCTTGGCGATGCTATCCGTTCCTCCGATCACCAGGTGACACCCCATGCAGGTCTCCATCGTGGGCATCCCCGGCTCGCTGGCGACCGCCACCGAATAATGGCAATACCGGCAGGGGATCTCGAACTGGCCAGCGTGGATGTCGTGACGGAAAAAGATGGGTTGGCGCGCACCCGGGAGCTTGGCGATCTGCCCGGGAGTGAGGGAGGAAACTATCGTGGTGTCCTTGGCGACCGGCTGAGGAGACGCTCGTCCACCAAGAGTCGTCGCCCCTACCACCGCACTCAAGACCAGAGCCCCACCCCCGACGAATGCCAGCGTACGCTTCATCGCTCACCGGACACTGTGAAACTGGGACCAGGTAGCCCGCTTGCGGAAGGAGCGCCAGCCGGCCGGGGGCCGCCTCACGCGCCGCTAATTATACTCGGAGCCTTTCGGACGACAACCCTCGGTCAGCCGGCCAGCGACCGGCGGACGGCCGCCGGGGCCTCGGCGGCAACCCAGCCGGCCTTCCGGCGGGCAAAGCCGACCAGGGCATCGCCGACCTTGACGTCGGTGAGATCGAGGAAACACCACCGCACGGGCCCGGTCTGCTGTCCACAGCGAATGGCGCTCTCCACCGCGGCGGAGAGCTTGGCCAGCGCCAGGGCGCGACGAACCTCGGGTTCGCTCACCGTAAAGGTGGCGCTGATTCCCCCTTCCATTACGTGGAGCCAACAGATCTTGCGGGAAGCAACGGAGTACTCCCAGGTCCAGCGCCAGGACGGGCCCATGTACTTGACCTGTTCATTGACGCCTTCGATCTCGAGCAAAGCCTCCCTAACCCGGCGGAACCGCTGTGCCAGGGCGGGCGGTAGATCGCGGTAAGGGGCAGCCGGCCGGGGTTCGGCGCGCGGCTCGCCGTATCGGTTGGTCGACCAGAACGCTGTGGATCGCCCCACGAGATAGCCTCAATTCAGACTGGGTGTGCCCGCAAGCTAATGACGTCATTGCGGTTATTCCAGTTTGACCGTCAGGATTCGCCGGCCGGTGTCTGGGGAGTTCCGGAGGGCGGTTCCGCGGCCACGCGGACCCCCATCCGCTCGAGATAGCGGACCATTTCCAGGGCGATCGCCCGAACCAGGGTCGATTCCCGGCCATCCAAGGCAGCGCGGAAGAAGATTTCCCTGACCGAGCGCATCACGTACTCCGGCTGTCGTGTCTTGAAGAAGTCGATCGCCCAGAGCGCCGCCTCCCACTCCTTGAACATCCGCTCCAGCTGGTCACTGGTGGCGGTGCCGGCCTCGCGCCGCGGGGGCTTGAAAGGCGTCGAGTCGCCGGTGCGCAGCCGCCAGGTCTCGTAACACATGATCGCGACCGCCTGGGCCAGGTTCAGCGAGCGATAGGTGGGATTGACCGGGATGGTGACTAGGGCGTGGCAGCGGTCGAGCTCTTCATTGGTGAGCCCCCGATCCTCCCGCCCGGCTACGATGGCGACCGGCCCCTCCGCCGCCCGGTGGAACAGCTCCTGGGCTGCCTCCGTCGGCCGGAGCACCGTGCGCTTGGCGCTTCGCTCGCGGGCGGTCAGCGCCGCCACGTAGACACAATCCCCGATCGCCTGTTCCAGGGTATCCAGGATCTCAATCTGGTCAACCACGTCCGCCGTGTTGTGCGCGATCCCCTCGATCCGGTAGGGATCGTACATCTGCGGGGCGACCAGCCGGAGGCGCTCCAGTCCAAAGTTCTTCGCCACCCGGACCGCGGCGGCGATGTTGACGATGTCCTGGGTGCCAACCAGCACCAGAATCGGGGCGGCTCCCGGATCCGGCTTCACGGTCACCCCCGGAGCTCCACGCCGGCTTGTCGCTCGATCACCTTGATGGCCTCGAGGTAGTCGGCCTCTTCTCCCAACGCCGCTCTTGCCGCCTGGAACAACTCGGCCGCCAGCGAGATCATTGGTCCTCCCACGTGCTGGCTTTCGAGCAACTGCACCCCGATTCCCACGTCCTTGGCCAGCAGGGCCAGGCGGAAGGTGTTGGGAAAGGCTCCCGTCAGCACCCGTTCCGGCACCAGGACCTCGGAAACAAACGACCGGCCGCTGGAGGCGTTGAGCACTTCCAGCGCCTTTCGAGGCGTCACTCCGGCTTTGGCCAATGCCGCCAGGCCCTCCGCTAAAGCGAGGATATTGACGGCGAGGAGGGAGTTGTTGATGGCCTTGAGCGCGTGGCCCGCGCCCAGGGGACCAACATGCTCGATCCGGGACGCGAAGTTCTCGAGATAGGGACGCCCGCGCTGGACGTCGGCCTCCGAGCCACCCACCATCACGGTCAGGGTACCGGCCGCCGCGCCATTGGTCCCGCCACTCACCGGCGCATCGATGAACCCGACGCCACGCGTAGCCAGTCGCTGCGCGATTCGGATCGAGGTGGCAGGATCTCCCGAGGTGCAGTCGATGAACAGGGCACCGGGTTCCAGGGCGCCCTCGAGGCCGTCCGGTCCATCGAGCAACCGCTCCACGTCTCGTGAGGTCGGAAGACAGGTGAAGACCACCGAGGACCCGGTGGCGGCGAACCGCGGCGTGGGCGCCACCCTTCCTCCATGCTGCTGCACGAAGGCCTCCGCCCGGGTCGCGGTGCGATTCCAGACGGCTAGGTCGTAGCGGCCGGCCAGGTGCGAGGCCATGGGCGTGCCGATGGCGCCGAGGCCGAGAAAGCTGACGCGTTGAGGCATGGATGAGTCCCGGGGGCTGAGAACTCGCGAAAGATACTCGCCGAGGCGAGACCCGCCTGTTCCCCTCACGGACCCCGGCGGCCCCCCTGCATATTCACTCCCACATGTCTCGATCCCGACGTTTCTCCGCGCTCTCGACCCGGCTCCTGGTAGCCGGGCTGGGGGCCGTCCTGGTCCTGTTCATTCTGGGTCCGCTTCTGCGCCTGCTCTTTCTCGCGAGCCCCCAGAGCCTCGCTGAGGCGCTCCGGGATCGGGAGCTGAGCCAGTCGATCGCGCTCACCGTGTTCACGGCCACCGCCGCGACGCTGCTGGGCGCCGTCCTGGGGATCCCGCTGGCCTATGCTCTGGCGCGGTCCGCTTTCCCCGGCCGGCGTCTGGTCCAGTCGCTGGTGGATCTGCCGGTGGTGATTCCCCACCCGGTCGCCGGTATCGCGCTCCTCCTGTTTCTGGGACGGCGCTCACCGGTGGGCGGGGCGCTGGCCCAGCTTGGGCTCGACATCGTGAGCCACGTTCCCGGGATCGTCGCCGCCATGTTGTTCGTGTCGGTCCCACTCATCGTGAGCGGAGCCCGTGAGGCCTTCGCCTCGATCGACCCTCGGCTCGAACGCGTGGCCCGAACCCTGGGAGATACCGGCTGGCAGGCGTTCCGGCGGATCACGCTGCCGCTGGCCGGACGCAGTCTCCTGGCGGCCGGCATGCTGGCCTGGGCGCGGAGCGTGAGTGAATTCGGCTCCATCGTGATCGTCACCTATAACCCCAAGGTGGCCAGCGTTCTGATTTATGACCGGTTCACCGCCTTCGGGCTGCCGGCGGCCGTCCCCGCGGCGGTGATCCTGCTGCTGTTGGCCCTGGTCGTGTTCCTCGTGATCCGCTGGCTCCAGCCAGCCGAGCCGTCATGATTCGGGTCGAGGGGTTGCGGCTCCGGGCGGGGACCTTCGAGCTCCGGGATATCAGCTTCGAGGTCGCAGCCGGCGGGTATGCCCTCATCCTGGGCCCCACCGGATCCGGGAAGACGACTCTGCTCGAGGCCATAGCCGGCCACGCCCCTCTGCTCGAGGGACGGGTCACCCTTCGCGATCAGGACGTTACCCAGTGGGCGCCCGAGCGAAGAGGGCTCGGGATCGTCTACCAGCAGTACCATCTCTTTCCTCATTTGACGGTCCGGGCCAATCTGGGATACGGCCTCCAGCAGAGTGCATTGTCGCTCGACGAACGACGCGCGCGGGTGGAAGACCTGGCCAATCGACTGGGAATCGCGGGTTTGCTAGACCGGGGCGTGGCTCGCCTCAGCGGCGGGGAGCAGCAGAGAGTCGCACTGGGTCGGGCCCTGGCCCCTCGCCCCAGCATCCTGCTCCTCGATGAGCCCTTCGCGGCGGTGGATCCGGCTACCCGGCGGGGACTTCGCCGCGAGCTGAGGGCGCTGCACGAACAGGAAGGGATCACCACACTTCAGGTCACTCACGATTTCGACGATGCGCTGCGGTTGGGAGACTGGGTCGCCGTGCTTTCCGAGGGAAGGATCGCGCAGGCTGGAACCCCCGAGGAGGTGTTTCGGTATCCCAACTCGGCCGGGGTGGCGTATTTCGTGGGGGCCGGGAACGTGTTCGCCGGAAACGTCCGCCGGACCGGCCCTGCCGCGGGCGAACCGGCGCGATTCCCGGCGCAGTTTCAAAGCGACAATCTCGTCCTCGACGTCCTGGCCGAGCGAGAAGGACCCGCCCACGCCGTCATCCGACCCGAGGACATCTTCCTCAGTCGTGAAGCCCATCCGAGCTCAGCCCGGAATCGATTGGTGGGGCGAGTGGTGCGGCTCGAGCGATTGGGGCCCTCGGTGCAGGTCCACCTCGATATCGGCCGGCCCCTGATTGCGGCCATCACCACGGCGTCGGCCGAGGGGATGGCGTTGAAGCCCGGGGACCGGATCGAGGCCTCATTCAAGGCGATGGCGGTCCGCCTGGTGTAGCGGAAGCGATCAGGGTCGACTGCCATCGGCGCTGGCCGGCCGATCTTCTTACATTCCCACCATGCCCGCGCGAGTCATGCACGCCGATCTCGACGCGTTCTTCGTCGAGGTCTGTCGACAGCGGCACCCGCACCTTCGCGAGGTGGATGCCCTCATCGTGGGCGGCCGTGGGGACCAGCGCGGCGTGGTGCAGTCGGCCTCGTATGGGGCCCGCAAGTTCGGGGTCCGCTCCGGCATGTCCACCGCGCAAGCGCTCCGCCTCTGTCCCCACGCCACCGTCTTCCAGGGCTCCTTCAGTCATTACCGCGAGGCCTCGCGGGCCGTCCGCGCGGTCCTGAAACGCCACTCGCCCGCGGTGGTCATGGCCTCGCTGGACGAAGCTTACCTCGACTTCTCCGGAACCGAACGCCTGTTTCCCGTTTCGCTGCTCCCCATAGCGGAGCGGGTTCGAGACGATGTCAAACGGGAGACCGGCCTCGATACCAGCATCGGAATCGGCACCAACCGGATGGTTGCCAAGCTGGCTTCCGACTTCGCCAAGCCGCGAGGCGTGATGGAGGTGCGGGCCGGGTGGGAAGCCGGGTTCCTGGCCGGGCTGCCGCTTCGCGCCCTTCCCGGCGTGGGTCCCAAGACCGCGCAGCGATGGGCGGCCAAGGGCCTCAAGGAGGTGGAGCAGGTCCAGCGTCTTTCTCTGGAGGCGTTGGAGGGAATTGTGGGGAAGGAAGCCAGAATCCTGAGCCTTCGCGCACAGGGCCACGGCAGCTCGCGCGTGCCCGCGGACCGACTCCCCAAGTCGGTCAGCCGCGAGACCACCCTCCCCCGCGATTCGAGCGATCCCGAGCATCTCGAGGGACTGCTGGCGCTGTTCGCGGCGCGCGTCGCCGGCGAGCTCAGGCAGGAAGGACTCATGGCCCGCACGGTCAGCCTCAAGTTGCGACACGGCGACTTCAAGACCATTACGCGCAGCGTCACGCTGTCCGAACCGACCGATCTCGACACCGAGCTGCTGGAGCCGGTCCGGCGACTCTTCCGCGTCGCTTACCAGCAGGCGAGGGATCGCGGTCAGGCGATCCGACTGGTGGGGGTGGCGGCGAGCACCCTGGTGCCGCGCGAGGCACCCGATCTCTTCGAACCCGCCGGCCGGGCCAGGCTCAGGGCCCTGACCGAGGCGGTGGATACGGTCCGCGGCAAGTACGGCTTCACGGCGTTGCAGCCGGGGCGTTTGCTCGAGTTTCGCCCGCGCAGATGAGCGACCTGTTCGGGATTGTGCTGCTCCTGATCCTGCCGACGATCGCGGCCGGCCAGGGCGACCCGGCAGCCGACTGCGCCCACGGGGACCCACAGGGATGTCTCCAAGCGGGTCTCGCGCTCTCTCAAAGCAACGATCTGTCGAAGCTCCCGGCCGCGGCCAGGTACTTCCAAAGCGCCTGTGATGCCCGGGTCCCTCAGGGGTGCCGCTACCTGGCGGAGCAGTACCGGGCCGGCCGCGGCGTCGACGCCGACCTGTCGCGGGCTGTTTCGCTGTATGAGCGGGCCTGCGACATGGGCGACGGGAACGCGTGCTCTGAAGCCGGCTACCTCAGGCAGCAGGGCACCCTCAGCTCCACCGACATGACCCGCGCCGTCGCGCTCTACAACCGAGGCTGTGAGCTGGGTGACGGATCCGCCTGCGGCCGTCTGGGACTGCTCTACCGTTCCGGTCAGGGCGTGATTCTCGATGCAGTGCGGGCCGTGAACTTGCTCGTGAAGGGCTGCAAGGGCGGCACCTTCTGGGCCTGCGAGGAAGCGGCCCACATGTACGATGTGGGCGACGGCGTCGCGGTGGATCCGGCCCGTGCAGCCCAGGTCTATCAGGACGGCTGCAACCTGGGTCTCCCAATGGCCTGCTTCCGCCTCGGTATGCTCTACCTCCAGGGGCACGGGGTTCCCTACAGCCCCAAGAAGGCTGAGGAGCTCTACTACAAGATCTGCACGCCCACCGCCGGGACCTACTGCGCCTCGTGGTACGATCTCCTGCTTCACAGTCCGCCCCGATAAGCGTGCCCTGCGCCGCTTTCGCACGGTGGATCGGGATCGTCGTCCTGGCGGCGGGACTCGTTGCGCCCACCGGCACGGCGAGCGCGCAGTCAGAGGATCAAGCCAACTGCGGGCGAGGCAGTGCCGCCGCCTGCCTGGCGTCAGGCCGCGCGCTCGACACGCTCCAGGCAGACGACCGGACGCTGAGTCGCGCCGCGGCGTACTACCAGCGAGCCTGCGAGGGCCCGCTCGCGGAAGGTTGCCGCGCTCTGGCCGAGCTCTACTTCGCCGGTCGGGGAGTGAACGCCGATCCCCATCGAGCCGAGAGCCTGTTCCAGCGTGGCTGCGATCTCGAAGACGCGGAGTCGTGCGTGGCCCTGGGTCGTCGCCTCCAGTCCGGCCTCGGCATCTCCCCCAACCAGGCACGCGCGGCGCAGCTTTTTCGCCGGGCATGCGACCTCCGGCAATACCAGGGGTGCGGCCTGGCGGCGCAGATGTATTGGAGTGGAGACGGAGTCTTTACCAACAGCAACCAGGCGATCGCACTCTGGGACGCAGGCTGCCAGGGAGGTGATCGGGATCAATGCGACCGGCTGGGGAGGATCTACGCCACCGGGGAAGTGGTGCGCGAAGCGAGCGTCAAGGCTGCCGGGTACTACTCTCGATCGTGCACCCTGGGCAGCCCCACCGGCTGCTACTCACTCGCCCAGCTTTACCTGGATGGGCGAGGGGTCCCGGCCAATCGGGCGAAGGCCGATTCGTTGTATCGTGTTGCCTGCAAGCTGGGGAGCGACATCAGTTGCTCCCTGGCCACCCCGGAGCAGCCCTAGGCGAGCTGCACTCCTAATGAAAGTCCTTGTCCTCGAACCGTAGCCCCACCATGCCGGCGGCCCGGTCTATCTGGGGGCCAAGGTCCTTGAAGGTGGCCGACCTCCCATCCCCCCAGGAGGCCTCAACCGAACTGTTAAGGAAAAGCGGGTAGTAACCGATGTGAGCCCGGTTTGAGCCGGGCAGGACGCTGCAGCCGCACTCCGTGGCCCCGGCCAAACCGGCGTTGACCCGAATCGAGATGGGCTGGGTGGAGGCGTTGGTGATGAGCGGCGCGAAGAACGGGGTGCCGGCCGAGTTGCCGTCGATGACTTTGACCACCCGGCCCCGAGGACGATCGATCACCACCGTCCCCTGCAAGTCGCTCCCCATCGGCTGGCCACCCGAGACCGGCCGCACCAGGAACCATTGCGCCACCACCTGTGGATCCCGGGGGATCCGGTGGACCAACTTGCCGCCTGCCTCGACCTCCAGCGTCTGTCCCGCCAACACCACCCGGATCGGTTCCAGCAACTGATTCTCGACCACCAGACTCGGCTTCCCCAGGGCAAAGCGGAATCCCAGGAACAGGACCAGGATCACCGCAACTCCCAGCGATACAAATAGCGCCGTCGAAGAACGGGCCGCCTTTGCGGCCGGCGGAGTCGCCGCTGGTTGGGCCGACTTCCGTTGCGCGCTCTGCAACGGCTGGGTAGCCGCATCCTGGATCTTCTGGGCGACCCGCTGGGCGCTGACCGTCTCCTGGGGACCGCTCTTCCTGCCCTCTGTCAGCGCTTGCTGAACCATGACCGCCGACTGATAGCGATCGCCCGGGCGCTTGGCCAGACAGCGCATGATCACGTCCGACAGCCACCGTGGAATCTTGCCGTTGACCTCGCTCGGGATCGGAACCGGGTCGGCCAGGTGCTTGCCCACGATTTCCTGCGAGGTGGCCCCGTCGTACGGAGGCGACCCGGTCACCATCTGGAAGAGCATGGCGCCCAGAGCGTAGAGATCGCTCCGGGCATCGATGTCTCCCTGCCCCAGGGCCTGCTCGGGACTCATGTACTGGGGCGTCCCCACCACGAAGCCCGTCGCGGTCATCTGGGGTCCGCCGCCACCCACCTGCTTGGCGATCCCGAAGTCCACCAGCAACGGCCGGCCGGTCTTGGCCTCCAGCATCACGTTGTCGGGCTTGATGTCCCGGTGGACCAGCCCGCTCTGATGGGCATGGCTGAGCGCGTCGAGAATGGGGCGGATGATTCCCAGAGCTCGGTCCACATCCAGCGCCCCCGAGGTCTTGAGCAGTCCGGCCAGGGACTGCCCTTCCACGAAGGGCATCGCGTAGTAGACCAGGCCTTCGCCCTCGCCTACGAAGTGGATGGGGAGGATGTTGGGGTGGTTCAGCCGGGCAATGGTCCGGGCCTCATGCTTGAACCGCTCCAGCATCCCTGCCGACCAGGCGATGTCGGGCTTGAGGACCTTGACGGCCAGGCGGCGCTGAAGGTCCCGATCCCAGACCTCGTAGACTTCGGCGAATCCCCCCTGGCCCAGAAGCCGGCGCACTTCATACTTGTCCCCCAGGGCTTTGGTCAGCCGTTGCTGGACCGTTGGCGGCGCCGTCGAAGGTGAGCCCGGCGGCGAGGGGGGGCTGGTGGGCGGAGGAGGGGGTGTGGGTGGAGGCGGGGGGACCGAAGGGCCTCGCGCGGCCCCGCTGATCACGGTCGGCGTCTGGGCCCCGCAGTTGGCGCAGTACTGCGCCTCGGCTGGCAAGGGGGTCCGGCAGGTGGGGCAGACCTGGGCGGCCATTGAGTTAATTTAGAGCGCTCGACTCAGAACTCCTAAACCCTGCACCGCGAGACCTGGCCTTGATCCCTCGCCCCATTAACGCGCCACGACGCCCTGCCGTCGATGGCAGGGTCCTGCGGGTCGCCGGGTTGCGGCGCGGGGTTTCCTGATGCCCTCCACCCGGACGGTCGTCATCCTCGTCTTCGATGATGCCGAGGTCCTCGATGTCTTTGGTCCTTTCGAGGTATTTTCCGTAACGGGAGAACGAGAGCCCGGCAATCCGTTTCGCGTGGTGCTCGCGGCGGAGCGGGCCGGGCCGGTGAAACTCCGGCACGGTTTGAGCGTCAATCCTCAGCACCGGTTGGCCGACTGCCCTCGTCCCGACCTGCTGGTGGTCCCGGGCGGTTTCGGCACCCGTCGCGAGATGAACAATCCGGCCTTGATCAGCTGGATTCGGGAACGAGCGGCCGAGGCGGAGCTGGTCTTCTCGGTTTGCACCGGAGCGCTAATGTTGGCGAGGACCGGGATGCTGGATGGGCTGGCGGCCACCACCCATGCCGGGGCGATCGATCTGCTCCGGCAGGTGGCGCCCAAGACCCGGGTCCAACCGGGAAGCCGGTACGTAGATAATGGGAAGGTCATCCTCGCGGCCGGGATCTCGGCCGGGATCGACGCTTCGCTGTATGTGGTTGAGCGCCTGCTGGGGACCGAAGTGGCCGAGGCAACCGCTCATTACATGGAATATCACTGGGATCGCAACGACGATGGAATCATCGATGAAGGACTTTGAAACGGGCAGGAAGCACTGGCTCCGCTCTCTGATCCTGGTCGCGGGACTGGCCGCTCCGGCCGCCGCTCAGGCACCCAAGATCACGCCGGCGGGAGATCCGTCGGTCAAGAGCGACACGATCTACAAGTTGGCGGTCAATCCGTCCGACTACGCCGACCAGCCCTACATCTATCTCCTGGACGACGGGGTGGTGCGCTTCGAAGCGGACGGCCGGGGCAGCCGGACGTATCGCCAGGTGATTCAGGTGTTCACCCGGGAGGCTGCGGAGAGCTGGGGCGAGCAGTCGTTCAGCTACTCGAGCGACCGCGAGAAGCTGACCGTCAACTGGGTGCGGGTGCTCAAGCCCGATGGCGAAATCATCAGCAGCAAGCCGGCCCACGAGCAGGAGTCGATCGCGCCGGTGGCCCAGGAGTCTCCGGTGTATTCGGACGTGAAGGTGCACCGCGTGTCGCTGGGTGGAGTCGCGCCCAACACGCTGGTGGACTACAGCTACACGGTTGAAACCCTGAAACCGATCATGCCCGGGGACATCGAGACCGGCTGGCGGGTCACGGCCGGGCGATTCGTCCGCCGATCGCGCCTGATCCTCGACGTGCCGACCAGCATGAAGCCGGTGATCCGGGAGCGGAACCTGAGCTTCGAGCGTACCGAGAAGGTCACCGGGACCCATCATGTCTATACCTGGGCCACGAAAGACGTGGCCCGGAACGAACCGGAGCCCTTTGCCGCGGATTCCAACGGGCTGGACCAGCAGATCGACGTCACCGCCCCCCTGACCTGGTCGCAGGTGGCAGCCTGGTACGCCGGCCTGGCCAAGGACCGCTACACGGTTACGCCGGCGATCGATGCCAAGCTCAAGGAACTGCTGGCCGGAGCCAAGACCGCCGAGGACTCCCTGCGCGCGGCGCACCGGTGGGTGGCGCAGGACTTCCGCTACGTGTCGCTCTCCCTGGGAATCGGGGGATTCCAGCCGCGGAACCCGGCCTCGGTCTTCGAGACCAAGTACGGTGACTGCAAGGACAAGGCGACGTTCTTCATTGCGCTCGCCAAACGGATGGGATTCACCGCTTACCCGGTGCTACTCAACGCTGCAGGCGCGGCCGACAGCACCATGGTGACCGGGAGACAGTTCGACCACATGATTGCCGCGGTGGAGCGCCCCGGCGGGTACCTCTACCTCGACCTGACCGCCGAGCTCACCCCCTACGGCACATTGCCCCCCTCGGAGCAGGGAAGCTTCGCGCTGGTGGTACACCCCGACGGCCGCGGGGAAGAAGTCACCCTTCCCGAGGACCCAATCTCCTCCAACCGGCAGGCGACGCTGGTGGAGGGAGAGCTGGACAAGGACGGTTCCTTCGAGGGCCGCTATGTGAAGACCGCGAGCGGAACCCGACAGTACGGGCTCCGGAGTGCGATGGCTTCCAGTCCTCAGTTGAGCAGTACCGAGCGGGAAAAGGCTACCCGGGCCATTGCCAACAGCGTCTTCGAGGGGGCCAGCGGAGACAGCCTGCAGCTCTTTGACGGTCGCGACCTCAAGGCCACGCCCCGCCTCTCCCTCAACATCCGCAGCAGCAAGGTGGTCTCGGACGTGGGCGACACCAAGATCCTCCAGCTTCCGCTGGACAGCTATTCGGTGCCCGCCCTGATCGCCGATCTCGAGGCTCGGCCGACCCGACGCTATCCGATCGATGTGTCCGAGGTGTTCGGCACCTATGAGGACGTGGGCGAATTCAAAGTCACGCTCCCGGAGGGATGGCGCGCGAAGATCCCGGAGGACGTGGATGAGCGGAGCGCCTTTGGGCGCTACCAGGCCCAGTATTCCCAGGAGGGACGACTGCTTACGGTGCGGCGGAGCATGACCGGCTCGAAGGGAATTCAGCCCCCCGACGCGATCGGGAACTTAATCACCTGGTTGCGCGCGGTTTCCAAGGATGATGCGCGGTTCATCGTGCTGGAGCGGCGATAACCCCGGGGCGGGAGCCTGGGTCGAAGTGATTTCTCCGGTTCGAGGGTGCAAGGCGCGGTGGGGCACGGAGTTAGTGCACCTTGACACGCGTGAAAGAATATGCATGACTGGCAATTCGATGATGATGATTGGTGGGAAAACTGGGGTCGATGTGCAGCATTGCTCGGGGGAACGTGCAAAACCTGCAAAATTCACTTGACACCACTTTTCTGCCCTTCTACAATTGACTGCCATCCAGGCCGGGCGCTGCGTGGAGCCGAATTTCCCCGTGGTGAGCGACGACCAGGCATCGGGGTCGTGGAACGGCGCTGACGATGCTGGCTGGGGCGGCAGACCAGTTCCACCACCGAGACGTTCACCTCTAACCGGCGACGACCACCACTATGGCGACCACGGCGAAAACGACACGCACCCGCTCCACTAGCGAGGTCAAGAAAGTCCTCGACACGATCAAGCAGAAGAACATCCAGGTGGTGGACGTCAAGTTCACCGACCTGCCGGGGACCTGGCAGCATTTCTCCATCCCCGCCAATACGCTGGACGAGGACATGGTCGCCGAAGGTCTGGGTTTCGACGGTTCCTCGATCCGCGGCTTTCAGGCGATCAACGAGAGCGACATGCTGCTGATGCCGGACGTCTCGACCGCGTTCGTGGATCCGGTGCTGGCGGTGCCTACGCTTTCCATCGTGTGTGACGTCTACGACCCGATCACCCTCGAGCCTTATTCCCGCGACCCGCGCCACATCGCCTTCAAGGCCGAGGAGTACCTGAAGAGCAGCGGGATCGCCACCCAGAGCTTCTGGGGCCCCGAGGCGGAGTTCTTCATCTTCAACTCGGTGCGTTTCGATCAGAACGCGCACGAGGGCTACTACCA
>Ga0210138_1000107_pt1 | contig 19919 bp, 14 predicted proteins | sample Browns_ThreeSqC__FD_184850 | JGI IMG/M metagenome (GOLD analysis project Ga0210138, IMG submission 184850) | Wetland microbial communities from the San Francisco Bay, California, USA, that impact long-term carbon sequestration -... | ecosystem: Environmental > Aquatic > Marine > Wetlands ... | reverse complement strand
CCCGCCTCAACCGTCCTGGGGCCCCCGCGCTGCAGATCGGGCGACGAGTTCAGGCGACCCTGGATCCCGGCCTGGAAATTCAGCCCTCGCTCTCACCCGACGGGAAGATCGTCGCCTACGCCGCCGGCAACGTCGAGCCGCGGATCTTCGTGCGGCAAGTCGACGGTGGAACTCCCATCCCGGTCGCCCGGGATCTGCCTGGCCCCCAGATCGGCCCCGCCTGGTCGCCCGATGGGAAGCTTCTCATGTTCCGGTCGCGGCGTGGCATCGAGTTGGTTCCGGCCCTGGGCGGGACACCGCGCCTCCTGGTTTCGGAGCCGGATGCGGTGCTCTTGTACGCCGGCGCCTGGTCTCCCGACGGCCGTCTGGTGGCCTACCGGAAGGGGGAGTCGACCTATGTGGCCGGAGTCGATGGCGGCCCCGCCCATCCGCTCGCGGCGGGAGGGAATGTTCATTCGATGGCCTGGTCGCCGGATGGCAGGTGGATTGCCTACGTGTACGGGAATCCCGCGGCGGTGGTCCCCGGCACGTTCTTCGGCAACCTGGCTCCCAGCGAGATTCGAGTCAGCAGCGTATCGGGGGATGTCGTGGTGCGGGTGACTGACGACACCACCTCGAATCTCAGTCCGGCCTGGACACCCGACGGCATGCTCCTCTTTCTCTCCAATCGGGAAGGGGGGCGGGATCTCTACGCCGTCCGATTGGGACGGGACGGACATCCCGAGGGCTCGGCGGCGCGGCTCACCACCGGTCTCAATGCCCAGTCCATCGCGATCTCCGGTGACGGGAGTCGCCTCGCCTACGCGCTCTTCACCGAGACCTCGAACGTCTGGAGCGTTGCCGTCCCTCCCAGCGGCTCCGCTTCCATCTCGGCGGCCCGCCAGATCACCACCGGAAATCAGGTGATTGAAAGCTTCGCTCTTTCGCCCGATGGCCACTGGCTGGTGTTCGATTCCAACCGGAGGGGGAACTCCGACCTCTACCGGATTCCGCTCGATCGGCCGGGTGAGCCGGAGCAGCTGACCTCCGGACCGGCCGACAAGTTCTTCCCGAGTATCTCACCCGATGGTCGGGAGGTTCTTTTCCACTCTTTCACGCAGGGCCGCCGCCAGCTCTATGTGATCCCCTCGGCGGGTGGGAATCCCGTCCCGGTCGTGACGGAGCCCGACGACGACCGCGCCGGCCTCTGGAGCGCGGACGGGCGGACCATCTTCTATACGGCTAATCTCCCCTCCCCCACCAATCTTGAGGCTCGGTACGTTACGCGCGATGCGGCGGGTGCCTGGGGCAAGCCCAAACTGTGGCATCGGGGTTGTATCGGGCCATTCCCCTCACCCGATGGCAAGCTGGTGGCGTGTTCCACCAAGGACGTGAACACCCTCATCGGCACGCCGGACGGGGATTCGCTGCGAACCCTCAACAGTGCGCCCTATTCCAGTGGGTATGTGGGGACGGCCTCCTTCGGGTGGTCGGCCGACTCGCGGTTCCTGTACTTCCTCAAGCCGACAGGGGACTCTGCGGGGGTTTGGCAGCTCCCGGCGACTGGCGGTACCGCCCGCCGGGTGCTTCGGCTCGACGACGAGGCCCGCCAGTGGCATCGCTTCGGCTTCCGGATGCGGGACGGCCGGGTCTATCTCACACTGGGCGATTTGCAGAGCGACATCTGGGTGGCCGAGGTCGAGGGGAAACGCTAGTCGGCCGAGGCGTGACGGAAGGCTAGGTCCCGGCGAGCTGCTTGCGGCGAGTCGAGGCCTCGTGTTCGAGTCGGCCGCACATCAGCTCGCAGAGTCGCAACACATCCGCGTCTGCCAACCTGTAGTAGGTCGTCACCCCCGCCTTTCGCCGGTCCACATACCCGGCCGCCAGCAGGGTCTGCAGGTGCTTGGACACATTGGCCTGCCCCAGACCCGTCACGTCGAGGATTTCGCTGACGGACAGCTCGCCCCGCCGCAGCGCATTGAGAATCTGGAGCCGGGATGGCTCGGCCAGGGCCTTGAAACGTTCGGCCACCAGCCGGAGCTGCATGGGACTCATGGACTTCCTGGCCATGGGCGAGTCGGGTGTGGGGTGGCAAAGCACGAGGCCGGCCAGAACGGAATCTGCCGGGGCCCCTGGGGGAGGACAAGCACTGCGGCTGAGTCGCCTTGACATAGTCACTATATAACTATATAGTCATATAGTCTCGCAAGCAAGAGGGGTGCATGCGCCGGACCACTCCGCTCTTCCTCATGGTGATCGTCTCGGGCCTGCCGGTTGCCGGGTTCGCCCAAACCCACCGGCTCACCCTCAATGAGGCGCTGCAACGGGCCGACCAGGGGGCCTATGCCAACCGCATCGCCACCGGCCGGACCCAGACCCAGTCCGGGCAGGCCATGGCACCACTCCAGGGGATTCTGCCGACCGTCCGGCTGGAAGGCGGGTACATGCGGACGACCGACCCCCTCAATGCCTTCGGGTTCACCCTCCGCCAGCGGTCGGTGACCCAGGCCGCTTTCGATCCGGCGCGACTCAACTATCCGCCCGCCATCGGAAACGTGGCCGCGGGCCTGGTACTCGAACTCCCCCTCGTCAATGTCGATGCCTATCTCGGTCGCGGCGCGGCGACTCGCGCACGGGACGCCTCGGAGGCAGCCCAGGCCTGGACCCTTCAGTCGACGGCACTCGATGTCGTGCGTGCCTACTACGGGACTACCCTCGCCGCGGAGCAAACCGGCGCCCTGGAAGCGGCCTATCGGTCCGCCCAGGCCCACGTCCGAGAGGCGGAAAGCCTCGAGCGGAATGGGATGGCCACTCATTCCGACGTTCTCCTGGCTCAGGTGAAGGCGGGGCAGACCGAGTCGGACCTCATCGCGGCTCGGAGCCGGGCCGGTATCGCGCGGCGCCAGCTGGCGGTGCTGCTGGGCGCGCCGCCTGACAGCACCCTCGACCTGCCGGACAGCCTGCCCGCGGCGGAACTGGTGCGCGGGCTGGGCGCCGAGAAGGACTCCGTTGCCATCGGCAACCGGGGCGACGTTCGTGCGGCTCATCTTGGGTTCGAGGCCGCCAGTCGCGACCTGAAGCGGGCGCACTCCCTCTACTTCCCGCGCGTCAATTCCTTCGGTCGCCTCGACTGGAACGATCCGTCAGCACCCTTCGGGGGCCAGAACTCCTGGACCGTGGGGCTCATGGTTTCCTGGTCTCCCTTCGCGGGAGCCTCGGAGCGTGCCGAGATCGTATCGGCCGGGGGGCGACGGGCCGAGGCCGCGGCGATGGCGGAAGCCGCGGAAGCGCGAGCCTCCGTGGAACTGGCCGAAGCGAACGATCAGCTCGGCGTGGCGCTGGCCCGGTTGGAAATCGCCCAACGTGCGGTTCAGCAAAGCGAGGAAGCGCACCGAATCATGGGAAGGAAGTACGAGGGCGGTCTGGCCACTGTGATGGAGCTGTTCGATGCCGCAGCGGCGGAGACCCAGTCCCGGCTCCAGTTCGCGGCTGCAAGGTACGACGCCATCGTCGCGGCTGGAGCCCGACGGGTGGCCGGAGGGCTCGACCTCTCCGTGCTCTCGAATCTCGAATCGTGAGTCAGCCATGAGCTCGAAGACCAAGATCCGACACAAGGCGATTCCATTGGCCGCGGTGGGCCTGGTAGTGGCTGCCTGCGGCGGGAAGCCATCGAAGTCAGGCCGGCCGGCCGAGCAGGCTCCCCAGGAGGCGACCATCACGGTGCGCGATACCATGGTGCCGGCGGTCCTCGAGGCGGCGGGCGTGGCCGAGCCCTATCAGCGCTCCGTTCTCAGCACCCGCCTCATGGGGTGGGTCACGGCGGTGCTGGTGCGCGAAGGCGACCGGGTCGAAGCGGGCCGGGTACTCGCAAGGGTCGACTCGCGGGAGGTCGCGGCTAAAGGGACGCAGGTCGATGCCGGTATCGTTGCGGCGGAGGCCCGGTATCAGGAGGCGTTGCGGCAGGCGCAGCGGATGCGGGGCCTCTACGCCGACAGCGCGGCCACCAAGGCCCAGTTGGACGCCGCGGAGACCGGTCTCGCCCAAGCCGAGGCCGGGCTGGGCACGGCCCGGGCGGCGCGCGCCGAGCTCGAGGCCGTGAGCGCCTATGCCGAGATCCGGGCTCCGTTCGCTGGAGAAATCACTCGGCGCTATGTCGATCCCGGAGCCTTTGCATCTCCGGGAGCACCGCTCCTCGAGTTGCAGGACGCCTCCCGGCTTCGCGTGACGGTCAGCGTCTCGCCCGCCACCGCGGCAGGGCTGAACAGAGGCGCCACGTTGGACGCCACGATCGAAGATCGTCCGGCAAGGGCAGTAGTGGAGGGAGTGGTACCGGCTTCGAGCGGCGCGCTGTACACCGTGAACGGGATCGTCGAGAACCGGGATCGAAGCTACCTCCCGGGCAGCGCCGCAATTCTCCTGCTGCCCCAGGGGAGTCGCCGGGCCATTCTGGTTCCCGAAACCGCGGTCTTCGCGGAAGGCGATCTCTCCGGCGTCAGGGTCGTCGGGGAGCAGGGGAGCGAGTTGCGCTGGGTACGCCTGGGACGCCGGAGCGGCGGACAGGTCGAAGTATTGGCCGGCCTCCGCGCCGGAGACCGGGTCCTGACCAGCGCTGCCGTGGGAGGCGTGGACTGATGGGACTGGCCGGGAGGGTCGCCAGCCGGTTCCTCCGGATGAAGCTGACGCCGCTGATCGCGCTCGCGGCGTTGGGGGCCGGGGTGCTTGCCATCGTGGCAACGCCGCGCGAGGAAGAGCCGCAGATCTCGGTCCCCATGATCGACGTGATCGCGATGCTTCCGGGAGCGACTCCGCGCGAGGTCGAGAACCTGCTGGCCCGCCCCATCGAGCAGCGGATGTGGGAGATCCCCGCCGTCGAGCATATCTACACGATGGCGGGCGATGGCTACGCGCTGATCACGGTGCGCTTCAAGGTCGGTGAGGACCAGGAGCGGAGTGTCACCCGGGTCCACGCCAAACTGGCGGCGGACATGGATCGGCTTCCCGCCGGCGCATTGCCTCCGCTGGTGAAGCCGCATGCCATCGATGATGTGCCGATCCTGACGCTTACGCTCTCGTCTCCGCGGTACGGGTCCGACCAGCTGCGCCAGGTCGCGACTCATCTGGCGGATGAGGTCCGGACGATTCCCGACGTCGCGGAAACAAGCGTCATCGGCGGGCAGCCCAGACAGGTTCGGGTGACTCTCGACCCCGCTCGTCTGGTCGCGGCCGGGGTGACGCCGGGCGAGGTTGCCCTGGCGCTCCAGGGAACCAACGCGCGGCTGGAGGCGGGCGAGTTCAGCGCCGGCGATCGGGTTTACCGGATTCAAGTCGGCGCTCCCCTGGCGACGGCGACCGACGTAGGCGGAGTCGTCGTGAGCGCGCGTGGAGGCAACCCCGTCTATGTGAGGGACATCGCCTCCGTGGAGGAGACCTTTGGCGAGCCCACCGATTATGTGAGCCACAGCGGGCCCGACGGGAATCCGACCAGCGCGGTGACCATCACGGTCGCCAAGCGCAAGGGCGCCAACGCCACGCTGGTGGCGCGGGCGGTGCTGGCGCGCGTCGAGCAGGCGCGTGCGCGGCTGGTGCCGCCGGACATCCAGGTGACCGAAACCCGCAATTACGGTGAAACCGCGAGCGAGAAGGCCTCTGAGCTGATCCTCCACCTCGGTCTCGCCACGCTCTCGGTGACGGTTCTCATCGGCCTCTTTCTGGGGTGGCGGGAGGCGCTGGTGGTGCTGGTGGCGGTCCCGGTGACGCTCGCGCTGACCCTGTTCAGCTACTACGCCCTGGGCTACACCCTGAATCGCATCACGCTCTTCGCGCTCATCTTCTCCATCGGCATTCTGGTGGACGACGCCATCGTGGTGGTGGAAAACATCTACCGCCATCTCGCGCTCGGGGGGAAGGACCCGGAGACGGCGGCGGTGGAGGGGGTGGACGAGGTCGGAAATCCTACGATTCTCGCGACCTTCACCGTGATCGCGGCGATTCTGCCCATGGCGTTCGTGAGCGGCCTGATGGGACCGTACATGCGGCCGATTCCGGTCGGTGCGTCGGTCGCGATGCTGGCCTCGCTCGCCGTGGCATTCATCATCACGCCCTACCTCGGGCTCCGCCTGCTCCGGGGACATGTCGCCGCGGCCAAGCCCGAAGGGCCCGCCACGGAGCGCCGGTTCGCCCGGCTCTATCGGAGCCTGATGAACCGCTTCATGGTGTCGGCCCGCTGGCGCTACGGCTTCTATGGCTCGGTCGTCACGCTACTCCTGCTGTCGATGGGGCTGATCGCTGCGCGGGTGGTGCAGGTCAAGATGCTCCCCTTCGACAACAAGAGCGAATTCCAGGTGATCCTCGACCTGCCCGAAGGCACCACGCTCGAAACCAGCGCGGCCCTCGGCGCCGAGGTCGCGGCTTACCTCCGCACGGTGCCGGAAGTGCGCGGGACCGAGGTCTACGCGGGGACCGCCGCGCCCTTCAACTTCAATGGGTTGGTCCGGCACTACTTCCTGCGCCGGGGCGCCAACGTGGCCGACGTACAAGTGAGCCTGGTACCCAAGGGTGAGCGGAGGCGACAGAGCCACGCGATTGCGGTGGCGGTGCGTCCGGGGATCGACTCCCTGGCACGGCGGTATCAGGCCAGCGCCAAGATCGCGGAGATCCCCCCCGGACCGCCGGTGCTGTCCACCCTGGTGGCGGAGGTCTATGCCGGCTCCGACAGCGCGCGGCTGGAAGCGGCCCAACGGGTCAAGTCGATCTTCGAGACTACTCCCGGCGTGGTGGATGTGGACTGGACCCGGGAAGCCTCGCAGCCCCGTCTCGCGCTGCGGGTAGATCGGGCGCGCGCGGCCGCGGCCGGCGCGAGCGTGGAGCAGATCGTCCGCACGGTGGCGCTGGCCCAGTCCGGCGCGCCGGTCGGCCTGGCCGCTCTGCCGACGGCGCGCGAGCCCGTCAGTATCGTGCCGCGGCTCGCGCTGGAGCGCCGGTCGTCGGCCGAGGCACTGCTCACGCTGCCGATCGCGACGGCGACGGGTCCCCAGCCCCTGGCCCGCTTCGTCCGCGTGGACTCGACGGTGCGCGAACCTTCCCGGTATCGCCGGGACCTGCGCCCGGTGATCTACGTGACGGGAGACGTGGCCGGCACCATCGAGTCGCCCGTGTATGCCATCCTCGCCATGAACCGCCGGCTCGACTCGGTCCGGGTGGAGGGAGCCGCGATCGGTCGCTACAACGCCATTCAGCCGGAACGTCTCGACGAGACGGCGCTCAAGTGGGACGGCGAGTGGCAGATCACCATCGAAGTCTTTCGCGACCTGGGACTCGCCTTCGCGGCGGTGCTGGTGCTGATCTACGTGCTGGTGGTAGGCTGGTTCGAGTCGTTCACCATCCCGCTCGTCATCATGGCCCCGATTCCGCTCACCCTGATCGGGATCCTTCCGGGCCACGCGCTGACCGGGGCTTTCTTTACCGCCACCTCGATGATCGGGATGATCGCGCTGGCGGGGATTATCGTGCGGAACTCGATCCTGCTGGTGGACTTCGTGCAGCTGGCCGAGGAGCGCGGGCTGCCTCTCTCTGAAGCGGTCATCGAGGCGGGCACCGTTCGGTTCCGGCCGATTGCGCTCACTGCCGCCGCCGTGGTGGTGGGCGGGCTGGTCATGGTGCTCGATCCGATCTTCCAGGGGCTGGCGGTGGCGCTCATGAGCGGGGCGGTGGTCGCGACCCTGCTCACGATGGTGGTAGTCCCGCTGCTTTACTGGGAGCTGCGCCGGCGGTCGAAAGGAGCCACGGCATGAGAATGATCCTGGTCATCTACAGCGGCCCGGCGCCCGACGTGGTACCGGCGATCCTCGACGCGCAGGAGACTCACGGTTACACCCGGTTCTCTCACGCGCATGGAGCGGGCGCCTCCGGGCGCAAGGAGGGAACCCGCGCCTGGCCCGGCGATGCGGAGGTGTATTTCAGTGTCGTTGCCGCGGAGGCGGTTGATCCCATTCTACAGGCGGTCAGGAAACGGCAGCAGTCGGCAGTTCCGGGAGAGCGGCTCCACGCCGCGGCGCTTCCGGTCGAGAGTTTTCTCTAAGACAGGAGATGGCGCATGTGTAATGACATGGTGATTCGCCGTTTCGCCGGGACCTTCGTCCTGGCGTCTCTGGCGCTGGGGTGGTGGGTGAGTCCCTGGTGGTTTCTGTTCACCGCGTTCGTCGGGGTCAACCTGATTCAGTCCTCACTCACGGGGTTCTGCCCACTGGAGCGCATCCTGGGACGATTCGGGCTGTTTGGTTGCCGTCCGGCTGGCCAACCCGGTGCACAGCCGTCCCGGGGGTAGATCGGAGATTCACCGGGGCCTCAGGTTTCCTTCAGCACCGGTCGCCCTATTCTGTGAAGTGAAGGGAGGAGTCATGAATAGCACGCTACGAACGCTCGGCTTGGTCTCCGTCCTCGTCGCCCTGGTCGCTGGCCCGGCTCGCGCTCAGGGTTACGGCCCCGGGCGCGGGAGCGGCGGTTGGGGACCCGGATCGGCGTATTCACGCCTCTACGACGCCGCGAGACTCGACACGCTCAACGGCTCCGTGGTGGCGGTACGCAGGGTGACTCCGCTTCATGGTATGCATCAGGGAGTGGAGCTGCTGGTAGCGACCGGATCGGATACGGTCGCCGTCCACCTGGGACCGGATTGGTACCTCGATCATCAGGACGTGACCCTTGCCGCCAAGGACCGGGTGCAGGTAATCGGCTCGGCCGCGACGATTGAGGGCAGGGCGGTGATCCTGGCCGCGGAGGTCACGCGCGGCGCTGACCGGCTAAGACTCCGGGACGTCAAGACCGGAGTACCCGCCTGGTCCGCGTGTTGTCGGTGGTGACGGACTTGCTCCCCTCGACAACCGACCCGCAGTAGGATCGAGGGCCCGACCGGAACGCCGTCGGGCCCTCGCCGTCACCACCTGCGACCCTGGCCCCTGCGGCTGAGCCGCTCTATACTCAGCCATCCTTTCCGCCGGGGAATCCCCTGCCAGACGCGCCGGCCCAGCTGATCGCGGCTCTCGCCGACCGGTACGCCATCTTGCGCGAAGTTGGTGCCGGCGGGATGGCCACGGTCTATCTGGCCGAGGATCTCAAGCACCGCCGCAAGGTAGCCCTCAAGGTCCTGCGACCCGAGCTGGCCGTCACCTTGGGCCCGCAACGGTTTCTTCGCGAAATCGAAATCGCGGCCCAGCTGCAGCACCCGCACATTCTGCCATTGCTGGATTCCGGTGAAGCCGAGGGATTCCTCTACTACGTCATGCCGTTCATCGACGGCGAGTCGCTGCGAGACCGGCTCGCCCGTCAGGGTGAGCTCCCGATTCCCGAAGCGGTGCGGGTTCTCGCCGAGGTGGCGGACGCCCTGGCCCACGCGCATTCCCGCGGGGTGGTCCACCGCGACATCAAGCCCGACAACGTGATGCTCACCGGCCGCCACGCGCTGGTGACCGACTTCGGCGTGGCCAAGGCGGTGAGCGAGGCGACGGGACGTCAGACCATGACCACGGCGGGTGTGGCGCTGGGCACACCGGCGTACATGGCCCCGGAACAGGCCACCGCCGATCCCCACGTGGACCATCGCGCCGATCTCTACGCCCTGGGGGCGATGGGCTATGAGCTACTGACCGGCCGCCCGCCCTTCACCGGCATCACGCCGCAACAGGTCCTCGCCGCCCACGTTACCCAGACCGCCGATCCGGTTACCGCGCATCGGGCGTCGGTCTCGCCTCTGCTTTCCGACGTGATCATGAAGTGCCTGGCGAAGCGCCCATCCGACCGGTGGCAGAGTGCCGAGGAGCTCCTGGTTCAGCTCGAGCCGCTGGCGGCGACGAGTGGGGGAACGACTCCGACGCACACGGTTCCAGTGACCGCGGTGACCGGTGCGGTGGATCCCTGGTACGGACATCCCGTCCGGGTCGGTGGCCTCTTCGCCCTCGTCTCCGTCGCGGTATTGGGCGTGGTCTACTTCCTCACGGTCCAGCTCGGCCTTCCCTATTGGGTGCTGTGGACAGCGCTCGGCCTGCTGGGTGTCGGGCTCCCCATCATGGTGGTCACCGGCCTTCGCGAGCGCCGGCGGGCCCGGGCCCGCACCACGGGGATCAGCGTACAGACCCCGACAGGAGTGGATCGGCTGTTCACCTGGCGGCGCGCCATCTCGGGCGGGGTCCTCGCCTTCGGGGTGCTCGCCGCGGGTACCATCGTCTATACGGGGATGCGACTACTCGGGATCGGCCCGGTGGGGACACTGGTCGCCTCGGGGAAACTGGCCAGTCGCGACAAGCTGATCGTGGCCGATTTCGAGAACCGGACCGCCGACACGACCCTCGGGCCGTCCATCACCGAGGCCTTCCGCATCGACCTGGCCCAGTCTCCGGTGATCAACCTCGTGTCCTCGGCGGCCGTTAGCCAGGCGCTTCAGCGAATGGAACGGAGCGCCACCGGCAAGGTGGACGCGGCCCTGGCGCGCGAAGTGGCGGTGCGCGAGGGCGCCAAGGGCGTCGTGGCGGGCGAGATCAGCCCGGTCGGCTCGGGCTACGTGTTTTCGGCGCGCCTCCTGAGCGCTGCCGATGGCACGGAGCTGGTCGCGCTACGCGAGACGGCGGAAGACGCACGCGGGATCCTGGGAGCCATCGACCGGTTGTCCAAGCGACTACGTGAGCGCATCGGCGAGTCGCTCAAGACCATTCGATCCAACGAGCCACTGGAGCAGGTGACGACCGGCTCGCTGGAGGCCTTGCGTCTCTATTCCGAGGCGGTCCGGGTCTTCAATCAGGGAGAGCAGGAGAAGGCCGGCACGCTGCTGGAGCAGGCGATCGCGCTCGATTCCGGATTCGCGATGGCCTACCGGAAGCTGGCCGCCATCATCGGCAATACCGGGGGTCGCCGCTCCGAAATGATCGCGGTCACGACCAAGGCCTACGAGCACCGGGATCGCCTGCCGGAGGTCGAACGCGATCTGACCACTGCCCGATACTATCAGGATGTTGACATCGATGATGACAAGGGCATCGCCGCGTATCGCGCCGCCCTGGCGATCAACCCCAACGATGGGATCGCACTCACCAACCTTGGCATCATTCTTCAACGCCACCGGCGCCTGGCCGAGGCGGAGAGCCTCTACTCGCGGGCGATTGCCGAGGGGTCGTTCGTTTTTGACTATGACCACGTGGCCGATGTCCAGGTGGCCCAGGGGAAGTTCACCGAGGCCCGCGCCACCCTGAAACGCATGGCCGATGCCTATCCAGGCAACCCGGTCATTGCCTGGGACCGTGGAACGCTTGCGATGGCCGAGGGTTCCTACGACAGCGCGGAGGTCTACTACCGCACGCTGGCCGCCACCTTCAAGGACCAGCCGACCCAGGCCTACGTGTGGTGGACCCTCTTCAATCTGGATCGGATGCGGGGGCGGCTGGCCAGCGCGGTCGCCCATTCACATCAAGCCAGTGTCATCAATCAGACTCTGCAATTACCCCGAAACCTGGTGGGAGACGCCATCGGGGTGGGAAGCATCGATGTCCTGTATCGCAATGCGCCGGCTGCCGGCGTTCGGGTTGTCGACTCGGCGCTCCGGAAGTACCCCTTGAATTCAATGCCGGCAATTGACCGTCCCTACTCGGACTTGGCGACGCTCTATGCCCTGGCTGGAAAGGTGGCCGAGGCGAAGCAACTCATGGCGGAGTACGAGGCCAATGTGCCGGTTTCACTCCGTCGGGGTGATCCCTATCGCCACCAGGCCGCGGGGACCATCGCCCTGGCAGAGCGGCGGGCCGCTGATGCCATTCGGGAATTCCAGGCCTTGTACGACGAATCGGGTTGCACCAATTGTGCCCTCTTCGAGCTGGGTCAGGCGCAGGAGTTGGCGGGGCAACCCGACTCCGCCCTGGCGGCCTACGAGCGCGCCGTAACAAGCCCCGGCTACTATCGCTTGCCAGACGAGTCCAGGACTCGTGCCTGGGCGCTGCGGCGCCTCGGCGAGATGTACGAAGGCCGAGGCGATCGGGCCAAGGCGATCGACTATTACTCCAAGTTCGTGGACCTCTGGAGGGGCGCCGACGCGGAGCTTCAGCCCCAGGTTAAGGAGATCAAGGACCGATTGGCTCGCCTGGCGGGGGAGAAGAAGCCGTGAAGTCCTCAGTCCTCAGTCCTCAGTCCTGATGTCCTCCGATTCCCTCGCGCACCTCCAGTCCTCGCTCGGCGATCACTACACCATCGAGCGGGAGCTGGGTCGTGGCGGGATGGCCACCGTGTACCTGGCCCGCGATCGCAAACACGATCGACCGGTCGCCCTCAAGATCCTCCATCCCGAGCTGGCCGGAGCCCTGGGGCCGGACCGTTTTCTCCGCGAAGTCCAGCTCATCGCGCGGTTGCAGCATCCTCACATCCTTGGTCTGATCGACTCCGGCACCGTCGAGCTGGGCGGGGTGCAGGCGCCCTACTACGTGATGCCCTTCGTCGAGGGAGAATCGCTTCGGGCGCGCCTCAGCCGCCAGGGAGAGCTGTCCATTCCCGAGGCGATCGGCATCCTCAAGGAAGTGATCGATGCCCTCGCGTACGCCCATGGTCGCGGGGTGGTCCACCGGGACATCAAGCCCGATAACGTGCTCCTGAGCGGGCGGCACGCCCTGGTGGCCGACTTCGGAGTGGCCAAGGCGGTCGGGAACGCCATGCTCAAACCGGGCGGCGCCGAACCCACTGCCATGACCTCGCTCGGCATGGCGCTCGGCACTCCTGCGTACATGGCGCCGGAGCAGGCCGCCGGCGATCCCCAGACCGATCATCGCGCCGACCTCTACGCCGTGGGGGTCATGGCCTACGAGCTGCTCGCTGGCCGGCCGCCGTTCACCGCCACCACGCCCCAGCGCATGCTCGCCGCTCATCTGGCCGAGGTACCGGATCCGCTGATCACCCACCGGCCCACGGTCTCTGCGGCGTTGAACCAGATCATCATGAAGTGCCTGGCGAAGCGGCCCGCCGACCGCTGGCAGACCGCCGAGGAGCTGTTGAGCCAGCTGGATCCGCTGTTGACCCCGAGCGCAGGGGTCACTCCTACTGGCACGGCACCTCTCACCGGTATTGAGGCTGCTCACGCCGCTGACAGATGGTATGGACATCCGCTCCGTGTCGGCGGCCTCTTTCTCCTGGCGTCGGTCGCCGTTCTCGGAGTGGTCTACTTCCTCACCATCCGCTTGGGCCTCCCGGATTGGGTGCTCTGGGGGGCGCTGGCCCTGCTGAGCGCGGGGCTGCCGATCATGGTGATCACCGGCCTGCTTGAGCGACGGCGAGCGCGGGCCTCGACGACCGGCCTGCACGTGCCGACCCCCACCGGGGTCCGCCGGCTGTTCACCTGGCGCCGGGCCATCAGCGGCGGGGTGCTGGCTTTCAGTGTGCTGGCCTTGGGCACGATCGTGTACACCGCGATGCGCTTGTTGGGCATTGGTCCGGTGGGGACCTTGGTCGCTTCGGGGAAGCTGGCCAACCGCGATCGCATCATCGTGGCGGACTTCGCGAACCGGACCGCGGACACCACCCTCAGCCAGTCGGTCACTGAGGCGTTCCGCATCGATCTCGCCCAGTCGCCGGTGGTCACAGTGATGGCCTCCTCGGCCGTGGGTCAGGCTCTGGAGCGGATGAAGCGGGACCCCCACACGGTGGTCGACGCCGCGACCGCACGCGAGGTAGCGCTCCGCGAAGGCGTCAAGGCCGTGGTCGCCGGCGAAATCAGCCCGGTCGGGAAGGGGTTCGTGCTTTCGGCCAAACTGCTCGCGCCGGCGGATGGGGCTGAGCTGGTAGCGCTGCGCGAGACAGCGGAGAACGACGGCGTGATCCTCCCGGCGATCGACCGGTTGTCGAGACGCATTCGGGAGCGGATCGGCGAATCCCTGCGGACCATCCGGAGTAACGAGCCTCTCGAGCAGGTCACGACGTCCTCACTGGAAGCACTCCGGCTGTATTCGCAGGGGGCGCGGGCGGTCGATCGCGACGACAATGAGAGCGCGATCAAGCTCCTGGACCAGGCGATCGCAGTGGATACCGGCTTCGCGATGGCATATCGCAAACTGGCGGTCGCCCTCGACAACTCCGGCGGTGAGGCTACCCGGGTCGTCGAAGCGGCCACCAAGGCCTACGAACACCGTGAGCGACTTCCTGAGGTCGAGCGCTACCAGACGACGGCCTATTACTTCTGGGATGTGGACTGGAATCCTGAGAAGATCGAGGCCGCCTATCGCTCGGTGCTGGCCATCAACCCGGATGACGGCACGGCCCTGAACAACCTGAGCCTGTTGCTCAGCGCGCAGCGCCGCTGGGCTGAGGCGGAGCAGCTTGCGGCACGCGCGACCGAAGGGGCCGACCTGGCGACGAGCTATTTTGCCAATCTCCTGCAAGCCCAGTTGGCTCAGGGAAAGCGGAGCGAAGGTCGGACAACGTTGGACCGATTCGCGAAGACCTTTCCGCAAAGCCCGAGGCCGTTGCTGGCCCAAGCCAACTTCAACTCCAGCATGGGAGCTTACGACAGCGCCCGGGGCTATCTGCTCGCCGTGGCCCGGACTCATCCGGACCTGAGCCAGCAGCAGGAGGTTTCCAACCAGCTCTTGGCGGTGAGCCTGGTTCAGGGCAAGCTGGCGGAGGCCGAGCGGAATGGCGACGAGTTGCTCGGCCTGGCGGAGAAGCGAGGGCTGGCGGCCGATTACCTGGTGACCGGTACCACTCTCGCCCTGGTCCACGTGCTCTACCGGAACGACCCGGCGGGCGGGCTCAAGGCGGTCGAAGCCGCGCTCAAGCGGCATCCGCTCGCATCGCTGGCCCCCATCAATCGGCCCTACAGCGCGATGGCGTCCTTCTATGCCAAGGCCGGCCAGCCGGACCGGGCTCGCCGCTTCCTGGCCGAGTATCAGTCCGCCGTGCCGGCATCGTACCGGCGCAGGGACATCGAGCACTACCGTGCCGCCGGGGATATCGCGATGGCTGAAAGGAACGGCGGGGAGGCACTGACGAACTACCACGCCTGGCGCGACTCGGTCGGCTGTACCAACTGCGCCCTCTACGAGTTGGGGCGTGCCTACGAATTAGTGAAGCAGCCCGATTCGGCCCTGGTCGCCTACCAGCAGGCGGTCTCCACCCCCGGGGGACTGGGCCGCGTGTTCGGCGATGCCTGGACCCTGGCCGCAACCTATCGCCGGTTGGGAGAACTGTACGAGGAGCGGGGCGATCGCGAGAAAGCCGCAGACTTCTACGGTAAGTTCATCGACCTCTGGAAGCAGGCCGACCCCGAACTGCAGTCTCAGGTACGGGAGATCAAGGCTCGACTCGCGAAGCTGGTGGGGGAGAAGCGCTAAGAACGGCGGGGAACGGGAGAACTGTGAACCGGATCCGCTATCGACTATCCACCATTGACTAGTGACCATCGACCATTGAACCTGGGACTCTTCACTCGCGACTCACGAATGAACAGCGCTCTTCGAATTGCTGCTCTCTGCCTGCTGCCGGCCAGTCTCCTCGCTCAGGCCGCGCCGCCCGCCTCCCTTCGCCAGGACATCGACCGCCGCACCCAGGCGGTGATGGACAGCGTGGTCGCCTGGCGGCGGAACATCCACCAGCATCCCGAGCTCTCCGGCCAGGAAGTCCGGACCTCCGCTCTCGTGGCGGAGCGGCTGCGTGCCCTCGGCCTTGAAGTGAAGACGGAGGTGGGGGGCCACGGAGTCGTCGGCCTGCTCAAGGGGGGCAAGCCGGGCAAGGTCGTCGCCCTGAGAGCGGACATGGACGCCTTGCCCGTGGTCGAGCCCCCGGGCCTTCCCTTCGCCTCCACGGTCCGCACGGTCTACAACAGTCAGGACGTGGGTGTAATGCACGCCTGCGGCCACGATACGCACGTGGCCATGCTGCTGGGCGTGGCGCAGGTCCTGGCCGGGATTCGCGCGCAGTTGCCAGGCAGCGTGAAGTTCCTGTTTCAGCCCGCGGAGGAGCAGACGCCCGATGGCGGGGCCAAGCCGATGATCGAGGCCGGCGCGCTCGATGACCCCAAGGTCGACGCCATCTTCGGCCTGCACGTGACGCCGACCCGGGTCGGCACCCTCCAGTACCGCGGCGGCCCCTTTATGGCGAGCGCCGATAACCTGCTGATCGTGGTGCATGGCAAGCAGACCCACGGGGCCAAGCCCTGGGGCGGGGTAGATCCCATCGTGGTCGCCTCACAGATCGTGCTCGGACTCCAGACGATCATCAGTCGCCAGGCCGATCTGGTTCAGGCTCCGGCGATCGTGACCATCGGGGTAATGCGGGGTGGGGTACGGTTCAACATCATTCCCGACAGCGTGGTGATGGAGGGAACCATCCGGGCCATGGACGAGGCAATGCGCCGGGATATCCACGCCCGAATCAAGCGGACCGCCGAGAGTATCGCGCAAAGCGCCGGTGCTACCGCGACCGTGACCATCGATGACGGATATCCCGTGACGGTCAACGACCCCGCCCTGACCGCCCGCATGCTGCCCACGCTCCAGCGCGTGGCCGGCCCGGAACGCGTGACCGAGATCCCGCCCGCTACCTGGAGCGAGGACTTCTCTCGTTACGAGGAGAAAGTACCGGGCATGTTCTTCAACCTCGGCGTGACACCCGACAGCGTCGATCCCGCCAAGGCTGCGCCCAACCATTCGCCGCTCTTCTTCGCGGACGAGACCGCCTTCCCGACCGGGGTTCGGGCCCTCGCCAACCTGGCGGTGGACTACCTCTACGCCAAGAAGTAAACAAGGCAAGGCTGATGGAGTCGAAACCAAGGAAGCGCGCACCGAGGAAGAAGAAGGCTCCAGAGGTTCGCGGCCTCACTGCGGCGGAGCTCTCAGGCGGGCACGCGCCGGCGGATGTCATCGAGCTGGCCATGCAGATCGAAGGGCAGGGTGGCAGCGTGCTGGCCACCTACCGCGACCCGCTCGGCGGACATTGGCAGCTCCTCGCCGGTCTGCCGATTGAATTGGTGGCTCCCACGCCATATCAGCGCGATCTCTCCGAGACCCATCTCAAGCGCCTCGCTAACGCGATCGACCAGTTAGGGCGGTTCCTCGACCCGGTGATCGCCGTGCGGGCCCCCGATGGCACCTACTGGACCCCCAACGGGAACCATCGCCTGGCGGCGCTCAAGGTCCTGGGCGTGCGGTCGATCGTGGCCCTGGTGATTCCGGATCCCCACGTGGCGCACCGCATCCTGGTGCTCAACACCGAGAAGGCGCACAACGTCCGCGAGCGGGCCCTGGAAGTGATCCGGCTGGCGGAAGGGTTGGCCGAACTGGATCCGCGGCCCGAGAAGGAGTTCCTGGTCGAATTCGAGGAGCCGGCGCTCCTCACCTTGGGACTCTGCTATCAGCAGAACGGTCGCTTCGCCGGCGGCGTCTATCACCCCGTGCTCAAGCGGATCGATGCCTTCCTCGACGACAAGCTTCCCCGGGCGCTCGAACGCCGCCGCAAACGGGCCGATCGGCTCTTGAAGCTCGACGAGGTCGTGGGAGAGGCGGTGGCGGCGCTCAAGGAAAAGGGCTTCGAGAGTCCCTACCTCAAGGCCTTCGTCGTGGCGCGGATCAACCCGCTCCGTTTCAAACGAGGGGCCCGGGCCGAGTTCGACGCCACCATCGAGGGCATGACCGCCGCGGCCCGCAAGTTCGACGTCGACAGGATCAAGGCGAGCCAGGTCGCGATGGCAGGAGGTGCGCCGGAAGAGTAGGCGTCGGGTCGCTTGATCCCGACTTGATCCTCGAGCGCGAGACTCCAGGCACCCTTTGACTGGAGTCTCTCATGCGTCGCCTCGCCATTGCGCTGCTCTTGGCCGGCTCCTCGCCTCACCTGATCTATGGTCAGTCGGCGGCCTCCGGGCCTGCCGGCCAGCACCCGGTTCCTCCAGTTGGTTCAACCGTCAGGATCACTATCGCCCCCTCTGGAGCCAGACAGGCGGGAACGCTCCTGGTCTGGGACCAGGACTCGATCTGGTTGCGGCAGGAGGACTCGTCAACCATAGGCCTCGCGACCTCCAAGGTCACCAACGTGGAAGTGAGCGCCGGGCGTGGCTCTCGCGCGGGCCGGGGCGCACTGATTGGTGGGGGCGTTGGAATGCTGCTGGGGGCAGGCGGTGCTATTGCGGTCGCAAACTGTGAGGACTTTCTCTGCGGCGATCTGCCGCCCGGCACCATTGCGCTCGGCCTGGTCGTAACGACTGGGGTCGGCGCGCTGCTGGGGGCGGGAGTCGGCTCACTAGTCCACTATCAGCGGTGGCAGAGGTACAGCGGTCCGTCCCTGGTCGTGGCGCCCGGACCACGAGGGGTACGCGTCGGGCTCACTATTCCGCTTCCCTGAAACGGGGACCGGCGCGGGGGCCGGCGGAGTGGCACGACCTCGTGATCACTCCGCTGGCTCGGGATCTGGGCCCCCGATCACCCGCTCGATGATCTTCGCCGCGCGGCTCAGAGTCTCGAGCTCATCGGGGCTGAGCCCCACCAGCCGTTCGGCCAGCGAGCGCACTCGACGGTCCCGTCCCTCGAGCAGCAATCGCCGCCCCTTTTCCGTGGCCCGGACTCGCACCACCCGCCGATCCTCGGGATCCACCGCCCGACTCACCAGTCCGTCACCCTCCAGCCCCTGCACCAGCCGCGTCATGGTCGGCGCCTTGACCTGCTCGGCGGCGGCCAGCGCGCCCAGGGTGATGGGGCCCGCGAAGACGATGACGGACAAGGCGGAGAGGCGGGGGCCACTGATCCCACTGACCGCGTCCTGAAGGCGGAGACGGCGCAGCAGATGAATGGCCGCGCTGTGCAGGCGGTCGGCGGCCTCCGCCTCCGCCTGAGTGCGTGCGGGGGCGGGGGGTCTTGCGCGACCCGGCGTAGTTGCCATATTACTTAGCCAAGCTAACTAATTTCGACCGGCACCGCAATCACCGGTCATCCTCCAGGAGGGCACTGTGTCAAACACCGCCACTGCCACGTTCGGGCTCAGTGAGATTGGCCAGATCAGTGTCAACGTCAAGAATCTCGATCGGGCCACCGCGTTCTATCGGGACCAGCTGGGCGTCCCCTTCATGTTCACCGCCCCCAACCTGGCCATCTTCCAATGCGGGACCGTGTCCCTCATGCTGAGCCCGCCGGAAACCGCCGAGATCGATCATCCCTCGTCCGTCCTCTACTTCAGCGTGCCCGACATCGATGCCGCCTACAAGACGCTCAAGCAGCGCAAGGTCTCCTTTCGGGATCAGCCACACCTGATCCACCGGATGCCCGGTCGGGAGTTGTGGATGACGTTCTTCGACGATACCGAGGGCAACATCCTTGCGCTGATGTCGTGGAAGTCGGTTGCGGCCTGATTTCGCTGACCAGAAACAAAACCGGCTCGCGATACGAGGGGATCCGTATCGCGAGCCGTTTTTCACGAGATCGAGTTAGTAGCGATAGTGGTCGGGCTTGTAGGGACCCTCCACCGAGGCACCGATGTACTCGGCCTGCTCCTTGCTGAGCCTGGTGAGCCTGACCCCCAGCTTGTCCAGATGGAGCCGCGCCACCTTCTCGTCCAGCTTCTTGGGCAGCACGTACACTTTCTTCTCCGAATAGCGCGTGCCGGACAAGGTCGGCTTGCCTTGGGCGTTCAGGTGCAAGTCAATCTGCGCCATCACCTGGTTGGTGAAGCTCGAGGACATCACGAAGCTCGGATGACCCGTCGCGCAGCCGAGATTGAGCAGGCGTCCCTCCGCCAGGATCAGCACGCTGTGACCATCGGGGAAGACCCACTCGTCGTACTGCGGCTTGATGTTGATGCGCCGGATTCCCTTCGTCTTCTTGAGCCCGGCCATGTCGATCTCGTTATCGAAGTGGCCGATGTTCCCCACGATCGCCTTGTCCTTCATCCTCGCCATGTGGGCCGCCGTGATGATGTCCCGGTTTCCCGTGGCGGTGATG
>Ga0210138_1000105_pt1 | contig 19941 bp, 13 predicted proteins | sample Browns_ThreeSqC__FD_184850 | JGI IMG/M metagenome (GOLD analysis project Ga0210138, IMG submission 184850) | Wetland microbial communities from the San Francisco Bay, California, USA, that impact long-term carbon sequestration -... | ecosystem: Environmental > Aquatic > Marine > Wetlands ... | reverse complement strand
ATGTAGCTGAGCCAGATCGGCAGCGCCACCGCACCGCCGGTCTGGTTGCGGCCGAGCGTTTTGGGCTGATCGTAGCCGACCCACGCAACGCCTACGAGACTCGGGTGATAGCCGGCAAACCAGGCGTCGACGAACTCGTTGGTGGTTCCTGTCTTACCCGCAAGGTCCTGGCGTTTGAGGCGCGCGACGCGTGCGGCCGTCCCATAGCGCGTCACGTCCTTGAGCAGGCTGTCCATGATGAAGGCGTTGCGCGGATCGATGACGCGCAACGCCTTGTCCCCCGCGCGCGCGGGCCGCGCTTCGCCGAGGATGTTGCCGCGATCGTCCACGATCTTCTTGATGAAATAGGGCTGGATCAAATAGCCGCCGTTCGCAAACACCGCGAAGGCGCGCGTCTCCTGCAGCGGCGTGACCGAGCCCGCGCCCAGCGCCATCGTCAGGTAAGGCGGGTGCTTCTCGGCATCGAAGCCGAAGCGCCGCACGTAGTCCTGCGCGTACTGCGGACCGATCGCTTCGAGCACACGGATCGACACCATGTTCTTCGATTTCGCGAGCGCTTTGCGCAGCCGCATGGGCCCTTCGAACTTACCGTCATAGTTGCTCGGTTCCCAGCGCTGGCTGCCGGTGATTTCGGCTTCGATGACGATCGGCTCGTCGGGGATCACGGTGGCCGCCGTAAGCCCTTTCTCCAGGGCCGCGGAGTAGATGAAGGGCTTGAACGAAGAGCCGGGTTGACGCCACGCCTGTGTGACGTGGTTGAACTTGCTGCGCCCGAAATCGAAGCCGCCGACGAGCGCCCGAATCGCACCGTCCTGCGGATCGAGCGAGACAAAGGCGCCTTCGACTTCCGGCAGCTGTGTGATATGCCAATTGCGTTTGTCGTCGCGGCGCACGCGAATGATCGAGCCACGCTGGACGCGTCGTTGCGCAGGCGCCCGCGGATCGAGCCCGCGTGCCGCAAAGCGCAGCCCCTCCCCGGTCACATGAATGCGGGTACCGTCGCGCAGCGCGGCCTCCACCTCCTTCGGATTGGCGCTGATGACCACCGCAGGCAGCATGTCCTCGCTGTCGCGATGGTCGATCAGCGCGTCCTCGATCGCGTCGTCTCCTGCGCCCGACGGCAGCTCGATGCGCCCTTCGGGGCCGCGATAGCGCTGGTGCCGGTCGTACTCGAGCAGGCCGCTGCGCAGGGCAACATAGGCGGCCTCCTGATCCGCCTTGCGGATCGTCGTGTAGACCCGAAACCCCTTCGTGTACACCTCGTCCGGGTACTGCTCGTAGACCGCCGCACGCACCATCTCCGCGACATAGTCGCCGGGAAACGCGTATTCCTGCGCTTTTTCGCGCTGGACCCTGAGCGGCGCGTCCGCCGCCTCCGTGAATTGCGCCTCGGTGATGTAGCCAAGCTCCCGCATTCGACGCAGCACGTAGCGTTGCCGCTGCTTCGCGCGTTGCGGATTCGCAACAGGGTTATAACTGGAGGGCGCTTTGGGCAGCCCGGCGAGCATGGCCGTCTCCGGGAGAGAGAGGCTGCCGAGCGCCTTGCCGTAGTACGTCCGCGCCGCCGCGGCGAACCCGTAGGCTCGCTGGCCCAGGTAGATCTGATTGACGTACAGCTCGAGGATCTGTTCCTTGGACAAGTTGTGCTCGATCTTGAATGCGAGCAGCGCTTCGAAAAGCTTGCGCGTGAGCGTCTTTTCCGAGGACAGAAAGAAGTTGCGGGCCACTTGCATGGTGATTGTGCTCGCGCCCTGGCGCCGGCCGCCCGCGACGAGGTTGGTATACGCGGCGCGCATCACCCCCAGATAGTCGATGCCCGCGTGCTCGTAAAAGCGCTCGTCTTCGGCGGCGATGATCGCGTGGATGAGCGACTTGGGCACGTCACGGATCGCGATCACCGATCGGCGTTCTTCGCCGAATTCGCCGATCAGGATGCCTTCCGCGGAGTACACGCGCAGGGGTATCTTCGGCTGGTAATCGGTCAGGCTTTCCAGGGACGGCAGGTTCGGATAGGCAAGCACCAGCACGAGACCTGCCACGAGCGCACCCGCAGCACCCACTCCGAGCAGCAGAGCGATCGGGTACACCAGTAAAAAACGAAGCCACATCAAAGGGGTTAGACCGGCGCCGCGAGGTGCGGGTTCGAGGAAGGGCGCAAACGTAGCACGAACGTGAACTTTTGCACGGGGAATTTGCTAGACACTGGGAGGAGTTGTTGCTAGCATCTAACGCGATTTCTACGTAGTGCGCCTAAAGGGCGGGTGCGCAAGGGAAAATACGATGGCTTTCGAAATATTTACGCCAAAGGCGCCGCCTTTGTTCGGCCTAGACATCAGCTCGTCTTCGGTGAAGATGCTGGAAATCGTCGAAGCGGGCAAGGGTGGTTATCGGGTCGACCGCTACGCGATCGAGCCGCTGCCGCGCGACGCCGTAGTCGATGGCAGCGTCAACAACTTGGAGGCAGTCGCCGAGTCGGTCAACCGAGCCTATAAGCGGCTCGGCACGCGGACCAAGCATGTGGCAATGGCCGTTCCGACCGGCGCCGTGATCACCAAGAAGATCATCGTTCCCGCGGGCCTGCGCGATGACGAGCTCCAGGTTCAAGTCGAAGCCGAAGCGAACCAGTACATCCCGTTCGCGCTCGACGAGGTGAACCTGGACTTCCAGACCGTCGGCCCTTCGCAGGCAAATCCGGACGAAGAGGAAGTTCTGATCGCCGCCACGCGCAAGGAAAAGGTCGAGGATCGCGTTGCCGTCGCGGAATCCGCGGGCCTCAAAGCCTCCGTCATGGACGTCGAATCCTTCGCGCAGCAGAGCGCGCTGGAGATCGTGATCAACCAGCTGCCGGCGGGTGGTCGCGATATGAATATTGCGATCGTCGACATCGGCCAGAGCCTGATGAACGTCACGGTGCTGCGCAACAACCAGTCGGTCTACACGCGCGAGCAGTCGTTTGGCGGCGGGCAGCTTACGCAGGACATTGTCAATCGCTACGGCATGAGCCCGGAAGAGGCCGAGAACGCCAAGCGCTCGGGGGGTCTGCCGGATGACTTCGACTCCGAGGTGCTGCGGCCGTTTATGGAAAACCTCTCCATGGAGGTTCAGCGCGCACTGCAATTCTTCTTCACGTCGACGCAGTACCACACGGTCGACCAGATCCTGCTTGCGGGCGGCTCTGCGGTCATCCCTGGCCTGGACGAGGTGGTGAACACCCACACGCAGGTACCGGCGATTGTTGCCAATCCGTTCGTCGCGATGCAGACCGCGCCGCGCGTTCAGCTCAAGCGCCTCATCGCCGATGCGCCGTCGCTGATCGTCGCCTGCGGACTCGCCATGCGGAGGTTCGACCCGGTATGACGACGCGCATCAACCTACTGCCGCATCGCGAAGAGCGGCGCAAACGCGGGCGCCAGCACTTCTTGGCAATGGGGGCGCTCACGGCGGTCCTCGGCCTTCTCATCGTCGGCGTGGTGCACCTGTATTTCGCAGAGATCATCGACACGCAGACCGCGCGCAACAAGTTCCTCAAGGACGAGATCAACAAGCTCGACAAGCAGATCGCCGAGATCAAGAAGCTGAAGGACGAGATCACGGCGCTGCTGGAACGCAAGAAGATCATCGAGACCCTGCAGACCGACCGTGCGCAGACGGTGCACCTGCTCGACGAGCTCGTTCGCCAGATGCCCGAGGGCGTCTACCTCAAGTCGGTGACGCAGAAAGGCCTGAACGTCAAGCTCGAGGGCTACGCCCAGTCGAACGCCCGGGTTTCCACGCTGATGCGCAACATCGAAGCGTCGCCGTGGCTGGAGAAGCCCGGCCTGGTCGAAGTCAAGTCGGCCGCGGTCGACAAGAAGCGCGTCTCGCAGTTCGAGCTGAACCTCGCGGTCAAGCGCGCCGAGAAGGATGAGGCGAAGGACGGCGCGAAGGGCAGCAAGGGCGCCAAGCCGGCGGCCAAGGGGGGGTAGGTCATGGCGCTGAAATTCAACGAAATCGCCGACGATTTCAGGCGGCTCAACTGGCAGGATCCCGGCACTTGGCCGCTGATCCCGAAAATCGTCGTGCTGTTGGCGATTCTCGTCGCCGTGCCGGTCGCGGGCTATTTTCTGGACTGGCAAGGACAGCTTGAGCAGATCGATAGCGGCCGCGGCGAGGAGCAGAAGCTCAAGGATGCCTACGTGGGCAAGAAGCGGCAGGCGGTCAACCTCGACCTGCATAAGCAGCAGCTGCGCGAGATCGACACCCAGTTTGGCGCGCTCCTGCGGCAGCTGCCCAACAAGTCGCAGATGGATGCGTTGCTGGTCGACATCAACCAGGCCGGTCTCGGCCGCGGGTTGCAGTTCGACCTGTTCAAGCCGGCGGCGAGGGAAAGCCAGAAGGAGTTCTACGCGGAGCTGCCGATTCAGGTAAAGGTCGTCGGCAACTACCACGACATGGGCGCGTTCGCCGCGGACGTGGGCGCGCTGCCGCGGATCGTGACGTTGAACAACGTCCAGATCAATGCGCAGAAGGACGGCACCCTTGTCATGGAAGCGACCGCGCGGACGTTCCGCTACCTCGATGAAGAGGAAATCGCGGAGCAGCGCCGGGCGCAACAGGCTGCGCGGAAAGGAAAACGGTGATGAGAGGGCTGCTCCTGCTGGCATGCTGCGCCAGCCTCCTCGCCGCATGCAGCGGCGAACAGCACAGCGACCTGAAGGAGGAGCTGCGCACGCTCACCAAGGACCTGCGCGGGCGGGTCGACCCGCTGCCGGCGGTGAAGACTTACGAGTCGGTACCCTACACCGCGGAAGCGGAAATCGATCCGTTCCGGCCGGATCGCATCATCGTGGCGGATGCGGCGGGCGGAGCCGACACCAGCGGCGGCCGCAAGCCCGATTTTGATCGTCCGAAAGAGCCGCTCGAGGCGTTCCCGCTCGAATCCATCCAGATGGTCGGAACCATCACGCAGGCCAAGGAAACATTCGGGCTCGTGAAGGCCGGGCAGAACCTGTATCGCGTCAAGACTGGAAACTACATGGGCCAGAACTTCGGCGTCATCATCGCAATTAACGAGGGCCAGATCGAACTCAAGGAACTGGTCCAAGACGGCAGTGGCGAATGGAACGAACGCACCAGCGCACTGCAACTGCAGGAAGGGGGAAGCTCCAAATGAACATGCGAACCGCATTCCTTATGCTCGCACTGTGGCTCGCGGGAGTTGGGGTGGCTGCCGCGCAGGCCAACAGCATCGAGGCATTTGACGTGGCCGAGCAGGGCGGTAACGTGATTGTGCGAATCACGACCAAATCGCCGCTCGAATCGGTGCCGCCGAACTTTTCAGTCGCCAACCCCGCCCGCATCGCCTTCGATTTCCCGGGAACCGTGAATTCGCTCGGCCGCTCGAGCCAGGACATCCGCGCCGGGGAGCTGCGCAGCATGAACGTCGTGCAGGGCGCGGGCCGCACGCGAGTGGTGCTGAATCTGCGCCGCCCGGTGGCGCATCAGGCGAGCATCGACGGCAACAACCTGCTGATCACGCTGTCCATGCCGGCCACTTCGGCGGCGGTTTCCGATGACAAGGTCGCGCATTTCGCGGGCGGCGCCGCCGAGGCGCAGCATGCGGTGCGCGATATCGACTTTCGGCGCGGTCCGAACGGCGAAGGGCGGATCGTGGTCGACCTGTCCGACGCGTCGACCGGAATCGACATCCGCCAGCAGGGTCAGAACCTTGTCGTTGACCTGCTCAAGACCCAGCTGCCGGACAATCTGCGGCGTCGTCTGAACGTCGTCGATTTCGCGACCCCGGTGCAGACCGTGAGCGCGATCCAGCAGGGTGAGAATGCGCGCCTCATCATCGCCCCGCGCGGCCAGTGGGAGCACAACGCTTACCAGTCGGAATCGCAATTCGTGGTCGAGGTGAAGCCGGTCTCGGCCGACGAGAGCGGGCGGGCCAAGAAAGGCATCTATACGGGCGAGAAACTCTCGCTCAATTTCCAGAACGTCGAAGTGCGCGCAGTGCTGAACGTGATTGCCGATTTCACGGATCTCAATATCATCACCAGCGATACGGTGAGCGGCAACATCACCCTGCGCCTGAAGGACGTGCCCTGGGACCAGGCGCTCGACATCATCCTGCAGACCCGCGGCCTGGACAAGCGGCGTAACGGCAACGTGATCTGGATCGCGCCGCGCGACGAGCTCGCGACACGCGAGAAGCTTGCGCTCGAATCGGCGCAGCAGATCACCGAGCTCGAGCAGACGCGTACCGAGTCCTTCCAGATGAACTACCAGAAGGCCGCGGACGTGCAGAAGCTGCTCTCGGACAGGACGCAGCGGATCCTGTCGAAGCGCGGCAGTGCGGTCGTCGATGCGCGGACCAACACGCTGTTCGTGCAGGACGTGCCGAGCCGCCTCGAAGAGGTGCGCAAGCTGATTGCCCAGATCGACGTCGCGGTGCGCCAGGTCATGATCGAGGCGCGGATCGTCGAGGCGGCGGACACCTTCAGCCGCAACCTGGGCGTTCGCCTCGGTTACCACAACACCAACGGCCAGGGATTCGGGATCACGGGCGGCAATTCCACCGTGCGGGGCAACCTCGGCGCCAACTTGAACGACACTGGTTTCCATAGCGGGCAGACGGGGACCGCACCGCAGTTCCCCAACGACTCTCTCAACGTCAACCTGCCGGCGGCGGGCTTGAACAGCTTTAACGCCGGAGTGTTCTCGTTCCTGCTGTTCAACCAGGCGATGACCAAGTTTCTCAACCTCGAGGTCTCTGCGCTGGAAGCTGACGGCAAGGGCAAGATCATCGCCAGCCCGCGCGTGCTGACCGCCGATCAGGTCGAGGCGGTGATCGAGCAGGGCCAGGAGATCCCGTACCAGCAGGCGACCTCGTCGGGCGCGACAGCCGTCTCGTTCCGCAAGGCCACCCTGTCGCTCAAGGTGAAGCCGCAGATCACGCCGGACGGAAACATCATCATGACGCTCGACGTCAACAAGGACGTGCCGGGAGCGACGACGCCTGCCGGGGTGCAGATCAACACCAAGCACGTCAAGACCGAAGTGCTGGTGGAAAACGGCGGTACGGTGGTGATCGGCGGTATCTTCGAGCAGACCGACCGTACCGACACGACGCAGGTGCCGTTCTTCGGCCAGCTGCCGTACGTGGGCTGGCTGTTCAAGAACAACACCACGCGCACGGACAAGGCCGAGCTGCTGGTCTTCATCACGCCGCGCATCGTAAACGAGCGCCTGACCGTACGCTGATCAGCGCATGACGGCGCGCGCGAGCGCCCCGTCATGCGGATTCGAAAGGGGGCGCGAGCCCCCTTTTTCGTTGATGTGTACGCCGCGGCACGGCGGCGCTGCGCCTGCCGCGTAAAATGCCCTCGTGGAGCGGCACAGCAATATCTTCCTGGTTGGCATGATGGGCGCGGGCAAGACGACCGCCGGCCGGCTGCTCGCGCGCCGGCTTGGGCGACGTTTCGTCGATGCAGACCACGAGATCGAGGCGCGCTGCGGCGTCGGCATACCGCTTATTTTCGAGATCGAGGGCGAGGCGGGATTTCGCGAACGCGAGGCGCGCGCGATCGAGGAGCTCAGCGCGCAGGACGGCGTCGTGCTGGCCACTGGCGGGGGCGCAGTGCTGCGTGCCGACAATCGCAAGTGGCTCGCGGCCCGGGGTCTGGTGATCTATCTGCACGCGCCGCCGGAAGCGCTTTACCGGCGCGTTCGCAACGACCGCAACCGGCCGCTGCTCGCCACGCAGAACCCGCTGGGCCGGCTCAAGGAACTTTACGCGGTGCGCGATCCCCTCTACCGGGAGATCGCAGACGTGATCGTCGAAACCGGATCGCAGAGCGCTCGAGCGCTGTCGCGCACCCTGCTCACGCGCGTGGAGGAACGGTGCAAAGCCTCCGCGTAGCGCTCGGCGAGCGGACATACCCGATTCACGTGGGCGCCGGCATCCTCGGCGACTCGGCGCTCTTTGCGCCGTACCTGCATGGCCGGCGTGCCGCGATCGTCACCAATGCGGTGGTTGCGCCGCTTTACCTCCAGCGCCTGCGGACGACGCTCGCCGCATGCGGCGCGTCGGCAATCGAGATTACGCTCGAGGACGGCGAACAGGCCAAGCGCTGGGATACGCTCGACGCGATCACCCGCGCGATGCTCGAGGCAGGCTGCGACCGACGCAGCGTGGTAATCGCGCTTGGTGGCGGCGTCGTCGGCGACCTGGCCGGGTTCGCCGCGGCGATCTACCAGCGCGGCATCGCGTACATCCAGGTTCCGACGACCTTGCTTGCGCAAGTCGACTCCTCGGTTGGCGGCAAGACCGGAATCAATCATGCGCTGGGCAAGAACATGATCGGCGCGTTTCACCAGCCGCTTGCGGTCATCGCCGACGTGGGCACGCTGCGCAGCCTGCCGGCACGCGAGCTGCGCGCCGGCCTGGCCGAAGTGATCAAGCACGCACTGGTGCTCGATGCGACGTTCTTCGACTGGATTGAGGCGCATCTGGAAGGTCTGCTCGGCGGCGACGCGCAGGCACTGACGCACGCGGTGCTGCGCAGCTGCGAGCTGAAGGCACAGGTGGTCGCCGCGGACGAGCGAGAGGCGGGCCTGCGAGCGATCCTCAACTTCGGCCATACCTTCGGCCATGCGATCGAGGCCGGCGTGGGCTACGGAAACTGGCTGCACGGGGAAGCGGTTGCGGCCGGTATGGTCATGGCCACCGAGCTCTCGGCACGGACGGGTGTGCTCAAGGCGCCGGCCGTCGCGCGCGTGCGGGCGTTGCTTGTGCGCGCCGGGCTGCCAATCGAGGGTCCGGTTCTTTCGCCCGAGCGCTATCTCGGGCTGATGAGGGTCGACAAGAAGGCGGCCGCAGGCAGGATCCGCTTTGTCATCCTTGAGGCGATCGGGCGCGCCGCGCTGCGCGACGATTTGGACCCCGCAGCGGTGCGGGCGGTGATCGCAGACTGCAGCCGGGTGTCTGCGGCAGCGCAATGAGCACCCTCCGCGCCGCCAAGCCCTTGTAAGCACAGGGTCCCGCGCGTATATTCGACCGCTCGCTCGGCGTTTTTGTGCAGAGCGGCGTAAGTTCTGATAAAGCTTTTAAGATCAGGGTCTTAAGAACGTGGACGCGCGATTTCCACCGGCAGCACAAGGTCTGTATCACCCCGATCGCGAGCGCGACGCCTGCGGCGTCGGCTTCGTTGCGCACATCAAGGGGAGGAAATCGCATTCGATTGTCGAGCAGGGACTCACCGTTCTGCGCAACCTGACACACCGCGGTGCGACCGGCTTCGACGCGAAGCTTGGCGACGGAGCGGGCATCCTCATCCAGATCCCCGACCGGTTTTTTCGCGAGGAGATGGCCAAACAGGGTGTGAACCTGCCCAAGCCTGGGCAGTACGGCGTCGGCATGGTCCTCCTCCCGCGCGAGCCCGCCTCGCGATTCGCCTGCGAGTACGAGATCGAGCGCGCGATCAAGGACGAGGGTCAGGTGCTGCTCGGCTGGCGCGACGTTCCGGTCGACAGTCATGACCTGGCCGAGCCTGCGCGCGCCCTCGAGCCGGTGATCCGGCAGGTGTTCATCGGCCGCGGTGCCCGCGTCATGGTGACCGACGCGCTGGAGCGAAAGCTGTTCATCATCCGCAAGGTCGCGGCGCACGCCATCCAGGCGCTCAAGCTCGCGCACGGCAAGGAGTACTACGTGCCGTCGATGTCGGCGCGTACGATCGTCTACAAGGGCATGGTGCTCGCGTACCAGGTCGGCGAGTACTACCTTGATCTGAAGGACCCGCGCGTCGAATCGGCGCTTGCGCTCGTGCACCAGCGGTTCTCGACCAACACTTTCCCGTCATGGGATCTGGCGCACCCGTTTCGCATGATCGCGCACAACGGGGAAATCAACACGCTGCGGGGCAACGTGAACTGGATGCGGGCGCGCCAGGGCGCAATCTCCTCGCCGATCCTCGGACGCGACCTCGACAAAGTCTGGCCGTTGACCTACGAGGGCCAATCGGACTCGGCATCCTTCGACAATGCGCTCGAGCTGCTCGTGATGAGCGGGTACTCGATCGCGCACGCCGTGATGATGATGATCCCGGAGGCCTGGGAGAACCACACCTTGATGGACCCGAGCCGGCGCGCATTCTACGAGTATCACGCGGCGATGATGGAACCCTGGGACGGCCCCGCCTCGATTGCGTTCACCGATGGCCGGCAGATCGGCGCGACGCTCGATCGCAACGGCCTGCGACCCTCGCGTTACATCGTGACTGACGGCGATCTGGTCATCATGGGCTCGGAATGCGGATGCCTGCCGGTGCCCGAGGAAAACGTCGTCAAGAAGTGGCGACTGCAGCCTGGCAAGATGTTCCTCGTCGACCTGGAGAAGGGCCGCATCGTGGACGATGCGGAGCTGAAGGAATCGCTTGCGGGCGCCAGACCGTACGCCGAATGGATCGAGCGGATCCGCGTCAAGCTGGACGAGGTGGAAAGCGAGAAGACCCCGCCGCTGAAGTCTTCGGTGCCGCTGCTCGATCGGCAGCAGGCGTTCGGCTATACGCAGGAGGACCTCAAGTTTCAGATCGTGCCGATGTCACAGAACGGCGAGGAGCCGGTCGGGTCGATGGGCAATGACGCGGCGCTCGCGGTGCTGTCGCGCAAGGACAAGACCCTGTACCACTATTTCCAGCAGCTCTTTGCTCAGGTGACCAATCCCGCGATCGACCCGATCCGGGAGGAGCTGGTGACCTCGCTCGTGAGCTTCATCGGTCCGAAGCCGAACCTGCTCGGTATCGACGAGCAGAATCCGCCGCTGCGCCTCGAAGTCTCGCAGCCGGTGCTCGATTTCTACGAGATGGAGAAAATCCGCCACATCGAGCGCTACACCGGTGGCAAGTTCCGCTCGATCGAGCTCGACGTCAGCTACCCTGTGGCATGGGCCGCGGAGGCGATCGAAGCGCGGTTGGCGTCGCTCTGCGCGCAGGCCGAGGATGCGGTGCGGGCGGGGTTTTCGATCATCGTGATCTCCGACCGTCTCGTCGATGCGGATAACGTCGCGATCCCGGCCCTGCTGGCGGTTTCCGCGATCCACCAGCATCTGGTCGCGAAGGGACTGCGCACCAGCGCGGGCCTCGTCGTCGAGACCGGATCGGCCCGCGAGGTGCATCATTTCGCGCTGCTGGGCGGCTACGGCGCTGAGGCGGTGCATCCGTATCTGGCGCTCGAGACGATCCTCGCGCTGCATCCGGAGGACGGCGCGGCCGGCTCGAAGGCCATCAAGCTCTTCGTCAAGGCGATCGGCAAGGGGCTGAAGAAGGTCATGTCCAAGATGGGCATTTCGACCTACATGTCCTACACCGGGGCGCAGATCTTCGAATCAGTCGGTCTCAGGCGCGAGCTGGTCGACCGCTACTTCACTGGCACGAGCTCGTCGGTCGAGGGAATCGGGCTCACCGAAGTCGCGGAAGAGGCAATCCGGATACACCATGCGGCGTTCACCACACGCGATCCGCTGCTTGCGCGCACGCTCGATGTCGGCGGCGAGTACGCTTGGCGCGTACGCGGCGAGGATCATCTGTGGACCCCCGACGCGATTGCAAAGCTGCAGCACGCGACGCGCGAGAACTCTTTCCAGACCTACGCCGAGTACGCGCGTCTGATCAACGATCAATCCAGGCGCCATCTGACCCTACGCGGCCTGTTCGAGTTCCGCTTCGCGGAGCCGGTGCCGATCGAGGAAGTCGAGCCGGCCGCCGAGATCGTCAAGCGATTCTCGACCGGGGCAATGTCCCTCGGCTCGATCTCGACCGAGGCGCACACGGTGCTCGCGATCGCGATGAACAGGCTCGGCGGGAAGTCGAATACCGGAGAAGGAGGCGAGGACCGGGCGCGTTATGCGCCGGTTGAGGCCGGTGAGACGCTGATGAGCCGGCTCGGCGGGCGGCGGGTAGAGGTCGACATCCCGCTGCGCGCGGGGGATTCGCTCAAATCGAAGATCAAGCAGGTCGCATCGGGGCGATTCGGCGTGACTGCAGAGTACCTTGCGTCCGCGGAGATGATGCAGATCAAGATCGCGCAAGGCGCCAAGCCGGGCGAAGGCGGGCAGTTGCCGGGGCGCAAGGTCTCCGAGTACATCGCTGAGCTTCGCTTCTCGACACCGGGGGTGGAGCTGATCAGTCCGCCGCCGCATCACGACATCTACTCGATCGAGGACATCGCGCAGCTGATTCACGACCTGAAAAACGCCAACCCGGCGGCCGACGTGAGCGTCAAGCTGGTCTCGGAAATCGGCGTCGGCACGATCGCCGCGGGCGTCGCGAAGGCGAAGTCCGACCACGTCACCATCTCCGGGCACGACGGTGGCACGGGCGCATCGCCCTGGTCATCGATCCTGCATGCCGGTACGCCCTGGGAGCTTGGGCTGTCGGAGACGCAGCAGACGCTCGTGCTGAACCGCCTGCGCGGACGCATCGCGGTGCAAGTCGACGGCCAGCTCAAAACAGGGCGCGACGTCGTGATCGGCGCGATCCTCGGCGCCGACGAGTTCGGTTTCTCGACCGCACCGCTGGTCGTCGAGGGCTGCATCATGATGCGCAAATGCCATCTCAACACCTGTCCGGTCGGGGTGGCGACGCAGGATCCGGTGCTGCGCCGCAAGTTCGAAGGCAAGCCCGAGCACGTGGTGAACTATTTCTTCTTCGTCGCCGAGGAGGCACGCGCCCTGATGGCGAAGCTGGGCGTGCGCACGATGAACGAGCTCATCGGTCGCACAGAGTTGCTCGATATGTCGAAGGGCATAGAGCACTGGAAAGCGAAGGGCCTCGATTTCTCGCGCGTGTTCCATATGCCGAAGATGCCGCCGGAGGTCGCGCGCCATCACTGCGAGCGGCAGGACCACGCTCTGCACAAGGCGCTCGACAATCGCCTGATCGAGCTCGCGCGGCCGGCACTCGAGCGCGGAGAAACGGTGTCGATCGAGATGCCGATCCGCAATATCAACCGCACGGTCGGCACAATGCTTTCGCACGAGGTGGCCAAGCGTTACGGCCATGACGGCCTGCCGGACGATACCATCCGCGTGCGCTTCGCGGGTTCCGCGGGACAGAGCTTCGGGGCGTTCCTGTCGCGCGGCATTACGCTCGACTTGATCGGCGACACCAACGATTACTGCGCGAAGGGCCTGTCGGGCGGGCGGATCTCGGTTCAGCCTTCGCCGAAGTTTCGTGGCGAGCCAACCGAGAACATCATCACCGGAAACGTCGTGCTGTACGGTGCGATCGCCGGCGAGGCGTACTTCCGCGGCGTGGCCGGGGAGCGCTTCGCGGTGCGCAATTCCGGAGCCCAGGCCGTCGTTGAGGGCGTCGGCGACCACGGCTGCGAGTACATGACCGGCGGCACGGTGGTGGTGCTCGGCACGACCGGACGCAATTTCGCCGCCGGCATGTCAGGCGGGATTGCTTACGTGCTCGATCTGGACGGCGAGTTCGCGCGGCGCTGCAATTTGGCCATGGCGGACCTCGAGCCTCTCCTTTCGGAGGCCGAGCAACGTTCGAGGATCGACCGGTCGCTGTGGCACATGAACGAGGCGGACGAGACGATCGCGCGCCGTCTGATCGAGAACCATGCAGCGGCCACCGGTAGCCGGCGCGCGCGCGAGGTTCTTGCTCGCTGGAGCGAGCATCGGCCGCGCTTCGTGAAGATCTTTCCGAAGGAATACCGTCGCGCGCTCGGCGAGCTGGCCGCGCAGAAAAAAGTCGCGGCGTAGAGCGGGGGCGGGAGCAACGCCCCCGCGCGGTTTCCCATATCGAAGAAAGTCACTGAGGAATGGGCAAAGTCACCGGATTCCTCGAGTACCAACGACTCGAGGAGGCGCATGAGGCACCGGAACATCGCAAGGTGCATTTCCGCGAGTTCTACGCGCGCCTGTCGGACGAAGACGCCAAGATCCAGGGCGCGCGCTGCATGGATTGCGGCATTCCGTTCTGCCTGAGCGGCTGTCCGGTCAATAATCTGATTCCGGACTGGAACGACCTGGTGTATCGCCAGGACTGGAAGGCGGCAATCGAGGCCTTGCACTCGACAAACAATTTCCCGGAGTTCACGGGACGCGTCTGTCCCGCACCCTGCGAAGAGGCCTGCGTCCTGCGCATTAACAACGATCCTGTCGGCATCAAGTCGATCGAGCACGCGATCATCGACAAGGCCTGGGACGAGGGCTGGGTCGCGCCGCAGCCCGCGCCGCGCAAGACCGGCAAGCGCGTGGCGATCGTCGGTTCAGGCCCGGCCGGACTCGCGTGCGCGCAACAGCTTGTGCGTGCCGGCCACGATGTCGTGGTCTTCGAAAAGAACGATCGGCTGGGCGGGCTGCTGCGCTACGGCATTCCGGATTTCAAGCTGGAGAAGTGGCTGATCGACCGGCGCCTGGAGCAGCTCGAGGCGGAGGGAGTGGTTTTCCGGACCAACCACATGGTCGGCGCGGCGCCGGTCGGCGCAGGGAACGCGGCGGCCGTGGAGCTCGACCCGGCTACGATTGTCGACGAGTTCGACGCTGTCGTGCTCGCCGGAGGCGCCGAACAGCCGCGCGATCTGCCGATCGCCGGGCGCGATCTCGGCGGCATCGAATTCGCCATGGATTTCCTGCCCTTGCAGAACCGGCGGGTCGCCGGTGACAAGGACATCAAGGAGCTCCGCGCAACCGGCAAGCACGTTGTCATCATCGGTGGCGGCGACACCGGCTCGGACTGCGTCGGCACTTCGAACCGGCACGGCGCAAGATCGGTGACGCAGTTCGAGCTGTTGCCGATGCCGCCGGATCCCGAGCGCAATCCGGTATGGCCGTACTGGCCGACGCGGCTGCGCACCTCTTCTTCCCACGAGGAAGGCGTGGCGCGCGACTGGTCCGTGGCGACCAAGGAATTCATCGGAGAGAACGGGCGGGTGAAGGCGCTCAAGGGCGTCCGGCTGGAATGGAAGGACGGCAAGATGAACGAGATCCCGGGCTCTGAGTTCACGCTTCCCGCAGACCTCGTGCTGCTCGCAATGGGGTTCGTCTCCCCCGTGCAGACCATGCTCGATGCCTTCGGCGTGGAGAAGGACTCGCGCGGCAACGCGAGCGCGACGACCGAAGGCGAAGGCTGCTATGCCACGTCCGCCCGGAAGGTATTCGCCGCCGGCGATGTACGCCGCGGTCAGTCGCTGGTCGTATGGGCGATCCGCGAAGGCCGGCAGTGCGCGCGCGCCGTCGACGAGTACCTCACGGGATCGTCGGAATTGCCGCGCTGAGAAGCAGTGACCGCGCACGCTGGTCAACGGGTCTTCCGACTGAGCAGCGCCGAGCTGGCACAGATCGGCACGCGCGGCATTACGCGCAGACACGCCAAGAACACCATCGTCGTCAGCGAGGGCGACAGCACCGACGGTCTGTTCATCGTGCTCGAGGGGCGCGTCAAGATCTTTGTCAGCGACTCGCAGGGCCACGAGGTGGTGCTCGGTACCCTGGGGCCCGGCGAGTACTTCGGCGAACTCGCGCTGGACGCGGGCCCCCGCTCGGCGTCTGTCATTACGCTCGAGCCCTGTCAGCTTCTTCTCGTGCCGAAGGACGCGTTTCGCGAGTTCGTCGAAAGTAATCCGGCCTTCGCTTTCAGCCTGATCGGGAAGCTGATCGCACGAGTTCGGTCTCTCACCGACGATGTGAAGAGCCTGGCGCTGATGGATGTTTACGGGCGCGTCGCGCGTCTCCTGCTCGAGCTCGCCGAGGAGCGCGACGGCGTGCTGACCATCGCCGAGCGGCTCACGCAGCAGGAGATCGCAAATCGCATCGGCGCGTCGCGCGAGATGGTGAGCCGCATCCTCAAGGACCTCACCACTGGCGGGTACATCACGCAGTCCAGAGACGGGATCGTGCTGCACCGCAAACCCCCGCTGCACTGGTAATCTCTGAGGAGATTCTGCGTTGCAGCATTTATTGCGATGCCGCAATCGCCATCGCGGGACGTGAATATTCCCGCGCATGGTTGCGTCATGTTTCTCTTCGCCGACCGCCTTGCAAGTCCTACTGTGAGCGCATCGTCAACGCAGCTGGGAACAGACAATGGACTACCAAGACGCACTGCTGCTCTTGCTGATGACGGTACCCACCTGGGTCGTCGCCGCGGCCGCGTTTATCACGCTGCTCGTCACTGGCGCGTAAAATCGTCCCGAAATGGCTTCAGCCCGGCGCGGCTGTGTGCCGGGAAAGGGGGGCAATGAATCGGCGCGAAGCACTTGCGATCGTGCTTGTCGCGCTTAGGGCCTCGAAAGCAGTAGGGGGGCGAGTTCCCGATCGCATGCGGCCAGCCTTTAAACAGGGCCTTGTGCCGCCACCCGATAGCATGCTGCACGCCGATCGGTTGACCGAGTGAAAAAGCGCGGCAGCATCTATCGCAAGTACGTCGTTCTGGTCGTGGCGCTGGTCGGCGGTGCACTGCTCGTCAGCGGGCTCGCAAGCATGTACCGGACATACATCGAGACGCGCGCCGCGCTGCTCGCGGTCGAGCGCGAGCACGCCGCCTCCGCCTCGATTCGCATCGAGAACTTCGTGGAAAACATCGAGCGTCAGCTCGGCTGGACCTCCTTTCCACAGGTGGTCGAAGGCATGTCACCGCGCGAAGCGCGCGAGGCGCGACGCATCGACTACCTGAAGCTGCTGGCGCAGGTGAAGGAGATCACCGAAGCGACCTATATCGATGCTCAGGGCAGGGAGCAGGTACTCGAGTCGCGCCTGGCGATGTCCGTGCTCGGCAGCGGCAACGACCTGCGGGAGGATCCCCGTTTCAAGAGTGCGAGCGAGGGGCGCACGTACTTCGGCCCGGTCCACTTCCGCAAGGAGACCGAGCCTTATATGGCGATCGCGGTTCCGGCGGGACGGCGCGGCGGCGGCGGTGTCACGGCGGTGGAGGTCAACCTCAAGTTCATGTGGGAGGTGATTCAACGCATCCGGGTCGGCAAAACGGGCTTCGCCTACGTGGTCGATCGCCAGGGGCGCCTGATTGCGCACCCCGACATCAGCCTGGTGCTGCAGAAGACGGACCTGTCATCACTCCCGCAGGTTCAGGCGGCGCTTCCGCGCGAGGGTACCGCGGCGAGCGCCGTGCCGCGGGTGAGCGAGGCTCGCGACCTCGCGGGCAGATCGGTGCTCACTGCCTCAGCGCGAATCGAATCCCTCGGCTGGACGGTATTCGTCGAGCAGTCGGCCGACGAGGCATACCAGCCGCTGTACGCCTCGCTGATGCGAGCCGGCGGCCTGCTCGTTGCCGGCCTGCTGCTGTCGTTGATCGCAGGGTTCTTCTTTGCGCGACGCATGGTCGAGCCGATCCGCGCGCTCCAGGCGGGCGCGGATGCGCTCGGCGCGGGCGATCTCGGTCGGCGCATCGAGGTGCGCACGGGCGATGAACTCGAGGCCCTGGCGGAGCGCTTCAATGAGATGGCAGGAAAACTCGCGGCATCCTATGCGGGGCTCGAACGCAAGGTCGAGGAGCGCACCCACGAGCTCCAGGAAACGCTCGAACAGCAGACCGCGACGGCCGAAATCCTGCGCGCGATCTCGGCTTCGCCGAGCGACGTCGCGCCGGTATTCGAAGCCATACTCGACAGCGCCTCGCGCCTGTGTGACGGGCCGCTGGCGGCCGTATTTCGCTTCGAAAACGGCCTCGTTCATCTCGTCGCGTATCGCAACTGGACGCCTTCCGTCATCGAGGAGATGAAAAAGGATTATCCGGCGCCGCCAAGTATGAAGCTGATCAGCGGCCGGGCCATCGTCACCGGGCAGCTGCAGCATGAGGAGGATGCGTACTCGGATCCGGACTACGACCATCGCGTCGCGATCGCCGGTGGCTGGCGGCGCATGGTCGGTGTACCGATCAAGCATGGCAGCAGGGTGCTTGGCGCGGTAGCCTTCGGCTGGCCGACTCCCGGCAAGACGCCCGAGCGCCAGGTGCGGCTGCTCGAAACTTTCGCCGAGCAGGCCGCGATCGCGATCGAGAACGTGCGCCTGTTCAACGAGACCAAGGAGGCGCTCGAGCGGCAGACGGCGACCGCGGAGATTCTGCAGGTCATCAGCGGATCGCCCACTGATGTGCAGCCGGTGCTCGATACGATCGCACGGCGTGCCGTACAGCTCTGCGACAGCCTGTTTGCGAATCTGTTCCGTTACGACGGCGAGCAGCTGCACTTCGTCGCGAGCCACAACGTTGCGCCAGAGCAGCTCGAGATCATGAAGCGTAGGTACCCGATGAGCCCGGATCTGTCGCAGGTGTCGGGGCGTGTGGTCCTGCGCAACACGATCGTGCGCATGGAGGACGCGCTGTCAGACCCGGAATACGACAGCCGCTTCGCCGAGGTCGGCGGCTGGCGTCGAATGCTCGGCGTGGCGATGGCGCGAGAAGGCCGCATTCTCGGAGCCATCGTCGTCGGTTGGCGCGAGGCCGGTCCGATCTCGCCGGTTCACGAGATGCTTCTGAAGACCTTCGCCGATCAGGCCGCGATCGCGATCGAAAACGTGCGTCTGTTTCACGAGATCGAAGAGAAGAGCCGTCAGCTCGAAATTGCCAACAAGCACAAGTCGGACTTCCTCGCCAACATGTCGCACGAGCTGCGCACCCCGCTAAACGCGATCATCGGCTTTTCCGAGGTGCTGATCGAGAAGATGTTCGGCGAAATCAATGAGAAGCAGCTCGACTACCTGAACGACATTCACTCTTCGGGCAGACACCTGCTATCTCTCATCAATGACATCCTCGATTTGTCCAAGATCGAGGCGGGGCGCATGGAACTCGACCTGAACGATGTAAACGTCCCCGACACCCTCGCGAGCGCGCTGACCCTGGTGCGCGAGCGTGCGCAGAACCACGGTATCGAGCTCGCACTCGAAGTCGATTCGAAGATCGACGTCATCGAGGCGGACGAGCGCAAGGTGAAGCAGGTCGTACTGAACCTGCTGTCGAATGCGGTGAAATTTACGCCGGACGGCGGCAGGATTGCGTTATCCGCGATGCTCGACACCGATCATATTGCCGTGGCGGTCCAGGACACCGGCATCGGCATTGCGCCGGAAGACCAGGAGGCGGTGTTCGAGGAGTTCAAGCAGGTCGGACGCGACTACACCAAGAAAGCCGAAGGCACGGGCCTGGGCCTTGCACTGACAAGACGCATCGTGGAATTGCATGGCGGACGCATCTGGCTTGCGAGCGTGCCGGGCAAGGGTTCGACCTTCACGTTTACACTTCCGCTGCGGCAGCAAAAGGGGGCGCCATGAGCGTAGTCCTGATCGTCGAAGACAATGAAAAGAACATGAAGCTCGCGCGCGACGTGCTCCAGGCCAAGGGGTATTCGACGCTCGAGGCAGTCACCGGCGAGGACGGTGTGCGCATCGCGAAGGAACGCATCCCGGACCTCGTGCTGATGGACATCCAGCTGCCGGGGATCAGCGGAATCGATGCGCTCAAGGCGCTGCGCAGCGACGCGCAGACCGAGAGGATTCCGATCGCGGCGCTCACCGCTTCGGTGACCCCGACCGACCGCACGCAGATCGCCGCGGCCGGATTCGACGCGTTCCTGTCGAAGCCGATCAATCTCAAGGAATTCCTCGATACGGTCAAGCGCCTGACGGAGGGTGGACGCGCGTGAGTCACAAGGTCCTGGTCGTCGACGACACGCCGGCAAACGTCAAGCTGCTGGCGGATCTGCTCAAGGTCAAGGGCTACGAGGTCGCCACCGCGGTGAATGGCGAGGAGGGGCTCGCCAGGATCGCTTCGGAGAATCCCGATATCGTGCTGCTCGACGTGATGATGCCGGGCCTGTCCGGCTACGACGTCTGCCGCAAGATTCGCGCGAATTCCGTCACCGCCCTGCTGCCGGTCGTACTGGTCACCTCGCTCGACCCGAACCAGGAACGGGTAAAGGGAATGGAGGCGGGCG
>Ga0210138_1000102_pt1 | contig 20183 bp, 17 predicted proteins | sample Browns_ThreeSqC__FD_184850 | JGI IMG/M metagenome (GOLD analysis project Ga0210138, IMG submission 184850) | Wetland microbial communities from the San Francisco Bay, California, USA, that impact long-term carbon sequestration -... | ecosystem: Environmental > Aquatic > Marine > Wetlands ... | reverse complement strand
TCGTTTGTGCGCTCGCGGCGCGGTCCTGCCGTCGGCCGAGCCACAGCGCGAGCAGGGCCCAGAGGGCGGCGAGGGGTGCCGCGGCGAGCGCGATCGCGCCGATCGAGAAGCCGAGCGCCTTCAGCCCGGCAAAGATCCAGCCGCTGGCGAGGTCGCCGCCGCGGTAGATCGCCGCGTCGAGAAACGCCTTCGACTTGTACTTTTCCTCTCGTGCGAGCACGGTGAAGAGCACTTCCCGCGTCGGCTTGGCAAGCCCGTACCGCAATGCGCGGTAGGCGACCTGCAGCGCGATCAGGGCGGCGAGCTGCGGCGTCGCGCCGAGCCAGAGGTAGCCCGCCGCGCTGACGATGGGCAGCGCCGCGAGCGTTGCGCCCACTCCGAGCCAGCGGATGGCACGCGCGGCGAGCCAGACCTGCAGCACGATGGTGCACACGTTCGACCACAGGTCGATCTGCGCAAACAGGGCGGTGCGCGCGGCGCGGTCCGCGAGCGCGGCGCGTACGAGATCTGCCTGCATGAAATAGAGCACCGTCGAGCAATAGGTCATCAGCAGGATGTAGCCCGCGATGCCCATCAGGTAGGGCGAACGGAACACGATCGCCATGCCGCTCCAGGCGGTGCCGGCGAGCGGGCGGTTCTCGGCACGCGCCGGATCCGCAGCGCCGCCGAAGCGCCGGTGCAGCACGAGCGCGCAGCGGCAGGCGGCTTCGAGCGGCAGGCAGGCGACGAGCAGCAGCGTAAACGGGGGCAGTTTCTGCGCCAGCGCCGCGGTGAGCGCACTGCCCGCAATCGCGCCGAGCGAGCTGCCGACTGCGATGAAGCCGAACAGCCGCTTGCCCTGCTCGCTGCCGAAGCAGTCGACCATGAAGCCCCAGAACACCGTCACCGCGAACAGCGCGAACACGCTTGCCCAGACGTAGAACACGCGGTCGATCCAGGCGCGCGCGCTCTCGGGCAGCAGCACCAGCGCGGCGTAGAACAGCGCCAGGTTGGCGATGAAGAAGCGGTTCACGAGCGGCACGAATACGCCGCGCGACCAACGCGAGCCGGCCCAGGAGTACAACGGCACGACGACCAGCATCGCGACGAACACCGCAGTCCACAGGTACTGCAGGTTGCCGCGGTCAGCGGCGCTGATCTCGTCGCGCACCGCGCGCAGCACGTAGTACGCGAACAGGATGCAGAAGCCGTAAGCGGTGGCCCACGCGAGCGGCGCAGCCTCGTCCTCGCGCGCGGAGAAAGACTTCAGAATGAAGCGCTTGAGCATGCGCAAGCGCACTCTACGCCCGAAGCGTTCATTGCGGCCGCCGCGCGAGCAGAAAAAACAGCGAGCCCATTCCGGCCAGCACGGCGATCAGGGTAAAGCCGGCGCGGTAGCTGCCGGTCAGATCGGCCAGCAGGCCTGCGATCAGCGGACCGCCGATCTGGCCGACGACGATGATCAGCGAGGACAGGCCGAGAATCATGCCGATCGCGCGCCGGCCGAAATAGTCCGCACGGATGGCCTGCATGAACGGTCCGCGCACGCCCCAGGCGGCGCCATGCAGGACGGCGAAGGCGACCAGCATGCCGGCGCCGCTTGCGTAGGTCAGCATCAGCAGTCCCGCGGCGTGCGACAGCATGCAACCGGCCGCGACGAAGCGCTTCTCGTAGCGGTCGCCCAGCCACCAGCCCAGCATGATGCCGCCGAGCTGCGACAGCGTGACCAGCGTGATGACGAGCGAGGCCTGCTGCAGCGAGTAGCCGAGCCCTTCCTTCATGTGACTGATGGCGTGCACGTTGACGGCAAACACGACCAGCAGCGCGAATCCGTGACCGAGCGAGAGAAGCCAGAAAGCACGGGTGGCGAGCGCTTCACGCGCGCTGAACTCGCGCCGTGCCGCTGCCGGCGCGGTACCGCCCGCGGCGGCGGGCGCGGGCGGCGGCGCGGGCGGCAGGCCGTCCACCGTCTCTGCGTAGTCCTCCGGTCGGCGGCGGAATACGCGCGCGAGCGGAAAACCGAGCCCGATGACCAGCAGCCCGGAAACGAACGCGGTCGCGCGCCAGCCGAAGCTCAGCAGCGACCATGCGACCACGGGCACGAAGATCCCGCCGAAGGCGAGGCCGAGCGACAGCGCCGAGAGCGCGCGGGCGCGCTTCTTCTCGAACCAGTGGATCAGCGCGACGTTCAGCGGAAAGAAGCCGGCCAGGCTCGAGCCGAGCGCGATCACGACGAACGCGCCATAGAAGCCGGCGAGCGAATCGATCTGGCTGAGCGCCATGAAGCCCAGCCCGAAGGTGACGATGCCGATGCGGATCATGCCCTGCGGACCGAAGCGGTCCATCAGCCAGCCGAGCACCGGACCGAGGACCGCGGCCTCCATCGGCTGCAGCGCGGCGGCACCCGAGAGTGCGGTCTTCGACCAGCCGCGTTCATCGCTCAGGACCGCGAGGTAGGCGCCGAAGCCCTGGTGCAGGAGGCCGGCCTGCAGAAACTGGAGCCCGCAGCCGGCGGCGACCATCCGCCAGCCGTAGAAGATTCTCATATGCGCGGCGGCAGCATAGCCCAGGCGTGGCGCACGCGCGGCTCCGGGTTCGCTGGCCCGGCCGCGGGTGCGCGAAAACGTGGGGCACGGTGTGCATTAATTGCCAAACCCATTGGCCGCGCCACGCCGCGCGCCTATAGTATGGGCCGCATGAAAGAGGAAAAGGGCGGTTCCGAAGTCGGGCGCAAGGAGGTCTACGCCCTGACCGCGCGCGGCACCCGCGAGCTGCGCGAGTCGGGCACTTCGCTGTCTGCCGCCGAGCTCGAGCTGCTGGTGCTGGTCGACGGCAGCGCGACCGTCGCGCAGATCGAGCGCAGCGCCGAGGGCCAGTCGGCCGAGCAGGTGCGCGGCACGCTCGGCAAGTTCTATCGCGGCGGGCTGATCGACCTTGCCAGCCGCAAGAAGCAGGACGCGATCGACTCCGGTGATTTCTTCAGCGTGACGATGCCGCTCACGATTCCGAAGAGCACGACGGAGGAACGGCGCCGGGAGGCGAGCGACGGCGTGAGTTCGCTGCAGGACAAGGGCTACTTCGTGCGTATCGCGCGGCGCACCGCCGGCGGCCACCCGCTGCCCGAAGGGCGCAAGCCTCTGATGCTGCTGATCGATGACGACGCGATGCTGGTCAAGCTCCTGAATACCGTTTTCCAGCTCGAGGGGTTCACGCTGCGCACCGCCGCCAACCGTGCGGGCATCGTGGATGCCTTCGCGCAGACGCCCGCGCCGGATCTCGTGCTGCTAGACGTCATGCTGCCCGACATCGACGGCTTCGAGGTTCTCGGCCGGATTCGCTCGCACCCGACGCTCAAGGCCCTGCCCGTGATCATGCTGACCGCCAAGGCGACACGCGAGGCGGTGCTCAAGGGCCTGCACCTCGGCGCCGAAGGCTACGTCACCAAGCCCTTTGAGATCGAAGTGCTGATGAGCGCGGTGCGCACCGTGTTGGGCGCCTCGGGCGGGGATGGCTGGCCCAAGCGCGGCGGGCAGATTCGCAACGACTGAGGCGGACCTGGACGTGAGCGAAGCGGACAGATTTGCCGCCGAGCTCGCCGCGCTGAATGCCGAGTACCGCGCGAAACTCGCGCTGCGCCTAGCCGCGCTCGATGTACTGGCGATGGAGCTCGCGGTCGGCCAGCCGGACGCCGACCGGCTGAACGACCTGCGCCGCGAGCTTCACACGATCGCCGGCTCGGCGAAGACCTTCGGACTGCCCGCAGTCACCGATGCGGCGCGCGCGGCAGAGCGTTTCGTCGATCCCTGGTGCGACTCGGGCAGGCGGCCGGGTGCCGCCGAGTGGGCGGAGTTCAAGACGCTGCTCACCGCGCTGCGCGAGGCCGCGAAATCCGACGCATAACGCCCGGAGCCTGTCGCGACCGTGCACCGCTACGCCCGCACGAACGCGCCGCCCATCAGCTCCTGCCCGAGATACTGACGGCGGAAGCTTTCGAAATCCTCCTCGTCGCCGGCCTCGAGCGCGCGCTGTTCCGCGATCGAATCGGCGGCCAGTTTCGCGAACCGCGCCCCGACCGCAGGATCGAGCTTGCGGGCGAGCAGCGCTGCGCGGTGCGCCCGCGAGCGCGCGAGCACGAAATCGGGGTACGACTTGCCCGGGAACGCTTCGAGCTCGGCGAGCACGCGCGCCGAGGGCGTTCGCGCGGGAGCGGCGAGCATCGCCTGCGCTTCCGCGAGCGCGGCGCGATACCTGTCCGAAGCGTGCGCCGCATCGAGCGCCGCTGCGATCGGCTCGCAGCCGGCGAGCACGTCGCCGCCCCAGTCGGCAAGCGAGCGCTCCTCGCCGTGCCGCAGCAGGCGCACATCGGGTGCGCGACCGCGTTCGGCTGCCGTGTGCTGGTTGTGCGCGAGCTCGGCCGCTTCCGCCGGAGTATCGGGCGGGCTGTCGGTGAGCAGGCAGTACAGGAGAAAGGTCTCGAGCAGGCGCATGGTTTCCGCCCGGATCCCGATTGCGCTGTCGGGATCGAGATCGACCAGCCGCGCTTCCACGTAGGCCACGCCGCGCTCGCCGAGCGCGTGCAGCGGGCGCTCGCCGGTCTCGACCGGCTGCTTGGGTCGGATGGTGCCGTAGAACTCGTTCTCGATCTGCAGCAGCGCGCTGCTGAGCTGGCGGTACTCCGCACCGACCTTGATGCCGATCTTCTGGTAGGGCGGGTAGGGTTCGGTCAGTGCGGGGTGCAGCGAGCGGGCGTAGCTCTTCAGGTCGTTGTAGCTCACCGCGAGCTTCGCTTGCGCCGCGCTCTGATAGCCGAGCGGTCCCATGCGCAGCGTCGTTCCGTAGGGCAGGTAGAGCGTGCCGCCGGCGAGCAGCTGCAGAGCATGCCGGCGCCCGGCGACGAAGCTCGCGCACACCGCGGGCGAGGCGCCGATGAGATACAGCGGCAGCCAGGCGTGGCGGCGGAAATTGCGGATCAGCGCGAAGTAGGCATCGTTGCGGTAATCGTCCGGCGAGCCGCCGCGCGCGTCGGCGGCCTGCAGCGCGGGCCAGGCCCCGTCCGGCAGCGAAAAGTTGTAGTGAATGCCCGAGATGGTCTGCATGCGCCGGCCGTAGCGATACGACAAGCCGCGGCGGTAGACCGTCTTCGCGGTACCGACGTTAGAATCACCGTAGCGACCGAGCGGAATGTCGTCCTCCGCCGGCAGCCGGCAGGGCATGCTCGCGCCCCACAGCAGCTCGTCACCGATCGCGCGCACGACGACCTGGTGTATGCGCTGCAATTCCTCCAGACAGGCCTCGACGCTGGTGTGCACCCCGGTGATCAGTTCGAGCTGTGCCTCGCTGAAATCGGTCGTGATATGGGGGTGCGTCAACGCGGAGCCGAGCGCAGCCGGGTGCGGCGAAAGCGCAAGCCGCCCGTCCGGCTGCACCCGCAGGCTCTCTTTCTCGAGCCCGCGACGGATGCCGCAAAGGATTTCCGGGGTCAACGCGCCGAGGCGTTCTTCGAGGGACACGCGGTTGCGCCTGTCTTGGAGTGGGGCGAAAGGGTAGCAGAAGGCGCGGGCAGGAACCCGCTTCGCGGCTGACCATGCGAAACGACCCGGGCCTGGCAGCGAGGCCCTGGCCTGAGCGGCTTTACCTTAATTTACCGAATGCTCACAGCCTGCTTACAGCTTGCCCGGATACTGGCAGCGCCTGAACCCTGCACACAAGGAGACGACCATGAAAGTGCTTACTCCCGTACTCGGCGCATGCCTGATCGCGAGCAGCCTCGCGCTGGGCGTTCCCGCGACGGCTTCGGCCGACGACCAGCGGCGGGTCTCTGCCTCCGGCGACTGGCGCGGCGGCGACATGTCCCGCGGCGGCCGCGAACATGGCGGCGCGACGCGCATGCTGCGCGGGCTCGATCTGAGCGAGGCCCAGCGCGACCAGATCTTCGAGATCCGCCACGCCCAGGCCCCGGCGATGCGCGCACAAATGAAGGCGGTGCACGCCGCGCGCAAGGACCTGCGCGAGCTCGCGCTGGCGCCCCAGTACGACGCCGCACAGGCGCAGGCCTCGGCCGACGCGCTGGCCAAGGCGACTTCGCAAATGGCGCTGATGCGCATTGACGCCATGCGCAAGGTGCTCGCGGTGCTCACGCCCGAACAGCGTCAGAAACTCGACGAGCGGCGCGCACAGTGGCAGGCGCGGCGCGGCGCGCAGAGCTGACGCCCGCAGTTTCCCCTCTTCGCCTAGAATCGCCGGCGTGCGCGTGAGCGCACGCCGTTTTCTTTTTTGAGGGGACCATGCGCCTCGTCATTGCCCAGATGAAGCACGAAACCAACACCTTCTCGCCGGTGCCGACGGACTTGCGGCGCTTCGCGCGCGGGCAGGCAACCCCGCTCGAAGGCGAGGCGATTCGCGCCGCGTTCAAGGGGACCGGCACCGCGATCGGCGCGTTCATCGAGATCGCGGAACAGACGGGCGCCGAGCTCGCGCTGCCGGTCGCAGGCGACGCATCGCCGAGCGGCCCAGTGCAGACCGAGGCCTACGAATGGATGGCGGGCCGGATCCTGGACGCGGTCGCCGATGGCTGCGACGCGGTGCTGCTCGATCTGCACGGCGCGATGGTGACCGAGGCGCACGACGACGGCGAAGGCGAGCTGCTGCGCCGCATTCGCGCGCTGGCGCCGAAGCTGCCGATCGGCGTCGCGCTCGACATGCACACCAATCTGTTTCCCGGGATGTACGAGAACGCCACCGTGCTGACGGGCTACCAGACCTATCCACACGTCGACATGTACGACACCGGACTGCGCGCGGGGCGGCCGATCCTCGCGCTGCTCGAAGGCGCAGCGCAGCCGGTGATGGTCTGCGGCCACCGCCCGATGCTGCCGCACGTGATGCGCCAGTCGAGCCTGGATGCGCCCAACCTCGGCATCCAGAGCCGGGCGCGCGAGATGGAGCGGCAGGGCGCGCTGGCAGCGAGCTTTTTCGTCGGCTTTCCGCATGCGGACATCCCCTACGCCGGGTCATCGGCCGTGGTGGTGACGGACGGCGATGCGGCGCAGGCGAAGCGGTACTGCGACGAGCTGCTCGATCTGGCGTGGCAGGACCGAGCGCAATTCGTCTACCGCATCGAGCCGCTCCCCCAGTCTCTCGCCCGCGCGCAGCAGATGCGGGGCGGGCCGATCGTGCTGCTCGATCACTACGACAATTGCGCCTCCGGCGGCACGATGGACACCATGACCGTGCTCGGCGGCATCCTCGATGCCGGGCTGACAGAGGTCGCGGCGTTCGCGATCTTCGATCCCGATGCGGCCGAGAAGATGAAGGCCGCGGGCGTCGGCGCGAATGTGACGCTCTCGCTCGGCGGCAAGCTCGACATGCCGTCGCTCGGACTGAAGGGCGCGCCACGGCAGGTGAGCGGCCGGGTGAAAGCGCTGGTCGACGGGCTCTACCGGAACGAGGGGCCGATGGCGAAGGGTGCGCGCGGCGACATGGGCCTGTCGGGCGTGCTCGACACCGGCAAAGTCGAGATCGCGGTGATCTCGCGTCATACGGAGCCCTACGACATCGCGCCGTTCCGCCTGCTCGGCATCGACCCGGCGAAAAAGCGCTACCTGATGCTCAAGAGCCGGGTGCACTGGCGCGCGGGACTCGGGCCGCTCGCCAAGGCGACGGTCGAATGCGCCGGGTCCGGCGTCTGCACGTCCGACTACTCGCAGCTGAAGTTTCGTCGCCTGCGCCGGCCGATCTATCCGCTCGACGCCGCGACGCAAGCCTAGCGCGTCAGGCTTCGTCATGCTTGGCGCGCGGCACGTAGCGCGGCGCCGACACGGCGAGGAAGACTTCGCGCAGGAACAACAGCAGGCAGCCAATTAGCGCGAGCATCGCCAGCACGAACAGGGCGCCGACCAGGCGGGCGAGGTTGAGCGCGACGAAGGCGCCGAGAAAGGCGCTGGCGATGAGCAGGCAAACAAACAGGCCGGACATGACGGCGCAGAGGATCGCGTAATACGCGAATCGAATGCGTTGCGCGATCGTCTCGAGCTCGGCACGCGCCGTGCGACCGTCCTCCGCCGCGAGATCCACGATCTCGCGCTCGAGCGTGCGGCGCCGGTCGGTCGCGCGGCCGAGACGGATGCTGAGCGCGGCGATCACGGTGCCGACCGCGGTGAGCATGAACACCGGCGCGACCGCGAGCTGAATCACGTGAGTAATGTCGGCGACGACGGGCGCGGCCATGGACGCAGTCTAGCGCAGGCGTGGCGCCGCACGAGCGCGCCGAACCGGATCATAATGTCGGCTGAGAAGGCCGCGGCGGTGGAGCACGTCAGGCAAAAGCGATGACCTCGGGCACGAATCCAGCGCGGCGGCGCATCTTGAAGGGCGCGGCTGCGGTCGGCAGCCTGCTCGGTGCGCAGCCGCTCGAAACGGTCCTCGCGCTCACCCGCCGCGAAAGCGGTGCATCGGCGATTGGCGCTCCGCGAATTGCGCTGGTCATCGGAAATGCGGACTACGCGAAAGCGACGCGGCTCGGCAATCCGGCGAACGATGCGCGAGGCATGGCCGAGGCCCTGAAGGCGGCGGGCTTCAGCATAGAGTTGCTGATCGACGCGCGGCGCGCGCAGATGGCGCAGGCGATCGAGGCATTCGTCGGTCGGCTCGGGCGCGACAAGGCGGTGGGCCTGTTCTATTTCGCCGGACACGGCATGCAGCTCTCCTGGCGCAACTACCTTCTGCCCGTGGAGGCGTCGATCGGCCGCGCCGAGGAGGTCACCGCGAGCGCGATCGACGTAAACGGCCTGATCAGCGGTTTTGCGCGCGCGGCGAATCCGATGAACGTGATCATTCTGGATGCCTGCCGCGACAACCCCTTCGGCGGCGATGTACCGGTCTCGCAGAAAGGCCTTTCCCAGGTCGATGCGCCGCCGGGCACGCTGCTTGCCTATGCCACGGCGCCGGGCAATGTCGCAATCGACGGCGACGGCGCAAACGGGCTGTACACGGGAGAGCTGCTGCGCGAGATTCCCGCGCCGGATGCGAGGATCGAGGACGTGTTCAAACGCGTGCGGCTCGCGGTGCGCCGCAAGTCGAACGGCCGGCAGATTCCCTGGGAGAGCACCTCGCTCGAGGAGGATTTCTACTTCTACCCGCCGGCCGAAATCCGCAAGCTAAGCGAGGACGAGGCGCGCGCGCGCTTTGAGCAGGAACTCGCCGAGTACGAGCGCATCCAGGACGCCGCCGAGCCGGCGCCGTTAACGGACTACCTGAAGCGCTACCCAAGCGGACGCTTCGCCGAGCTCGTGCAGCTGCGCCTCGACCAGGTGCTCGCAAGCGCCGGCGAGAAGCGGATCGAGGTTGTTCAGGCGGCAGACAACCCCTACACGAAGGGCACCGTACGCATGGATACGGACCACAAAGTAGGTGACGAATATACCTACCGTCTGCTCGACTTTCACACCGGCGTCGAGAACGAACGGCGGACCATCCGGGTGGTCAAAGTGACCGACACGCGAGTGATCTACAACGGCGGGCGCCGCGTGAGCGACCGCCTCGGCAACCAACTCAGCAATCCGCGCGTACGCATTACCGGCAATCAGAACATTCCGGCCGAATTCGCCCTCGGCAAGCGCTGGACGACGCGCTGGATCACAGAGCGACCGAACGGCGTGCGGGAGGAGATCGAGTTCGATCTGCGCGTCGTGGCGCGCGAAAACATCACCGTACCCGCCGGAACCTTCGACTGCTTCAAGGTGGAAATCTCCGGGGTCGCCTTTGGTCCGAAGGGCGCAAGCGAGATCGAAGGCCGCTACTGGATGGCGCCAGACAAGGTGCGCCAGACGATCGCCCAGGAAGTCCTGCGCAGACGCAGCAAGAGTGGCAAGGTGCTAAACGGCCTGCGGCGCGAGCTCGTCTCGTACCAGCAGTCCTGAGCGCGGCCGCAGCCCCGGGCGCCTGGGCGCCCGCGCTGCAGCACCGCGGTCATTACTGTGCGCCGATGCGTCCGCCGAGATGGCCGCCGACCACCGAGCCGATCGCGATCGCCGCAGTGTTGCCGCGGCCCTTGCCGATCTGGCTGCCGACCGCCGCTCCCGCGACCGCACCGACCACGGTGCCGATGGTCGAGCTGGGCGCGCCGCCGTCGTAGCCGCCACCGCCCCCGAGCTGGATATTCGGGCTGATGACGATCGACGGATTTGCCGCGGGTGCCTGCTCATAGTAGACCGTCTCGCGATGGATCACGCGGTGACCGTAATGGTGCCCGTGCCGCTTCCAGTACCGGTGATCGTGGCGCCAGTGCGGGCCGTAACCGTGATGGTAGCCCGGATGGCGGTAGCCGATCGCATGCCCGTACGGCGGGCCGCCCGCGACCGCGGCAGTTGGCAAACCGAGCACGAGCGCGGCGCCAACGCCGATTGCGGCGATTGATTTTTGCAGAGCGTTCATGACAACCTCCTTTGCATCCTTCAGTCGCGAGCCTGTTGCCCGCAGCCGCAGTCTCCCGCCGCTGCGCAGCGGATGCTGAAACGGTGTATTGCCAAATGTTTCTGCGGTTACGTTTGTGGCGATCGGCAGGCGCCTGGGCGGCCTGCGCGACGATCGCAGCGGGCACTGTGCTGGCCGAGGAGCCGGCGCGGGCGCACAACATGACGATGCTCGGACACCATCCGCTGCAGGGCCGCGCCGCCTATCAGCCGATCATCGAGCAGCAAGACGGACGCTGGATCGCCTACGTCGGGCATCACGCCGGCGAGGCGCAAAACACCCTCAGTGGCCGGCGCGAGCCGAACGGCACGTCGATCCTCGACATCAGCGACCCGCGTGCGCCGCGCCTGCTCGCGCACCTGCCCGCCGAAGGCGGAGCGCAAATGGTGCGGCTGTGCAGTGGCAATGCGCTGCCACGGGGTGAACGCGGACGCTGGTATCTGCTGCGCACCCGCGGCCAGGTCGCACACGAGCTTTGGGACGTCACGCAGCCGCACATGCCGCGCTTCGTCGCCACGGTGGCGGACGGTCTGAGCGACACGCACAAGAGCTGGTGGGAATGTGACTCCGGGACCGCCTACTTGGTATCGGGCGTCCCGGGCTGGCGCAGCTCGCGCGTGACGCAGGTCTTCGACCTGGCCGACCCGCGGCGCCCGCGTCACATCCGCGATTTCGGTCTGCCGGGACAGCAGCCCGGGGCGCGAGGCGCGGTGCCGGTCGGCCTGCATGGGCCGATCTCGGCGCGGCCCGAGCGCAATCGCGTCTACTTCGGCTATGGCGTGAATCACGGCGGTGTGTTGCAGATCGTCGATCGGGAAAGGCTTCTCCGCGGCGACGCGGCGCCGACCGAGGCTAACCTGCTCGCGCCGCAGGTCGGCCGCTTCGATCTGCCGGCGAATTACGGCGCGCACACCACGCTGCCGGTGCTCGAAGTGCCCACCGGCGACGGCGTGCGCGACTTCGTCTTCGTGGTAAACGAAGCCGTCGCGCCAGGCTGCGCCGAAGTGCGACAGAAAGTTTGGGTACTCGATGTCACCGAGGAAGCGCGACCGAAGCACGTCGCCTGGTTCGACGTGCCCGACGACGGTTTTTGCCGCCGCGGGCTGCGCTTCGGCGCACATGCCTCGAACGAGGCACAGCCCGCGGTGTTCAGGCGGCGCGTGCTGTTCTTTTCCTGGTTCGCCGCAGGTGTGCGCGCGGTCGACATACGCGATCCGCGCCGCCCGCGCGAGATCGGCTACTACATTCCGGCCGGAAATGCGCTCACCAACAACGTCGAGGTCGACGCGCGCGGCACGATAGCCATCGTCGACCGTGCTGGCGGCGGCCTGCACCTGCTCGAACTGAAAGGGCCTGCGCATGCCCTGCTATCGCGCTAGCCGGCCCTTCCGGCCAGCGGCGCACGGCGCCGCAGGACGACGCTAAAGCGTTCCGGAATGCGCGCCAATGTGGAAATTTTCTCCTTTTGAACAAGGACCTAATGCCGTGGTGGGCGCCTGCGCGCGCCGCCTTTAGTAAGATGCAGCGATAACAATGGACACGCATCCCCCCGCGGTGACCGACGGCGCCTTGGAGCTCGGCCTGAGCCTTCAGGTCGGCAAGTACGACGTCGAGAAGCTGCTCGGAAAGGGCGCCACCGGCACGGTCTATCTCGCGACCGATACCTTCACCGGCGAGAAGGTCGCGCTGAAGACCATCGAGCCCGAAGTGTTCCGTGATCCCGAATTCGGCTCGGTGTACCGCTCGCAGTTCCTGAACGAGGCCTCGCTCGCCGGCAAGCTCAAGCACCCGCACATCGCGCAGATCCTCGAGGCGGTGGTGCAGGAAGACTCGGGCTACATCGCCATGGAACTCGTCCTGGGCGGCGACCTGTCGGCGCACGCCACGCCGGATTCGCGGCTGCAGATCCCGGACGTGCTGCAGATCGGCTTCAAGTGCTGCGGCGCGCTCGAGTACGCCTTCGACGAGGGCATCGTGCACCGCGACATCAAGCCGGCCAACATCATGCTGGCCGAAGGCACGACAACGGACGTCAAGATCACCGACTTCGGCTCCGCCGTGCTGCGCCGCAGCCAGGTGGTGCAGACGTCGATCATGGGCTCGCCGTTCTACGTACCGCCCGAGCAGATCGAGGGCGGCAAGCCGACCTTTCACGGCGACATGTACAGCCTCGGCGTGGTGCTCTACGAGCTGCTCGCCGGCAGGCGCCCGTTCGTTGCGGGCCGCCTGAACGAGCTGGTCGCGAAGATCCTCAATGAAAAGCCAGCCCCGCTCGAGGCCCTGCCGGCGCCGATCGAGCAGCTGGTGCTGCGCGCGATGGCGCGGCGGCCGGCCGAGCGCTTCCAGACCTGGTCGGAATTCGCCGGTGCGCTGTCGAACGCGCTGCGCAGCGTCCTGCCCGAAGGGGAGATCCCGGACAGCGAGCGCTACCTGTCGCTCAAGCGGGTCGAGATGTTCGCGGGACTGGACGACGCCGAGATCTGGCAGCTCGCCAAGGCCGCGCGCTGGTCGCGCGCGCGCAAGGGCGAGGCCGTGGTGCGCGAGAACGAGCCCGGGACGAGCTTCTTTTTCCTTGCCGAGGGGGAGGGCAAGGTCACCATGAAGGGGCGGCTGCTCGCGCTGGTCAATCCCGGAGAGTGCTTCGGCGAGATGGCCTACATCCGTGGCGGCAGCGAGCCGCGCCAGGCCACCGTGGAGGCGACGACCGACATGCTGCTCGCGGAGTTCGAGCCGGCGGCGCTCGACAGGATGACGCTGGGCGCGCAGCTGCAGCTGATGCGTGCCCTGGTTCGCAACGTCGTCGATCGCCTGGTGTTTGCGAACCGGCGCGCCGGACGCAGCGCGTGACGGATTGCGCGATGCGGCAGGTATCTGCCGATACTTGCCCGACGGACGCTCAAGGCCGAGAATTGCCCTTCAATTTTCGGGACCCGCACTGAGCGCGCGATGGCGTATCGGGAGATCTCTGTCGATGAGCTTCGCTTCGGCATGTACGTGGCGAAGCTCGACCGTCCCTGGACCGACACGCCGTTCATGTTCCAGGGCTTCGTGCTGCAGAACGAAAAGCAGCTCGAGACGCTGAAGAAATTCTGCAAGAAGGTGTTCGTCGACCCGGAGAAGGTCGACCGCAAGACGGAAGAGGAGGCGGTGGCGCGTGCGGCCGCCGCGGTGCGCGGCAGCACCGTGTACAAGGAGTCGGTCAGCGTCGAGGCCGAGCTGCCGCGTGCCGAGCGCGTCTACGAACGGTCCACGGTGGTGGTCAGCGAAATCGCACGCACCGTGCCGGCGAAGGGTGCGATCGACAGCGACCGCACCCAGCAGGCCTCGCAGCAGATCACCGAGAGCGTGGTGCGCAACCCGGACGCGATGACGCTGCTCTCGAAGATGCAGGAGAAAGGCAGCGGCGTGCTCAGCCGCGCGGTGGAAGTATCGGTCATGATGACCGTGTTCGGACGCTTCCTGCAGTATTCCGAGACCCAGCTGCACACGCTCAGCATGCTCGGTCTGCTGCAGGACGTCGGCAAGCTGAGGTTGCCTGCGCCGATGCTGAACAAGACCACCTCATGGCTCGCGCCGGAGCAGGAGCTTTTCAAGACCCACGTCAACCACTCGGTCGAGATCCTCAGCAAGACCTCCGGCCTGCCGCCCGACTTTCCGGGCCTGGCCTCCCTGCACCACGAGCGCTATGACGGCAGCGGCTACCCGCGCGGCCTGCGCGGCAACGCGATCAACCTGCTGGGGGCGATCGCCAGCGTGGTGGACGCCTACGACATGCTCGTCGCGCCGCCGCCCTGGGGCGAGAACATGACGCCCTCGACCGCGCTCGGGGTGCTGTACCGCAACCGCGGCGAGAAGTTCACGCCCGGCCTGGTCGAGCAGTTCATCCAGTGCATGGGCGCGTTCCCGGTGGGCAGCGTGATCGAAATGCAGACCGGCGAAATCGGTGTCGTCATTTCGCAGAATCCGGTCAAGCGGCTGCAGCCGCGCGTGATGCTGGTGCGCGACGCGAACGGCGCGGCGATCAAGCCGCACCTGGTGCTCGACCTGACGCGCGGTCCGAAGGCGAGTGACGGCGAGGCCTACCGAATCCGCCGCACGCTCGATTCGGCCACGGTCAAGATCGATCCGAAGGAGCTCTTCCTTTGAGCGACTCCGGCGTAGGGCTCGCCGGTGACGACCTCGCGGGCACCGTACGGATCGGCTTTCTCGATCGGCTGCGCTTCCGCCTCGAGATGGCGCGGCACGAGTCTGTCGGAGTCGCGCTCGTGATCGTCGACTGCGGCCTGGTCGATCGGGCCGACGCGATCTGGGGGTTTACCGTGGGCGATGCGATCCGCAAGCACATCTCGGCGCAGCTGCGCGCCGAGGTGCTGCGCAGCGAGGACTTCCTCGCGAGCGTCGGCCGCGACGATATCGCCTGCGTGCTTGCGCCGGTCGACGGTGCGGAAATGGCGCTGCTCGCCGCGGAAAAGATGATGCGCGCCGCGGGCACCAGCCTGTGGGCTGCCGAAGACGAGGTCTACGCGCAACCGACGATCGGCATCGCACTGTATCCCGAGCACGGCGATACGGCGGAGCTGCTGCTGCAGCGGGCGAAAGGCGCCTCGCGATTGGCCCGCGCGCTGCCCGGGCGTATCGCGCTGCATGATCCGGCGCGTGCATCCGACGTGACTCGCCGGTTTCTCGACGAGCACCGCCTGCGCGCCGCGATCGCCGATGACAAGCTCGAAGTGCTGTTTCAGCCGCAGTTCGAGCTGCGTTCGGACCGGGTCATGGGCGTCGAAGCCATGCTCGCCTGGCAGGGCACTACGGAGACGATCCGCTCGCTGCCGGCGGCGCAGGTGTACACCGCCGCCGAGTCCGCGGGCATGTTCGACACGCTGATCTCGTCGTTTCTGAACCGTGCGCTGCGCAACTGTTCCGAGTTCCGCTATGCCGCGGGCCTCGACCTGCGGGTCGCGCTGAATTTGTCGGCGCGCACGCTGCTCTGGGAGGTGTTTCCCGACCTGGTAGAACGCGCCTTGCGGACCTGGGCGCTGCGGCCGAGCCGCCTCGTGCTCGAGTTCTCCGAGACCGTCGTGCTGCACGAGCACGCGTCGGCGCGCGAGGCGGTCGGCCGGTTGAAGGAGCTCGGCGTGCGCCTGGCGATCGACGACACGGCGCTCGGCGTCGAGGCGCTGTTCGGACTCTCCCAGCTGCCGTTCCAGGAGTTGAAGCTCGATCTGAGCGATGCGCCCGATCTCGCCAAGGAGGCGAAGCACGAACGCATCGTGCGCGCACTGATCGAGCTCTCGCATCAGCTGCGGCTGGACGTCTGTGCCACCAGCGTGGCCGATGCGGCGATCGCCGAACGCCTCATTGCGCTCAGTTGCGACTACGCTCAGGGAACGTACAAGGGGCCGGCGGTCGCGGCCGGGCATTTCATCGAGCGCTACGGCTACGATTTCGGCTAGGCTGCGGCGCCCGGCGCGGCGTCGCGACAGAGCGTCACCTTTGCTTCGAGGCACGCCATGAGCACGCAAATCTCTGCAATCGACCTGCCGGCAATCGCGGCGACGCTCGAGCGGTTGCTGCGCCTGCGCAGCATCCCCTTCGGCATGAAGCTGTTCGACTCGGTCGAGGCGATGGAGGCGGTCACGAAGATCCGCCGTCCGCAGGGTTCGGTACACACCATGGACCAGATCGTCGCGCAGGCCGCACGCCTGGGCTGGACCGTCGGCGTGACGACCAAGGATCTGGTCGGCGATCAATGCCGCTCGGTCGTGGGCCTGGGCGGGCAGGACGACAAATGGCGCTCGGGCCAGCACATGAAGGGCGTATGGTTCGCGACACTCGAGGACGCCAGCCGCCACCAGGCGGCCATGAACGTCGTTCCGGTAGGCACCACCGCGGCGGTTGCGGTCGCTCCCCTCGCCAGCGGCAGGCTGGACCCGCCCGACATCGCGCTGTTCTACGCCACCCCGGGCGCGATGATCTACTTCATCAACGGCCTGCAGTGGTCGGGCTACAAGCGCTTCGATTGGAGCGTGGTGGGCGAATCCTCCTGTGCCGATTCCTGGGGCCGCGCGCTGAAGACGCGCGAGCCGAGCCTGTCGATTCCCTGCTTCGCCGAGCGGCGTTACGGCGGCGTGCTAGACGACGAAATGCTGATGGCGCTGCCGCCGGAGCTGCTGCCCAAGGCGATCGCCGGGATGCAAGCGCTCGCGAAGAACGGCTTCCGCTATCCGTTTTCCCAATACGGCATACAGCAGGACGTGCGCGCCGGGATGGCAGTGAGCTACCCCGACCGCAAATGAACGCGGCGCAGCCGCTGCACGGCGTCTATCCGTATCTCGTCTCGCCGCTCGACGCCGCCGGCGGGGTGCGCGATGCGGTGCTCGCCAGGCTGTGCGACGACCTGATCGCACAGGGCGTGCATGGCCTCACGCCGCTCGGCTCGACGGGCGAGTTCGCCTACCTGTCCTGGGCGCAGAAGCAGCGCGTGGTGGAGGTCGTCGTGCAGGCAGCCCGCGGACGCGTGCCGGTGGTCGCGGGCGTTGCCTCGACTACGATCGCCGACGCGCAGCTGCAGGCACGCGAGATGGAGCGGCTCGGCTGCGACGGCATTCTCGCGCTGCTCGAAGCGTACTTTCCGCTAAGCGATGATGGCGTGTACGCCTATTTCAAGGCGATCGCGGACGCGGTCTCGCTGCCGGTGGTGCTCTACACCAATCCGCAATTTCAGCGCTCGGACCTCAGCCTGGCAGTCATCGAGCGGCTGAGCACGATCGGGAACATCGTCGCGATCAAGGACGCTTCGACCAACACCGGCCGGCTGCTGTCGATCCTCAACCGGGTCGGCGATCGCCTGCGGGTGTTCTCCGCCTCGGCGCACATCCCGGCGGCGGTCATGCTGATCGGTGGCGTCGGCTGGATGGCGGGCCCCGCCTGTCTCGTCGCACGCCAGAGCGTCGCGCTCTACGATCTGTGCCGCCGCGGCGCCTGGAGCGAGGCGATGGTGCTGCAGAAGAAGCTCTGGCAGCTGAACCAGGCCTTTGCCAAGTACAACCTCGCGGCCTGCATCAAGGGCGGGCTGGAGCTGCAGGGCTATGCGGTGGGACATCCGCTGCCACCGCAGGCACCGCTCTCGCCCGAGGGCCGCGAAGAGGTTCGGCGCGCGCTGCAGGCGGTAGGCGCACTCTAGCCACGATGCACCTGCGTTTCGCACTCGCGGCCCTCGTGCTCGCGGCCTGCGGGGCGAGCGCCGCCGGGCCGCCGCAGAGCGGCGGCCGCGTACCCGGATTCGAAGCGGTCGATCAGGTCGTGGTCGGGCACATGGCGCGTATCGGCGCACGCGCAGTGACCGTCGCAGTCGGGCATGGCGATGCGCTCGTGTACGCCCGCGGCTTCGGCTGGGCCGACCGCGCACGCAGCCAGGCGCTCGCGCCCGATGCGCTGATGCGCATCGCGAGCCTCGCCAAGCCGATCACCGCAGCCGCGGCGAACAAGCTCGTTGCCGAGGGACAGCTGCAGCTCGACGAAACCGTGCTCAGGCAGCTCGACTACCGGATCGATCCCGCCGATCCGCGCTGGTGGCTGATCAGCGTGCGCCACCTGATCGAGCATCGCGGCGGCTGGGACGCGCACGAGCGCCACGATGCGCTGTTCCGCGTGAACGCGATCGCACGGCGGCTGCGGCTCGATCGCCCACCGCAGGCCGACGACATCGTGCGCTACATGCTGCGCGAGCCGCTGCAGTACCGGCCGGGTACGCGCCGCGTGTACTCCAACTTCGGCTACTGCGTGCTCGGCCGCGTCATCGAGCGTGCCTCCGGCATGCGCTACATCGACTTCGTGCGCGCCGAGCTGCTCGGCCCGCAGGGCATCGAGGACGTGTTCCTCGCGCGCAATGGCGAGCGCATGCCGCGCGAGGTCGAGTATCCCGAGGACGCGAGCCGCTTCAACACCGAGACCGGTGACTCGGCCGGCGGCCTGATCGCCTCCGCGCCGGCGCTGGTGCGCTTTCTCGAGCGCTACTGGCTGAGCGGCGCGCCGCGCAGGCGCGGCGAGCGCGGCAGCTGGACCTTCTTCGGCAGCCTGCCGGGAACCTCGGCGATGGTGCGCCAGCTGCCTTCGGGCGTGAACTACGCGGTGCTGATGAACGCGCGGCGCGAAACGAGTTACCGCGCCGACCAGCAGAGGCTCGCGCGCGCGATGGACGCCGCGCTCGAAGGCGCGCTGCGGTAATGGCCACATCCCTCGAGGCGCTGCTCTTTTCGACGGGCGTGGTCGCGCTCGCCGAAATGGGCGACAAGACGCAACTGCTGTCGTTCGTGCTGGCAGCCAAGCTCAAGCGGCGCGGGCCGATCATGCTCGGCATCCTCGTCGCGACGCTGGCCAATCACTTCCTCGCGGGCTCCGTCGGCGTGTGGCTGGCGCGGCTGGTCTCGGCCGAGACGCTGCGCTGGATCATCGCGCTGTCGTTTTTCGCCTTTGCGCTCTGGGCGCTGAAGCCCGATTCGCTCGAGGGTGATCGTGCGCTGCCCGGCACGGGCGTATTCCTCGCCACCCTGGTCGCGTTCTTTCTCGTCGAGATGGGGGACAAGACGCAGCTCGCCACCATCGCGCTCGCCGCGCGCTACGATGCCCTGGTTGCGGTCGTGCTGGGTACCACGCTCGGCATGATGATCGCCAACGTGCCCGCAGTGTGGATCGGCGAGTCGCTGACCCGGCGCGTCAACATGACGGCGATGCGCTGGGTGGCGGCGGCGCTTTTCGTCGTGCTCGGGGTGCTCGCGCTGCACGTGCCCGCCTGAGCGGTGCTGGCGCACGAGACGTTAGAATGCGACGCTCCGAACACTGCCGCAGCGACCGATGAAACTCGCCATCCTGGACGACTACCAGCGCCTCGCGCTGCGCGTCGCCGACTGGGATCGCCTCAGGAAAAGGGGCGTCGAGATCACCGTGTTCGAGCAGGCATTCGCTTCAGCGGACGACGCCGCGGCGAAGCTCGCGCCGTTCGACATCCTCTGCCTGATGCGCGAGCGCACGCCATTCCCGCGCGCGCTGATCGAGCGCCTGCCGCAGCTGAAATTCATGGCGCTCACCGGCCAGCGCGCTTCGAGCCTGGACCTCGCCGCCTGCAGCGCGCGCCGCATCCCGGTAAGCAACACGGGCGCGGGAAACACCAACGCGCCGACTGCCGAGCTCAGCTGGCTGCTGATCCTCGCCGCGGCGCGCGATTTCGCCAAGGCCGAGCGCGGCATGCGTGCCGGGCGCTGGCACGAGGGGCTCGCGGGCGGCAAGATTCTCGAAGGCCGGCGGCTCGGACTGATCGGGCTGGGCAAGCTCGGCGCGCGGGTCGCGCGCTACGGCGCGGCGTTCGGCATGGAGGTGGTCGCGTGGAGCCAGAACCTGACCCCGGAGCGCGCTGCGGAGGCCGGAGCGCGTCTGGTGACGAAGGAGGCGCTGCTCGAGAGCTCGGACATCGTGAGCATCCATCTCGTGCTCTCCGAACGCACGCGCGGGCTGGTCGGCGCAGCAGAGCTCGAGCGCATCAAGCCGGGCGCGATCCTGGTGAACACCTCGCGCGGTCCGATCGTGGACGAACTGGCGATGCTCGCGGCGCTGAAGAGCGGGCGTCTCGGGCATGCCGCGCTCGACGTCTACGACCGTGAGCCCCTGCCGGCGGATCATCCGCTGCGCAGTCTCGACAACGTGACGCTGTCGCCGCACCTCGGCTACGTGAGCGAGGA
>Ga0210138_1000101_pt1 | contig 20189 bp, 19 predicted proteins | sample Browns_ThreeSqC__FD_184850 | JGI IMG/M metagenome (GOLD analysis project Ga0210138, IMG submission 184850) | Wetland microbial communities from the San Francisco Bay, California, USA, that impact long-term carbon sequestration -... | ecosystem: Environmental > Aquatic > Marine > Wetlands ... | reverse complement strand
CCTGCCACAAAGCAAATGCTTTGTGGCTTCGCAGTTTCCTTCAGCGGCGTATCATTCGTCAATCCGCCCGAACGAGATCGACCGAGGCGTCGTCATGATTCCCCGCACCCTGTTTTCCTCCGAGCACGAGACGTTTCGCGACAGCGTGCGCCGCTTCATGGAGGCCGAGGTGATGCCGCACGAAGAGCGCTGGCAGGAGCAGGGCTACGTCGACCGCGAGGTCTGGCAGAAGGCCGGCGCGAACGGCTTTCTTTGCCCGAGCATGCCGGAGGAATACGACGGCGCGGCTGCGGACAAGCTCTACAGCGTGATCCTGATCGAGGAGCAGGCGCGCGCGAATTCCTCCTCGCTCGGCTTCGGCCTGCACTCCGAGATCGTGGCGCCCTATCTGCTGAACTACGGCAGCGAGCAGCTGAAGATGAAATACCTGCCCAGGATGGCCGCGGGAGAGATGATCGGCGCGATTGCGATGAGCGAACCGGGTGCAGGGTCTGACCTGCAGTCGGTGAAGACTACGGCGACTAAGAAAGGCGACCGCTACATCGTCAACGGCTCGAAGACCTTCATCACCAACGGCTGGCATTCGGATCTGGTGATCGTCGTCGCCAAGACAGACCCGGCAAAGGGCGCCAAGGGCACCAGCCTGATCGTGGTCGACACCTCGATGAAAGGCTTCTCCAAGGGCAAGCGGCTGAAGAAGCTCGGCCTGAAGGGCCAGGACACGGCCGAGCTTTTTTTCGACAACGTCGACGTGCCCGCCGAAAACCTGCTCGGGCAGGAAAACAACGGCTTCATCTACCTCATGCAGGAGCTGCCCTGGGAAAGGATGCAGATCGCGATCGGCGCGGTCGCAAAGGCCGAGGCGGCGATCCAGTGGACCACCGACTACGTGCGCGAGCGCAAGGCCTTCGGCAAAACGGTGGCGAGCTTCCAGAACACGCGCTTCAAGCTCGCCGAGATGGCGACCGAGGCGCAGATCGCACGTGTGTTCGTCGATCGCTGCCTCGAGCTGCTGCTCGCGAAGCAGCTCGACACCGCCACCGCGTCGATGGCCAAGTACTGGTGCTCGGACATCGAGTGCCGCATCATCGACGAATGCCTGCAGCTGCACGGCGGCTACGGCTTCATGTGGGAGTATCCGATCGCGCGTGCCTATGTAGATGCGCGCGTGCAGCGCATCTACGGCGGGACGAACGAGATCATGAAAGAGGTCATATCCCGGGCGATGGGGCTTGGTGAGCGTTGACGTTGTTCACGGCGGCCATGGCTACCATGGGGTCAGACCCCGAAGTCGCTCCACAGGGGTCTGACCCCAAGGAGACATCAAATGGCTGAGGCACTGATCTACGACGCGCTGCGCACCCCGCGCGGCAAGGGCAAGAAGGACGGCGCGCTGCACGAGGTGAAGCCGATCACGCTCCTTTCGGGCGTGCTGAGAGAGCTGCAGAGCCGGCACGACTTCGACACCGCGCAGGTCGACGACGTCGTGATGGGCTGCGTCACGCCGATCGGCGATCAGGGGGCGTGCATCGCGAAGACCGCGGCACTCGCCGCGGGCTGGGATTGGCGCGCTTCGGGCGTGCAGCTCAATCGCTTCTGCGCCTCCGGGCTGGAAGCGGTGAACATTGCGGCACAGAAGGTGCGCTCGGGCTGGGAAGATCTCGTGGTCGCCGGCGGCATCGAATCGATGTCGCGCGTGCCGATGGGCTCGGACGGAGGGGCCTGGGCGCTCGATCCGGAGACCAACCTGCAGCTCTCATTCGTGCCGCAGGGCATCGGCGCAGACCTGATCGCGACGCTCGAGAGCTTCGAGCGCGAGCATATCGATGCCTACGCGCTGCGCTCGCAGAAGCGTGCGGCCGAGGCGCGCGGCGCAGGCCGCTTCGCCGGCTCGCTGGTCGCAGTCAAGGACGCGGTCGGCGACACGATCCTCGACGAGGACGAATTCATCAAGCCGCACACCACGCTGGACGGACTCGCGTCGCTCAAGGCATCGTTCGAAGAGATGGGGCGCATGGGCTACGACGCGGTCGCGCTGCAGCGCTACCCGCAGGTCGAGCGCATCCGCCACGTGCACACGGCGGGCAACTCCTCAGGCATCGTGGACGGCGCTGCCGCCGTTCTGGTGGGAAGCGAAGCGATGGCAAAGCTGTTCGATCTGAAACCGCGAGCGCGGGTGCTGGCCACCGCGCTCTCGGGCGCCGATCCTACGATCATGCTGACCGGTCCGATGCCGGCGGCGCGCAAGGCGCTCGCCAAGGCGGGGCTGACGATCGACCAGATCGACCTGTTCGAGGTCAACGAGGCGTTTGCCGTGGTGCCGATGCGCTTCATGAAGGAGATGGGCGTGCCGGAGGAAAAGGTGAACGTGAACGGCGGCGCGATCGCGATGGGCCATCCGCTCGGCGCGACCGGGGCGATGATCCTCGGCACGCTGCTGGACGAGCTCGAGCGGCGCAAGCTGCGCTACGGTCTGGCGACACTGTGCGTCGGCGGCGGGATGGGGATTGCGACGATCGTGGAGCGGTTGTAGGCGATTGATTGAAACCCGCGCGGCGGATTTGACGATGCGCGGGTTTGGTTTTCCATGGTCACGGGTTTTTGCGACGCTGCCGGATGATTCTCCCGGCAGCGTCGCAAAAACCCGAGATCGATGAAGACCCGTTTAGCGCTGACTCCGACCTCAACTGGATGCACACGCGATCTAGGAGGCAGTAAGACCCTCGCATGACTTCCCCCATCCGCTACGACCTCGGTGCAGACCGCGTTGTCACGCTTACCTTCGATGCGCCCGGCGCGGCGGTCAACACGATGACCGACGCCTGGATCAAGGCGCTCGGTGAGACTCTCGATCGGCTCGAGGCTGAGCGCGAGCGTTACGACGGCGTGATCCTGTGCTCGGCGAAGAAGACGTTCTTCGCCGGTGCGGAGCTGAAGGACGTCCTGAAGTTCACGCCGGCGGATGGGCCACGCGTGTTCGAGTGGCTGGAGGCTGTGAAACGCGATCTGCGCCGCCTGGAGAAGCTCGGCAAGCCGGTGGTGGCATGCATCGCAGGCGCGGCGCTCGGCGGCGGATTCGAGATCGCGCTCGCCTGCCACTGCCGCATCTGCATAGACGATCCGCGCATCCAGCTCGGTCAGCCGGAGGTGAGCCTCGGGCTGCTGCCGGCGGCGGGGGGAACCACGAAGCTGGTGCGCCTGCTCGGTCTGCAGGCGGCGTTTCCGTATCTGGTCGAAGGCCGCGTGATGACGCCGGCCGAGGCAGCGAAGCTCGGCTTGCTGCAGGGGCTTGCGGAAAACAGCGAAGGCCTGTTTTCGATGGCGCGCGAATGGATTTGCGCCAACCCGGCGCCGGTGCAACCCTGGGACGACAAGAACCACCGCATTCCGGGCGGCACGCCTGCCTCGCCGAAGGTGGCCCAGATGCTCGCCATCGCACCGGCGATGCTGATCGACAAGACGCGCGGACTGTATCCGGCGCCCGAGGCGATCCTGGCCGCGATGGTGGAGGGTGCCGAGGTCGACTTCGACACCGCGCTGCGCATCGAGTCGCGCCATTTTGCCAAGCTCGCGGTGGGGCAAGTGGCGAAGAACATGATCACCGCGTTTCACTTCAACCTGAGCGCAATACGCTCGGGCGCGTCGCGGGCGAAGAATGTGCCGCGCTGGAAGCCGGCGAAGGTCGGCATTCTCGGCGCGGGCATGATGGGTGCCGGTATCGCCTGGGCCTGCGCTTCGCGCGGGCTCGAGTGCGTGCTGAAGGACGTGAGCGCCGACAAGGCGCAGGCGGGCAAGGCCTACAGCGAGATGCTCGTTGCGGACCGGGTGAAGCGCGCCCGGATGAGCGAGCGCGAGGCGGCGGCGCTGCTCGGACGCATCACGCCGAGCGCCTCGAACGACGCGCTCGCGGGGAGCGACCTGATCATCGAGGCGGTGTTCGAGCAGCGCGCACTCAAAGCGCAGGTGACGCGGGAGGCCGAGCCCAAGCTCGCGCCCGGCGGGATCTTCGCTTCGAACACCTCGACCCTGCCGATTACCGGACTCGCCGAGGCGAGCGCACATCCCGAGCGCTTCATCGGTCTGCATTTCTTCTCGCCGGTCGACAAGATGCGCCTGGTCGAGATCATCAAGGGCGCGAGGACTTCGCCCGAGACGCTCGCCAAGGCCTACGACCTGGTGCTCGCCATCGGCAAGACGCCGATCGTGGTGAACGATGCGCGCGGATTCTTCACCAGCCGCACCTTCGGCACCTTCGTCATGGAAGGCTGCGCAATGCTCGAGGAGGGGATACCCGCAGCGGTGATCGAGAACGCAGCGCGGCTCGCCGGCATGCCGGTCGGACCGCTCGCGGTGATCGACGAGACTTCGCTATCGCTCTCGGTTCACGTCATGGAGCAGGCCGCGGCGGACCTGAAGGCGGAGGGCAAGTCCTACGTCGCGCCGCCGGGGCAGGGCGTCATCGTGCGCATGGTGAAGGAGTTCAAGCGTCCGGGCCGCGTCGGCGGCGCCGGTTTCTACGACTACCCGCAGGGCGGGCGCAAGGCGCTGTGGCCGGAGCTCGCCCGGATCTTCGGCAGGCCGGATGTCCGCTACCGGCTGGACGACTTGAAAGATCGGTTCCTCTATCGCCAGGCGATCGAGACCGCGCGATGCCTCGAGGAAGGGGTGCTGGAGACCGTGCACGATGCCAATATCGGTTCGATCTTCGGCATCGGCTTTCCGGCCTGGACCGGCGGCGCGCGGCAGTTCATCGATCACGTCGGAGCGAGGGCATTCGTCGCGCGCGCCGAAGCCCTGGCGACGGCCTACGGCGAGCGCTTCGCGCCGCCCGCGACCATCGGCGCGACCATCGGGGTCTGACCCCTTTTTTGGCTTTTCGTCCTACTTCTTCTTTGCCGGCTTGGCTGCGGGCTTCGCTGCGCCGAGCTTTTTCCTGGAGAAGTACCAGTCGACGGTGTCGTAGCCGGCTTTCATGCGGGCGCGCGCATCGGCGACTGTCGCCGGCGCGGGCACGACGACCTTGTCGCCCGGACGCCAGCCCTCGGGCGTGGCGACGGCGTGCTTATCGCTGGTCTGCAGGCCTTCCAGCAGGCGCAGGAACTCGGCCACCGAGCGTCCATTGGTCATCGGGTAGTACACCATGGCGCGGATGCGGCCTTCCGGGTCGATGACGAAGGTCGCGCGCACGGTCGCGGTGTCGCTCGCGCCGGGCTGGATCATGCCGTAGTCCGAGGCCACTTTCATCGAGATGTCCTCGATGATCGGGAAGGGGATCTCCACGCCGAAGCGCTCCTCGATGTTGCGTACCCAGGCAAGGTGCGAGAAGTTGCTGTCGACCGACAGGCCGAGCAGCTCGCAGTCGAGCGCCTTGAATTTCGGGTAGGCCTGCGCGAAGGCGATGAATTCGGTCGTGCACACCGGGGTGAAGTCGGCAGGGTGCGAGAACAGGATCAGCCACTTGCCGCGATAGTCCGACAACGCACGCGGGCCATGCGTGGTGCGCGCGCTGAACTCGGGCGCCGGTTCGTTGATGCGCGGGATTCTGTTCTTCCAGACGTTTTCCATCACAGCCTCCTTGCCTAGTCCCGAAAGCGCTCGATGATTTCGGGCGGGATGACGCCCGCTTTCATGCCCTCGGGGTCGTTCGGGTCGCGCAGCGCCCAGATGCGCAGCTCGCGCCCCTCGACGATGATGTCCGCGCCGTTGTGCACGCGGTGCTCGACGATGAACAGCTTGCTGCGCCATTCGCCGATCCAGCTCTCCAGCGTGATCGTGTCGCCGAAGCGCGCCGGGCCGAGAAACTTGGCCGATGCGTCCACGATCGGAAAGCCTGCCAGCCGGTAATGCGCCCACAGCTCCGGCCAGGCCATGCCGCGCTCGCGGAACAGCCGCTCGGCGGCGCGGTCGAACCAGTCGAAGTAGCGCGGATAGAACACGATCCGCGCCGGATCGCAGTCGGCAAAGTCGACGACGATGTCGAGTCGCGAACGCGCACCGGTGTCTGTCTTCGGTGGGCTGGCGGCGACGTCGAGCTTGGGTTTCGGAGTACGCACGGTCTGACGATCTCAATGCGCCAGCGCGCGTCGGCCCCGGCGAGCGACGATCAGACCAGAACGGGCCGCGAAGGGCAAGCGCGTCCCGCGCTCGCGTTACGCGGCCGCACCGAAGGTTGGCACGGGCGCGAGGTCGTCGAAACGCGCGCTTCTCTTCTCGGCATTGGCGCGCACCGCCTCCGACACATCGCGGCTCTGCCAGACGCCCATCTGCAGCAGCGCCATCTGCTGCAGGCTGTCGGCAACCGTATGTTCGCGCGCGTAGTTGATGGCCTGCTTGCTCGCCCAGATCGCGGCGGGCGACTTGCCTGCAATCTCGCGCGCGAGCGCGAGCGCCGCCTCTACGGCCGCGGCCCGATCGGAAAAGACCTCGTTCAGCAGGCCGAGCTCGCGCGCGCGGGCGGCGGGCAGCCGTCTCCCGGAATAGGCGTACTCGCGCGCAACCGCCTCGGGAATGAGCCTCGGCAGTCGCTGCAAGGTGCCGACGTCGGCAACGAGCCCGATGTTGATTTCCTGTACGCAGAAGAACGCGTCTTGCGCGGCGTAGCGGATATCGCAGGCAGTGACCATGTCGAGCGCACCGCCGACGCAGGCCCCCTGGATCGCAGCGATCACCGGCATGCGCAGCGCCTCGAGGCGCGAGAAGGTGCGCTGCAGCTGCAGAATCTGCTCGTGCAGCGCAGTTCGCACCGCGGCATTGCCCTCGGGGATGGCCTGCCCGTGCTCGAACACGGCGAGGTCCATGCCGGCGCAGAAATGCTTGCCGCTCGAGGAGATGACGAGCACGCGTGCCGGCGCGTCGCGCTGCAGCCGACCGAGGATTTCGTCTAGCTCACGCCAGAACACGCCGTCCATGGCGTTGAAGTTTTCCGGCCGGTTCAGCCTTAGGTGCGCGATCTTGTCTGCGGTTTCGAGCGCGAAGGATCGGTAGGTCATCGTTTTCCCCTAGAATCGCTGCGCCCGAATGATACCTGCGGGCAGCGCATCCGTTTAGGGAGAACCGCATGGCGTTGCCGCCTGTCCTGGAGAATCTCCGCCTGCCGGTGATCGGCGCGCCCATGTTCATCGCCGGCAATCCGCAGCTGGTGATCGAGCAATGCAAGGCGGGCATCGTGGGTTCGTTTCCCGCACTCAACGCGCGACCCAAGGAAGCGCTTGATGCCTGGCTGTCGCAGATCGAGGCCGCGCTCGAGGCGGAGCGCAAGGCGCGGCCGCAGGCACCGCCCGCGCCGTACGCGGTCAATCAGATCGTGCACAGGTCGAACGACCGGCTCGAACACGACCTCGAAGTCTGCATTCGGCACCAGGTGCCGATCACGATCACCAGCCTGCGCGCGCCGAACGAAGTCGTCCAGGCGGTACACGGTTACGGCGGCATCGTGCTGCACGACGTGATCAACGTGCGCCACGCGCAGAAGGCGCTCGAAGCGGGCGTAGACGGCCTGATCCTGGTCTGTACGGGCGCCGGCGGCCACGCCGGGCGCCTGTCGCCGTTTGCGCTGATCGGCGAGGTGCGGAGATTCTTTGCCGGCCCGATCGTGCTCTCGGGCGCGATCGCCACCGGTGATGCAGTGCTCGCCGCGCAGGCCGCGGGCGCGGACCTGGCCTACATCGGCACGCGCTTTCTCGCCACGCCGGAGGCGAGCGTGCCCGAACGCTACAAGGAGGAGATTCTCAGGGCGAGCGCGAACGACATCATCTATACAGATCTGTTCTCAGGCGTGCACGGCAACTACCTGCGCCACAGCGTGGTGGCGGCGGGCTACGACCCGGAGAACCTGCCCAGGTCGGATCCTTCGAAGATGAACTTCGGCAGCAGCGGCGGCGCCGAGAAGAAGGTGTGGCGTGATATCTGGAGCGCGGGACAGGGCGTCGGGCAGATCGATGCCGTCATGCCAGTTGCGCAGGTCGTCGCCAGGCTCGCGGCGGAGTACGTCGCAGCGCGCAGGCGGCTCGCGCTTTGAAGCCGGTATTAGCCGTCCGGCGCGGCAGTGCTGCACCGGGCGGCCTCGCTTGTCTCAGGGCTTGATGTAGGTCCAGCCCTGCTGCTGTCGCTCGGAGATCTCGATCACACCGCCCTCCACCACACGGGTGCCGCCGATCAGATCGTCTTTGCTGACTTTCATTTTCTTCATCGTATTGCCGCAGGCGACAATGTCGACGTTCTGGTCGATCGCGCCGTTCACGCGGCCGGCGACCTTGGAGTTGGCCCTGAGCATGTTGAGGCCGGGGCCGTAGGCGACGATCTCGACCTTGACGTTGTCCTTGCCGAGCGCCTGCTGCAGGTTCTGCGCGTTGTTCAACGCCAGGTTCCAGTTCGCCGGATCGTTCTCGCTGACCTGGATGACGACGCGGTGCTTGCCTTCGGCGGCCATCCGCGCGCCTTCGCTGGCGCAGCCTGCGAGACCCCCGAGTGCGAGTGCGCCGGTCAGCGCCGTAACCGCAAGTGCTTGTTTCATCATGTCTCCTTGTCCTCACATATAGGGGCCGCGAAACGGCCCTGACATTGAGACGCGGCAGGCGCCAGGGATATTCCATTGGCAGGTGGAATAATCGGTCGCATCTGCGCGTCTCATCTACCGCATGGCATTTCTCCGTTTTTTCGGCCCATCGAGCGAGGTTCGCCGCCGTATCGAGCAGAGCCGGGAGATGCTTTATCGCCTAGCCTACGCCTGGTGCCATGATGCGCCGCTTGCCGATGACCTGGCGCAGGAGGCGCTGCTGCGCGCACTCGCACGCGAGGCGCAATTGCGCGAGCCTGATCGCTTGAAGAGCTGGCTGTGCACGATCCTCGCCAATTGCCTCAGGGATCATCACCGGCGGCGGCGCGAGCACCTGAGCATGGACGTGCTGGAGGAAAGCGCGACCGATCCCGCCGCAACTCCGGAAGACGCCGCAGCGGCCACCGAGCTCGCGCAGCGCGTGCGCGCCGCAGTGGCGCGGCTGCCGCTCGGCCAGCGCCAGGTCCTGACTCTGGTCGACCTCGAAGGATTCTCGTATGCGGAGGTCGGCGACATTCTCGAGGTTCCGATCGGCACCGTGATGAGCCGGCTGTGCCGCGCGCGGCAGGCCCTGCGCCAACCGTTGACGGGATTCGCGCAGCGGGCAGCCGCGGCGAGGATCAGGAGCGTGAAGTGAGAACCATGGACAGTTCGACCGAAGTCTCGCGCGAGATGCAGAACGCGTTCGTGGACGGGCAGCTCGATGCCACCGAGTGGACGGCGATGCTCGAGCGCATCGCGGCCGATGCCGCTTTGCGTCTGGACATCTGCGAGCTGCGTGCGACGAAGGACATGGTGCGTGGCGCCTATGCCGACGTGAAGCCCCGCGTACGCTGCGCCGCGGCCGCGTTCGGCTGGCGCAGCTGGGGGCTTGCGGCGATGCTGCTGGCGAGCGTTGCGGCAGGTTGGTTGGGCCATGCTCTGCTAGAGACGAACCGAGTGCCGGGGGGTGCATCGGGCGCGGCGAGTCTGCGCGACATCGACGCAAACCGAATCCTGGTGCACGTGAGTTCCGGGCAACGCGAGTCGATGCAGACGGCGCTCGACGAGGTCGAGGATCTCCTGCGCGGCGCGCGTGCGACGGGCCGCACGGTCGAAGTCGAGATCGTAGCGAACAGCACGGGACTCGATCTGCTGCGAACCGATGCATCGCCTTTTCTCGTCCGCATCGGTCTGCTGCGGCGCGAGTATCCGAATCTGACGTTCGTCGCCTGCAATCAGACGATCGAGCGCCTGCGGGATCGCGGCGTGACGGTCGAGCTGCTGCCCGGAGTGAATGTCGCCCCCTCGGCGCTCGACCAGGTCGTCAAGCGGCTGCAGGGCGGCTGGGTCTATATCCGCGCCTAGAGGCGGGCTTTACCTTTCTTTACGCCGCGGAGAACCGCGCGCAACGCCGCGTTCCGAGACTGTCTCTCCGGACTGCAATGCTTGCCGTCTAGAAGTCCGAACAAGGAGACCGTCATGAACGAAAACGCAAATCCGAATCACGCCGATCGACCTGAAGCGCCGCGCGAAACTCCGCGCCGGCGCTGGCTAAAGCGCGGCGCGCTGGGTGCCCTCGTCGCGGGCCTTGCGGCGGGGCTCGGATTCAGGGCCTTCGCGCACCGCGGTGACTACGGCCGCGGTCCGCTCGATCCTGCCGAGCTCGACACGCGCATCGAGCGCATGCTCAAGCACCTGTACGTGGAAATCGACGCGACGGATGCGCAGAAGGCGCAGCTCGCGCCGATCGCCAAGCGAGCGGCCGCCGACCTGCTGCCTTTGCGCGAGCGGATGCGCGCGGCACGCGCCGAGGCAATTGCGCTGCTGACCGGCGAGACCATCGATCGGGCTGCCATCGAACGCCTGCGTGCAGAGCAGCTGCAGCTGGCCGAGGCCGGCTCCAAGCGGCTCGTTGCGGCGATCGCCGATGTGGCCGAGGTGCTGACGCCCGAGCAGCGCAAGGTTGTCGCCGAGCGCATCGAGCATCGTCGACGCCGTTGGCATTGATCGTGGGGTCAGACCCCTGTGGATAACTTCTTCGGGTCCATCGCATGGCATAGTTCGCGGTTGAAGTTATCCACAGGGGTCTGACCCCAATGCGGTACCACCCCGCCCAGATCCTCTTGCATTGGCTCTCGGCCGTGCTCGTCATCGGCGCCTGGGTGGTCGGGGCGATTGTCATGGAGCGCATTCCGAGCAGCGAAACGACGCAGCGGATCTTCGTCCTCGGGGCGCACATGTCTGCGGGACTTGCGATCGCGTTTGTCGTTGCGCTGCGCCTCGCGCTGCGGCTCTCGCTCGAGCAGCCGGCGCGCGCGATGAGCGGCAGTGCGGCGCTCGACCGGCTCGCGCGCGTGGTGCACATCGCGCTCTACGTCGCCACGCTTGCCATGGCGGCGAGCGGCCTCGCGCTCGCAGTGCAGGCGGGACTGCCGGCGATCGTCTTTGGCAGCGGACGAGCGCCGTTGCCGAGTAACCTTGCAGACTATGCCGCTCGCGGAGTGCACGCAGCCATCGGAGCGGTCCTGATCTCGCTGGTCGCGCTGCATGCGACCGCCGCGCTCTACCACCACTTCGTGCGCCGCGACGGCCTGCTGCGGCGCATGTGGTTCGGCGCAGGGGAGAGGCGGAATGGCTGAGCGGATCCTGCTCGTCGAGGACGACGCCCGGCTCGCGGCGATGGTCGCTGAGTATCTCGGCGACGCGGGGCTGCGCGTCACCATCGTGCCGGGCGGCGAACAGGGTCTCGCACGGCTTGCACGCGAACCGTTCGATGCGGTGGTGCTCGATCTGATGCTGCCCGACATCGACGGGCTCGAGGTCTGCCGCCGGCTGCGCGCGGGCTCCGATCTGCCGGTGCTGATGCTGACCGCGCGCGGCGACGCCGCGGATCGCATCGTCGGACTCGAGCTCGGCGCAGACGACTACCTGCCCAAGCCGTTCGAGCCGCGCGAGCTGCTGGCGCGGCTGCGCGCGATCCTGCGCCGGCGCAGCGCGGGCGCGCAGAGCGGCGAGGTGCTGCGCTACGGCCGCCTCGAGATCGACCGCGCGGCGCGCGCAGTGCGCGTGGACGGCAGACCGGCGGAGCTCACCGCCTATCAGTATGCGCTGCTGCTGACGCTCGCCGAGCACGCGGGGCGCGTGATGACGCGCGACGCGCTGATGGATCTGATGAAGGGCGAGCCGCTGGAGGCCTTTGATCGCTCGATCGACGTGCATGTTTCGCGCATCCGCGCGGCGATCGAGGACGACCCCAAGAAGCCGCGCCGCGTCCTCACGGTGCGCGGCGCGGGCTACGTGTTCGCCAAGGCGCAGGACTGATGCGCCGGCTCTACCTGCGCATCTACTTCGCGGTACTGGCGAGCGTGATCACGCTCGCGCTCGCCGCGGGATTCCTCTGGCGGCAGACGTCGGATCGCGGGCCCGCGGGCCGCGCCTTCGAGGTCGCCTCGACGCTCGCGCAGAACGCGCTGCCGCCGCCGGGTGCGCCGCGCGCAGAGCAACAGGCGGCGCTCGAGCGGCTTGCGGCCAACTTGCAAGCCGACGTCACCCTGTACAGCGCCGAACGCCTGCCGCTCGCGCGCGTCGGCCGGCCGCTGCCGCAGCCGGGCGCCGACCTCGAGACGGGCGGCTGGGTGCGTGATCTGAGCGGTCGACCGGCCTGGGCGCTGCGCCTGCCCGATGGACGCTGGCTGATGGCGCGCACGCCGCGCAACCGGCCGCATCCGGCGCTCGGCCTGTTCATTACGCTCGGTTTGCTTGCGCTCGCCGTCGCGATCGGCGCCTATCCAGTCGTACGCCGCCTCACGCGCAGGCTCGAGAACCTGCAGCGCGGAGTCGAATCGCTCGGCGCGGGCGAGCTCGCCGCGCGCGTGAAAGTAGAGGGACGCGACGAAGTGGCGCAGCTGGCAGAGAGCTTCAACAAGGCGGCAGCGCGAATCGAGGCGTTGATGGGGGCGCACAAGTCGCTGCTCGCGAACGCGTCGCACGAGCTGCGCACGCCGCTCACGCGCATTCGCATGGCGATCGAGCTCATGAAGGACCATGTACCGCCGGCCCGACGCCAGGCGCTGGAACAGGACATCGCCGAGCTCGATGCGCTGATCGACGAGATTCTGCTCGCCAGCCGGCTGGATGCGGTCGAGCAGCTCGACGCGGTGGAGGAGGTCGACCTGCTCGCGCTCGCGGCCGAAGAGTGCGCGCGCTACGAGGAAGCCGAGCTCGACGGCCAGCCGGTGAACGTGCGCGGCGATCCGCGCCTGCTGCGACGTCTGCTGCGCAATCTGCTCGACAATGCGCGCCGTCACGGCGCACCGCCCATCGAATTGCGCATCGCGCGCACTGCTGCGGGCGCCGAGATCCGAGTCTGCGATCATGGTGCCGGTGTGCCGCCGGGCGAGCGCGAGCGCGTGTTCGAGCCTTTCCGGCGCTTTCCGGGTTCGACCGGAGCCACGGGCGCGGGGCTCGGTCTGGCGCTCGTGCGGGCGATCGCGCGCCGTCACGGCGGTGAGGTGCGTTGCGAGGAGCGCTCGGGGGGCGGCAGCTGCTTCGTCGTTACACTCGCCTCGCGACCCTAGGCAAGCGCAAGCGCGTCCGACCCCTCCAGCGGCGCCGGGTCCTCTTCGAAGTCGATCTCGGGGCCGCCGACCTCGTGTTCGGCGAGCACTCCCGAGATCACCGACTCGGGCGAGAGAAAGATTTCTTCATCCATGACCGTATACATCTGCGTCTCCTTGGCGTCTGCGTCGTCCCGCAATCGGCACGACATGGCTCGCAGCGTAGCGACGGGTGGTATTCGCTCGATGTCCCGCGGGTAGCGGTTTGTTATCGGCGTGTAACGCTCGACGTCGCTATACTCGGTTTCCGAACACCGGAGGCCGGCATGCCCAGCGTCAGCAGCCTGGAGGAGCTCCGCGGCCGGCTCGCCGCTTTCGCGGCCGAGCGCGACTGGCAGCAGTTCCACAGCCCGAAGAACCTTGCCATGGCCCTTGCGGCGGAATCCGGCGAGCTGCTCGAGCACTTCCAGTGGCTGACGGAGGAGCAGAGCGCGGCCTTGCCCGAGGCGACGCGGGACGAGGTGGCGTTGGAGATTGCCGATGTGCTGCTGTTCCTGGTGCGTCTCGCCGATCGGCTGGGAATCGATCCGATGCAGGCGGCGGCGCGCAAGCTCGAGCTCAATGCGCGCAAGTACCCGGTGGACAAGTCGCGCGGGCGCTCGACCAAGTACGACCGCCTCTAGCGCGTGCTCGCCTACCGGCATCACTTCCACGCCGGGAGCTTCGCCGACGTCTTCAAGCATGCGCTGCTCGCGCGGCTGCTGGTGGCGCTGACGAAGAAGGAAAAGCCGTTCTGCTACCTGGACACGCACGCCGGCACCGGGCGCTACGACCTCGCGCATCGCTGGGCGCAGAAGAACCGCGAGTACCAAGGCGGCATTTCGCGGATCTGGGAGCGCAGCGACGCGCCCGCACTGCTCGCGCCGTATCTGGAGGCGGTGCGCGCCGAGAATCCCGCCGGGACGCTCGGCGTCTATCCCGGCTCGCCGGCGATTGCGCAGCGCCTGCTGCGCGCCGACGACCGCATCGTGCTCTGCGAGCTGAACGAGAAGGACAAGGATGCGTTGCGCAAGAATTTCGCGCGCGAGCGCAGGGCCGGCGTGCACTTGCTCGATGGCTTCCAGGCTGTGAAGGCCTTCCTGCCGCCGCGCGAGCGGCGCGGCCTGATGCTGATGGACGCGTCGTTCGATCGCAAGGGAGAGTATGCACGCGTCGTAGAGGCGCTGCGCGAAGCGCACAACCGCTTCGCGACCGGCGTATTCGCGTTCTGGTATCCCCTCATGGAACCGGCGGCGCTGCGCGCTTTCGAGCGCGACCTGCGCGAGACGCGCGTGCCCGGGATTGTGCAGCTCGAGCTCTGGGTGCATCCCGCCGACTGGACTGCAGACCTGCGCGGCTGCGGCATGCTCGTCGTCAATTCGCCCTTCGGCTTCGAGAACGAGGCGCGGGCGCTGCTGCCTTGGCTGCTCACGGCGCTCGCAGGGCCGGGCGCGGGCGGGCAACGCGTGCGGGCGCTTGGGTAAAGCTCAGACCCGCGTGGACCCCTTCGCCGCCGGCACGCTGTCCGCGTTCGCAAACGCCTGCCGGGTCACCTGCATGTTCGGAATGAAGAACGACGCCACCGTGATCTCGCCGAGCATGCGATCGATGAACTTGAGCTTGTCATCGCAGCCGAGAGTCATGTGCCATTCGGCCGCCAGGCGCGAATGGAGCTGGTCGGCGTGTTTCACGGTCAGGCCGATCGAGGGCAGCACGTCGGCCTCGGCCAGCAGCACCGCGTCGTGCGCCAGCTCGGGCTCGAGCCGCAGGCGCGCGAGCGGCGGCGGCAGCTCCGCATGAGGCGGCACGGGCGGCCCGCCGGCGGCGTGCCAGGCCCAGCACGCGCGGGCGAACGGTACGCCGACGCTCGGATCGGTGGCCAGGACGAGTGCCTCGAGGCGCCGGCTCTCGTCCTGGCCGACGCCCGCCGTGCGCAGGTAAGGCCGGGCGTGCCGCATCGCGAGGCGCTCGAGGCGAAACGGCGACACGGTGCCGTGTGAGCCGTCGTGATGGAAGTCGTGCATCAACGCCGCGCTGACCACGCGCGCCGCGCGGCGCGCATCGAGGCGCGCAAGCCGCGCCAGATACAGCGCGCTGAGCATGACTTCGAGGAAATGCTGGCTGTTGTGGTAGCCGTCGGTCACGCCCGCGCCGACGCCGCGGTCGATGTCGCGTGCGATCGCGCGACCGCCACGCAGGAGCGGATCGGCTTCGGGCAGCCCGATGCTGCGCGATGCCAGACTGTGTGCGTGCGAAAGCCGGTCACTGCGCGCGCCGAGCTTCGCGAAGCACGCGACCAGCTCGGCCCCGACCTGCCGCGGAGGCAGAGCGCTCAGGACCGCGAACGGCGGTCGGTCGAGCATTGACGTGTCCACATCCTCGCGCCCGCTGGATCCGGCCGGCGGCGCACTCCTCCCAGGAGCAAACCTACCACCGCGCCGGGTCGAGCGGTTCGAATAAGCTTGCCGTTGTAGATCGCTTATGACTGCGCGGCGTGGCCTCGTCCCCTGCCGCACGTCACCGCGCCCCCAGGATCGACGCCGCCGCGTCGGCGAGCACGCGGCAGCCGAGCTCGATGTCCTCGCGCCGGCTGTCTTCGGCGAAATCGTGGCTGATCCCGCCGATCGAGGGAATGAAGAGCATCGCGGCGGGCAGGCGGGCGGAAACGATGCCGGCGTCGTGGAACGCGCCGCTTGGCATCTCGACCCACTGCCCGGGTGCATGACGTTCGGCCGCGGCGGCGATATGGCGGCGCAGCCCCTCGTCCATTCGAGTAGGCGCAATCGGTGCGCGCGTGCGCTGGATCTCAATCGTGACGCCGCCACGCGCGTTCGCTTCGCGTACCAGACGTTCGGCGACGGCATCGAGGCGATCGAGCACTGCGTCATCGGCGTCGCGAAACTGCAGGTCGAGCTCGGCATAACCAGGCACGATCGAGGCGGCATTCGGCGTCACCTGCACGCGTCCCATGGTCCACACGCTGCGTGCCGCCGCGACCTGCGGGAATTCGCGATTCACCGCGGATGCGAGTTCGAACAGTGCGGCCGCGGCGTCGCGCCGACGCGCCATCATGGTCGTGCCGGCGTGATTCTGCTGACCGCGGAAAACGATCTTCAGGTTGCGCAGTCCCACGATGGTCGTAACCACGCCGATGCGCTTGCCATCGTCCTCGAGGTGCGGACCCTGCTCGATGTGGGCTTCAAGAAAACCGATGTAACGTGCCGGGTCGGCGCGTAGTCGAGGCTTGGCGGCGAGGCCCGCGCCGGCGAGCGCGTCTGCAAGCGCGATGCCGTCCCGATCGGTCACGCCCGCCTCTTGTTCCGGCAGCAGGCTGCCGACCAGCGAGCGGCTGCCGAGGCAGCCCAGGAATCGCGACTCCTCGTCCTGGAACGAGATCGCATCGACCGCGAGGTGCGCCGTCGTCGCGTTGTCCGAGAGCGCGCGCACGACTTCGAGCGCGTAGATCACGCCGAGCGCGCCGTCCAGCCAGCCACCGGTGGGTTGGGTATCGGAATGCGAGCCTATGAGCAGCGCCTTGCCCGGTCGTCGCGAGCGGCCGAAGACGTTGCCGACGCCGTCGATCGTCGCCTCCAGCCCGGCGTCCGAGAACCTCTGCGCGAGCCAGCGCCGCGCCTCCATGTCCTTCGCGCTGAACGCAGGGCGCACCACGCCGCTGCCCTGCGCGCCGATGGAACGCAGGGTGCGGAGGTCGGTCAGCAGACGGTCGGCGTTGACGATGGGGTCAGACCCCTGTGGATAAGTCATGAAGGCACCGGTATTCGCCAACGGGGTCAGACCCCTTTTTAGTTGAACAAAGGCATTCGATCCTCACAATGGGGTCTGAGCCCTTGGGGTCTGACGCCGAACCCAATGCTTCTCCAGGTTTGCGATCAGCGCCGGGCTGAGGTGGCAGTAGGCCTGCTCGCGCGCGTAGACCGCGAAGTAGCGACGGAAGGCATCGAGCGGCTCCTGCACGACGCGCAGTGCGCGCCGGTTGCCTGCGGCGCTGACGACGCCAGAGCCGGTGAAGTTGTCGATCGCACGGGCGAGGGCAGCGTCGAGCGCGTCCGGCGCGACGACCTCGTCGCAGATCAGGCGACCTTCCGCGCTGTCGCAGTCGAGCCGGCGCTCGAGCAGGATCGCCTGTCGCGCGATGCGGTCGCCCACGAAGCGCGGCAGGCGCATGTTCGCCGCGCCGGGAATGATCCCTTCCTTGCGCGCGGGAAGCGTCATGTAGGCGTCGCTCGCCGCGACGACGTAATCCATGACGAGCAGGTACTGGCAATGGCCGCCGATCGCAAATGTTTCGACCGTCGCAATCCAGGGCTTCTCGGTCGTCCTGCCGCGGGTCTCCTCGGGCGTGACCTCGCGCAGCGCGAGGCCGCGGTAGATCTTGTTGACGCAGCCGAGGTCGCGCGTCAAATAGAAAAGGTAGGGGATGCGCCCGAGGTAGAGGTGGGTGAGGTTGATGCCGGCGCCGAACACCCGCCTGCCGGCATAGTTCGGGTGCTCGACCGGGCCGCCGCGCAGAACGCAGATCTCGGTTGCGGGATCGAGCAGCGCAAGATCCACGGCGGTCTCCGCGGCATCGAGCGTCGTCTCGTCCTCTGCGTTCAGAAAGCGAGGATGGCTTAGGGTGACGATCGAAGCGCGCCCTTCGCGGCGCACGCTGGCCGCACCGAGCTCGACCACGCCCGAGCGCTCGAGCTCGGACAGGCGGGCAAGGCTTTCTTCGCGCGGCAGCAGCATGGCGTGGCACAGATGCGTGCCTGTCGCAGGGTCGGCGAGGACATGGGCGAGCAGCAGCCCCTGATCGATCTCGTGCCCGTCCTTGGCGCGCAGGGGCTGCTGCATCTCGCGCGCCATGGTCGCGCGATCGGGAACCAGGCCCGGGTAGGCGATCGCGGCGCGTTCGCACAGTGCGTCTGCGCGCACAAAGCGCGTGCAGCCCTCGGTGAGCGCCTCGTAGACGGCACGCGCATGCAGGCTCAGAAAACGCTCCCGCGCATTGCGCGCCGCGGCGAGCAACTGTTCGGCAGCCGCCTGCTCGTCCGCCGAGCGCGCTGCGTGCGCCGGCAAGCGCTCGAGGAAGCGAGCCGTCGCGCGCCAGAAGCGGCCGAAGCGCTCGTTGTCGGTCGCGAGATCGGCGCTGGCGACGGCGCGTTCAGCGGACCATGCCCGGGCCTCGGCCGTCGAGAATCCCGCCTTCTCGAGCACAGGCGCAATCTGCCGGGCGTATGGGTCGATCGAAGTCATGACGCGAGGCGGATTAGACCGCGCCGGCGGCCGTGTTGGCAAAACGGATTCAGCGCGCGCCGGCGAATCGATTACCCTACGCAACCTGAGGAATTGGACGGCAGGGCATGAGCTCGAAGGCGGTCCGCATCGGGTGCGCGGCGGGATTCTGGGGAGATTCGAGCGTCGGCGCGCCGCAGCTCGTGGCCCACGGGCGCATCAATTACCTGGTGTTCGACTACCTCGCCGAGCTGACGATGTCGATCCTCGCGCGCGCCAAGCAGAAGGATCCGGCGCAGGGTTACGCGACCGATTTTCCGGCGATCGTGATGCGCAGCGTGGTGCGCGAGATTGGGGCGCAGGGGATCCGGGTGATCAGCAATGCAGGCGGCCTCAATCCGTCGGCCTGCGCCGCGGCGGTGGCGCAGGTGGCCGAGGCCGCGGGCGTGAAGCTTTCCATTGCGGTGGTCGAGGGCGACGACCTCATGCCGCGCATCGAAGCGCTGCGCGCGCGCGGCGTGCGCGATCTGTGGAGCGGGGCGCCGCTTCCCGCGCGGGTGGTGAGCGCGAATGCCTACCTGGGTGCGTTTCCGATCGCCGCGGCGCTGGACCGAGGCGCGCAGGTGGTGATCACGGGGCGCTGCGTGGACAGCGCGGTCGAACTCGGGCCGCTGATTCACGAGTTCGGCTGGAGCGCGACAGACTACGACCGGCTCGCAGCGGGCAGCCTCGCCGGTCACCTGCTCGAATGCGGGGCGCAGGCCACCGGCGGTCTGCATACCGACTGGGAGCAGGTGCCGGACTGGGCCAGCATCGGCTACCCGATCGCGGAATGCAGCGCGGATGGAAGTTTCGTCGTCACCAAGCCAGAGGGCACGGGCGGCTTGGTCACACCGGCTACGGTAGGCGAGCAGATGCTCTACGAAGTACACGATCCCGGGCGCTACGTGCTGCCCGACGTGGTCTGCGACTTTACCGACGTGCGGATGACGCAGGCCGGTACGCATCGGGTCGCGGTGCGCGGTGCGCGTGGCGCCGCGCCGACAGCGGATTACAAGGTGGCTGCGACCTACGCCGACGGCTGGCGGCTGCAGGCGCAGCTGACGATCATCGGCATCGACGCGGCGCGCAAGGCGAAACGCACCGGCGAGGCGATCCTCGAGCGCACGCGCGCGATCTTTCGCGCGCGCGGCATTGCGGACTACCGCAGGACGCGAATCGAGGCGCTCGGCGCCGAGAGCGCCTATGGGCCGCACAGCCGCGCGCAGCGCTCGCGCGAAGTGATCATGCGACTGGTCGCAGAACACGAAGCGCGCGAGCCGCTCGAGATTCTCGCGCGCGAGGTGGCGCCGGCGGGAACGTCCTGGTCGCCCGGCACGACCGGCTCGGGGCTCGGGCGTCAGACGCCGGCACCGGTGGTCAAGCTTTTCTCCTGCCTGGTGCCGAAGAACGAGGTCGCGGTGCGGGTGCGCGTAGGCGACAGCGAGACGCCGTGGTCGCCGATGTCCGGCGGCGCGGCCGGCGCGACGCAGCCGCGCCGCTACGCGGAGTTCGCCCCGCTCGCAGGCGAACGCGTAGAGCTGGCGCTGGTGAAGCTCGCCTGGGCGCGCAGCGGCGACAAGGGCAATACCGAGAACATCGGCGTTCTCGCGCGCCACCCCGACTTCCTGCCTGTCCTCGCGCAGGCACTGACGGCTGAACGCGTCGCGGCCTATTTTGCCCACTGCGTGGAGGGCCCGGTGACGCGCTACGACGTGCCTGGCATCCAGGGGTTCAATTTCGTGCTCGAGAACGCGCTCGACGGCGGCGGCATCACCTCGATG